>Ga0179591_1335680_pt1 | contig 12161 bp, 11 predicted proteins | sample CZOMad2_1_08_16f_FD_182891 | JGI IMG/M metagenome (GOLD analysis project Ga0179591, IMG submission 182891) | Vadose zone soil fungal communities from Angelo Coast Range Reserve, California, USA - CZOMad2_1_08_16fungal (PacBio error correction) | ecosystem: Environmental > Terrestrial > Soil >... | reverse complement strand
TTTTCCACAGTGTGCGGAAAATGTATTTTTCCAAGTGAAGAACAACCCTTTTCCTACTTGCTCTTCCTTCATTTTGTGACTTGGTTATGCAAACTGATCCCCCCCCTTCCTTCTTTTGGCCGGCCTTTTTTTCGGATTTCGAGCGTTCGAGCGCACCGGCGTTCCCCCTGTGAGGTTCTGAGTTGGGGGTGGTCGTTTTTTCCTTTGCATAGCGGACCCCCCTGAGAGACGAGACCGGTCCACGTCTTTGTCATTGTCGTGGTTTAGACATCCCGATGTGTCATCCCCTCAGTTTGTAGCCTTTGATCAGAGTGGTGGCGATTTCCCCAGATATCAGTGGAACATGATCGACTCGTTCAGGCTCACGGCATTGGATACGCCTTTTCCTTTTACGCACTATAAGAAAGGAATATTTTTTTGCCTTCATAGTCGACCTCTTTTTTTTTGTCCTCCCAAACACAAACTGAAAGGATCTTTTCCTGAGTTTGCCTGTTCTCACTATTGGTATCATTTGGGACGTCATCGCCGGGGCCAAATAGCCCTTTTGGTCTTTCCCCCATTTAGTGATGATAAGTGTCTCCACTCAACAAAATCTGGTGTCTCGTTTCCTCCCTCAAAAGGCGTTCCACCCCTCAGAGCTTCCCCCCAGGGGGTGGGCATCGAAGGTGAAAAGTAGGCTGAACCCCCGAAATCGGTTTGCCTTTGGAATTTAACTCACAACTCCACGGCCAAAGCCGTTTTAACATTTTTCACCCTTTTCTTAAAGGCAAGTCCTGGCCCGCCCCGATTCACGACATCTTGGACCCGGTTGAGTTTCCAGTCGTATTTCACTAATACATAGCTGTGTTTAGGTTTTCCCCAGTTAGTAGCGTAAAGATGGAAGGACACTCTCCTTGGAGATAAACCATTTTCCTTTCCAGCAGGCCGTCCCCTTCGGAACTCCGTCTACACCCGCGTCCCTCCTGGGTCGAATCCCCCTATCCCTGGTTCTAGGTTTGGTCGCGTCACTGAACCCCCCCCTTTTCAAATGTACTTCCGAAGCAAGGTTGTGGTATTATAGACTTCCGCAACGAAATGCGAGCGGATTTTTTTTGTGGCACGACCCTAACTCCCCTTTCGGTCCACCTTACTTTTTTTCCCTGCTGACCCTTGACTCTCACTATCGATATCCAACCCACGCATTGCCTCTTCTGGTCTTAGTTATACCGCCAGCACGGTTCTTTTCAACTCTCCCATTTACTGACCCATCCTCCATTTTTGCAACAAATTGGCCGTTTCCGTTCGTCTTCTTATTTTCTTTGTGAGTGCCAGTTAGTCACACAGGTTGACCAATGTTGCCCCCCAGGCCGGGCGGACCCCCCCCAGTGATTATCTAAAAGGGGTAGTAAAAGAAATAGCCCCCTTCGGCTTCGCCTCGCAAAAATTGTTTCCAGAGTAGCCCGTGAGGCCCCCCTGCCGATTTTTTATTCAAACGGATTGAACCCTGCTTTGCACCTGTCTTTCCCCCCCCTTTGTTATGACCGCTCTTCTTCAAAATTGCTCCTATTCTGGGGCCACACCTTTACCATGAAGGTTCTCCAAAAGCTTGGCAACGTGCCACTGGACGAACCGGACGGCAGGTTCCTTTGAAAGAATTTCTTATGCCTGGACATTTTTGAGATCACCACTTTGCTCCCTCCGAGCGCCGCAAGTGGTGGAGTCTTTTCCTTGGAATCTGCGCCCTTCTATCAACATCGATGCTCCATCCACACCGCGATACTACCGGGGCAGTGGGTCCACGAGCCCCGGTCAGAGCTCGATTTGAATTTCTCAAACTTTATGAGTTTTTTCTCGAAACTTGAGGACATGCTTAACATGATTTCCGTTCCCATTGTTGTCCCCGAAAGTAGTTCTCACCTGGCGAGGGAACAGTTCGATTATTTCGGCGATCGGGACTCATTTTTTTTATAAAGTCGCCCGTTATAGTACACGCTGGATCAAAGCGTGCTCTCCTTACCTTTGGCAACTTTCTGTTTTCCATTCGAACTTATGAGGGATGGGTCAACCTCTTTGGGCCCCTCTCACTTTGAGTGGTCCCTCCCTTCCTGGTTGCCTGATTCCTTTTTTTTTTTCCCTTCTGTTCCTATCACCCACTGATCCTTTCGTAAATATTCGAATCTGTTGCTTTAAATAAGGACGCATGGGACCCATATTCGCTCCCGCTTCGGAGCGCGCCCTTCTTTTCCAGTCTGGTTTCGATGGGGGAGGGGGGCCCTGTCAGCGCGTTGCGTCCGAATGGCTATCGTGCCTGTGTTTTAATCTTCTGATATTCAGATGAGTCGCTCTCGGTCATCCCCCCTCCGGTTTTAAGGTCCTCCTCTTGGATGGCGTTGAGAAGGGATGACCCCTCTTTCCTGATAGAATGACCGAGCCCACCCTTATTGAGTTCGGTGGCATTCACCCCGCCCTCTGTGACCCTTTTAATACATCAAAGTTTGGGTTGTGGGCTCTCTTTCGGACGAGTGGGGGTACTTCCGGAAAACCATATTCAGGTGGGGGCTGCGATAGTGGTAAGATTATTTGGGTCCGTTACGCCCAACCTTTTCACTATCCTTTCTTTCAGGTTTTATGCAGATTGGTTGATAATCTGTGCAAACGCCGCCCTTATATGATCATTCCCTGAACAAGAGCCGCCGGGGAATTTGTCCCCTCGCTCCAAGGAACTCTTCACCCTCTTGGCGTTTTGTCCAGCACTTCTTCGCTCCCGACGCAGCGATCGATAAGACAGCTCAACCTTATTTTTTCAGCCAACCTTGACTGCAGTTTTTCAGTTTTGCAACTCATCTTGTGAGGACCTACCACCCCCGTATATCATACCACTTCCCCGTCGAAAAACTCCGTGCGTATGGTTAGTTGCCCCTCTTTTTCCTTCTTGTCGTGCGGCTGAATTAGGAAGGGGTGAATGAATCCTCGTGTCGTGTTCAAACCTGTTGGTTCTAGATGTTCAGTATACCGGTCCCGCGATTTGCGGCGGACTCCCCAACGCAACCGATAGACGTGCCCTTTCTAAATTTCCCCTCTTTGAGAGTTTGGCCGGTGATTGACCCTTTGCCGTTGTGCGTTGGACTTCGCGGACAGGGTTCCCGGAATGAATTTTCCTGGTTCTAGGAACCCCTTTCCAAGTGTTCCCTCTACTTTACTAGGTTTTAGGAGTAGCTCTCTCTGCGACGGTTTTTATCCCGTAGATCTGTCTGTCCGATATGGTCCTCTTAAGCTGTAGTTCCCCTCGGGGGAAGTTTTTTGTCGCATGGTGTCGTTTCTAACATCCACCCTTTCTCTTCTCACATACGTTGCCCAGAATTGGGTATAGACTTGCGCCCCACGTGCCTCCTTCACCGGGCTTGTACGATTGCGTCCGTAGACACCCGAAGTGGGAACTAGTGCCTTCACTCTCTGTGGGGTGCTCTTTTGGGTTCTGCTTTCAATGGGGATGTGCCCAGGTGGGACGAGTTCACTGGGGTCCAGCTGGAACACACCACTGGTCTGAAATCCATATTTTTATTTCTCTCGCGCCATCCTGCGCTTCATTTGTTCGTCGTTCGTTCCCAAAAAGTTGCTTTTCTTATTGTTGATCTTCGAGTTCTTTCGCCATGCTGATACACTGGCTTTGCGTTAAATTTTGCCTGCCGCGGTCAATGTTGCTTCCTCTTCGGTTTACAGCGGTCGGCCCAACGGGACGGTCTCCTTGTTTCCGTTTCATGATTTCAGTCTACCCGGCGGGGCCTTCCCTCCCGTGTGAACTTTTTTTTTTTATCTGGTTGACTGCCCTATGGGGGAAGGACAAGGCAGAAAGGATATGGTTGGCTCTGTCAAACTTTAAGATGTCTCAACTTCCCCTCTTTTCTTTAAGGGAGCTTTTCTTGGCGTATTTGTTGGATGCTTGGGCGGCTTTCTCTCCTACCCACGCCTGGCAGTTACGTCGTTTTCTATGACTTTGCCGGTCGTTGCCCACCCTCTACCCTGTTCTGGGTCGGCTTTTGACAGGCGTTTGTTGTTAGCGGACGCTTGGATAGGGACACGGGTTTTACGCCCGAGCTTTACGGTTTACCTTTCTTTCGCTGCTTTCTGTTATCTTGCTAAGGAGGGTTCCTCGGGACCGCCCTTATATAGCTCAACCACTTTTTCCGTGTCTTTAAGGGGGACCTCACCTCTCCTTCGGCTCCCCCCTTTCACAACCGGTATACCGTTCGGCTGGGGACGTGTTCAGTCCTGAGTGGGCCTCTGGTTGCCCCAGCTTTCGTTTCTTTTGGCGTCATCTAGATTTCCTTCCAAGGTTCCCCAATACTCTCCTCAGATCTGATTCTATGGCGTGATACTTCGTACCACTGCATTTGTTTTCCCTTCCTCTAATTATTGTTCAGATTTACTCCGCCCCCTTTCTTTTGCGGGCTGCCGCGTCCACGTGACCCTCTCCATCCTCTCAGGTACTTGATCCATGATAACCATGACTTCACGTCCCGGGGTGGGGACCTCTTCATTTAGCGCTTTTTTCTCTTTAACGCCAAAGACTGGTGCCTATAGCGTGGGCATTTTCCCTTTTGGTCTCCCTAAGTTGCCTCGCAGAATGAGCTCTTTTTTCTTTTTCGTAAGCAATTCGGTCCTTTACTATCCGGATGGGGTCCACAATCGGACGTGGGGATACTTACTCCAGTTTTGAACGCTTTTCGTCTTTCGTCCAGATCTTGGTCCCCTAACACTCTTCCCCAATGCCCCCAAGGTTTCATTGCAAGGCTCTGAACCTGAATCGAACCTCCCGTTGTCCTCACTCCTTTGAACAGAAACACCACCGGATGAAGTCCCAGTCTTGGTGAGCAATTGTGTTCCTTCATTTTTTCTGGAGCCTGCTCCTCCTCTTGTAGCGCTGTTTCCTGGGACGCGTCGGTACCGGCTGCCTTTGCTGCAGTAGCGGACTTTTTCAAGCCAAACACATTACTCCTTTCCTTGGTTGCTCCACTGTCCTTCCAAACTTCGCTTTCCGTCTGGCTCTAATCACAGTTGATGGCAGGTCACGTGTTCGAGGGACTGCGATAGTTTCTATGGGGAAATTCTCCCCCCCCCGTCCTGTACCGAGAACTGCGGCGATTTTTCTTCGTCCTGCATTTTCCATGGTAAAGCCTCCCTAGTCCCCGTCCCCTGAATGTCTTTTCTTGATAACTAGTGGACTCTTTTTGGACCTTCGGTTTAAAAAGGCTGAGATCCGATCTCTCCCTTCTCCACTCCATCATCTTTTTGATATTGAACCACTTCAGAATAGAGAATTCTTTCTCCCAATGCGCGTCAACCCATTCCCGACTGTGAACAGCTTTGTTCTTGCTTCGGTCTGTCACGTGGCTCTGCGAGAAGGTCCTTTGAATCCGCTGGTTGAATTACTCCGACGTGAGTGAAAGCCCCTCCCTTTGCGTGGACGGTAAAATTTGTTCACCCTTTCCTCTTCCCCGCAGTTTCTCCCCATTTCCTTTTACTGACGTATCCCCGCTTACCAGAAACCCGCCTTTCCGCTTCCCGTTTTTCAACCCACAACAATAATTCCGCGGACCGTTGTACCCGTTTCCTCGGGCGAAGTTGACGCCGATTATGGCCCCTTCCGATGTCGAAAGAAACTCCTCTTTAGTAATCGAGTCTCCGTCCGCTGGTGCGGTTTCCAACCCAACCTTAGTTTCGTTGGAATTGTCCCCTGAGATCAAACTTTAACGGCGCTTCCCCTCCTCCAGTGTTCTATCCCGTTCCCCTGCCAGCTTACGGGCTCCCCATGGTATGTTGGGAATCTCGCCTAAAGGAACCCCTATCCTTAAGCCAACTTGTCGTCCATATGACGACGCCACAAACTTAGATCCCCCAAGATACGGAATTCCCTAATTGAAAGGTCCTCTATTACCTTGCTGCCTTCTTCCCATTCGCTAACCCCTATCCAGATCTACTTGCATTAATACCCCCAGTCTGGTCTGAGCACCTTTCGTCCAGTGATTTCTCCTACACCGGTCCACTGACCCTGTCCCAGGTTAGGCGTCCCCTCTCGATTGGCTTAATAGTTGTGGTCGGTCTCGACGTCGTCGCAACAGTTTTATACCCGCTGGTCTCGCTTTCCCAAACTTGTTCGGGCGTAGCAAAACCTTAGTGAAGCTTCTCGAACCTCTCCGTTTCCTTCCTAAATTTACCCCTATGAGGAGTATTGAACCAGCCCACTCTGTTAGGTAGTCACTATTTTTTTTTGTAGACACTCTTCCCCAACTCTTTCCTTTTTGATTCCACCCATGAGTTCTACCACCCCTTGCACTCTTGGGCCTTCCCTCACCGCAGGGTAACGTTTACTAATAAAGAGTCTTAATCCGTGCTGCATTGTTGCCTCGCCTTTTTCTACTTCCGACTCCAGTTTCTTCTCGTTAAGACATGCTCAACCCTGTAACGAACGCCATTCTGTCCCAAATAAAATATCCCTCTCTCAAAAAGGTTTTCTTCCAAGCCACGTTTGAACTTCCTCCTTCCCCACGAAAGGAGTTAAAGTGAGCCTTCGTTAGACCATATCATTTAATGACCGCGAGTATGATCACCCCCGGAGTTTTCATCAAAAAGGACGATTCCTTACAAGAGTTATTTCCTCAAAGATATCCCAGGTTTGCCTGCCTTTGTCGGGCATCATTTATGTCCATCGCCGCCTTAAAAAGTTTGGCCAATCGGCTTTTTTTCTGGCGTCCATCAAATCCCACCCCTGTATCATTTCTTCAGCTCCAAAAAGCTGCGATTTTTTTGCCTGGTGCCACACCCGTGACCCCCCGCCGGTTTTCGCTTGCCAATGGGATTTCCGTTACTTTCACCCGGTTCTTTTAAGCAACCCCCACAACGTTGCCCCTCAAGAGGTCTGCCCCAAATCGGACTCTTGACAATTCCTGCGTAGGAGGAGTCCGATATGGATGCCTCTGTCTAAGCTGTGAGTTTCAGGTTTGGTTGCCAAGGGATTTTTTTTCTTCTAAAATTGTTTGTGTTCTTACTATGTACTCTCTAGATTTGCTTCCCCCTTCGGTTACCCAGATCTTTTCCTTACCACGACCCCACCCTTATAGATCTGCGGGGATTAGGATTGCCCTCGGGGTGGGGATTCCGCAAGATAGTCCCGCCACCACCTCTGGGTTTGACTAATTTCCCGTCACTATAACTCCCGGACCTATACATCCGTTTTATTCAAAACGGGCGTTTTCCCTGTGAACGTCTCACCATCCCCGTGGTGTTTCCGGGCCATGTCCCTGTCACCGCCCGCCCCACCCAAAGCTATTCACGCGGGGCCCCCTTCCATGTGGAGGGACATTTTCTTGTCCCTCTTAAAGGCCGCCTCCTCTACAGCCCGTACTTGCAACCACAGCAAACTAATCGCCTTGTCCCGGCATGGACTTTCCTCTTTCCATCAGACAAAAATTACAACTGGGCGATGATTCAGCCACTGCGGGCTCTCTCCGAATGCATCGGTTGCTCCGCGCTTTCCTGCGTCTATTTCAAGGCCACGGTTTCCTTTTCCTTTATCGGTTTTCGCTTCTCCCAATTGTATGACAGTTCCACCGTCTCCAAACTCTTTTTGTGGTCATTTCAAGTTTGCCTCCCCCAGCGTTTCATTTCTGGGGAAACTTCCTTCCTCTTTCTTTTTTCCACATATTGGTTACAACATTTCACGTGAATAGCTGGACCGGGGCATTCTTTAGTGGAAGACCCGACGCGTCTTTCGCCTCCAGTTTTTTCACCTCTTCAAGACCCTAACTTTATTGAAGGAGAGGGCTTTAGCAGTTGATGGTCAATTGATTTATATATAGCTATAATTTTTATTTTCTAGGAAAACACAGGATTAACAAACGTTTTCCACTATTTTTGTTTCTTTCTTTAGCATATTTTTATCGGTTTTAGGTCCCCAAGGAGAAACATTTGTGATGTTTTATGGAAGCGGTCCCCTCCTGTTCTCTTTTTTTTTCTTTCCAGTCCTGCGTACCACAACCTGCGGACTCTCGCGGAGAAGATTGTTCGCGCAAAAAACCCGGCTTTCTCACGTAGTTTTTTTTTTTAAGTGCCCCTTTCAAGATTTCTGCTTCCCAGTCTTTGCTGACAAAGATGGGGCTGAAGTATTACCTCCTGTGCTTTGACCAGTCGCTTCTACGGGAAGGGCCAGTTTTGTCCCAAACAAAGGATTCTCCTGTTGAACCATTCATGCCTGGGTTACGTTACACCCCTCCCCTTAGAAAGTGTTCGCCCCCTCCTCTCTTTTAAAACGAGTCTAGCGGCGGAGGCGACTCCTATTGAGTCGCCGGTTGACTAAAGTTGGTGGGGTGATATAATTTCGAATCCATTTTTTCTCGGTACTGAACTGTAGGACTAATAGATTAACCCCCTTTTAATGGGGAAATCGGGGCCTATATGCTGCCCTCCAGGAAGGTCACTTGGGAACTCTCCCGGTTTAATGATTTTTCTTCCCCTTTTGGACCAGCTGAAATTTTTTGTGCTTACTTCCGTTATGTGGAACATAAGATGGTTGTGTTATCCCCTCTCTCCCAATTTTCAGGGGTTTTTTCATGTTCTCACAACTGTACTCTTCTGAAAAGGTTTTTTTTAGGGTCGGGGTAAGTATATCAGATCTAATGTTCTTGTGGCGCCAGGGGGCCCCCCCACCCTTGATGGTTTGTAGGGACTTTATGTCCCTTTCTGCGGTTAGGTGTTTTTTGACCCCCATCAGACATGAAATGATGTGGTATGCTTCCCTGGCGGGTATTTTTGGGTTGGGACCTCTTGTAGATGGACTTGACTTGGTATGGCCCGCTGGAACGGTTCCCTTTCCTGAAGGAGGCCGTGCTCCAGTATGTTCCCTTCCTTTTTCAATTGGGGTTGGACCTGGTGACCCAGCTAGGTTTCTGTGCCGTTGCGGTTACCTAAAAGGGTGGTCCTTGAGACTACGATCTTTCGTTAAAAGGGACCAACTCGTTCTCTCCTTTCTCCCGCGTTAACCGGCCCTTCCCCCGGGTGGCCAGTTGGCTTTATGTTGGTTGCAATTTTTCCCCCGCTTGACCGGTATGTTCCGCCGACGGCGTATTTTGCCGTCGTACGTTTCCCCCCCCCCCCCTCATAAATTCTTCCGCTTGCCGTTCGGGGCCATTTCTGCCCCGTACCAAAAAACCCCAGCCAACCCGCGGTGTTCCCCCTCTTTTTTTCGACTCTTTGGCCCCGCTTGATTCGGTTTACACCGTGACCCCTCTTCCATTGAAGGGAAAGGCGTTCAGTCCACTTCACGCTGTTGGGTGTTGTTGAATACGCCGGCTTTCCTGCAAGTATTATTAGATACTCTTTCAAGAGCCCAACACGAGTGTCCAGGATTGGTCCCCCCCGATTTGTCCGTTGCTAACCTTCAGGCAGGCCCCAGTCCTCTCTTTCCATAAGGCAAAATAAACTCTCTACTCAGGCATGGGACTCTTCACCAACATGTGTCCTTTTTTCTAACTTCTCCTTGTCCTATGCCGATCGTCAAGTCTATCTTCATAGGCCGTCTCTCCTTAAACAAAGTTTAAGTTCAAACTCGAATGGGACAGAATGCCAAGGATTTGTTCCCCTTCCTCACAAACACCACCATAAATCTCCCTAAGTGGCCACCAAGGCACCAAGCCTAATTTCTCCCCGTTGTGTGAGAATTGGTTGGAGTCTGACCAGAGTCGGCCGTTTACGCAGGGTGCAATCCTCTCCTGTTCCCCTCCCCTTTTTTTTTTTCTCCCTTAGATGGGTGAAATGTTCTCTTACTTTTTCCTTGGGGACTCAGTAGGCCGGTACCCTTGAGGGGGACCCCGTCCGGTCCTTATTGTTTTGGTTCTGCCAATCTCCCTCCTCTGGGTCGAACCGGGTTTAGGATGGTCGGCCCCTCCGTGCAGGACACTCGTGAGTGACTGTTTTTCGTCTTTTTGTTTGATCATGGTCTCCTTGCTCGGTATGAGAGTCAGCGAAGCCTATGTACTTTTCTTCTCCGTCTCCCCCTATAGGGTGGTGAAAAGATTGCCGTTTAAAGCTGCGTATCCGAGTTCGGTGGGATTCGAATACTTGGAAATCTGCCCTTTCCCTTTTCTTTTTTTCTTGAGGACGAAGTGAATGTCCCCTGACATATGCAACATCCTATTTTGTTCTTCATCTATCTCGCACCGGGGCCCCCATCGGAAATTCTTTTTTTTACTTAAACCAACCATCCGTAAGTGAAAGTATTGGGATCATTTCCCTTTCCTCTAGTGCTATGTCACTTTTGACTCCAGATTGAGCCGTTTCATTCCCACGAATTGCGTAGATAGCACCATCTCCCCTTTGATCCCCTTCCTTTCCACACATAGGGGTTGATTTTTCGTTCCAGAGTATAAATCGTTCCATCAGCCCCTTGATACCTCTTTGGGACTTCCTTTTTAACACGAGCTGACCCCTGGTCGCGGAAGCAACCTTCCTCTTCCCCCCCCCTTGCCCCCCCCCAAAAAAATACCAACCGGTCAAGTCGGGTTTACCTTTCAAAGCGGGCTCCTCCCCCTCTTCGGACATTATGGAGTTCCCGTCTATCGTAGTCGAAGGACTAACCGTGATTTTCGAATTAGGGGACGTCCTCCCTTAGAGGATGGTTAAGTGGTCACCCAATTCCTTTTCGACAGGCAACCAGTGGGCTTTCTAACTGTTCAGAGATTAAAAAGTCCTTCGCAAGCCCTTTCTACCCCCCTTTCTTCACCCGTCCCCCCCACAGAGTTAAAGGCCGGTCGACCTAAAAACTTTTAGGTGGTTCCTTCTCCCTTTAGCAATTACAGGTGACCCGGCTTTCTTCCCCCAGGGTGCCAAGGAGTAGGTACCTTTTCCGGAACGACATACAATGAGAGTCCCTTCCCCCCAATACGGTGACACACTACTCCTGCCAACCAAATTGTCGTACTTTTTGAAAGCTTACCTTTTGGGAATAATTACCTCCATATTTCACCCCATAGGAAGCAATCCCAGTCCAATTACCTTTTCCTTTCCTCTATGCTTGTATGTTTTGTCCTCCATTTACCTAACGTTGGACCATCAGAACCATGCCCTTTTCCCTCAGTGTTAGGAGGCCACTCTGGCCATACTAGTTTCGGGCTACCATGTTGGCACCAGTGGCGTCATAACCTCCCCACCCCTTAGGCTCCAATTCCTTCTCTTTTACGCTTTTCTCCCTTAGTAGAACTTGTTTACTCCTAGAGGGCTTGGACTCCCCAGAGACGAAGCGGCAAGGCGAGCCAAAGACGGCCCTGATGGCTTAACTGGGTCCCCGTAAATAGGTTTGGTCGCTCTTTTCCCCACTTATCAGTATTTTTTCCCTTTACCCAAAGCCCCTCCAACCATTGGTAATCCCGCTGTGGTTCTCGTATCAGCAGAGTAAAACGTAGGGCTTGTCTTGGACTCTTTCCTGTATGAAGCTTTTCCTTTGATTGTGTTTTTTTGCCTCGCACATGGTAGGCCCCGCGCTTTCCGGTTTTTTAGCTCCTCTGCCTTCTGGTCCCCAGAATGGCCCCTGACCCCGACCGACGCCTCTCTTCAATCACCCCATCAGCTCCCATTCGGGCAAGCGTCAATTACGCAACCTCGCATTGATATCCTGACACTGAAAAACATGGAGTCCAACACTGATCTTTTCTCCAAAGAGACCTTTGCCTTGCTGATGAGTCCTCCGCGCCTCCACTTTCCCCCCACCCGGCGGAGCAGGCTCAAGCGTATTGTCAGATACCTTTCCTTTTAATCTTTGGAAGCGTTCGGTATCTGCCTCATTCTTTCCCCCGAGCTCCGTTAACGAGGGATAAGGGCTTGTCCTTATGTGGTAAAACTTCCCCCCCCTTACAGTCCGAGGGTCCCCATTCTTCTCTGCCCCTTTAGCAGGTCCTGTCTTCCCAGATGTGAACCCCCCCGAAGAACAATGCGTCTTTTTCGCTTGATGATGTGTTTCGTCCTCCCCGGGGACCTGACAAAACCGCCCACGGCTCCTTTTCACTCCGCCACGGCGAGCCGCGTTGCTGCCCATCTCCCACCGGGTGACATCGTCTTCCTCCAACTCCTTTCGGTAGGCTGCCGGCCTGTCCCCCCCTCTGGCAAGTCGGAGTCTCCCCGTTTGCCTCCTGGCA
>Ga0179591_1267031_pt1 | contig 12165 bp, 4 predicted proteins | sample CZOMad2_1_08_16f_FD_182891 | JGI IMG/M metagenome (GOLD analysis project Ga0179591, IMG submission 182891) | Vadose zone soil fungal communities from Angelo Coast Range Reserve, California, USA - CZOMad2_1_08_16fungal (PacBio error correction) | ecosystem: Environmental > Terrestrial > Soil >... | reverse complement strand
AGCCTGGTCGGAAGTGATTTCCCTGGCTTTTCCACCGTTAAAGACAGATAGGACATCTCCCTCCTCCTTTTTCCCGCCCGTCCCCTCGATATAAAGCGTTGGACTGTTTCCCTTCCGTGTTCTTTTCCAGCGACTACGTCTCCCTTTGATCTCTGACCCCGACTTCACAGTCCCCCCCCTTTCCCTTGGACGGATGAAACTCTAGAAAACGTCCAGTCCCCTTCTCTTCGTACTTTTCGAACGAAATCGGCAAAAGTATCCTTTCTTGAAAGAGTTTTTCCATTTCATGCAACCAGGTTAAAGGTGGAAGTGTTGCCCTCTCAGAGTCCCTGTGGCCCCCACCCCGGCCCTTCCCTTTCGAATACCGCTTCAGAGAAATCTCCTCCCCCCTTTCCCTATCCAATATAAGATTAAAGCAGTCCAGGCTCATTTTTTCATTTTTTGGTAACGGGTTTTCCCGCAGGGCCTGCTGTGCCAATTCGTCCCTTTCCTTGACCCGAATCTTCTCCTTGGGTATTGAAAGAGAGGCATTCCTGCATGCTTGGCGTCGACAAGCGTTGTAGACAATTCTGCTTTCCCCGCGTTAATACTCGGTAGGTGTCGTGTTCCTGTTACGTGGTGAAACTTTATTTGAAGGTTTGAGCCTACGCTCCCGACTCAGCAGAAGGGTCTAAACAAGAACATTTTAAGAACTGAAAACCCTTCCAGGCTTGAGGATTACCCTCAGGAAACTTTTAAAAGCCCATTTTATTCCCTCTAAAGAATGGGCAATCTTGCCAGGACGTAGAGATCAGGCCAGAAGAGGAAGTTTCCTTCTTTCCGCTTATCGGACTTCCGAAGTTAAGTGTTTGGTCCGTCTCATTATTAAGCGCAGTTGCCCCCGGACGGACACATGTAGAGGAGTCAAGATCCCCGCCCATTTGTGCAAGGAAGTTTCTTTTGCACCCGGTTTCTGAGGAAACACTCTTTATGGGTTTTTGCTCAGGAGTCTGGCCCTTTCCTGTTAGTCATGGCGAGTAGTAAAGCAAGTTGCGTCTTCCTCCCCTTACGGCTAGACTGGATGGTACCCCTTCACCCTTGCCAGGGTTGACGAGAGGAGGTCTGTTCCAGGCGCTTTTGGGTTTGTGAAGGGAAGGGGCAAGATAAATTCCTTGCCCCTTAAAGAAGTGTGCCCCGCCCGTCTCCCCCTTTCCCATAATTCTGATAAAAGACGCGTACGCCCGCTGTGCAATGGAGGAAGAAAGACCGGTCCCCCTGGTTTTTCCCCCCCTTTCACATTTGATCGGACCCGATTCTTAGGTGGTATTCGGTTTTTGTGGGTGACCTTGTGGGGGTGATCCGTTTCCTTCTGAAATGAAAAGGAAGGAGGACACAGTCATTTCTTATCCTCCCTCCCCCCCTCTGTGGTTGCATTCTCTAGGGTTGGCTCTCCGGGAGTTGTTTTCTGACCTAGACCGAATCTGACAATGAAGAAAGTCGCTTCTCTCTTTTCATTGCCGGAGTGGCTTTAGGCGAGCGGAGTAACCGGCATTCGGGCTTTCTTCCTTCGGGGTTAGTTATGTTTGAGGCAGGTGTGTAATTGAGAGCCTGGAATTTTTTCTGGTTGAGCTTAAGAAATTCCCTTCACCACTGGAATTTTGATCTGTCAAACAGGCCACTCCCTTAATCCCCTTACCAATCCCCCCTAGGCACCCTCCCTTCCGAGTGACAATGGGTAAGCGCCAGTAGTTCCCCCGCCGCAATAACCTCAGGATCCCCCTAGGAGTGATTAAGTTGCTTGACCCCTTCCGATCAGCCAGATAGATCGGGTCTGCATATTTCCAGCTGGATGGGTCATCTGTGTCAGAGAAACTGTCCCCGAATCATGTAGCAACAAATTGTGGGAGCGACCGGCAGCCTGAATTTCAAATGTTCAGCCCCTTAATTACTATAGCCGGTTAGCATGAGGTCCAGTGCCTCTCGTGTCCTGCTGCTCATTAAAGTTAATCCCGCTCTGCGGATAGTACAAAGGTTCCCCCCCCCCTCGGCGTTTTCGTAAGCATATCTCGATATTGCCCCCTCCGTCGTTCTGTTAGAGACCGCTGGATTTAGCGAACGTGGGAACCGACTTCTGGATGTCATAGCATGATGGTCATCGGCGTTTCTGGGAAAGTGACACCTCGTCGTGTAGAAGATTAGAATGAGATACCGCGAAGGACAATCTCAGTATTTAAGCTGACGATAGTGTGAAAAGGCAGTCGCAACTCTTGGCAAATGCAAAGACCAACCTAGGAAGAACAATTCCAAACAGCTCGAGGCACCAACGTCGTGCGGTTTGCCCTCGCTTCCTGAAGCCAGAGAATGGCTGCTCTACAAGAGTCGTTAGATTCCAACCTGGGCTTCCCTTTCCAGTTATGGAAGCTGATGCGGAACTTCACCTTATGTCTCTGTACGACGACAAGGTTTAATTGCTGTTACATCACTATCAGAACAGTACCGCCAGCTGGAGGAAAACACTCTCGCCGGGGTGGGTGAATTCCAACCTCTTTTTCGACGTAACCCCATCTGGACAGGTCTCTGAGATATCTTTAGAGTCTATTGTTTCAGGTTTAAGAGTTAGTCGGAAGTTTTCATGAGGGTGGGGGTAGAGCGTTCCGATCATAGAATTTTCTTCACCTTCTTCGCAACACTAAGGTGGGCATTTCCGCTCTGACCTCCTTTTTCCCCTGTTTGTTTTCCCAGCTATGAGGGTATCTTCTTTCCTTTTTGAGTTAGAACTTTGGTTTTCCCGGTGAGTTTGTGGGTCCATCCGTCCCGCGCGATTGGGTGGCTTGTTCCTCTTTCTCCTGGACCCCCCTTGAAGCAGAGATTCGTTTTCTTTGGGTAAAAGCGTAAAAAGCGGGTGATGGAGATAGGATTTTCTGCCTGAGATCGGGTGTCATCCCCTAGGTGCAATACCGATGTACTTCCCCTCTGTTTCGTTTTACCGTGGAAACTCCCAGCTCCGGTTGCGGAGATTTTTTCCACACCCCCCCTGTTGTCATCCGTACGTGCTACTCCTAGAACCGGTCTGTTTCTTCGCGTCATCAGTACCAGACGTCTTACCCCTTTTTTTTTGTGTATTTGATCCGGTTTTGTAAGGTTACCGCCAGTGATGGTTATCTTGGTGAGTCTTCTGATCTTGTACTTCCTGTTAGGACTAATTTTTCTGTGATGGATGGAATTTATCTCTGTTCTTTGTGCTCGCCTTCTTAAATGAGTTTCATAGAAACACTTAACCTCGGACCCCCCCCGTCACGTCCTTTCGCCTTCCCTGATGTCCAAGGTCCACCCCCCCCCTCTCCCCCCCCTCATTCCTTTAGCCCCACAAGACGTTGAACCGTGCGTCCCTTAGCTGGGCTATCCCCTGATCAAACCCCTGTTAGTGGTTCACTGATGGATCTTCTTCTGACTCATGTGGAGCTTTTTTTCAATTTCCCCCTGATCCCGGTTTGGAGATATATACATTATCCCCGGTTGATATAAAAAGAAGTATGTTTCTTACCCCTCCTTATCATGAATTTTTGACAATAATACCCGGTTGGTTATTAGCCGGTTTTTTCTGTCTTCTTGACTTCCTTCGGTTTTCCTTTTTTTGGAAAGACATTTGGGTGCTTGACTCCCATTATCCGCGCGACCAAGAATGTGTAGGGGAAATCCGGGGTAACTCGTCCCTCCCGCGCTGGGCCTTTAAGAGGGTTACTGGGTTAGAGGCATTTTTCAGTACAATTATTTTTCCCTGTTATAGGGATGGTGTTACCTGTTGTCTTTTAAGGTAGGGACATATTTCTGGTCGTGGTGTCTGTGAAAAATAAATGTCACTTCCCCGCTTTAAGCAGGGACGTTAAGACCTTGCACTTTGCGGGATTGTTTAGTGAAGCATTGACTTCCTCGTCCTGCTAAACCAAAAGTTAGCTCCTCCCCTTGTCGATTGCTTGTGGGAATGCGTCTTTTCCGTCACTTTCAGGCTTTACCCCTTTGGTGAGTAAGAAATAGGTTCCCACCCAGGGAAGAGCCCTTGCACTTTCTCCCCCCCCCGGTGTGTCAATGTCCCCGCGGGCAGTCTCCCAGAAGTGCCTAGTCGCTGAAGGTTCAAGGGGTGAGATAGTAGAGTTCTCTGGCTCACTAGAAACAAAGTGGCTTACACAGTGTCCCTCCTTAACCTCACCTCCTCGTTCAAGTTTAAGCCCATGGTTGAATACTTTTTCCGTCTTACCCTCCTTCTGGATATCTTAACTTTTCAAAGGTGTGGTTGTTTTCTCTCCTGAGATACATTTCAGGTTTTTCTCTAGCCGGACTTTTTTTTATTGTTGGGGTCTGCAACCATTAGACTTTACTTGGAATCAGATTGAGTGATTAGCTTTTTTTCGGGGCAGCTCATGTTTTCAGCCTTTCCTTCTGAAGTTTGCCCTTAGCAATGGATGTCTCACTCCCCCTGAGGAAAATTTTAAGTATTCCAGGTTTAGCTTTCCCTCATTCCGAGGTGTAAGAGGTGATAACCTTGTCCGCCCTCGCGGCGAGTTCACCACTCGAGAGGTAATTAGGAAGAGCTTTCTTACCTCTCTTAGTATTTCCTCCTATCCTACCCCGGCTGGATAGTGAGCACTGTTTTTCGCCCCCCGTCACTACGGGTAACATGGGAAGAGGACACCCTGCAATCAGCTCCCTGTTCCTGTGTTTTTCTTACAATGCCTTGAAGGCAGCCCCCCAGAAACCTCCCTCCGTAGTTGCCCCCTCTTTCCAGTAACATTCAAATTTCCCTCGGGTCAAGTTCGGGCCCGGTACTCTACGCCCCGCCACCAGATTAAGACCTCTCTTTTTTGAATTCCCGAGGATCAGCAGGAAGTTACGAAGAAACACCCCTTTTTCTTATTCATCTTTACCTCCCCCCCAATTGGATTTCAAGTCTTTCCCCCCTCCTAACCTTCTCTCAAATGGTACTCGAAGACCGCTCCTGGTCGGACCTGGGATTGCTTCAAACAACAAGTGAGAACTGAGGCCTAGAGAATCTGGTTTCCCCCCTCGCAGTCCCCTCCTCATACACCGACCCGTCCAAAAGATGGCCTTTTGCCGTGAAGATTCCCCCACCGATTATCACGTCATCCTTTACGAAGAAGGACAATCCATGGTTGCCAGAGTAATTCGTTTCGTCCGGTAGCACACCGGAATGAAGGCCGAAGTGTCCGAGTGTGCTCAAAGATATACTTCTTTGAGTTCTTGGACCTTGTCACTCCAGCCAGGGATTCTCGGACAGAGTTTTGGCGTCTATTCCATTTTTAACTTTAGACTAACTAGTAGTCGCTGAAATATCCCCACAGCCTTGCAGGAGTTACTTCCCCTGTAAACCGTCCCTCTCTCCCCCCTAGACCTGTTAAAGCAAAAGGGAAGGCTTTTTTTACAATGTAAAAAAGAACCCCTCGTCAATTAAGTCCGCGCTGTCCCAGCAGAATTGAAACCTTCGACGCTCCTTCCCTTCCGCCTCCTTAGAGAGTACTCCTTGTTTTCTGGTAAATTTCCCGAACATTTTAGCGAGTTGAGTTCATTTTTGTCTTCGTTCCACCCCTAGGTCCCCCCCAGAATATGGGCTAGCAGACGAGGGTACTCCATCTACGAGCTCCTCAACCTGACTCTTTTCTTGTTTGAAGGTGAAAGCGAAGCGTCCCGCCTTGGTCCTTATGACTCACTTCAGAAAACAGGTGACTTTTCGGCGACCAATCCTATAAGTCCCCCCGCGAGAAACTAAGGTCCCTTTTAACAGCCTCCGGAGAGACCAGGAGTCCCTTCAAGAGATGTACCTCTTGCCCAAATCCCTTTGGCGGAGATTTGAATCAATCTATTCCTCGGTTCCTGTTGACCCCAAAATCCTTTACGGTTTCCCTCGAAAACTGTGGAACTCCCTGTGATCGTATTAGGCGCGCAATATCCCACAGAGAAATGGCAGAACATGTTTAGGTTAGCCGCCTACGCACAAAGGTTATGGTTGCACCATCTTCGAATATATAGTAAGTCACATTACCAGTCGAAAGGGCATGGAAACCTGCTCGGAACTGCCCCTGATTACTTCGAGAACTCGTTGGAGCACTGATTACAAAGTATCACTTCAAAGGTGCAGTAGGTTTGGTCTTTTTTTTTTGTGCACCGGCACCCCCAGTAGAACCTGTAATCCTCTGACAATAGACCTTCCGGGGTTATACCCTCCATTGCTCCTTTACGATAAAGGACAATGAAGAGGAAGAGATGCTTTCCCACCCCTATCACCTCCCTAGTGTTTTTGTTTTCTACAACAAATAGGAACCTTGTCTTTTTCCTTCCGATAATTTTCCTTACCAGAAGGTGGCCCACTACAGGAACGAAGGTTCTCAATCAAGCATCACTCACCGGAGCAGCAGGGATCCTGCTAAAGATGAGTGGATCAAAGCGCAATCGTTTGCAGTAGTCCCCTCCTTTTAGGCAGGACGGAAAAAGGTCTTCTTACCAAAGTTTTAGTCCCAAGAATGCGGGATATCTGACAACTTCGACCCCTTCGAGAAGGGTAAATACAGCTTTGAGCCATAGGATACTAGGGAGGCAGGATCACCTTAAAGGCATAGACTTCAGGTCGTGTCTGTTTGAGCCTGGTCGGAGTCCGGCCTTCCGTTTTTCACTTTAAGGACCTTGAGGAAATTTTCCTTCAAAAGGAGACATTTCCTGAAGCGCACTCCAAGCTCCTAAACCAGCCTTCCTCACCTCAGACATCCAAGGACTCCATCCCTTCCTTTCCCTCAAAGATGAATGCTTTCGCAGTTTTGGATTGGTGGTCCAGGATTCCTGTCTTGCCTCCTCTCAACAAGGAGACAGGAGGAAGAGCTCATTCTTTCTTCTTCTTCATATCCGAATGTCAGGCGGGTCTCTTTTTCTTGTAGTGAGCATTCAATCCCTAATTTAACATTCTTCCTCCCCGGAATCAATTTTCCGTAAGGGGCCGGAGAGCGACTCCGGATTTTGGAGGACTTACCCTAGTGGACTGGGACGGTGGCCTTTATGACGGACTTTCTAGCCCCCACTTGGGCCAAGCGGGTACAGGTCCTTCCCACTCAATTACGGTACCCCACAGAGAGCTTATCCAGAACAAGCCCTCAATTCCTGCATACGAAACTCAGGTCCGTTAAGGGAACCAATCCTCAGCACCTATCGGCTACTCGTCCGACGGATGCTGTGCCAGAAAAGAAATCCCTCACCCTAACCCGGTTCCCACTGACCTCTTGACCCGAGGGACGTAACGAACCTGAGAAGTAATGATCAACCTCATCTTCTGTAAGTTAAAGTCAAATGGAGTCTCCGTCATGAGACCCGCGCATGCGTTATTTAGTCCAGTGACTTCTCGCCTATGAATGATGGAAGACCCTGCCCCCAGGTATCAGTCTAACGCACAGTCTCCGTGTTCCCTTATTGAGTCATAGCCCTTCAAGCTGCCCCTACGCTGATGGTGTTTATTTTTAGAGAAACCTCTTGTATTGGTCTCTGGGAAGCTTCTTCCCTCTAACCGGCTTTAATGGCAAGGGGTCATCACGTTCTGGAAACTTCTTAATTCCCCCCCTCTTCTCCGACAAGGCATAGTGTACGAAAAATCACTTCCAAGCTACCCCATAGGGCTTCTTATACTTGGTCATCAGGGTTCCTCGTTGATGGAGCCCCCCCATGAAGAAGGGATGCAGAAGCTGGACGGCTTGTCCGAGCCCTCCCAGCATGTTTTCTCGATCGTCTGAAGTCCTTTGGCCCCATCTCGTTGCTCACCTTTTAGCCAAAATTGACGACTCTGGCGTCGAGCTTTCGTAGGTAGAGTTCCCAGCCGGACTGCCTTTTTTGGCACAAACGTGGATTAACTATACTACTGAGTGATTCCCAGTCACAACCAGGAAATGTTTTTGGCCTCTTTACCCTCTCTGGACGTAAGTTTTCTCCCCGCGATGAGTGGTCTTTATCTATTGAGAATTGACTGAACGCCCTGTTCCTCGTTTAGATTTCTCGGCTCCCCGTCCTCTTCTCATTTTTTTTTACGTGTTCAAGTTCCATCCCCTCTTCCATCTGTCGTCTGTAGAGGCAATTGCTTTGGACAAAATTCCAGATGCGTCTCTGGTTCTCCCCCCTGCGTTATTGTAAGCCTGGCGGAGGCTTCTTCAGAACGGACCCCGGGGTTGTAGTTGACATTCCCCCATTGTTGAAAGACCGTTGACCCGATGATGTCTTGCCAAGACCCCCTTGGCTGCTTGTTACTAAGTTCTGAGCCTGCGCTTTTTGTGCTTGCTTTGGTACAGAGAAGTTAACGACTTCGGCAAACAGTTGCCTTTTTTATGTCCTAGAGGTGTTTCTCGTGTTGCTTCGATTTCTTCCCTTTCCCCTAATGTGAGGAAACTGGTCTTCTGAGATGGTCTGATTTCCAGAACGGGCCTTCGTTTCCCTTCGGAGACCTATTACACGCAATCGTAAGCTATCCTCACGGACGTCTCCCAGGCCCCCTCCTTTCCCGAAAACAGATCCCCAAGAGAAGATTCCCTTTTTTAGAACCTGAACGGAGTACCTGTTGTCTTTTTTTTTTTTTTTTTCCCCCCCCTTTGCCCAAGAAACCATTTGGCCCCTTTGGAAACATTTTTTGTTTCCTGTATCTGCCTTTTTTCCCCCCTCTCTGAGCCCTTTGACTGACCGTTTGACTTTTATAATTTCCAAAATTGGCAGATATCTACCTGCTGGGCCGGTCCTTTTAGACTGAGTGCTGGAAGGCTTTTGTTCAAAGGACGTTGTGTCTTTTTCCCCCCCCAAGGAGCAAGGGAAGGTGTTCTTCCTCCCCCCCTTCTCGCAATAAAGATTGGTAGGATCGGGGGTTGCGGGGACCCGTTGACAGACCGTGTGAGGAGTCCCAAGTCGGGGAGGGTTGACCTCCTTGGTCTATTTTAACCCCTGCCTAACAGAGATGGGATTCCCAGGCTGCTTTTAGACCAATAGTTCTCTCCCGGATTGCTGTTTCACAGGGTTCTTCCAGTTGGCACCACCTTTTACTTTACCGAGTTTTTAAGATCCGGGTTGATTTCTTCAACTAAACGGCAAACCGGCCCCCTTGCATTTTCCGAAATGTGCTCATGCCCCCAATTGACTCCGTGGTACTCCTAATTACTCATAGGGTTTTCCCAACAGTTCCTGACCCCCCCTCTTCTGTCCCCTGCCTGTTTGCAGGATAAGGAACATCTTCAACTTTGTGTTGGAAACCCGTCTCCTTCGACTGCCGTTGAAGGAACAGGAAAATCAAGTGCGACCGCTGATGTTTTCTTTCAAGTAACAAGATCAAGCTTGCCCCCAGCGACACTGTTGAAGGTTTTGTATCTTAATTGGGAGGAGCATGGCGGATGGGCGACTATCCCTTCCCGGTGATTTTCTTCCAAAATTCCGCTTAAAAGGTCCAGCAACCTCTTCCACGGTCACATGGGGTTGGCGAAGCCTGCACTTAAAATTCCGTTCCTCCTCCTTTTACGGGTTTATTCCAAGGGATAATCTGTCTCCTCCTCGTTGTTGGTTTTTAGAGATCTATACTTTTCCTTCTTGACATGAAATTGTTCAACCGGATTTCTTTGCCTTGGATTACAGGGGAGCTGTCGCTGTCCGTTATTCTGCCATTCGTCCTTTCCATGTAATCAAAATGGAGATTTTTCCAACGTACCTTCCTCGTTCATTTTGTGCACGCTGTGAAAGAGAGGCCTTTTGCACATTGCCCCCCTCCATCCCGGGTTGGGTAGCTGTGGCGTAAAGTTCGGGTTTCCTTGAGGTATTGATTCAGCGCATTTAAGTACTCGTTTCCTCCATATGCTGACCTTTTCTGATTCCACCACCTTTCTTGTACGGACTGGGTTTAAAAAGCCCTTCAATTCGTACTACTCCTGGTACACCCTACCTAATGTGGCACGGCTTTTTGCACAACTTTTTGAAGTAAGGTAGTTTTCCCAGCACCCGCCAAGTTTTGGCCAAATAAAGTAAACTTGCGGTCCAACCCCCCGTCAGCGTAGCCTCATGGTGACGCCCTATCTATCTAACCTTCCCACTCTTTCCTTTCCCCCCCCAGAGAAGGCGGACGTCGTTTCTTCTTACCCAAACGGCTTCAAAGCCCTCTCGGAGTCCAGGATCTACAGCCACCAAAGGTTGACTTCACTCCCTACCGAAAAGCTGTATCCCGCAAGGCTCCTCCTGACCAGAACATTTTCCTCCTTCGTGACCCAGCCCACCCCCTTAACTTGACTGGGGAAAACCTTTCTTTAGGCCCCTTTTCCCGCGCCTCCCAAGGTAGTCTAGCAATGACGAGGGCACTTTTATACCCCTCTGCAGCATAAACCCCCCAAAGAAGAATGCCGACTCCAGGACCCAGTAAGTGCCGCAACCCGCCTTTCTAGGTCCGTTTAGCCCACCAAAGGAGAAGCTTCTCCGGTCCTTCTGGTCTTTCTAAAATAAGCTTCTCCTCGTTTCTTCGGTTGGCACTGCTCAGTTCGGCCCCTCTTCTGAAGATCTCTCTGGAAAGCTGTGTAGTTGTCTATTACGCTGCCAGTCAACTTTGAAAGGTCTCCCCGGGGCTCACCGATTCATAGCTCAAAACTCCCCCGCCACCTTTCCCTCCAGTCGGACGTCAAGTACTCGCCCCGCCACAGCACATGTCGGTTTTACCCAAACTGACCCGTAAAACAGACCCTATGTGTAAGGGCAAGGTACTGGAACCTGCGAGGCCTCCCAGCCTTCCCCCCCGGAACTGCTAGTAGACCAGCTAGAACTGACTCTCTCACTCTGTTTCATTGCCCTCGCAAGGCACCTTTTCTTCTCCTGTGGTTGTTAGTCCCCTATGTCACAACACCCACCCCCCCACACAGACCTGCTTCTGACGCATTTCGCCGGTCTCGCCACCCGAAAAGGCTTAGCGACATCCCTTGTTCCGTTGACCCCCCTTCGATGCCAGGAACATCTACCTCTCCTAAACTCAGCATGACCTTACCTTTTCCAGCCCCCCGCTCCGTGAGCGCAAGAACAAATGCCATACCTAACGAGCCTTCTTTCCCTACAATTTGACTCTTTCGGAATCATAGTGCATGTTCCCGTTTCCCCCCATGCTGAATGTGAACGTATGGCAGAACACTGCGCTTTTTGGTCCACTTTTTGAAACCCCCCCGGCATTACCCTAGCACTCTTCATCCATGACCTGCCACGAGAGAATATCCGCCGGCACTTTCAATTTTCTCCCAGTATATGTTTTTGTAGAAGAGTCAAACAATTGGCTCTGTTGACTCGTTGATTCCAATTTATGTTTCATCCCTTCCTGATCCATGTTCTCCTGTGGATGGCAAGAGGCGTCCCTCCGCTCTCCATGTTAGCATTGGGCACCTTGATGTAAAGTCTCACTCAAATATTTATAAGCTTTGAGTTTTCTTTTAGTTCAAGGACACATTCCCTTTTCATCCTCGCACAGATACGAAGTCCGGGACAAGGCAGATGACCTTCACGACCCCGATCCTGAACATAGAATTCTGGTAGATCTCGAAAGATTTTCCACGTCTCTTTTTTTGACTACCATTATCGGCTATTTTAAATGTTTTTTCATTTTTTAGCCTTCACTTCATTCTGAGATTTCTTCCTGCAGCTTATCGTGTAATCTATGACCCCGAGTCTTCTTTTTACGCCCCATGGCTAAACTTTAGCACTCGTATCGTGAATAGGAAAAGTTAGTGAACTGTCGTCCCCTCAGCTTAGTGAAAGGAAAAGGTCAAGGAGGGGCCCCCCCTTCGCCCTCCATCTTTTTAGGGGTGCGGACAACCCCGCTTCTTTGAGTAGTCCCAGTTAGTCCCGCACGCCTTCTCTCTTACTGGCGGGGGCCGGAAACCTTTGTAGGATGTTGAGTTTCGGTGGACGTACTGTTTTTCGGGGGTAGACTTTTTAAAATAGAGGCAGGTCCCCGGAGAAAGAATTGATTGCGCCAACCCCTAAGACCCCCCGGGCTTCAAGAAAGGCCAAACGCCTCACTACGTTTTCCCCTGCAGTCCACTCCGGACAGTTCCTCGGCGTAAAGGTCCTGTAAATTCTGGATTAGCCCTTCAGGGTCAATTCTGCCGGGTCTTCATGTAATCTCCAGGAGCCCCAGAAAGA
>Ga0179591_1256634_pt1 | contig 12165 bp, 14 predicted proteins | sample CZOMad2_1_08_16f_FD_182891 | JGI IMG/M metagenome (GOLD analysis project Ga0179591, IMG submission 182891) | Vadose zone soil fungal communities from Angelo Coast Range Reserve, California, USA - CZOMad2_1_08_16fungal (PacBio error correction) | ecosystem: Environmental > Terrestrial > Soil >... | reverse complement strand
ACCCGTTTTCCAAGACGCGGTGAGACTCATGGGGGGGCGGTCGGTTTCGCCGGCATTCCCCTTTCCAGATGTTTTGCGTTTCAGAATCTATGCGCCGTGTGGATCGCCCTGGCGGCAGAGTACAGACTGCGCTTGAACTTTTTCACAAGCGACCGCCCACATGGGGAAGAAGTTTTGACTTGATAGCCATTCTCCTTCCCTCCTTTCCCCCCGTCCTGCTTTTGAACCTCGGATTTTGTCGACTCTTGACCTTCGCACGCTCGCACTCCCCCCTGCTGACGGCGTCTCCTTGTGAATAAGAATTTGCTCCGTCGACAGTTTCCCCTCCGTCCTCCAGACTGAATAGGATATCCCTTTCGTCTCCACAATGTCCTCCTTTTCCGTTAAGCTGCATCCATGAAGCCCGTGCAGCTGTCATGGCGTCCACCCACCTAGTACCCCCCTCCTCCATAAGATGATCGTAGACGTCCATTCTCCTACTCTTAATCCAGAACATTTACGTGGACTTTGTAGTTAATGTTTGATTTCTGTTTGTCCCTCTGACCGTTCTTCCCTTTCTTATTCGAATCCCCCTCTCACAACACGTAGATTTTTGCATTGCAGCACGAAAAATATTTCGATTTATTCACGGTTTCCACTCTATCCCTCGTTTACTCGTTAATACCAAATGTTCTCCTTTTGAGCATGAGATTAGTTCAATGGACCGGTCCCACCTCAGTTAATTCCCCCCCCGGGTCCTACGCCGCGTATGCCCCCCCTTATGTGCTACCCAAAGCTGCTTCTTTTATGTTGAGATGCGGTCTCCCCTCCTCATGTTTTGATACCGTTTGTGGTGCTTTTATCCTCGCCCAATTTTTTCCAATTTCTCAGTTCCGGTCTCTCTATCGCTCTCCCCCCCCTTGCGAGTTTTCTTCCGATCGCAGCAGCTCCGCACCGACACCGGTCCGCGCACCGCTTTACCGGTGTAAATCTTTTCATTTCCCCCACACCGGCATTTTCCTCCGCAGGGTATTCTCTCTGTATCGCCGAATCCCATTGACTAAGTCATCTCGCCCCCCTTGCCATCAACTCCCTTCACCTCTTTTCCTACTGATGGTGATTTTCTTTCACAGACGGGCCTGTCCGTCCGTGCGTAATTTTCCCGCCGGAAAGCAAACTCCGAAATAACATAAGCCCATGCCCGTCCCCACTCCGCATCTTTTTTTTCAGGTTTTTTCCGTCCTCTCCCTCGTATTTGTCACATGACCCTGATCGTCGCCTCTCCTGTCGTCTCTGGCCCTCCCTGCTTCTAGCTGAGAAGAAACGTTTCTCGTGTTTCCCGACTCCTTCTTCCCGAGCTCCCCTTTGTTTCTCTTCTTTAGGATAGTCGCCTCTTGCCTCTCCCAGGAGTGGACTTCCCCCCTCCCAACTCCCCGCGCTTATTGATCTCCTCACGATTTGCGATTTTCCCTTCGCTGCCTCTTTCTTTCAAACCCCCAATTCAGCATACTATCCCTTTTCTCCCCTGCCAAAAGCTAATCCCCTCGTTTGCCAAGCCATAGCGAGTTTTAAGACCTCCCGGTAGTTTTCCTTCGCCTCTCGAGATCCTGCTTGTCCGATGTTACTGCTTGACTTCTACCCCACCCCACTAGAGAGGACCGGCTCTATTGCCGGATGTCGTGGCGGAGCATTTGCTTTTTTGTATTTTCCTTTCCGTCGTTCCCTTCACCAATCCTTAATCCTCCCTTGCTGGAACTAGATTCCGTCCTTTACGACACCCCGGCAATTCTTCCCCTTAACTTTGTCTCCCTGCAGCCGGCGTAAGCATTTCTCTTTGATTCGCTTTTCCAAGCGTTTTGATGACTCTGCGGCATCTGAGGGCCGCTTATAAATCGCGAGTTTCAACACCTTTCCGCAGCTTCGACAGGCGCCCTTACGCCCTCCTGTCCACCTTTTGTATCTCATCATCCTGTCTCTCTGATCGTCGACGGTGGTAGTTGCTACGTCTACCTTTCTACCCAGGTAAATCATTCAACCTTGCTTGCTATAACCTCCCTGGCTTGACTGTAATATCCCCCCTAACAATTGTTTGACCCTCCCCCCGCTTTCAAAGGTTCCTTTTCAGATATTTCCTCTTAATTTGTCGTTGAGGCTGGACGCCTTCCCCATACATACAGCCCCCCGAAGCTTCTCTGCTATGTAATGACCCACTTCAATTTGCCGGCTGAGCCGCTGTATTGAGCTCTTGGGTTCCACACTGGCCCCTTAGAGGTGCCATGTATGACGGCCACGGGCTCGAATTACCCAAAGCTGCTAGTTTCCGAAGAAAAACAATGTACCCCCTTCCCTTGATTCCAGCATTTCCTTCATTTTTTGTTCCCCCATACGACTATAGCCACCTCCCCGCCTCCGATTTTTAGTTGAGTTTAGCTCTTCTTACAAGTGATTCCCTTTTGGACTTCCGCGCTCTACCTGAGCCCTTTATTCCCACTTCCTGTGTGGTTCTGTTACGCCCTTTAGCTGTTCCTTCATTGCTCAGATCTGTCGCGTAGTTGTGTAAACTCCTTTCCCCGGACCCTTTTCTTTCGAATTGACCTGCCGTCAAACCATGCGCGGTGAATGAGGTCTCTTTCGTCTTTTTGACACCTTGTTCCATTCTTTTGTAATTTTTCACTTTAGGCTTTTGCCATCTTCGATCGTGCATCCCTTCTCCCTCGAATAGGAGTACTCAATAGATCGAAACCTTCGATTTCTTCCCTTTAGTTCTTTTTTGAAATTTCAGCCCTTCACCGTTGAAGGGTGTTCCTGAACGCCAATTGTCGAGGTGCACTCCGACCCTCCCATAAGTCCTTTTTTGGCCTCCCTCACCAGACCGGCCCCCCTGAGATTCCGGTGCTCCTCTGCCTTCTGAAAAGGAATGACTTCTTGTGCCAGCGTTACCTCAAACGGGAGGCTACCCGTTTTTCTTGTCATGCTCCTTACCCCGCCTTTTCTCTTTGCTTTTCACCGTAATACTTTATCCGCTTGTTTAAACGCAATCGCCGACTTTTATCTTTTCCCGTTTTGTGATATAGACGCTGCCCGATGATGGTTCGCCCCTCCTGCTAATTGCTTCATTATGGCCCAAACTCGAAATCCCTTCCTGTATCCAATTGCGAAGCAGGCTTTTTCGTTCTAACTGTCCTGCTCGTTGCAATACCCCCTGTCATTACGTTTCCTCTTCAGCATCGAGTGCCCGTACATCCTCTATTCCTGTTCTGGTGCTGTTCACTTAAGGAATGTTTCCTGAAGCCTTGGATTGCTTCGTCTCACCCGATAGCAATTACGGTAAGATTATTTAGACACGTCCCCCTATTATTTCCCCTTTCCAAACAGCCCGCCGTACAGACCCACCTATTAGCGATTTGGAGTGTTTCGGAGGTTTTTCCACCTAATTCCATTTACTCTTCAGAGTTTTTTTTTTTCAATGCCTTGAGCTCCCTTTATTCACCCTAAAGTTGTCACTGACCAAACTCAACCCCCCCATTCCACACGGATCACCGGCATTCCCCGTTCAATTTTTTTACTGCTTAATTCCCCGACCGCCCTATCCTTTCTTTGTGAAACCGTCCGCTTTATTTCTCTAGAATTTTCCCTTGCTTTGCGTTTATAAACCCACAGAATGGCCCCCCCGTGGTCCTTCCCGATATATCTTTAATGCGTCGTTCCACGACATCCAGCTCCTCCTTGCCTTCCTGCTCACGTCAAGAGTCGGCTTTCCCTCCCTTCATTTCTATGTCCCCTCGAGGATCCCTTGCCCCCTCCCCCTCAAGATGGGGATACTGTAAATGCCCCTTATTTCCCTTTCGCTGAGTCTCCGCCTTTTTTTACGATTTTCCTCCTCCTTGCATGAAATTTTGATTTCTAGTTCGACCCCCCCTCGACACTTCTTGCTACCCTCTCAGTCCCCCCCCAATTGATTCTTCCTTGTCGCACTGCCGATTGTGTTTTCTTCCTCCGCCGAAATCCGATTCAGAGAAGCATGCGGAATCTTTTCATGACTTTCCAATTCAATGTCTTGGTTTACGTTTCAGATATTCCCCAGTTTCCCTATTATTCCCTCATCATTCTTGACCGGTAGATCTTTGTTATGTTCCCCCCCTCTACCGTTGCTAGCTGCAGCCGTGGAAGATCCTATTTTTATCATCATTCCTTGCGCATTCGGTCTCGTAAGTTCTGGCACAATCGCGACTCCTTGCCCCCCTTTTCTCTCAGCGTGCTCCATTCCCACCACGCTTTAGCATCCATCTTTTCCTCGGATGAACGAGGCTGGGTGCAGGCTTTTCACCTTTCCCTTCTCTTTCGGTTAAATCCGTCTCCTGTCGCTTGATTTTTTCCCGGAACCGACTTCTGTCAGTCACCCCTCCGACGAATCAAGTCGGCTCCAGGAGTGCAGCCGTCCGATGACTATCCCTTGTACTTTTTCATTTACAGCGGGCAGTTATCCTCCCCTGATCTCTTTATCGATCATTTCGGAGCCTATGCATATTTTTTTTGGAGTTCACACTTCTTTCCGTCTATTCTGACTACGTTTTTTCCGAGGACGTCTTTTTTTGAACCTTGATCGTCGCTGGCTTCTGATTTTTTTTTGTCGTCCTCTCGCACGCCTCGAAGCGCTTCAGTGGATATGCCATTTTTTTCTCCCCCCTGATTTTTAGCGCTGGTAAAACGTGGATTTCTCCTCCCGCGATTCCCCCCCCGCCGTTCGTTACCTTCACTTGAAGTCAATTACCGAAAGTGGTCGAGTTTAAGGCTTTTTCTCTTTCTTTGAGATCCCTATCCTTTGTTCTTCGTCTTCTCTGCCGGAACCCTTTTCCTAAAGAATATGCCTTTCTAGCCTCATCTCCGTTAGCAATACTCCACGTACAGACTTTTTGAGCACCCCTCTTGCTTTTTATGATTTGGCCCTTCCTCTGTTTTTTGTATTATGGTTCTTTGGATCCTTATTTGCTGTGTCCGAATTACCACGCGACCCGTCACCCGGCATCCCCTCCCCCCTTTTGGACCGGTTTTCCTCGGTCACCTCCCCGCGGGACGTCTTTTTTTCCCGTGGGACCCCCACTTTATGACCTCCTGATCAGTTGCTGAAATCAACCCTCTGAAGGCGTCGTTTTTTGTGACTTTCACCTAAGCCGCGAATTGATATCGTGGTGGCGCTTCCTTTCTTGGGATCCCTTTTTTTTTTAAGATCTCCCCTTGACTCGCGACATGGCTTTTTCTCGGTCTGGTTTTAGGCGAGCTGCTTCCTCTCTTTCCAGCTTATTCAGGCCCCACAAGATCTAGACAACCACCTTACTTGAAAGATCTTACCCCCAGCACCGAGACGCCTTCCGGGGACGGCGTACTCTTGTGCCGAAGCTTGCTTGAGAACTGACGGGACACCGAGATGACCCCCTTGAATCAAGATGGTATATGCGAGTCCGAGTACTCTTCCCTCTGATTATTTACCCACCACCCCCTATTACATATCTCTATTTCCGTTTATTAAGAATTCCTTTTCACCCCCCCTCTTTTCGGTCCCCATGAACCACTATCTTTTTTATATTTTTCTTGACATTAGTTTTTCCCTCTCTATGCCGTTCCCTACCCATACCTTCACCCCCGCCCCCCCCTGCCCAGGGGCATGTTTCCGCAGCTTCTTTCCGGATGAGCGCCCCTTCTCGATCTCGTTCGCCATTCCTGTCCATGGCTTCATGGCTGACGCTTAATAATATGCTGCGTCGTCCGCCTTCCATAATTCATGCTCTCCACTTGGTGTCCTTTCGCTCCGGTCACTGCCACCCTCCCCGTTGGCTCCCATCTTCCTCCCCCCCTTTCTCTATTATCGTGACTTCCATGCTCAGGGCTTGGGAGCCCCCCTCACCATCTGACGTTTACTCCTCATTCTATCCTCGCTGCTTCTCAGACCGTTTTCGGAAGAAACACTAGATTTGTGAGATTACCCATTTCTTGAGCGCACCAGTTCAATTTGTACTGTTCCACAACTCCTTTCACATTTGCATCCTTGCGACCCGTACCTCCCTCCTCCGTGCTTTCACATGATCATCTCAACGCTCGGTAGCTGCTTGTTCCTACTCTTTCCTCCTCCGTTTTGAGATAGATAACCCTTCCAACGAGCTTTCGCGCGCGCTTTGCTTCCTTTCTTGGAAGTCTGTTCTTCCCCATTAGAAATTCCCTCTTATTTCATATCGATTTTCCCTTTTTCTTCTCCTGGTAAGGTCAAGTCCTTCGAACCTTGCCAGTCGATTTCATAGGTTGTTCTTGCCGCCGGGTTTCATGACCATCCTTTCCTCCCTTCCGTCAGAGCTAATCTTCCCAGAGCTTCTATGCCCCTCCTCCTTTCCGCTCTCCGCACGCTGACTGCTCCGCAGGGAGTGAATACAGGTGAGCTTTTTTCTTTTGTAGTTCAAAATAGTTAACCCTTATTTGAATTTTCGATGTTTATATTCGGTGCATTTTTTCTCTCCTCTAGCTCTTCCTTAACCAGGGTCATTCCCCTGAAGCTGTCATCTTTCATGGTCAGGCAGAGTCAGAAACAGTTTGAGGCAGCTGGACCCCCCTGCGACCTCAGGATCCTCCCCTTGGCCTTTTCAGTTGAAGGTTAGTTATTGGTAGTTCCCTTCATCTTCCTCCTTCACTCGGTTCTTTCCCAGCCCCCTATTTCTTTCACGCCAGCACTTCCCCGTCCCCTCTTCCCAGTTAACCCAACGGCCCCCACTCTAGCAGTAACCCGGGAATAAAATTCTAATCACGGTCGCACTACTTTTTTTTCTTTTTTAAATGGGTTTTCAACCCACTTTAAGCTTTCCTTCCTCTTTTCTTCCCGCGCGTCTAACCATGAGCTCCTTAACTCCCCCAGTTGTCCAGGGCTCTATGTGGTTCAGAAGATTTTTGTTGCTCATTCTTGGTGGTGCCTTCTCCTCCTTTCCCCCAAATGATCAATGTTTTTTCCCTCGCGGAGCTCTAACACCCGCTTTACACATTTTCCGCTGCATTTCCCGATTTGGCCGATCGGCCTATACCTAACGTCTCCGGCCCTATATTTTCTTTCTTTGAAAGTCATTCCTCTCTTAACCAAGTTTTCAACGCATTTTGTTTCGTAATTCTCGGTATCATCCGTGCGTTTAATACGAGTTTGACCCCTCCCGTTATCTAAATCAATCCTGTACCAAGTCTAGACACTGATTTGATGAAGCCGGTTTTTTGTTTTACTTTGAAACTTTCCCAAATTATTTCTCAATAACCCCCCCCCCCCCCCCCCCCCCACCCCCCCCCCCCCCCCCCCCCACCCCACCCCCCCCCCCCCCCCCCCCCCCCCCCCCCCCCCCCCCCCAACTTCTCAATGCGTCAATTCCAACCCGCCCTCTCGTTTTCCCTCTTACACCGTAGAGCCGTTTCTTCTTTCTCCCGAACCATCGTGAGTCTCAGCTATGCGTGCGTTAAGAAGTGCTTCGATCTTTTTAAGCGGGCTTCTCTCCTCACTCCGACCCACTCCTTAAACCTCCTTCCATCGTTCTTTTTCTAATTTCCTTTCTATCGTCGCTAGAGTCAGGCGCTGCGAATCCATCCCAAAGTCTTCTTTCCTTTGTTCCTTTCTCTCCTATTTTCGCGTGGCTTCTCTGCCGTTTTCTCGCGTCCCAACCAACTTCGTCCCCCGCCCACGCTACCGCAGCTTTTTTCGCCACCATCGTCGCGCAAGCCCGCGGCCCTCCAAGTTCTTACTTAGGGACTCCCCCCTGACTGATTCATCTTCTTGCTCTCAGACACTTCTCTGTCCTTGAGTGAAGCAAATTCAACCTCTTCTTTTCCCCCCCCCGACTTCAGCTCCGTTCTGCCGGATTTTTCTTAAGCTTTTCGTCCTCGATGTGATCTCTTTCTTCGTTTTCGGCCAAAAGTACTAGTGGTCAGACTGTTCCTTTTCGCTTTGACTTTCCGCAACTCGCATCTCCCTCGATTACAGTCAGATTCTTTCCGCGCCCGGTACAGTGCCTTGACATCTTTTTCTCGCCTCGTTCCTCCTTTTCTGAGTAATTCCGTCATTTTCTGTTGACGCTTTCATAATTGACTTCTCCCTACACTCCGGCCCCGTCCTGTCGGCGTCATAGAAGTGATGCCCTGCCACCGTAAACCCTGCGTATCTCCTGCGAGCCTTTTTTGCTCTTTTAATCAATCTCTAACGTTCCCCATGAACGTGACCTTGATCATATCACTCTTCCTGGACTGACCCGTTAACCAGAGACCCCCAGGCCGGACCTTCGCATTTTCGCGTTTTTTCCTTGCGGACCGTCCCCTCGCCCCCCCTAGTCCTCTAATCAGGAGCGCCCAGAGCAGGGCCCTTTAAATGCGTTTTAGTTCTTGTAGGGTTGTTGCCCCGCGGAGACATCTTTCCTTCAGTTCCCCCGGTTCCCGTTTATTCCCGTCACTTTTTGCTCGCGAGTCCAACAAATTCAGTCGACTTTCTGCCCCATCGGTCATTTCGTTTTCATCCCCATTTCCTCCTTCTTTTATTTTCAGTACCTTCCCTGGAGGGACTCCTCGCCATTCCACTTGTACCTCTCGTGCGTTTCTGCTCTTTTGGATTATCTCTCTGATTCTGTGGTTGCTTCCTCTCGCGATCAGAAAAGGCTACGGACGCCGTGTTGACAGCCACGTCTTCGAGAAGCCCCTCCAGGCGACTTTTTGTTTCAACCAAGCATGGCCCCCTGGAAGACCACTTTCCAGAGTCACCCCACCTTATCGGTTTTTCTTGTACGTGCATTCTCTACTTTTCTTTTTCCCTCTCTGTTTGCCGGGATTCCTCCTCTGCGACTTGCTTCCTCCTATCTTCAGACCTGTCGTTGTTGAAAATTTCCCCTTCCTGAGTGTCCGCGCCTATGTTTCTTTACACTCTTTCTTTTACCCTGTGAAGCCCTACCTAAGGTTCTTTGAACACTCTTTAGTAATTCTGAGGCTAAGAGACCACTTCACAATTTACCCGCCCGCCCCCTCCCCGGAATCTCTGAGATCGGGATTTTCTGCTTGAATCTCCCAGTATCTTTTTGGGTTATTCTCGAGTCGAGTGGAGTTTTCCAGAAACGGTTCTAGCCATTTTTTGATTTTCTCAACACCTTCCGTTTAGAATGCGGATTCCCCGTGAAATAAATTGTCTCAGTAGTCCTACCACAGTCTCTTCCTTATCTCCCTGTGTTTGTTATTTGAGATACACGCGCGATCGATGGTTCTTATCGAAGGCGGTCCATCCCTGGATTTGAAGGTTTTTTTTACGCACCTCCCAAATTAGTTTGTCGATCTTGCAATCCACTGGTTTTCTTTGCTTCCTTTTATCTATGCCTCCCCCCCCCCCCCAATGCTTTCTTAAGGGGCGATTCTCACTCATCGAGCACGTACCCCTAGGGTCGAAACACCGAATCGTCTGTCTTTTTCTTCGCTTGCTCTCAAACCCTTTGGGGTAAACCGGCCACGTCTTTTCGCTCACCCGCAGGTGTATTCTTCACCATTTAAAGCGTTTACAGACATCGGAGAGTTATATCCGGTTTTTCCCAGGAATTCCCAGTTTCCTCCTCTAAGATTCTCAGTCCGCCTGTCTTCTCGATGCAACCACGTCCTCGCTAACCAAAAACCCCCCGCCATAGTCCGTAACTTCACTCCTTCCTTTCCCCGTTGCCTTCTGCTTCCTCGAGATCTCCCCTTTTCACCTTCTTGTTTGCCGTATCTAACCGCAGGAAGACATTCTCTTTAATAACCACCCGAATTGGCTCAGTGGCATTCCCCCGTTTTCTCGCCGCGCGTCGGTAACGCCCTCGATTTTACGTCATTGTACCCCCTTTCCCAAACTTCTCTTTCCAGAATTTATTATTTTCTGATTGTCCCTTCCCCTCCCTATGAACCAATCCCCCCATCCCTCTTGGGATGACGACCTTCACTTATTTTTTTTCTTTCGGCCCGATCGGGAATGCATTTTTAATCTCCAGGATGAAAGGCAACCTCCTTCCTGCGGCAGGCTCCAATATGAAGCTTTGACTCTCCTCCCAAATTGTATGTCCATGCTCGCCTCCTCCACCTGCTGGGGTATCTCTCTGAGTGGTCTTTCCCCGTTGTTTTTTAAACGAATGATGAAGAGTCATGACTTGTTTACTCCCCTTGGCCCTTTTTTGGATATTTCATTCAGAATCTTCCCGACTGATCTTCCCTCATTAGTTCCTAATGGCTCTCTAGAGAAAAGACATGCCCCTTCTCCGAATGTCTCTCCTCTTTAGTTTTTTGTGTCTTACGTATCTACATGGCATGAGACTCTTTGGGCGCGTCGTGTATTTGTCTCCCTTCGGTATTTCCCCCTCGGCCCCGCACGGCCCAGCGGCCAGGGACAACAACCCTCCCTTCCGACGACTAAACCAGTTTCAATCGGAGTGTACCCGGGCGCAGTCTTTCCAGCATCAAGTGATCTAGAGATGGATATTTCCCCCCCCAGACTCGCCGTTTCTTATGAAGGACCTTATTGTCCGCCCCCCCCCCCTCATGCCAGCATCACATCCCTGTCTCTGCGGTTCCATGACGAGTCATCTCCGGTCCATTCTCTTATTTCTCAACGCAGTGTCTTTTTCGAGCAGATCCGTCCCCCTTCCGTAGGACAAAACGATCCCCCTTTCCCGGGTCTTTTCCCACTCTCGAATTATCTTGTTCTTTGCCGAGGGGCGGCCTTCGGACGATTTTTCAGTGATCTAGTTTGTCTCTTGTTGGATCTTCCCCGCGCACGTTTCTAGCCCATTCTGGATCACTCCAGAATTGCCCCGAGATGTGCTGTTATCGGATGTCGACGCCCCTCTGGGACCATTTTTTTGAGCTGCAGAGTGAACTCCCCTCCCGATTGTCGGCTATCCGTTAAGGACTTTTTTCTGACTGGGCGGCTATGAATGCCATACACCCCCTTTTTCTCGTCTTCGTGGCATCGAAGGATCGAAGACGAAGGCCTCCCAGCAATCCCTTCTCTTCCCTTTTCCTCGGTGAGACAACCGATGGTGGGTGGATACTGACCATGCTTCTTTCGAGGAAATCTCCAGCCATAAATTCCTTCCATTGCCCGGGCTTGACCTTTCCTCCCATCATTTAGTCCCCCTGTTTTTGACTGCGTTTATTTGATTACGTGGTCCCAGCCGCGCGACAGTGTCGAAAACTTTTTCCACGTCGGAAATCCTGTGACCTTTTGCGTCGAAGTTTTCACTTTTCCCGACGCCTAGAAGGATCGTGTGGTGTCTTTGTCCCTGTTGTTTTTGCCCATGCCGCCCTTCTGCATGAGACATGAGTCGAGGATTATTGCTTCCCTCCTTTCGGGACCGTACTAAATTCCCTTTTTTATGCGATTCACCACCACTTCGGAGCCCCCCCAACTCAACCTAGGTCCCCCCCGAACCGCGTTCCGTTGTCCCTTTTTAATTTCATCAGGTGTTTTCCCGGTACGCGGCTATCACGTGACTGCCCCCCCTGTCCAGTGTTGACCCTGAAGATGAAGCGTCCGATAGCACCGCATTCTGTTCCTTCCTAAACCCCGCCCCTCGGATTATTTTCCGCTTTACTACTGCTGTGCCCTGTGCTTGCTGTCCCCTCCCCCCCTAGTAGGTTCTACGCGCCTCCCATAGAGGTCCCGATGAGAGAAATTTTCCAAACCCAACTAACCCATCGACCCCCTGCCAAGGTTTCTTCCCCTTCCTCCCGGAGAATTGTTATTCTGGCTTTCGCTATGCTCCTCCAGCTTTCCCCCCATTTTCAATGACCTTCTAGAACTCCCGCGGCGAACTCCTCAATGCGCCAGATGCACCCTCATCGACTTTCGTCACACCCGTGGTCGCTGGCTCATACTGAAGCGTTAACTTCCTTCAGAGTTGTGTCTTCTCTTCCGTGTGCTGTCTTCCGTTTCTCTTTTCCCCCTTTCTATGTGAGCGCCGCCCGGGGATACCCCCTCTTCTCAAGACTGCGAAGACAACGCGCTGCGGGACGTTGCCCCCTTTCCTTCGCCCTCCCTGACTTCCGCCAGGCGGACCACACCCTTCCACAGAACATCCCCGCTGTCTCCCTTTGCCGGTTCATTCTTTATAAAGCACCTACCGAGCACTGCGGAACTGATAACCTCAAAAGAGGATTTCCTGGATTTCC
>Ga0179591_1258184_pt1 | contig 12166 bp, 12 predicted proteins | sample CZOMad2_1_08_16f_FD_182891 | JGI IMG/M metagenome (GOLD analysis project Ga0179591, IMG submission 182891) | Vadose zone soil fungal communities from Angelo Coast Range Reserve, California, USA - CZOMad2_1_08_16fungal (PacBio error correction) | ecosystem: Environmental > Terrestrial > Soil >... | reverse complement strand
TTTTCCAGATGATTACCGGTTCACCTTTCTCGGAGCTTCCCAGAAATACTCACCCATTTTCCCGGGGAAATTCCCGTCGCAGAGCCGAGGCCAGTTTTTCAACCTTCTTCTAGCGTCTTCCTTCACCTCATACTTTTTTCAGATCCTTACTAGCCCTCCATTTGCCTTTTTTTTTCAGCCATTCACCGTAAACTCTGACCCTGAAGAAGCGCGATCATCCCTCCCGCCCTATGCCCAACGCCCTTATTTTTTCCCGTGCCGCTGAAACCCCTCTATGATCGCCTCGGAGGTTTTTTCCTACGGGTCATCATCTCTTCCTCACCCTCCCCCCGTGCGCGCACCTCCCCATATTCTTCCTCTGACGCGTTTTCCGCGAGCTCGTCGATCCCCCAGGGCCTGTTTAAATTTTCTCTTGTGAACCCCATGGGACACCGCCATTTTCTCTCGAGACTCCTGATTCGCGACCGAGCAAACTGTCCGATCCTGCCCCCCCTCATAACGTAGAAATCCCCCGCGATCCACCTTTGCAAGGCTTACTCCAGGCGCCTCAGGAAATCCGCCAATCGCCGACCAAGTCTTCTTTTGGACATCTCCTTTTGTATTTTGTTTTAGAGATGGCAGGTGGGTTTGTAGTTTCTCCGCCTAGCACTCATTGCCCCCCCCCGCGCCCTCCTCGAGGTTTAGAAGTTTTCTGTGGCTTTTTCCCTCTCTACATAGTGTATTTTTTTCTTTTCCGCATTTTTCTTATCCCCGTTGCCCCCCGACATCGGCCCCCGCCGCATTTTGGGGGAGATGCTTGTTTGTCTTTTTTTTTTTTTTTCCCATATGCGTAAGGAGACAAGCGTTCTTTCAGATCCTCTTTCCCTCCCCGCCGCATGAACCTAAGCTCTTTTTGGACTGATCTCTGCTCCGTGACAGTTTGAGATACTGAGCCAAGTGTTCCCGGTTTTCTTTTCTCTTTTTATGCTTTTCCCTTTTCTCGATGTTTGGCGGTTCTGGGTGTATATCTCCATTTTTTGGTTCCCTGAGTTCCTTTTCTGAGCTCCGCAAAACGATGAAAGGAGGAATCTCGGTGCTGGCATTTTTACTTCCTATAGTAAGACATCATCTGATTCCCCCTCAAGTCCTTTTTCCTCGTTCCTGCTCCCAACGGAACTCATTTGGCTCGGCCTGCCCTCCTATCCGGTCTTTTCTTTCCCGCTTCCGCGTATAAGCTTTCCGCCGGTTCCCCCCCCTTCTTTTTTTGGTCAGGAGATTGACATTCCTTCGTCTATTTTCGTTTATCATTTCATACAAGTCTTCATCTCCCATGTGCCCCCGAGGAGAAGGTTCTTCTTTATTTCTCTCTCTCCTGGACCCTTGTTAGTCGTGGGTTTTGTTTGTTTGCCGAAACCCCGTCTGCACGCCCTCCAAACCTGCGCATTGGAGAGTCCGCAAGTTTTTCCACGTTACACCGCAACCCAGGTTGGCAGCTCACCCCCCAAACCACTCCCCTTTATCTGGTGCACGCCCCCGCACCGTTAGAACACCCCCTCATCTTGCGTCGAGTGAATCGGGGCCGACGCCCGTCATGTCGCGATGGGACAGGTATCCAAGACCCCTATGGGTCTTTCCATTAACCCTCCACAATGATTCCTTTCGGCCAAGTTTCGCCACGACGTGATGTCCCCTCTACCCACAAGAAGAAGCCTCAGAAGCCCTCTACTGGTGAATTCTTCGAGGATGCTCCATTCTTCAGATGTAGGTAAGACCCCCTAGGCTGCTACGAGTAGGCGATTACGGCTGTTCGCCCTCTTGCCTTTTTAGCAAGCTCGGGCGCGGCATCCCCGCTCCGATGGGCATAACTTTGATGGTTTACCCGCTTCCTTCCCCGCGGTGAGGCGACAAGGAACAGCCTCCGAGGTCGGTGCATGAACCCCCCCCCCTAGGCTAGGTCGTCCCTTCTTTTCTTCGGTGTGTTTTATAAGGCTTGCACTTCCCGATGTAGGGTTCTCATACTTTTTTTTCCCCCGTTTGGCATTTCCAGTCTCCCTTTTTTCCTAACCCACTTGCTGCGACCCTTTTTTCCCTCTAAAGTTATACTTTTCTCCTTTATTCGCTTCCTTTTCTCCTTATGTTTGAGATTCTCTAAAGAGAAGCGGTTTTTCTTCTTTGCTATAGAAGATCCCAGAGCAGTTTTTCTCCCTACCTTAAGAAAGAGGTTGGTCCTTTACCCGCCGTCGGACGCCCCCACTTCCAAGTTGACTTTTTTTTTTTTATCTTTGTTTCTCACCTTTTTTAGGATGGTGGACCTCCGTTTATTTCATCGGCGCCGTTTCGGTCTTCTTCCCCTTGGGTTGGCTTGAGAAGAGAGCTGTGTGATTTCTGCAAGTCCAATGACGATCCCTACGATTGCCCACAGCCTTTTTCAATGTTCACAAACCTCCCCTACGGTCATTTTCCGGCATCCCCAGTTTATTCCAAGAAAGTGTGAGTTACCACCTCTCTAGTTAGCTTTCGGTCTTGAGCACGCTTTCCCCTTCTTCAGTTCGAATACTTGAGATCCCCTTCCACTCCTTCTTCGGTCCCATGAGAAGGGGTATGTACCTTTTCTGTAGTCTGTCCGCCTTCCCCGCTTTCCCCAGTCTCCTTGCGCCGGGTTTTTGGTTTGGGGGGGTTTTTTGTGTTTTTTGGGGTTGGTTTTTTGGGGGGGTTTTTGGGGGGGGGGGGGGGGGGGGGGGGGTGGGGGGGGGGTGGGGGGGTGTGGGGTTTTGGGGCGGGTGGGGGGGGGGGGTTTTGTTCCCCCAAAAAAAAACCCCCCAAAAAAAGTTTTTTCCCCCCCCCCACTTGGGTGGGGGGTTGGGGGGGGGGGGGGGGTGTGGGTGGGGGGGTTTTTTTTTTTTTGTTTTGTTTTTTTTTTTTTTTTTGTTTTTTTTTTTTTTTTTTTGTTCCTACCCCCCTCTTGTTTTGTTTCTCTTCTCTAAACCGCTCTTTCCTGTTTCTACGGTTACCCCAACTTCTTGGAAGGAGGGACTTAACCCTTCCTCCCTTGATTTTCTCTTTCTCAGTTTTTTTTGCCGGATTGTTCCCCTCTATAGACCTCCGTAGCCCCCCCCGTTCTCGTGAGTCAAGCAGACTCCCTCCCCGTCGATGAGTCCCCCCTCTTTTATTCCTACCTTTGAAGGCCATGGAACGTTAGAATTTAGTTTTCTTTAACCACTTTCCTTTCCTTTTGCATAGCTTTCAGTTCGTCGAGTCTTCAGACCCCCCTCTCTTCGCACCACCCCCCCCCCCGAATTTTTTTCTCCCCGAAACCCTTCGATTTGATCTGCTCCAATCCTGCATCGCACAACCAATATCCCCCCTTCCCTAATCTACCTTCTTCAGCTTTTTCCGCTCGCGGACAACTCTCTTGGAAATTTTTCTCGCGCCCCCCAAAATGGCCTCGCTTTCTGCTAGATGCAGCCCCCTCCCCTTTCCCGATTTCTCCGTCGCAGAGCTAAACGTACTGAGCAGGAAATCCTTCGCCACTACTTCTTTGCTGTTGAAGCCTGTTGTTTTTTTTTTTTTTTTTTTTTTTTTTTTTTGAGGTAAAACTTGGCAACCTGGGGAACATTACTACCCCAATCCTCCTTGACCCCCCCCCTTGACTACCCTTTTCTTGAAATCCCCTTAACCCTTTAGACCCTCTCCCTAGTGGTCTTGTTAATGCTTTTTCGGCTCCCCCCCCCCGCGGGCCCCCGGATGCTTGGTCAAAGGCCCTCACGTGAGACCTCCCGGGCTTTTGGATTTCTTCCCCCTCGAGGAATTGCTTAAGTGCCTTTGGCTAGCATAATCCTAGCTGCAATTATCGCGATGAGTGTTTTTTCCCTCTCTCAGCTCTTCTCGGTTTCCTTCATCCTCGGGGCTTTATCGCGGTGAGAGGCGATACTCGTTTTTTAGCGGTAATGTTTTTTTTTTATTTCTCACTGTCCTCTTTCTTTTAGGTGTAAGGGGTTCGCTTCATACCCGTATTTCCCCTCCGACATATTTTGTTAGGAGGAGCCCCTCTTTTCCCTACATCCCTCAAAGCGGGGTATCGTCTCTCTCCCCTGCCATCCAGTGGAGTTTTAGCGGAAAACCTTTTTTTGCCTTTCCTTTTTCCAGAATCCGTCTCTAATTTTTTTTCTGCCCCTCAAAGGTTTGTTTGATAGCTTTTAGCCCGTCCCTCACCCAAACCAACGACCCTCAACTTGGTTCCCCCTGAGGCATGCGAACATAACGAGGTTGTTTCTTACTTTCCGATGTTTTCTTTTTCTTCCTAATGGGCTTTTCGGTGGCCGATGCCCTTCGAACTTTTCCCCGCAAGACTTTCTCGCCCCCCTCCCCCTTTTTATTGCGGCAATTCTCAGCTGACTCCACCTCCCCTGTCAAGCAAAGATCTCGGTCTTCTGTCTTCCCGGCCTTTTCTCCCCAAAAGCACCCCATTCTTTGGGTCCTCTCCTATGGACCACTGAAGATCTTTATGTATGATTTAGGCCCCCGACTAGATGAAATCCCTCACCTCTTCCCTAGTTCATCGTTTAATTTTTCCTTCTAATACCTTGGAAAACTCGCCCTTGAGGAGAGTATCAATTCCAGCCGCCCCCCTCTTTAAGGGCATCCATGCATCAGCCTCTAAACGTAAAACAGTGAACACTTTCGTAGACCCCTGCCGGCCATTTCCCGTCTCATGCAACCCCTCCCCCGCGGCCGGTGGCCTCCGCGGCATTAAAATCGAGAAAATTGCCTTTGCTTTTTTGACTACCCAGGATGTTGATAAACTTATATTCCTCTCTCCCCACCCCCCCCCCTGGTTTGTGAATTTTGGTCAAACCCGCGCGTGACTTTACTTCAAATTGTTTTTTGACTCGCCCCCCTGATCCCCGAACACATAATGAATTTTTGAATCCCCCCTGCGGGCTTTTTTCTCCACTTTCCTTTATACGTTTTTTCCCCCTAATTCCCTGAACCCCAAGACCCCCCCTGGGTTGCCCACCGCCCCATCGTTGAATGTACCTCGACTCCCCTTTAGTTGAATTCCACAGTTTTCCCCTTTTTTGCTCTTTTTGCTGGCTTTTTAATAACCTTTGCACCGAATTTCTTTCTCTGATATTTCTTCGGATGTTCTCCCCCTAGAGCTTTTTGATAGGATTCCATGCTCTCGATACCCTCCCCTAAATTTTCGTTGGACACAGCACTTTACCCCTGACCAAACCGGAACTTCTGCGAAGTGGCACCACCTAGAAAGTTAGTCTAGTGAACACCTGGCACGTTATTGATCGCAGCACGCCTTTTTTCTCCCTCTTCTGATGCTGTCGCGCGCTCGCAAGATGACCCAAAATTCCATCACGTTTCTCGCTTCCCGTCCAAAATAGTTCGGTTTCATCGGAATTTTCTTCTTTCTACAATTACGCTCGCCTTCAGAATCTTGAAAGACGTCCCTCCTTCACTTCGAGGCTTCTAAGGCGTAGTCTCCTCCTGCAAAGCGAGAGGACCAGCATTTTAGGATATACCTTGAGTCCCCCCTTTCCTCCGAGATGGGTTTCTTTTTGATTTTATTCCCTCCCTCGCCCTTTCACCTGGTCTCTCGTAATATATCTTTCCTCCTACCTTTTTTGTTTTCTATTCAGATTAGGCGAACGATCTCCCCGTCAATTCCCCTCTTCTCTAACCCCAAACAATCCCGAACCCATTTTCGAGCACGCCAGACTTATTCTCTCGAGAGCGGCTTTGTATAGATTTAGTTTCCGTCTTTCCCCCCCCTCCGGAATGGCACTTTCGTCACTCCTCCCGAAGGTTGTGTGTCCTCGAATATTTCCTTAGATTCCCTGGCGATTTCTATTCCCTTTCCCCATCCTGCTGCCCCGCACGTAGTTTGACCCCTTTATCCTTTCCCATGTCCGCGTCTTTTTTGCGCATTGTGTGCAGAAGCAGTTCCGTCGCTTGAGCAGGCAGAAACAATGCCTTGCTCTAGAACTTCCCTTTCCCCCCCCTGCGTATGCTTAATCATTCTCTCCGGGCCGGTTTCTTGCCAGTGTAGCATGTTCCCTCCCCCCCTTTCTCCTTCCTCGATCAGTCATGGATTTTTTCCATCCAATTCCCTTCTTTTCTTTCCCCGATTTTCCTTCCTCCGACAAACCCCCTTGAGAATTCGGTGAACCGGTTCACCATGAACCACGCCACCTCAGTTTCCTCAGACAGGAAATCGCACTCTTCCTTCCCCTCCCTCTCTGCTGATTTCCATCTATTTTTTTGGAGTTTTGTGCCTCTATGGACCCTTTGAGGGGGCGCTCTCGGCTCTTCCATTAGTCACGGCAGTGTCAAACAGCGAACGCTAGCGAGCCCCGTCCCTTTGTGTTTTTTATCTCCCCAAACACTGTGATGGACTCCGCCCGTGGTTACTGTATCCAAGAGCGGTTTCCCTCCCACCCCCCCTGACCACTCCTCCTTTTTGTTTTCAGACATTTATCAACCTCATGATGTCCTCCACTCGTTCTCTCTTCCTTAGCCGCCTTTTCCAATGCCAGAAAAGGAAGAGATGGGTTATTATTCCTTTTAGCCTTCCCCTTTTTTCTTTTCCCTAATGAGAATATTGTCCCTTTAGTGCCTGGCTATGATGCTGCCTTTTGTAACTCGTGGTTTTCCTGCTGTCCCCTTTTTCGCTTAATGCTGATTTTTTTTTTTTCGGTTAGGATTCTTCATCTAACCTCACTCTTGCCCCTGAGCGAGCCCGGTCTTCTTCTCGCATAGAGGACCGAAACAATCCTTCATGCTGTCTTCCGCAACCTTTTGTTTGGGTCTTATGTGTGTTCTTTCCTTCCCTCACGGCATACCCAAGACTAATGTTGTTATTTCGCGGACGGTTTTCTGGATTATAGACCTTCACCCTTCTTTTTCCTTTTTTCCTTCTCTTGACCCGAGGTTTCCTTCAGGGCTAGTTCCCTCACCCGCACGTTAACAGGATACGAGCAGACCCTCCGACGTATTACATTCCCTAGTGCGGTTTAGATGAGATAATGCCTCAAATTTTTATTCTTCTTTTCTTTTCTTCTGCTAGGCCCCCCTTCGAGCCCCCCGCCACGAACCCCCCCGTCGCTATATTAGACGGACATTCTGTGCTACCGTTCCCCTCCAACACATGTGCCTTCTCCCCCAACGGTTGCAAACCTCTTTTCCTTTTCCCTTAGAACTCCAACCGTGCTTATTTTAGTTAGTGCATATTTCCCGCTCCTTTTTTTCCCTTTATGTCTATATGATTAGCCCCTCCCCAACAGCGGTCTTCCCCCCCCCGACACGCTTCCTCCCCCCCTGCTGCCTGTCGCCCTAACGTGTATTACCTCCCTAACCTCTTTCCTCCCCCGTTCCTTCCTCCTCTAAAGCGGTTTGAATACTCCGAGGATGACTCTCGCGATGCGTCCTGAGTAGAACACCTCACTTCTTTCTTCTAGAAGAGATTGAGGCTAACCCTTTTTCCTGTTCTGAGAAAAGTCCATACTTCTTTATCTTCCCCTCCACCTCATCCGGTCTTTTCCTCCCATCTTATGATCAGTTTTTTCTCAGATCTCCCGCGGTGATTCTTTCACGAAGCCAGCGATTTCCCGGGCATTCCACAACTATTCTTCTTTTCCTCCCTCTGGATTAGGTGCTTTCACGTTTGTTATTTTTCCCTGTTTGTCATGTTAGTTTGCATTACGTTTTCACACCTTTAATTCACGCTTCCCCAATGTCTCCTTCCCCCCCCCCGGTCTAATTTACAGAGCCCCGCGATAATGGTCCCCGATGCCTCTTCATGTCTTTTTTTATCGCTTTCGAATTTGAGGTGAGTGCCTTCGGTATTTTTCCCTCTCCTTGTTTCCTTTTCTAAATTCCCTCTTCGACCGATTTCGTAATGCCCGACTCGGAAAGCGCTAATCCTAGTTTTCGTATTTTGCTTTTTTCGAAATGAGGATTTTGGCCTCTACTTCCCCCCGCTTCGTGACCCCTCCGGTTGGATTCTTACCAAATTTTTTTTTGGAGAGGTGCGCGAGGGGTATTTCTTCGCTCACTCTCCCAAATATGAATAGTAGACAATACGATGCAAAAGGGCCCCTTCTCCCAACTGTTTGCCCCTAACTATTCCATGAGGAATTCCAGAGGGATAAAGTCCGTTTTTTCAGTCCACTTCCTGTTTTTTTGCCGTATGAGCCCCTCACGAGGGTCCTTCTTGTCGTAATACGACGCTCTTTCAACATGCTTCCCTCATCTGCGGAGTAATCCCCTTTTCTTGACTGTCTCCCTTTTAACTATGGTCCACGAGTTTTAAAGAGCCCCCCCCCGGCATTTTTTTGGTTTTGGTTACCTCTAATTTGTTTTCGAGCTGATAAACCCACGGCGCATTTTGCCGTTCAGGGCAAACTCGTGGCACGGCTGTACAGATTCCTCCACTCCCTCCCCCTTGATTATTCTCCCCTCCCCCCCCTATTTTTTCTTGCCGACCTTTCCGACTCGTATTAGACTTCTTTACCCTTTTTCTCTTCTCCCCTGCCGGATCGACGATTCTTGGCCCTCCTCTCTCCGGCCGAATGACCCCGTATAGTTCTTGTCTTTTCACCATCGGTTACCCCTTTGCCATCTTCTGTATCAATAACTTCTTTTAGTGAAGAACTACAGTCTTGATCCACTACCCCCCCCTTCTTTGGTAACCGAAGGCGGTACAGCGGGCCGGCGCGTTCCCCTACAATTTTCTCCCCCCCCCCAACAAAAGCCCGCCTCTAAGTAAGTCTTTAGCCGGCGGACTCACTCTTCCTCATGAGTCCCCTTTTTTCTTGCAAAACTGGCTAGATTTCGTCTCCCAAGGACGAACTCACTCGTTCTCTCTTCCCCTCCTTCTCAACAAGATTTCATTACGAAGTATACAGTTATTATTGCGATTTCGAGTGAAATTTCGCCGTCCCTTTTGTTGTTCTGCTTTGCCTCTTGCCTGCCATTTTTCCAAAATATGAGCCACTAACATCAGCCCCGTGCACTTTTTTTTTTTCCAACCGAAGCCCCTTTCCTAGGCCCCCCCTGTATTGGCCCTCACGGGACCTCGGATGTTTTTGTTCACGTGTTCTTAATTCTTTGGTACCCCGGTGCACAGTGCCTGCAATGACGGAGCGGGGCTTGCCTCACAACGAGGACTTTGTCTTGCAGGCCGCATTTCGCGTTTACTCTCGCCTTTTTCCCTTCTTAGCCGTAACATCAGAGCACTCCCCTGCCTCTTGCTGTCCTCCCTCGGTGCTCCTCGCGCTTTATTCTCGTCTGCGGCTCTCTAGTTCTACCGCTGTCCTCACTTTCCGTTTTTTTTCATGTCCTGGATTCGCCCCCCATTGGTCGAGTGTTGATGGGAATACCAGCGTCTGGGCTAATCTTTTCCTCCCCTCTGGCGGACTTTGTGACAATCGACCCTCACTTTCGGTTTTGATATACCCCTTTTTTACGATATATTGTTGGTTGTAGCGTCCCCTTGTGGCGTTTGTTAACCTTTGATAAAGAATTCGGTACTTCCCTTTGCGCCCGTTTTTAGGCGTTAGGATGTCCGCGCTAGCCAAACCCAAGACACCTCTCACAGGAGGCGCCCAGGAGCGAATCGACATGAGTAATGGCCGTCCTCGGCCGCGCGTCTTCTCGAGATATCTTGGCTTGACCTCTGTCGATTCCATCCGATCCCCCTCCGTAGCATTTACGAAGGACATAGGATTGAACCTTAGCGAAGCGCCCATTCACGACGGCCCCGCCCACGATCAGATCTTTCCTTGGCAAAGCAGCGCCTGTTCCTTTTATGCCTGCTTTGATTTTTTCGAGGCTGCCTTTCTCTGTCGGCGATCGCGATTCCCTTCACCGCGCGCCCGATTTGCCCCCCCCTTTTGGTCTGTCTGTCGAGGCACCCCTAAGCTGCGCGTGACTAACAACGCCTGTCGCCCCTCCCCCCTGCATCAGGAGACGCACGAAAACGTTAACACGATCACTTTTTGCACCGCGAAGCAGACCAGGATCATGCCAAGCGCTGTTTGCGGTTCGGGAGTCCGCTACAACTCTGCAGCGGTACTACCTCCTTTGTCGCCTTAATAGGAGGTTGATCACCCCCATCGGCAGCAGCGTCCCAAAGGCGGAGAATGTCTTTTTCCCACCGCTCGTGATTTTTGTTACCCCGTGGACGGAATCCCTTTGTGCGCTCTTTCCAACCCACCTACCTTTGACTCCGGCGCGCGTTCCGCGTTAGCCCATGAGTGCCTGTCGAGCACCTCCAGTCCTCCCTGCAAGAGTCGCCCAAACGTCCCTGCACGGCCGCTGTCCCCTCCTCTTCCTTGCCGTTTGGTTTTCCCCAAGAACCTGTGCCCTCGTTCCGCGCGCCGTGTCTGTCCGAAAGAACCCGTGCAACATTTCGCTGAGCGACGCGTGTCTTTCTTTCGTTTGCCTATCCCTGCGTCCGTTTTTCTCGCCCTGCCTTTCTCCCTTCCCCCCCCAAAGGTGTTTGAAACTCGTCTTTATTTTTCCCCTCCCACGGACCGCGAGGATATGTCCACACCGACGCGTTTCTCTGAAAACCTTCTGTTTTCCCGATGAACTTACCCTATAATTTTAGTTCCGAGGGGCGGACCACTGCTTGTGATCTTTCGCTTTCTCCAATCTTTCTGCAACCCGGGCCGCTCTAGATAATAGTGATACCCCGGCCCACACGCGGTGGTCTTCTTTGCTTGTCTTGTCTTGTGCGGATTCGTATGTTCGCCATCTCTGGAAAGAGCGGCAGCGGCAACTGTTTTCTTTTTGCTTCATAATTCCGTTGAAGTATTTCCCTAAGCCGCTCCCCATGCGAGACGTAACACCTGCCTGAATAGGAGTTCCAAGTTCTTTCCTTCATCGTTTCTTGATGTGCGTTTTTATCGAAGACCTGCAGTTGACCCGGGCTCCCCCTGTTCCCCCCCGATAGATATTTCAATCATGTTTGAGAGATTATGCAAGACCAAAGTTCCCCCCTTTGATCTTCTCTTTTTTTTAACCCAACGCCGACCCCCCCCAAATCGAGGACTTTCCTCGGACTTTTCTGCTCGCAGTTCAAGTAGTGGCGCTATGGAAGGAGTCTTTCAGCCCTGCTACTTTCCCCCTCTCGCTAATGCCGTCCAGTTGAATTTGAGAGAATACCTTTTTTTCATACTCACTCAGCAATGCTTTATATCAGCGTCCAACCCCTTCCCTCAGCGCTCCAACTCCCTTTTCCCCTGCATGTCTTTTAAAAGATTTTCTTTATCGTAGCGCGCTTTTTTTCGCATTTTGTCATGCCTCTCTTTTATAACTGCATCCAGCGGAGACTGATGGTCCCTCCCCCTACTCCGGGAAGTCTAGTCCCCCTTTTTTAAGATTGAGCTCCTTAGATTTTTCATGATTCTCTTAGCATTGTGGTTTCGTTTCCCCATGCTTCTGAACCCACGAAAACGGCCCTCGTTTTTTGGAGACAAAGTCCTTGGTCCCATCGCCCGATCCGGCCCCAAATGTTCCTGTTTCCCTCCTCTAGAGAAATGCGCCTTCACGTCTACTTCTTTGTTCCCCCCCTTCAGATTCGGCTCCGGGGCCGCAGGTGCAATCGCCAGGTTCTTTTCCTTCCGTGAAATCTTCCGTTGAGGGGAACCTTTCTTCCTTTTCCTTTTGCTCTCTTTCCCAGCTGGCCTTTTGGGGTACGTCTTTCTTTTCATCTCGACATTAGCAGACTTTTCGTCCACCCCCGCGTTCCTCGAGGCTCTCAAAACGGTCCAATTTGTTTTTTTTACCAGCTAGATGATTGTAGTATCCTGCCACGTGTTTTCTCTGATCCAGAGCGTTTTTGCACGAAATAGGTTCCTCAGCTTGGTTCCCCTTTGGCAGATCCTTTGTCCCCCACTGTCTAACAATCGCGTTAATCGAAGTCTTCCCGAGTTGCCCTCCACCTTTTCCGCTTTTTTGCCTTCTCCTGGGACTCGGAGTAGACGGTGCTACGCCAGTTTTTATTTTCCTGCTTCCTGATGCTGCTTTCCCCTTTATTCAATCTCTTGTTTCTTTCGTGTTCTACATTTAGCCTTTTCTGGTCCGTGAGAGGTCGGAAGCTCCCGAAACCCCTGCCATTTTTTTTTATTGTTCCTCTCGTGAAGATCTCCTCGGATCGCCATCAGGTAGC
>Ga0179591_1362101_pt1 | contig 12167 bp, 20 predicted proteins | sample CZOMad2_1_08_16f_FD_182891 | JGI IMG/M metagenome (GOLD analysis project Ga0179591, IMG submission 182891) | Vadose zone soil fungal communities from Angelo Coast Range Reserve, California, USA - CZOMad2_1_08_16fungal (PacBio error correction) | ecosystem: Environmental > Terrestrial > Soil >... | reverse complement strand
CTAATAGGAAAAGATGTGGAGCCGATTTACTTACGGTTTGGTTTAATTTCACTGAAGTTGAAGATTTGTCCTTTTCTCCCTTTTTTTTTTTCAATATCTGAATCTTTCTATCTTTTTCCTTTATAATTAATGGGTTACGTCGATTTTTATCCTTACCTCTTCCTTACCCAATTTCAAACGGGGAGGCCCATGACAGCCAGTATTGCATAGTGGCGACCCAGAAGACTCAACCCCGCCGCCAAACCTGTCTCAGCAAATTCTCCACAGAGGCCCTCCCAACTCGCCTTTGGTGGGTTCGTGGTGGGTCTCAGTTTTTGAGATCCCGAACAGGAACAGTCGGGGGTATCCCACGTTTTCTCTTTTTTCATTTATTTCCCGAAAGATCTGTTGTATCAGACCTCGATTTCATTTTCCCTTTACCATGCTTTTTTCCCTGGACTGTTCATGTGGGACTCGCCCCCTTTTTTCCACTCTGGGGAAATTCTTTTCCCTTCAGGCCCACACTCCACCTTCCCCCTTTTTTTTCCTAAAAATAAACCCCTAGGTCCGTATCCCGCCCTCCTAGAACTCCCCCTTAAAAAGTTTGACGAGGAACCTTAATTACGTTTTGTGGAATTACCGACCCAATATTAATTCCCTTCCCCGCTGAACTTTTTATTGTTCCGCTATTCAGATTCCTTTTTTTTTTTTTTTCCGTCATCCTTTTAAGGGTGAGTTTTTTTAACTTTTGTGGTTTCAAAGAATCCGCGCCATCCCCTTTTCCTCATAGTTCATTCGCTTCTCCCTCACTCAATTTTTCTCGTTTACGAACCCTTTTTCAAGAAACCCCACAACCACATCTTTCTAATTTAGCTCACATCCCACTTTTCCAGTGAACCACCCTCCCTATAGCCCCTCTTGACCTTGGGAACCGTCCCCCTTCTTCCTTCTCCAAATATCTCATCCTCCCCCCAAAAGGTTTCCCCCTCACTAAGCTAACCACCTCCCCACTGTTGGTACACATGGTCATCCTTTAACAAAAAGTTGCCCCACGCAGCCCCCCATCTACCTGTTAACCCCTTTCCCCAAAAAGCATACTCCATTCCCCAAAACCCCTTCCCTCTTCTCTCTTCGGTTCTTCTGAGTATGAAAACTTTCTTTTCTCCTCCCAACAACACTTTTCCGAGTTTCACTCTCTCTAAGAAGATATCCTTCCGCTTTCTCTCTCTTTTTTTTCCATTAGCTGTGTACCCCTCTATGCTGATCTCTTTCCTTTTCATAACACCACTCTTTGTAACACCCATATCCAACTCTTAAAAAGAAACAAATGCTAGTATCTTTGTTCGGTAGTTTTCCTTCCCTCCAAAAATAGGCTGCTTGCCGGGCTCCTTTGTTGCCTTTTTAGTAGCCCTGGGTTTGCAATCGACAGACGTTAGGAGACACTTTTTCTTGGGCACCGGTCGGGAATCTCACTAACCTCATCGTGCTTTTTTTGTTGATGGAGGGTGTGGGGATGTCTCCCCCTTGTAACTTTAGTATTTAAGGTCCTTATCGTCTACCCTTATCATCTCTCTCCGCCTTTGATGTACTGGTTCGAATTACACTTTTTTCCCGGATTTTATTTCACAATTACAAAACACACTCGTTATCACAAATAAACTTACCTCCCTCCACGCCTCTTTCCCTGCACTGTGAGCCCTCTTAAGACTTCGAAACCTGGAAACCATTTTTCCTCGGGTCCCTACTTCTTTCTGACAGGCTCCATTTTCTTTCTAGTTCGAAGCGGATTAAGACTGTTTTTATATTTTAGTAGTGAGTCCGATTTTTCATGGTTTCCTCTCATGACCTCCCTGGATCGTCTTATCATTTTCTCCTTTACCACTCCTGTTTTCTGTATTCTTGCTCCAACCTCAATCGGGGGACTGTTGATTTTCTCGTTTGTTGCCTTCATGGTGATGTGCTTCTACTCCTTATTAGATGTTTTTTATCCCCAGAGCGCTGATTACCAAGGTTTTTTTATCCCTCCTCTAGTCCTTCCCTAAAGCTGTCCCGTAAACCCCCCCCCCCCCACCCCTAAGATAGCTTCGTGAACCAAAGCCATTCTCACCCACATCAAGTTTTTCCCCAATGAGAAATAAAGTCCCTCTCTCGGTTTCTTCCCCTTCCCTTCACTCCTTCCGTACCTCGGGTTGATAAGCGCCACATTTCTAATCACCTGTTCACCCTCTACATGACTGTTGATCTTGAAGATACAACTTCTACCCCCCATGATAAATCCCTCCCAGTCCTGGACTCCGGTTGGTCTTTCACTTTACTTCCTCCCAAGTACCTTCCCGTCCGGACAGATTCTTACTTTGTGCGCCCAGGGTTTTGTCTCTCCGGAATCGTTACTGAGATGTCTCTTTTTCTCACGACGCTTCTGCAATTCCTTTTTCCTCAGACCGAACACCCTAATTGGTTTTCTCTTTATAAAGACCCTCTCCTTCTCCCTCACCGGCATGGGGATATCTTTCAAGAGTGCTCTCCTCTCCATTCTCCTCCGTCCACTGGCCAACCTTTTTATTCTCCTGTTAAAGAATCCCCCCAAACACTCTTCGCTGATGTTGCTGTCTTATCCGAGCTGTCCACAGTTCCACGACCTTCCCTCTTTTCTTTCTATGAAAACGTTGCTTCCGCTGCAAAAATTATCAATGCCATCGATTGGTTTCTTTAAAACCTCCCACCCCCTCCCCCTGACTCATTCTTGTTGCTTTTTGTTGCTATTTCTTATTTTTTTTTCAATAGTTTGTTTATTTTCCTCCCCCAACCCCTTAGACGAAAACCCCCGACGCCTTCTTTTTTCCAAATCCCTCCACAAATCGACCTCCCCTCCTTTCCCAACCGGCTTCCCCCTCTATCTTTGTGAATCCTAACCTTTGAAATACTGGCTTTTCCCCTTTTCCTACTCTCCGAGACTAGGAGTTCTTTTTTTTAGCCCCGCCTTTTGCGTTCCAGTTGTAGTGGTCTTTTTTGCTTTCTGTTTTTTTCAATTCTTGGTGGGAACGGGAGTTTTAAGACCTCTTTTTGTCCTCCCCCCCTCTTGTTCTTTGAGTTTTTTCGCTGCCCGTTGCTTTCGATATTCCGCTATTGTTTTACTGAGATTCTTTTTCCGTTTTTTCCCCCCCATCGATGCAGGAGTTGATGTTTCTTCTTTTTTACTCTTTTTCTTTGGGTCTCTCTCGGGCTGGTCTGAAAATTCATTGTCCGAAAAGCAAAGCCACCATTTCGCATGCGTGGGAGCCGCTTTCCCCCTCTTTGGGGGGAGGGTTGAGAAGGAACAGAAAGGATATGACCCACCACCCCCACCCATACGAACTCGAATTCGAACAAGGAGGAGGACCAATCTCTCATTAAACGTCCCAACTGCTGAACGGTCCTTTTCCTTTTAAATCCCCGCAAACTTCTGTCTTAGTGGATGCATAAAATTAAGGGGAGAACTTGCTTATGACGGGTAAGGTTATCGTCATCCGCACGGGTGATAATGGACGAATCCCTGAGCGAGTGGATTGTTGGCGGGGAAGCCGTTTATGCTTGTCCATGTTTGTTCTGGTTTTTTCTCTCTTTTCTTGGTATGGAGGGTGACCCACCCACAGCCACACAGTCAAGGTAAACTACTACCTCGAATCTCGATCCCGACCCCTACTGTTATAGGGGCAACGCCGATTTGAAGTTCCCAACCCAGAGAGCCGTTTATAACTTTACGTTCATCCTTCTCCTCTATCCCACTTCGAAGGCAAACCCCCCCAACTCCCCCCCCCTCTTTTATTATGTGGCTAAATCATTGGTCGTTGATCGTTCTTTGTTTTTTGAAGTAGGAGGGGCACCTTCTGAATCTTTCTTTCTGCCTCCCTCTGTAGTATCTGGTTTTTCAATTTTCCCCGATTGCATCTACCACTGCTATAACTGCCCTGTAAGTAATCTCTCCTAACCTCTTCTTAATGCTGCTATCGGCCTAATTCAATGACCCCTTCCCCCACACCGTACTTCCTCCCGCTTTTTTTCGTATTCCCTCTCAATCATCTTTTTTTGTTTGAGAGCTAATTCCGCTCTTCATTTTACGGTTTTTTTTTTTTTATGTAAAGGACTTATTCTACTACCTATTTTAAGACTCGTTCTCTGAGTTTAATGGGTACCTCCTTTCTTAAGCCTTTTCATTTCTCTCTGTTATAATGAACTGGCTTTTTAACCCCAAAACTCCCTCGCGTTTCGTTTTTACGCAGCCCTTTCTCCTTTCCAAGACCTTACTCCACCCAAACCGGTGATCTGACAAAACGTTTGATCCTGACCATTTTCTCAACTCCCCCTCAAAGGTTTAGGTTTTCTTCTCAGTTTTGAAGCTTCTTTTTCCGTAAAGTTGGTTACGTTCGCTTTAACCTTTCTCAACCCGTTGTCAGCGGTGGCTCTTCCTTCACTCCTAATTTTTCCTAGTAGGGATTATTTATTTCAATTCTTTCCTGAATGGAAATGTTACTCCCCCTCCACTCTCAGCGCAATTTATTCATCCCTCCCAACCCCTTCATTCCTGGCTTTTTTCTCCTTTTCCCCTCCGGCTTACCTAAAAGTTCCTCATGTCTCTCCCCCTCACTGTATCTAACTTACTTCGAGAATAGGTTTTGTTCGTTTTTGACCTTACGTCCCTTTCGAATTAACGCTTCGGAGATCAATTTCCGATCCGTTTGCCATGATTCGGTAGTTGCTTTGCGTCCTTTTGGGGGTTTGGTGGGGTCATTTCTCTTCACCCCCCTCCACCCCTCCTCTGTGATGTATTACTGCTTCTCCTTCTGTCTTTTTTTTGTTTCTGTTGTTGTTTGTGTGTTGTCGTTTGCCTGGTATAGTTTTTGCCGTTGTATGAGTTTGCGTCTATCCCCTCCAAACCCCCCCAGCCTAACACCCCAAATCCCCCAAACGAACACGCATGTCTTGGCCCACCCCAGACCCCCCTTCCTCTGAACAACAGGAATATGAACACACCCCTTGGGACCCACCCCCTTTGACCGATCACGGAGGTTTGTGTTTTTTTTCTCTTTTGTTTTTTTTGTTTGTTTTTGAGCGGGCGACCGGTTCGTAAAATTGACCACCCACTTCACTTGAAAAGCCACCCAAAGGGACCAACCTTTGCAAACCCAGAGTGTTCCTTCAACCAAAAACTCTTTCTCCTCTGCTTTCTCCTCTTCTTCCACTTCCAAATGAGTTACGACCCAACCCTCCGATTTACAATCTCTATTGTTTCAGAACGATCTTTGTACTTCCGATTTCTCTTCGAGTTTGTTGTTCTTCTTCTCCTTTGTACCCCTGATTGAGTTGCTTGTTTATCGGCGTTCCTCCTCAACCTCTGTTACCCCCATAATTCCCCCGCGACCAACCCAAATCTGCTATTTTTTTTTAGTTGTTTTTCCATTCCTCCACCAATAGCGAGGTTGAATGACTTTTTTCTCTTCTCACCTTTGGAGTTGAACTCTCAGTAGCGATTTTCCCTTACCGAAGTTGACTAGTCATACGCTCGCTTTCCTACCAGCAGCTTTTGTTCGGAGTGTTTTCGGGGGGTTTCTAGCACCAGAATTTCTTCCCCTTGAGACACAGATGACTTCGTTTTCTCCCGCCTCTAAGGCGGGAGGACCGATCAGTCGTTTTGTCACGCAAAATATTCTTGCTTTTCTTTGAAAATTCCCCGTTGGCGCCCCAACCTCAACCTTCACATACCGCCGAAAGCCTAAAGTGTGAAGGAACATTGCGCGAACATCCCAAACAGGCATTCTCCCTTCGGTCGTGCTTACGAGATGACAGTGGTTCTTTTCGAGACCTCCCTTACTTCCTATCGTTCGTCGGTCACATTTTCCCTTTGCTCTTTAAGAGCACATTTCTTTAAGGGTAAGGGAGCCCCCTTACCACAGTCTGAGCTTACCCCGTGCCGTGTTCCCCTCTGTTTATGGGCTTACTAAAACCGCTATTGTTTGATTTCTCCTGTGGACGGTTCTTTGGTGTTTGCCTTTTCTTGAAGTGCCGATCTCCCTTTCTTTTGGTTGAAGGTTCGTGGCGATGTGGAAATGATTTAGTTGTTTGCCCCTTTTCAATCCTTTCCCTTCCTTCCATACTCCCCCTCCCGCTTACACACCTCTTAATCCAATTTTCCCTCGTTGCCGAACACACACCATACTTTCCAACACAACAATCCCAACAAGTACCGTTTTTTTTCCTAAGTCCCCGCTCCGAGGTATTTGGATCCCATTATCGCGAAGACCTTGCTTCTTTTCGAGGAAACCACGAAATGCGTTTCGGAATCCTTTAAAATAAGAACTGATCAAGAAAGTCAAAAGTAGAATACGACTACAGCTTTTGCCACTGTCCCAATTCAATCCTCTCCCGCCCTACACGATGATCTACTTCTTTGATGTTTCCAAGCACTGGAAGGGACACTTTTTGTTAGTGTCGGACTTTTTTCTTTTCGGGAAGATTGTTTTTTTGAATGTCCCCCATTTTTGAATTAAGACACCCCACACACTTTTTTTAAACCCAAGAGCTACCCCTCTCAACGGCATTGGTCTCTGTCCGGTTCGCCTGAGACTCCTTCAGATTTAGTCCCCCCCAATGTTCAAATTGATGTCTTTCCTTAGTCCCACCCTCCATTAAAAGCTCCTTGGACAGAGCTATGTATACCGAGATTCACTTCGGAGCTTAAAATTCCCGTTTTCCCGAATCAAGGATCGTTCCTAGCCCCCCCCAACGTTGAACCTATAATTATAAATGCCCTCCCTTGACAGTCTCGATCTTAGTCCTGGAAAAGCCCCCCCCCAAACTCCAAGGCCTTTTCTGTTTTGTGTCTTGTTAGGTGTGTCTTGTTACCATTCATAGACGAACCCAAACGTCCATCGATAGTACTTAATGCCTACCCCCCCTCTAGAAAGAGCCATACCAGCTGCTTCGCCGAGTTTCTTTTTTCCCTGTTTTTCCAACATGTTTCTCGCACTCCTTGTTTCATCCAGTTCTATAACCCTCCTCGGAGGACTCTTTCTTGTTTTTGCTGCACAGCCTCCTTTAGAGTTGGTTTTGGCACATGTTCCCCGTGGAGGGGGTTGGTCCCCTTCCCCGTTTGTTTTTTTTTTTTTTTTTTTTTTTTTTTTGTTTGAACAATCCTCAGTTTCATCCACCTGGGAGAGGGTTTTTTTTTTTTGTGGCACTTTTTTTCTGATGCCCCGTTTTTTAGGTCTTACGACGTTTTTTCCCACTATTTGTGGGCGGGATTTATTGTTTACTGCAGGGTTGGTTCTTTAGTTTTATGGAGAGCAAATTTTAATTTTTGTGGTTTGTCCTTGCCTTGATGACTCCACCTTCGAATTTGTCGACCTCCGCGCGTACCCTCTGAATTGCGGGGTTTGAGGAGGTTGATTTCACGGCATTACCCTACAACCATCCACGCGCCCTCACCCCGCTACGGACATCATTTTGACTTGGTATCCTGAACTCTTGACCTGCACTTCCTTTGCCTTCTTACCCGGTCAGTCCACCCCCAAGAACAACACACATCCTCTCCTCCGATGGAGATAGTCAATCCCCATTTTTTAGGTGATCAACTCTTCTCCGGGTCCGTCCGCTTTGATAGTAATACCCTGACGTCTTGTATTGTTCCTTATGACCAGTTTAAATGGATTCCCTGTGGGTGTTTTCCATATTAATCAAGTCATCCTTCCCTCATCTCTTACCGGCCCTAGAACCCGGGGAAGATAGAGACACCCTATGCTTATAAGGCCAAGCGGAGTTCCTCCACCTTCTTCCCCCAGCCTTCTCCTCAGTGGCACCCCCCCCGACAACCCACTTCGGGGTCTGGACCGCGGAAGCATCACGGAGCCCGGGTGTGAGACCCCCCTTCCCCTTTGTTTTTTTATCGGGGCCCCCGAGGCACCCTATGGTTGTCGACCCCCCCTCCCCCAGCCAGCTTAGTTGGTAACAAAATCCACAGGACAACACCGCGTATATGGATGTCGCCAGTGAATCCGCCCTTAAACCATGCTACAATAAACCCATTCGCTCTATCGACCTCATTCCCCCCCTTAAGACCATACACCCCCCCCCCCCCCCCCCGAATTGACCTTATAGCCACACTCTTTCCTAGAGACCTTTTGTTTTGCAGCAGAGAGACTTTCCATATGGTTGCGAGTATTCACTTCGGTTTGTGTCCTTTTAAGATTTTGCATGATTGCTTTCTTCCCCCCCCTCCGTCCGTTGAATTGTTTATTTCCTTCTCCGAGTTTTTGAGTATTTTTCCCTTTACGAATAATATACTCGCTTTGGAAATAGGTCATTTCAAACTTTCCCCCCTCCGAACCGCGTTTTGCGGGTAGAAAATTCTCCCTCGTGGCTCCCTTAAGCTCCTTCCAAAAAAACCTATGACTTCCCCTTCTGACCCCCCCCCCTTATAACCCCTCCACCAATCTTTGGTGACGTGTGTTGTTCGTCTCAGTTTTCTAATCAATCCGTCCCTGTTGGAGGAGTCGCTATTGACTTTTCTCCAAGGTGTCTTCTTTTTGCTTCCCCCCTAATCTATGGCTTTGATCGCTCTCGAGGGGAGTTTATTATTAAATTGCTTTTTCATGGCATTGGACTTCGCACAGTTAATCTTGAAACGTAAGCCCACACTAATTGCACCTTTCACTATCACCGCTGCCTGAATTGACGATACATCTACAAGCTAATAACCCCAAACATGATGCATCCCTCACTACTGAGTAGAATAGTTTTGTTCTTTGTGGCTCTAAACCCTCTAGTATTCATCCGGCTTGACGTTGTACTCATCGGAGAACGAACCTTTTTGGCAAGTCCTAAAACTTCTCTCGCTATCTAGTGCCCCGTCGTGGCGGAGGGTACGTGCCCCCACTTCTCCAGTTCCCTCACCCAATTGCTGTATGGCTTCCCCAGCATTCGAATGGACTCTTCGCGTATGCCCATAACCGAGCACCCCCACCCTAAGTCGCACTTGCCTATTTCCCCCCCGAAAATACATGCCCTTCCAAAAATACCCCTCGCACCCCTATCTCGGGGGCAAACCTTCCACCCCCTTCGTCCACCAAATATTCATCAAGCCAACCAACATGCATTCCTCATATAAAAAACTCCCCGAGACCCCTCCCTTTGTCCCTTCCTGCCCGGCTTCGGCCCCCCCCCCCCCAAAGACTTGAACGAAGCCCCCCTCCCGTTTACCACTTGCCAACCCGAAAAGATCCTTTTGGGCCCTCATAAAAACTTTTACCTCTGCGGTGTCGTCCCATTTGATACTCCTTCTATCCCCCCCAACAGAACACGTTCCCGATTTCACTCCGCATATTTTTCTTGCTCTTTTGAATGGAGGGTATCTGTGTTTTTTATTTGACGATTTTCACCTCGAGAGTTGTAGCTTGCTGATTTTCCTTTCACCCACCAAGATGCACACACCAGCAATCCACTCTGCCACCCCCCCAGCCAACCTCCTATTGGGTTGGGTTTTGGTTTCCAGGCGAAACCGAGAGAGGTGCGCCTCTCGTCCCGCAAGGCTCCTGTTGCTCTTGTCCTCCTGCAAGGTTTGACTTCCCTCCTCAGATAACGGGAGTCCCGCCATTTTGACAGAGGTAAGGCGATACCGACGTCTCTCCAGAATGCCTTTACAAAGTGCCTTTGTGTGAGTCTTGTTGAGGCTTGTTCTGCACCAGATAACCCCCTCACTCATTGCTGGACGCTGGCGGAAGTTGAACCGTCTAAACGTTTGCCATCTCTCCCCGGCCCCTGTGCAAGACTTAGTGGCGCCCAGCCCCCCAATTTTTTTATCCGTCTTGATTTCTCAACCCTCAAGGTGAGCCCAGAGTTTTCCCCATCACCCAAATTCCGACCTGCCCACCCCGATTTCCCAAGTGCCACAGCGGAACAAGTTTCAGAAAGTGTCGAGGGTTATACGGTCCCTGATAAGTTGACCTGATCGAGGCTTGCGTAAGGTCATCGCCCCCGTTTGAGTAGTGTTCTTTTTTGAGGTTCCTACCCAGTCATTCTTGAGTTTTCTTCGGGCTTCCCGATGATTAATGGGAGCGCTTCTCTTCCTTGGGTACGCCTTCTTCTGACAAACGACATCGGGGGTTTTGAAACTGTTTCTCCTTCCTGTGACGTGTTCTTTGTGCAGGAATGGTTTGTTTGCTGCACTTGCGACATATATATGAGCGTTGCTTCCGTTCGGGCGATGACTTCTGGCTTTGGGAGATTTCCTCACTCCTCCATTCGTTCACCCCACTGTAGAAAAACCTCTCCCGCTCTGGTTCGCTCCCATGTCTATTCCTGTTTCCCAAAAAACCTTTTTCCAACCAAAAAATCACCCCCCTGATAGGTTTTAGCAATACAGACGGTTCCCCGCCTGTCCTTGTATTATCCTTTATCCTGCGGATCCCCCCCCGCGCCCGCCAACTCACTGACTGGGATCGGCAGCTTACTACTGCCCATTTTACAAACCTTCACCCCCCTGAGCTGTGCCTGCTGCGCCCTCGCTCAATGGTCCACTTCACATTTCCCATTCCCCCCGACCTCTGAAGGCGCTCTTCAGCCCCCTGCCTGTGGCACATCTTAGGTCTGGTCGGATGTAATGTTGTGTTGAGAAACGTTTGTTTGATTGAACATTACCGCGCCCCCCCCTCCTCGTCTGCCGAACGCGAATACAGTACCACATGAATTGGGGAGGAGCTCCGATTTCTCTCCCCTTAAGCTCGACCAACTGGTCATCCTTCGGTCTTCTGTATCCACGAACCCCCCCCACTCACCCTGATTTTTTATTCGCTGTTGGCCTTCCATATTCCACCTAGAGTCCCCAAATAAACCTTGCCTAATTATGTTTTTCACCCCAAACGTGCCCTCGATGCACAGTATCCCTTCGGCATTCGATAGTTTGCTTTTCCAATTGGGAAAACAACCCAACGTCCGCCATCTCCCGTTTTTGATGGGGTCGCATTGAGGTGTTTCCCCCTCGTTTTTATTGTGATGGACATCAATCTTCAAAAAATTCCGTTTACACAGCGAAGTAAACCCGACACCGGACCGAGACGCACACGAGCCGAGATGCGGGAGTGACCCCGGTAACAGGTTGTTAGCCCATCATGGTTCCAGTGACTCTATATAAGATTTCTTTTTGGAGACCCAGCCATTTGTATGCGTGTAGTTTTTTGCAAATGTTTTAACACCCCCCCTGTCTGGCTTTTTTTGGGTCCCCTTCTGAGATGTTTGGCTTCAGTGAATGTAATAGCCCATCCTAGAGGGATTTTGGCTTCGGTAGTTTGTTTATTCTGTGTGTCCGAAGTAAGGATTGGAACGTTTTTGGTGCGTTTTGATCTGGATCTTGTTGTTGAGGGTTTTGAGTTTGTGGTGACCAAGGGACCCCGTGTCCGACCCGCGTTTTAACCATTTTTTCCCCTTTGGGTTTGGACCGTCCGCGTAACATGAGATTTTGGATTTTGAGAGTTTTTTCGTGCCTCCGGACTCCCCACCCCACAGCCCTTACGCGAATTATCCAACAGGAGGGACGACCTGAAGTTCGCAGCCGGTGACTGATGACCTTACCGGTCTTTACTTTCACTCCCCAACAACACTAATTGTATGGATCTTATGTTACTTGGAGGAACGTGTGACGTGCCCTAGTCATTCCACCGCGTTCTCCGGAGTATCCCTGATGCAGTGGATGTTGTTTTTTTATGAACAACGTTTTTCCATTTTTCTTTTTTGAAGAGTAAAATCCTTTAAGGCCTTTTGTTTACCATCTAACTCACTCGCGGATACCACGGTTCATAGCCTTTTGCGGTTTTTCATGAAGAAGATAGAGACCCCCGACATATTTTTCTAAATGCCAAAGCGGTTCACCAACCTTACTGCCAATGCCGAACTTCAAAAAACTTGGAGACTCCCACCAACCGACACCAAATTCGTTGGTATTTGCTGTGGAAGCAGATGTTTAAGCCACGTTTCGTGTGGTGTTTGAGGCGTGGAAGCCTTTTACGTTTACCCCGGCTGTCGTCCCGCCCGCCTGTAACTCTCAACGATTTCTAACCGATGTTCCAGTTTCGTTTCTGTATGAATACCTTTAGGAATAAGATGACCCACATTGCAACGTCTTTTTTAAAGGACACAACCCGTGTCACCAAGCTTCGACCCCT
>Ga0179591_1312280_pt1 | contig 12167 bp, 10 predicted proteins | sample CZOMad2_1_08_16f_FD_182891 | JGI IMG/M metagenome (GOLD analysis project Ga0179591, IMG submission 182891) | Vadose zone soil fungal communities from Angelo Coast Range Reserve, California, USA - CZOMad2_1_08_16fungal (PacBio error correction) | ecosystem: Environmental > Terrestrial > Soil >... | reverse complement strand
TGCCAAGACACCCTATTCGTACGTCCCCCTCATGATTCCCGACCCTTACTTCCCATATTTGGAAAAGGGTTTGATTCACCCTTTCGGGCTCGCAAGCGTATCCCTCCCTTTCTCTGGCCATCGGTAGAACACCCCCGCGCAACGTGTGTCTGAATTCTTACCGCCCCGAGCACCCTAAAACCCCCCAAAGCCTCGGAAATACTTTTCTTATGGGACTTTTAGGTGAAGAAGATAGTTTTTTTTTTGCACTCCGCTCTTGATCATGTTAGGGTCCTTCTTTTTGACTGTGACCCCAAAAGGCAACCTTTCGCACCACCGTCTTTTCTCCCCCCTTCGAAAACGTTGCGGCAGTTTACAGAGGTTTGCTCTCACGTTAATAGGTCCGATTCTCTCATTTTGCTGAGGCACCAAAGATCTGATGCTTTTCGCTTGTTTTTCCGATGTTAACTTCCTCCCCCTTTCCCCCGTAGTCTTCACGGAATTTTTTCCCCTTGATCGGTTCGGGTAAAAAATAGCTTTTACCTTACCTGTTGCGCGATTTCAAACTTCACCTCTCTCCCGGACTCTTTCAAGGTCCAGTTCCCCCCCCTCCTTTCATTCCAGTCTTAAATCGTCCCCCTGAGACATCGCACTCGTCTGCCTAATTAAACATCAGTTCCTATTTCCCCCCCCTCCAGTTTTTTGATAGCGTCTCCCCCCCCCCCGTTGTACCGTCCTGGTCGCCGTTTTACCAATTTTTCGCCACCTTTTTTCTTCTCTCTTGGCATTAGGTAAAACTTCCCCCTAACTCCTTATACTTGCTTCGTCAAAACCCGTCTTATCCAGTCCCAGAAGCCGCCTTTTGCGTTTTTTATATATGGTTCTACTTTTCACGAAGAGCAGCTACCCTTTTTTTTTGGCGTGTTTTGGCATTCCTGCGTTGCCAACCAAGCTGTTTCTTGCGGCACCTAGTGAACGAAGGTGCGGTCCGCCCAGTTCCAGCGAGTGCGTCCCGTTGTTGCGCCGATAGCCCTTCCAACGTGTCCCCGTCAAACCCCAAAACCCGGGCATTTCCTCGGAATGAGTAACCCCATTCTCCGGAAAGCGACCTTTTAGCAAAAAAAAATAGCCCTAGAACCCCCCACTGAGAGACACAAAACCGAACTGACAGAAACGTTTCCTAACGGTTTTTCTGACTCCTCTTTTGAAGAACTCCAACCCTGCTACTTCCCCCTATGAACGATAATTCCACGAGTTGGTAAATGCAAACTCTCCCTCTTTTTCTCATCCCACCTTGATCAATATAAGTCTTTTTGGGTGCTGATCAGGAGTCCCCCCCTTATTTTTCGGGTTCTGCCATACAACAACTTTTTCTCGAATATGAGAAGAGAAATGACCCCCCAGGATCAATGACTCAGCAAAAGTGTACGCCACACCCTGTGAAACCAGACCTCCCCCCTCCCTCTGGAAAGACCACCTCCTTCGAGGATTTAAGTCCCTTTTCCCAGCACTACCCCACTTTCTCTAAAGCCTTCAAGCTCCTGAGATCGTTTTAAGACCCTCTTCCTTCACACATGCGCCTTTCCCTCAAAATCTTTTCTCTTCCTCTCCCGGAGAAACCTGCTATTCCCTTTCAGAGCTCGGGCGTCTGATTCTCCAGCATATTGTACGTCCCTCTTGTTTTCCCTCGCGGATCACCTTCGCCGTTTTATTCCCCTTGCTTGTACCCCCCTTCCTTACTCCCCCAAGTGCCCAAGCCCCATCACCACGCTCCCCGACTTAGAGGCGCTCCTCCAACTTTTTTCGTTCGAACACTCCCGCCCCTCCGCCACCCGATAGCTCTCTCCTTTCCCTCTCGAGAGAGCTATGGAGATAATCGCTTTTTGCACAGACAGAACTTAGGTAAGCGGCGACTCTTTTGTCTTACGACGTGAGCACTTGCTGCGTCTTATTTCGAGACGAAGGCTTCTTCCTTTTTAGTGGTTGGGTGCACTTGGGCCTTTTATCATGGCGCACGCCCCCTTTGGTGGAAGCAAGCACGCCGTTCTGTTTTGCTGGCGAAGAAGGCGACCCCGTTATCAAGAGTTGGTCTCTCCCAGAGACCTTTTCTCTCGCTTGCGAGGGGGTCCGGAACCTAGAATCTTTAGATTGGCGCGGATTGTGCGTGGAAGGTAAGCTTCCAATTCTGACCCCCTACCGGGTTAGGACTTCGTATCAAGTTCTTGAGTTTAGTCCGTGGCAGGTAAGTTTTCGAGCCTCCTCCCTCGTGTGTTGGCACCGAAAGACGAGTCTTTTTGCGATCGTTTCGCGCGCGTTTTTGCTTTCACCCGACCGTTCTTCGCCTTTCTTCTTCCACCTTTCCCGTTGCCGCCGTCTAAACCTCTTTGCTTGACTGTCAGCGCACAACTATTGTTGCAAGGGGAGCTTCTTTTCTTTTGCCTGACTGAGTGACTTCGGGTTCTCCTGATCCGGATCATCGGAGCTCTTTTCTTTCCCCAGTCCTACGGTTTTTTTTATCGCAAAAACCGTTTTGCCTCGAAACCGTTTACTTTTCAAACCGTTCGGGTTTTTCCCTCCCCTTTTGCAGGGAGAGTGTATGTGGCATGTTTCTTAGCAGGTTCTTTTCTTTTTACGGTTCTGGCAGACTTTCCCCTGTTTTGTGTGCACCTCCCCCTCTTGCCGCGAACATGATTAGACGGCAGCCCCTTTTCCCTTGTTTGACCTTGCCTCACCTCGGGATTTCCCCTTTTTTCTACCATGGGATTCCTGCATCGGCTCTTTCCACCTGCAAAAACGTGTGACTCTCTGTCCTTTTTAAGCCCAGATATAAACAACCCCTCCTCGGCCCCTTTTCTTTGTCCCTGATAGCGGAAGAGATGGTTGGGGACTGGTTCCTAATCCTTCTCCACCTTGGAGGGAGTAGTACTCTCAAAAAGGAAAGATACCGAAGCCCAAACATGATCCCCCTGTCCTCCCCCCCCACCCTTCATTCCCACCGACCCCCCCGCTCCTGGATGCACCGTCCTGCCCCCCATAACACTCCGCTCCGCGTCCCCCTCCATGTTTCCCCCCCCTTCCCCCACCACCCCGCCCCGGGCTACCTTTTCCCGCTCTTTCCTTGGTTTTTTCCACGTGAGAACCTGCGTCCGCTTTTTTTTGTACGATCGCCTATTCAAATAATGCCTTTGATTTTCTTCCTCTTTCTTCCCCTTTAGGCAGCGTTCGCTCTTTTTTCTTCAGATGTCCCTTTCTCCCCTTGGCAAATAAATTCCTTCTTACTGGACCTGATCGGTCCGTTGACTCCCCTTCTTTTGCCCATCTCTTTCTTTCCTGTGTTGGAGCCGATTTAAGCTGATATTCCCTTGGACCCGTCAATTTCCTCTTGGAGTTGAATCTACCCCATTGCATTCCAATTGATTTGCCCCAGGCGACTTTCCGAAAAATAAGCCTCTTTCTTTTCCTTCATTCTTGAATAGACGCTGGCTTCAGCCCCAACGCTTCCAGGAGCACTCAAGGGCCTTTTGTCGGATGATATGTGTCATTTTGTTTTCCCCCACCGCCCTTACCTCCCGTACCTAGCTTCGTAACCTTCCTGCTAAGCCTTTCTCCGCTCCACAGAATTGCAAATGCTGCCTGTCGTTGTTGTTTAATATCTCGGGCTTCTGACGATCCCCTTTTGAGGTGGTGTCCCCACTTTGCTCCAGGTTTACCCTTTTGGCCTTGTTCAACCTATTCCCCTAGGTACCCATTGTCACCCCTCACGCTGTGTGCTTGCCGTCGAATCTTCCTTTCCGCCCTAGCCCAGAGTCCCCAAAACCCATGCTTCCTGCTTCGCTCCCACCCCACCGATTCCTATCTCACCGCTTGACCCAACCCCCCCTTCGAAACACACCATCTGCGACCCAAACGACCAGTTACCCTCTCGCAAACCCCCCCACTTTTTGCTGATACCTCTTGACTTCCTCCTTCCAACAACACATGCTGTACCCGATGACCATTTTCCCGCGCTCTTCCCCCATCGATATTTGACCGCTTTCTACATTGTTCCCTCTCCCCCCGTACGTTTTTTTCCCCCATTTCATCGCTTCGCGCCAAAGATTTGCTTTTTCCACGCCTTTTCTTAATCGCGTTATGAAGATTGACATTCCCCCTCTATACCAATCCCAAGAAACAACCCGTCCGCGCCGATCTGTCTCGCCACCACCTCTGTTGACCTGAACACCGACGATATTCCTCAAATTATTCCACTCCATTCTGCCTCCTCAGCCCTAAGGCCTGGACCGCCCCATTCTTACTCAGCCAAGCGTCGCAAAAATTTTTACCCTTCCTCCCTTCGAAACAGGGCCTTACCCTTTTTTTTTTATGATGGTTTAGCTCCTACCTCCTTTCTATACGTTTCTAGTTTTTCCAGCGCGTTCTTCCCTTCGTACCGTTCTCTCCCCCCCTTCTGGCTCCCATTCGAGACCTTCTTCCATTCCCCCCCCCTTGCACCCCCCAACCCATCAACGCAGACCTTCCCCCTATATACTTGACATCCTTCTTTCTCCCAATCAAGCATCTTTCCGCCTCCCTCCCCACGATATATCTCTTTTCCTCCTCCCCGTTTTTTTTCTGTTTTTTCTGATCGAAAAACAACTTTTCCGTACTAAAGGGCGGACCAATTCGACGGTAGCTCCCTTTTCTGTCCTATCCAGGTTCTTTAGGATGCGGGTTGAGTGGGATTGGTCCATTTTTTTTTCCTTGAGGCATCTTCCTCTATGAGCCGCCCAGTTGGTACCTTTGAAGAAGCAAGTGTTTTGTGACTCTGGGATGCGTACTCTCATTCCCCCTTATCAAGAGGCGACCTTCCCCATTTCATCTCATCGCATCCCGGCATTTTTAGAAGGGAGCTCCAACTCTTTTTTCCTTTCGTGATCGGACTAATTTACGTCCCGGTACACCTCCAAAGGGCGTTTGACTTTTCGTTCCGTCTCTTAACGACTGGAGTGAGATTGGTTTTCAGAGTTTTTCTCCCTTTCAATGAAGATGATGTTGTTTATCCACCTACCTTGATTCAGGCGTGGGTCTGTTTCGTTGGACTGTTTTTCTTGGGATGGTTTTTTCTGCCCGCAGATCTTTTTATTTTCCCTTGTTTTTCCCGAACGAAACTCCCGACTCTATTCGGTTTTCGCGTCCCCTGGGCCGCGCGAATTCTATAGCATCTTCGGATCGAATTTGGCCTACGAGGCTCTCTTCAGGAGGGCACGGAGAATTTTGGTTGGGCGTCTCAGTTGATTCCCAAACCCCTTTTCCTTTTCAGAACGTTACTGCATTCCGTCTTTTGGTTCTTCCTCGCGCGTGTTTTTAGTTTTCTTGTTTTTTACAGACGGTTTACCGTCTTTTTTATGCGCAGGTAAGCGGTCCTCCTCCGGCCAGTGTTTGGTGCACCCTTTTGCTCTTTGTCTATGTCCGTACGAACCTTTCGGCGCATGATGCTTCTTGACCTACTGGTTGAAGCCAGCTACCTTTTTCTCAGTCCAAATAGTAGGCCATTCGCTTTCCTAGATCTGGAGCTGAAGATATAACCACCCTACCTTCCCTTCCATTTGATTCTCCGGACTGAGAGGAGCTTAGACTGCCTTTTTTCTCTCCTGTTCATAAAACATTGCGGGCGTCAAGTTCCTCTACAATCCCCTCCCTCCCAAAGCCTCTTGGCGGACCGTAAAGGGGAAGATTTAGGTGCCGCGCGGCCCGATCATCCTCTGCGAAGCTCCCGAGGATGAGTTCCCTTGCCGGAGTTTATTGGTCGCTAAGCCTGTCAAATCATCTCTGAAACACAGTCTCAAGCTTCCTCTTATTAAATCAGCCCTTCTCTTTTCCTCTGTTGTTGTGTTCTCTCCTTCTCCACCCCGTCTTATTTCCGGACATCCATTTCCATGAAATTACTCTCTTCATCCAGTCGCCACCCCTTAAAAGCTTTTGACGCTGCCCCGAGAACGCTCTCTTACATCAGACTATTTCTCTTCCCTTTCAGCATTATTTGAATCCCCTTTTCCTTAAGAACCTTGTGGCTCAGGTTCCTCCAACTTGGGTCCCCTCTCTTCTGAATGTCTCTTAACCTCCCCCCCCCCCCCTTTCTTACCTAGCTTCGCCCATCACTTTCCGCCTCGACCCGCTCTGGCTATGTTTTTATTTGTTGTTCTATCTCTCTCCTGGAAAAAGCCCCCCTCTTTTTCAGTCTTTTTGCGTTGGTGTACTCCTGTTTTGGCCAGGAATCACTCGGTCTCAATGAGTCCGCCTCTTTTAGTTGTCCAGCTTTCACTTTGCAGCCCTATTTTCGCGTCATAGCTATCCCCTTTTCGGGTGTCCCACAAAAACCCTTTTTCGTTTCCTTTTCTCTTCCATCTTCCCTCGCTCAGTAAACGCTTAACCCCCCCCAACACATCTTCTCGATTCCCCCTCCCACTTGTTTTAGTAACGTTTCGACCCCCTTTCTATCCCCTTAGTTGTCGCAAAACCCACACATGCTCGTCCTTCTGTGTCCCCGCGAGCACTATTTCTTAATCCCCCTTCGCTCTGCTCCCCTTGCTTAGACCCTTAAGTGGGTCTCTTCCCTACCTCTTCCGTCAAATCCACGCCAGTTCATCTGCGATGCAGATGAATTTGTCTCCCCCTCCCCCATCCCAGACACACGCCCTCCCTATCTCCAACGCTTGCCGAAACACAGCCCTCGTTGAGAAAAATTCTGCCAACCCCCTCCCCCAAGCTCCCCATCACGGTCGTCTAACCCTCCCGGGGTCCCCGCATTATCTCCTGCTTCCGCGTAGCCCCCCCTTCCGCCCCTGCGAAACAAGCGATCCCTTGACTATGGTGTCTATTTCCTTATCCCGGCTATTGATACGTTTTTCTTGATAAAGTTCTTCCCGTCGCGTTGCTTCCCCTGGTTTCTCCCCCTTAGCGACTTTTGCCCCAAGTGACAAACAAAACTCCCCCCTCTCAAGCCTTCGACCCCGTCTGAGCAGGCGGATCTCCCCTCGCATTCCCCCCCATCTTCCAGCATTCTTCTCCAACCTCTATCTCTCTCTACTTCTGAGAGATAACTTTGGCGGAAGTACATCATTCTTCAGTGACCTTCCCTCCTTTTTCTTACGGAGCACTGATTTCTTTTTCCCCAGGTTTATCGTTGTTCATTTCGGAGGTGTTGATTTTCTTTTTTGAATTGGGGCGCGCTCTTTCTAAGTTAGCCAGACCAAGACCGAAACCTACTTCCTCGGTCTTTGCGTCCGCAATAGAAGAGAATACCCTCTTCCTTCTTAGTTGACCGATCATCGACAAATCTTCCTTTTTCTCAGTTCGGTTCGCCGAATGGCATTTTGCTGGATAGGCTTGCAGGTTGAATTGCGTTCCCCTCTTCTCTTCGTTAGGCTACTCTTTTTTTTTTCCTTGATTTAAAGTCCTGAGAGGGTAGTCATTTTTTCCAACTACTTTTTCAGCGCTATTGTTTTTCGGGCACCAAGTTTTTTCGGCGTTTTTTTGGTGTCTCTGGAAGTGTGTTTCTCTTACGTCGGACTTCCTCTTCCATCGACTCTTTTCAATTTCGTGGGATTTGGATTTTCGAAATCTTTTTACCTCTTCGGGGCCGTGGGAAAGAGCTACTTCTCACTGGTTTTCTTTTTATCGATGGCTTCCGACGCGTCCCTGAAGGCGGCGGCAGGTGTTGTTGGTGCCGTTTTTTTCCTTTTTTACACGACCTTAACACCCCCGGTGGAATACCCACCTGTTTAGGTTGTGTCTCGTCTTTTTGCAGGGATAGTTTTATTCTAGGTTTTCCCTTTTTCTGTGCGCGGAAGATCGTTTTTCAGCTGCGACGCAGAGGGTTTGTGTTGCACTTAACCCCCCTTTATGCTCTTGCCCTATCCATTTCTCACGGCATCCTTCCCTGTCACCTCTGTTCGGAACTCCCTTCGGGCCGCTTTTACCTCCCCCTTTTAAAACCAGGGGATTCCTTTCCCCTCGCAGAATTGCCCACAGCCAACGTGTGCTGCTGGCGTCAGGAAGACCTCTATCCCCAAACCAAAACTACTCGTTTCCTTTGTCCTTTTTTTCCTTTGCTAGATGACTTTTGCCATTTCCCCTTACTGAGTTTGAAGCCTTATAAACTTGGATTTCGTCCGTCCGGTCCCCCAATGCAACGATTTTCAAAGATTTTTTACAAGGAGGTTCGAGAATTCAGGGAGTTTTCTTTAAATTCATCCTGTACTCAAGGTTTTTTTTCTTTATGCAAATTTTTTTTCGATTTTCGTTGACCGAGTTCCACAGTCCTTGCCAATACATAGCTTCCCGGGATGTTCCCTCCTCTAATCATCGGTTTTGCACTTTCTTATTCCCTCAAATTTCTCTTTGGAGACCCAAATCCCTATTCTTCCCCCTATCATAAGTTCCTTTCGACCCTGAGTGGCATCTCAGTTCTCAAATCTCCAATCCCCTCGCAATCTACTCGCTCTTTGAATAATACCTCATTATTTTAAATAGCAGTATTCTATCCCCTCGTACCCACATTTTTTGAGTAATGGACCTCGTTACCCCTTGTCTCCCCACTCTTTCGATTTTTCTTGCATTGTAGAGTCCACCATTATTAAATAAAAGTTAAATGAGCTTTTCTCCAACCCTTTAAGTAAGCAAGTCTTTCCCCTTATCATCCCCACTAACATGATATGTGGCCTTGGTTGGTACCTCGGGGCTGCCTTGGAAGCAATACCGTCCCCCGTTTTTGGCGTTTTCCCCTCTCGCCAGGAATTGTATCGCTTCCCTCTCCGAAGGTTCCTTTCTTCCCGCTTTCCAAGCGAGTTTCTCGTTTCTCTTTTCGCGGCCGCCCTAACGGTTTTCGTTTTCCCACAAACCCTTTTTCCCTTCTGCTTTCATTCCTGCGCGTCAAAACTTTCCGCGCCGATCCTTCCCAAACATCAATCCCCCCCTCTGCGATTTCCCCAAACTGAACCCTTAGACAGTAAGTTTTCGACGTTGTTTTTTATTTTCAGATGACAGCTTTCACAACAATTCTCCGTCACCCTCCCGATCCTTCACCAGTCCGTAGTCGAAAAATAGTTTCTCCGTCTTGCCACTTAGCTTTTCCCTTTTGGGCATGCCTCCCCTTCTGAGTTTCAATTACGACCTAGTACCCACGAAAAGGTGCTACTCTTAGCTATTACTTCTCCTTTCTAGAGAACCCGAACAAAAAACCCCGTAAGATTCCCGTCTCCCCAACCTGAGTTCATATATTTTCGCCAAAAGAAGCGTCGATCCCCATTCAAATTATCCCCCCTTCATTAACCTTAAGGCACATACTTCCCCCCTCCTAAAGCGTACAAGTTTTTCCTCTGGTCACCCATCCACCCCCTCAAGCGTCGCCCCCCTGCTATGCCCCGCGCACCCAAGGCATTCCGGTGTCTCTGATCCTTGTTCCCCTTCCCCCTACCATTCTCTTCCTGGGTTTCGCATCGCGTATTGGATCATTGTTTACACACTCTTGTTTCTACCACTGTCCCCCCTCCTCACATTCCAAAGGCACCCCCCCCCGCAGAGTATTTGAACGACCCATTTCAGGACGCTCAGTGCTCTCGAAATCCCCTCTTCCTCCTAATTCTTCCGCCAAAGACCCTTCCCTCCTGTTGTTTTTCTGCGCTATCCTATTTGCGGAGGAATCGAAGGCCCCTCCTTCCCCAGGACAAAGGAAGGAATTCTCCAGATGGTTATTAGTGCTTCCAATTCATAGTTCGAATTCGGCTTTCTTCCGTTCTTGATTTTCTTGGGTGAAACATGGGCGTCTTTTTAGTGATCTACGTGAGCATACCAGTGGGGACCCCGAGCCACGGACGAGGTGCCGACTAGGCCCCTCGTACGCGAGCTCCCCTCCTCTTTTATGACGCAAGATTACCCTCCCCCCCTTCTCCTCGATTTTTTCTGCCTTTCGCCGGCGGCTCGAAGATGTTTGGTTTTCTTCTCTGTGGTGAGTTTCCTCCATGGCGGTCTACCTCTCGCAACTGCGTCCGCTTTGCTTTCTCAGCTTCTGAGACCCTTAGTGGCCAGAAGTTTCCTGAGCTCGTCTTTGTAGGCACTTGCCTCCTGTGGGGGCGCTTCGTCTCTTGGTTTTTTGGGATGGTTATCCCGATCGCCTCTTTCCCCACGACTTTATTCCCCTTGGTTTTTTTTCAAGTCTTGAAAAACACTTCGCGCTATTCGGGAGAGCCCCCTACTCTAGAACTTTGGAGAAGGGGAGCAATTCGCTTTCTCATTACCGACGAGGAGCGCGACAGTCGGATAAGTGGAGCATGTGTTGTTGGGCTTTCCCTTTCCCCCTCCTGGATCGACCGTCGTTGTCACACCCTTTTTGCGAAAACGTTTCTTTTTTTCTCTATGTGTTTTCAGGGATTCTGTCTGTGGTCCCCAGCCGGGTGGTCCTCTTCATTTCTGCAGAATTCTCGCAGACAGCATGCGACAGTCCCGCAACCCTCGGGCCTATTTTTTGCCGCGATCTTCAATTCCGTCCCCGCTATCTTTTCCCCCCGCTGGGGCGTTGATAACCTCGGTGCCCTCTTTGCCCTGCAGCGATACTGGGATCTGGACATCTATTTCTGCACATTGCACGCAAACGTGTGATCCCCCTTTTCTCCCAGGAAGTGATATTTACCTTTCTTGGAACTCATAGCGGACTCTCTGGAGGACGAGTTTTATCCTATTCTTTTCACCTTGGGTTTTGCGGTTCTTTTCACCTCCCACGATAATCCGACAAACACGTATCCCCGTGAGTGATTTTAGGAGTCGTTTGCGGAAGGCTCTATTCAACTCTTTGGCGATTGTTGATCGCTCTCTTTTAGGCAAACTTTCGTTGCGTTCTCCTCTTGACTTCACTTGTGCAGACTGCCGTCTCTTCAGACCTGTAGTCGGAATCATCGTGACTTTTTTTTCCCCCCCCTTTCTTTCTCCTCGTTGTGTTGGATCACACAGACATGTATTCCGTGCCGCTCAAGTTCTTTTCCCCTTTGAAGACTTCTTCATTCATTCCCCGAAGTCACATCGTTCCTTTTAGCAAATTCGAACGCCTCCCCTTCCTCATAACCCTCCTCTTTCCATGTCACTCTTTGAAACTCAGATTAACACAACCCCCTTAGTCATCGGTCCGGTTAACCAACCCCTTCTGATTTATCGGATTTGGGAGTACCCCCCTTCTCCCTCCGGTTATACCTAGCCGCCCCTCGTGATAGCAATTCTCCCCCCCCCGTCCAGCGCCAATTGCCCTTTCTTTGTTGTTCCCTCCTTTGGAACGCCTAAGTTTTGAGCGTGGCCCAAGTTCCCTTAGACTTAACCTGATGGTAGGCTCACCTCTCCGCGGGGAGGCTTCCAGCTTCCACGCTGCGTGCGTCAATCATGGTCTTTCTCCCCCCTTTAGCAAAACAAGTGTTCCCCTTTGCACCAACACGTTCCCCCCTTCTGCTCTTATTCGATCCCCACTTCTCGCCGCCTAGCGTGCCACACAGAAAATATCCCCCCTTCCTTTCCCCACCACCATCTGCTCTCCCATACGCCTTGTTTCGCATTAACGTTTGCGCCACTTTGGATCCCTTCGTTGACTACTCCCCCCCCCAACCCTGCTCCGTCCGATTTTCATTCACGCGCCTGGTCTCCCCCCCCGACTCCTCCGCTTTTTCCCCCCTGCTTCGCTCTTCCCCACGTCCTGCTCTCCCGAATAGCTTCTCAAATTCTTCGCCAACCCCTCCACCTTGCAAGAATCTGAGATGCCCTATGCCTCCGATTAACCATAACCATCACAACCCACTCTCCGAACTCTACCCTGCCATTTCTGCCCCAGGTCTTTAGTAGAAAACTTCTGTCCACTGGACACCTCCTAAGAGATCCCCGCCTGCTGCCCGCTGGTCAGATCCCTCCCCCTTATTAACCTTCCCCCACCGCCCCTTAAAATTCTCGATGACAGCCCCCCCTCCTCCTCTCAGCAGTGCTCGGTGTCGACACTTACTCTCGCATTCTTGATTCGATTATGATTTAGCCCGCGATCTTTCCTTTTACGTGGCTTCCCTCCAAACTTCGCGACGATTGAATTGCCCACAATCCACTCACACGGCCTCCCCTCTCCCCTCTTTAACTTCGCAGGCTATCCCCTCCCTTCTCAATCACATCTCTCAATTCCTACGGCG
>Ga0179591_1339524_pt1 | contig 12168 bp, 16 predicted proteins | sample CZOMad2_1_08_16f_FD_182891 | JGI IMG/M metagenome (GOLD analysis project Ga0179591, IMG submission 182891) | Vadose zone soil fungal communities from Angelo Coast Range Reserve, California, USA - CZOMad2_1_08_16fungal (PacBio error correction) | ecosystem: Environmental > Terrestrial > Soil >... | reverse complement strand
TTTTTCTTGCCCCCTCCCCCCCAACCCATTCAGGACTGCGGTCCCATGTGTCTTGTACTTCAGTTTCTCCTCCACCTAAGTTCTCACGTACGCTCTTGAAAGCTTTTTTTTTTTTTCGCTTTCCAGATGTTTTGAAATTTCTAACCAATGTTTCGAGGGGATCTGAAAATCTCGAGTTCCCCCTGTCGGCCCGTTCGGGTCAAATTTCGGGTAGGTCCTAAAAATTTCTTGACCAGAGTTCGTTGAGTATCACCCAACCCGAACCCCCCCCTCGAATACAACCGGATTTTTCTACCCTTTCTCCCCGATCCTTCCGGGTGCCGGTCACTCTTCCAAAATCTTTCCTTCTTAGGACTCCGCCGGGTTCTTGCAAGGGTTTTCTTCCCCCCGTGGTTTCCGAGCCGGGGGAGACCCTTTGCTCGTGGTTCCCCCCGCATGTAGCGTATCTCGGTTCCCGTCTGTGTTTAACTCCTTGAGGGATTTTGCCTGAAGTGTTTCCTGGAAGTTTAGGGACTTTTTCGATTGGTTTCTAAAGGTCCTTGCGGGTCCTATTCACCCCGCCGAGCATCTGAGTGAATACCTCGGGTGGTATTCTCATTTTCCCCCAGCTCTCCCTAGCAGCACCCCCAAGTCTTCCTAATTTTCCTTTTGGCCAAAAAGGAGTTGCCTGGCCCGGCCCCCAAGACCCGGGCCTCGGGGGTGCTTACCGGTTCTCAGTTTTCCCAGGAACGGCGTCTCCCTTTCTGGTTTGCTCCGTGTTCCTCTTTATGGTACATCCCCAAGCGTCTCGGACTTTTTGTTTCCCCACATACATCGCGCCCCCCCTCGGGGTTTCCCCCCCGACGTCCTCCCCCGGTCCACTTTCTTTTTGGGTTTCAAAACCCCCCTTTGGTTACTCCTGTGAGTTCGGCTGATTTCAAAACTCTTGGGCGAACTGCACCCTTTTTTGAATCCCTCCCTGACGAATCTCGGCCCCCTTGTCTTCGCGGATTTTTTTTGGGGGTTTTGCAAGAGTGTTTTCCTCGCATTGGGGTTCAGCCCCGCGATTCCTCAAAGGATCGGTCATAGTTTTTTTTTTTGGATTCTTCAATTCCGGCTTTTTCCCCCCGAGTCGCTAATACGATAACCCTTTCCCTTTTTTTTCGGGTTGAAGAAGAATGTTCCTCGTGGTTCTTGTTCTTTTTTCACCAATCGTTAAATTTTTACTGCGGAAGTCCAGGATTTTTTTTTTTGTTTCCCTAGGTTACGTACTCCCTCCCTTGTTCGTCGCTGCCCCCGTGCTTTTCAGCGCCCCACGTCCTCCTTCGACTTCCCGTTCTCTCGTCATTTGGCAATCCCTCCCCGGATCTTCCCCCAGGACGCCGTCCCTCTTCCGATTCATACCTTGGCTAGGAATCTTGGCCGGCCTCCCAGTTTGTACTACTCGCGACGTGGTTCGATTAGAATCCGCTAGTCGACGCTCCCGCCTTTTCTCCGACGCCCGGGTCCTTTGTTAAGTTGGTCCTTGCACGTCTCCTTCGCTCCAGAACTGCGCATTCCTTGATCACCGTGCCGACCTTTTCCTGACACAAACACTCTTTCGCCGTCCAGTGAGTCTTTCTCCAATGTGGCATGGGTTCCTTCCTGTCAACCTTAAACCTGGTTTTTCGAGCGTTTTCTACTCTAGGCGAGCATACCCCCAAGACATTTTTCCCTCCCTTGGCCCTTTTCCTTTGGTGACGACTGCCTCCTTTTCCTGGGGTATGTTGGACTTGGTCCGTCATTTTCCTTGGTGGGGCCACGAACGTCTTCGCCCTGGGCCTTTTTTTGGAACTCGGCTGGTCTTAACCCCCACCCTAGGTTTGTCGGAGTCTTCCGAATGTCTCCTCTTTCGCCTCCAGCCAGAGTGGATTGGTGTCCTACGGCCTATTCCCGACCTTTTTCCGCGCACCTTTTTGGGACCTTGCCCAACGCCTGTCAGTGGCTTCACCCCAAGAACCTGATTTTTTTCAGATGGTATTTTGCGAACCCTATTATCGTCGACATCACCAGCGTCCACATTGTCAGGATCTCTTGGGTGAGGTGTTCCTCTGGCCAGAATTTTCCCTCAAGACTCAGGATCAGCTTGGTCCCCTCCTGAACTCCCTGTCGTTTTCATCCAGTAGGTGAGGTTTTTTTTAGGCTGGCTCCGATAGTTGGAGGGGACAAAAACGACGGTCGCATGCCTCTGCTTTCACCCTCCTCCCCCCCCGTCCAGAGCAGAATTTGGCACCTTCTTTTCTCTTTTTTCCCCCTGTCCTCTCTTTTTTTTTCATTCCTTTTCCGTTTGTTTGCTTGTAAGTCTCCGAGATTTTCCGATTCCTAACTTTCTTCTCCCCCTGATGATTTAGGAGATGTTGGTTTTCCTTTTTTTTTTTTTCCTGAAGGTTCAGACCGAGTCTTTTCCCCACGGAACAACTCCCTTGCTCCCCCGCTGTGGCAAATTTTTGATGCGCTCAATTCCCACCGGGACTTTTTGCTGCTGGAGTCTCTCCGACATTTCTGTTTTCCCAATCCCCCCATAGCACTGTTTTTTGGTTGTCTGACCCCCTGGAGTTTCGCAGTACCTCATCTGCCCCCCGTATTTTCTCCACTCTGCGTTCGCGTGGTTTTCCCCTTTTCCCTCCACCCAGTTCCTCCTGTGTTTCACATATCCTCCGATTTTTTGTACATTCGCCAAGATCTGAAGACCTGACTCTCTTTGCGGTGAGCGTCTCTATTGCTGACCGCCTGGGCCGAAAACCCTTCCAGAAGTTTTTCTTCCTTTACACCCCTTAGGTCCCTTCGTCCACTACCAGATTCTTGGGGAAACCGCAGGGCCAAACCTCTGGACGACTTTTCTTAGGCTGTCTTTTTACATTTATGTTTTGGTATTCGGACTTTTTTATTTTGGCGACCTGACCCTGCTTGTTTAAGTCCCTTGTGCACCCCCAGACTTCCGATTTGTTAGAACCGCCTTTTTTTGCTTCTCGGGCCTGTCGGATGTTTTCACGATTTTCTTTTGGCGATCGAAGGCGTCCATTGCGTTCGGTCAACTTTTTTTTTCTCAGCCCCTTAGCGGCACAAATTCCGGAGGCGAGTTCTTGTCTAGTACCCAACCCCCCGTACTTCGGTGATTTATTAGGTGCCCCGATTGACCCTTTCTGGCTCGAAGAGGCTGTCTTTGAGAGCCCCCTCCCCTCTAACTTTGCCGTTTCTCCTTCCCGTTCGACCACTTTTTTTCCTTTTTTCCTTTTTCGCACCTTGGGTTGTGAACATTGAGGTGGGACGTAACCCCCCCTCTTTGCGAGGTATTTGGCGAATTTTTCCTCCGTCCCCCCCCCAACCCCCCTCCCGTACCCCCCTGACGCTGTCGCCCCCCCACGAGCATTGGGTCCGAGAGTTTTCCTTTGCAATGGTCGCTGGGGGACCTCTCCTCTATATTTAAGTTCCCCTTTCGACGTCTGCCACAAGGTCTCTTTTTTTTTTTCTATTCCACAACCCCCGCCTCCCGGCCGGGGGTTAAACACGGTTGTAAACCTCGCTCGGATCAGATCCTTTTTCGGGCGTTCCCAGGTTTGTTAACTTTCTTGAGCTTCCGCCCACATGGTTACCTCCCCGAGCCCGAAAGCCCCTAAGTTCCCACCTTTCTCCCTCGCGGTGTTTCCTTTAGGATGCCTTCTTGATGTTGAAGTTTTGATTGTCCCCTCCGAACGGTTTGTTCTTCCCCCCTTCCTCCAGCCGAAAACCTTCTCAACCGAGGTGATCGAAGTTTTTCCTTCGCAGTCCTTTTTTTATCATGTACTTTCAATTTCTCAAACGAATCCTTCTTTGCGTAGGTGCTTTTTTCCCCCCGCGAGGCGTTTTTCGTGGTGGCCCAGACCTGATGCTTTTCTTCCTTCGGAGATTTGCTCCTCACGTTTTACCCCCTCCGTGCTACCCCAGACTAGAATACTGGTTTTTAGCTTTTTTTTTTCCCTGGCCCCCCCCTTCCCTTCGTCCTGACCCCCAAACTAGAGTATCCTTTTTCCCATCCGGAGTGTCCTCTATTGCTGATATTTCCCTTCCCGTCACAAGTGTCCTCTTTTTTTGGAAGAAAAACCTTTTTTTTCCCCGTTCGTTCGACCCTCCCTGACTCGGCCTGGATGACCCTGGCAGTCCCTCTTTGATGAAGTCCATCTTGCCGGTTTTAATGGAGGTTTCGGTTGCTTTTTTCCGGACCTAAATGCATCAAGTCCCTGATCTCTGGCCTTTTCTACGACGCCCCCAGACCGCTCATCCCCATCTTGAGGCTTCTTTTCTTCCCCCTTTTTTCTTGAAAACCATCTTTTTGGTTAACACCTAACCAGCCTCAGGACATATTCTTTTTTTGACCTTCTTTTCTGTGCACCCCCCAAGGGCCCGAGTGATTTTCTCTGTTTTTTTAATGCCGCTTCTCGTCATTCTTTTCGATTGGGCTATGCGGGGGGACCAGGTTTCGGATCGGGCTTGAGCAGGTCCTCTTCTGTGTTTTTTTTTTTTTTTTTTTTTTCCTTTATTGGTGGTCCTGGACCCCCCCAGTTTTTCCACTCTCGGATTCAGTTTTCTGCGGGACTTTCTAACGCCCGTAGAAACAGGGTTACTGGCTCCTGCCCCCCCCCTACCCCCCACCCTTTTTTAACTCTTCCCCCCCCCATTTTCCTGGTCAACTTTTGTGTTTTCTCCTAATGACTTTTTCACAGAATCCGTTGTGTGTTGTTTTCTTTCTTCATATGACCTCCCCCAACCAAGTCCCCCCCTTGAGTTCCCCCCCCCGTTTTGTGGCGTCCTTTTGCCGGTGGGGTTTTCTTAGCCTCCCTCTCAAAACTTTCCTTTTGGATTTTTAATTCGATTCTCACCGCAAAGTCCACTCGCCTGAATCCGGTGTTTGATCTTTTCTCCTACCCCCCCTAGCCAGAAGACTGTCCCTCGCCGCTACTAGTTAACCTGGCCCGCCCCCACAATCCCCATATTACTCTACTCTTCGGGCCCACCCTCTCTCATTCTCATCCCCGAGCTGAAGGCGCTTTGTCGACACGCCACCCCGGATCCGTATTCTTCCGGGCTTTGCGACCGCATCGTAGGGACCCCTTCCAACCGAATCCTTAACCTTTGCACATGCTGCTCTTTCTGATCTTTGGTGCCCCTCTTGCAAACCGGATTAGTCACCCCTGGCACCCATCTCTTTTTTTGTGTTTGCGCGGTGCCGGATTGAAGCGCTTCTTTTCTTCCCGCCCCTTCCTTGACATTCTTGATGAGTCTTTGTGAATCCCTCCGAACCCCAGACCCCTCACCCTCCGACAAAGGTTGTCACTTTTCTCGGGAGCATCGTCCCGTTCTCCTCTTTCTTTCCCAGAACCTTTTTCTTTCGGCTTCGGGTGGGAAGATTTTTCCGAACACTCTTTTCCGGTCCCCACCTCATCTTTTTCTGCCCCGTAAGTCGGAATGTGCATCCCTCTTCCAAAAGAGGAGGTGGGGTTGTGTCCGGGGCCTTTTGGACCTCCCCGGTTTTTTTAACAGACTCCATTTTTTTTGAATCCCGGGTTGTTACTCTTGCGCACCCACACTAAAGCGCATTTCCGCCGGGGGAAGTCCCCAGGGCGTTTGATTAAACTTCGTCAGATTCTCTGTTAACCCCCCGGTCCCTGCGAACTTTTTGTGCAAGGTCCTGTCTTTTTTAGGCTGGGGAGGATTCTTTTCTTGATCCTTGCCTCTGAGATCCCCCCTTTTGGCGTTTCTTTTTTCTTTCTTAATGCGAAACCTTTTGAGGACCCGTTTCTTAAATTCTCGAGCTCCCCTGGGACCCCCCTCTCTTGTATTTTTACACGTGTTTCTTTTCTTTTTTTTTTTTTTTTTTTTTCTTTTTTGTGGTTTTTGAGTACTTTGGTTTCAATCTTACGCCCCCCCCCACCTTCACTGTGGGGTCATGCTCGATGTCGATTATAATTTTCAGAATTTTTCTACACCCGTGGTACATCTTCGTGGTTTTCAGAGTTCCAAACTGCATTTGGGAGTCGTAGCCTCCTCAAGTAGTTCCCTTCGGAGATTTTTCCCCCAAGAGAGTAGACCGTCCCTCCGAAAACTGGACTTTTTTTGTCGTGAAGAGCCCTTTTTCACAACCCCCGGTGGGGTAGGTTTTTTCCAGGCCCTCCCCCGATCCCTCGAGTACCCGTTGAATTTCTTCCCCCCGCCGGTCCAGTGCAGTCACAACGGGTTTCACACTTCCCCAGGTCGTGATCGCCTTCCCCCGATTCAATTCCCCTTTTTCCAAAACCCTCCTTTCCGCAGACCTGAAGATGCTTTTTCTTCCCCTCTTCAGAACCCTGAAAGTTCCACAAGGCTTTATCTCTCCCATATTTCTTTCCCGATTACCCTCCCCCGAGAGACTGACTGAGATCTTACTTCTCCTGGCTCCCTTTTTCAGAGAGGGACCTCACCTTTCGTCGCTTCCTTGGAGATCCTGCCGATCCCCGACTACGTTCCCCCCCGATCTTCCCCCAAATGCACCCTTGATCAATATTTATTTACGGACATTTATTTCAATCCCTTTTCGGAAGGTTGGCTGGGATTCCCACCGGAACTAAAGGGTTAGGTTGTTTTAAAGGTTTTTTCGCACCCCCCCATCCGATTCCCCCCGACGAACTTTTTCCCTTTTTCCATGCCGCTCTAGATTCTATCGGTAGTTCCGGGCGGCAGTTGCTGTATATTCTTTTCCAAGGAGGTTTCTTCATTTTTTTTTTTTTTCTGATTTTTTTTCGATAGTAAGCGCCGCACGTCAGCGCTTGAGATAGATTTACAGGCCTTTCCTTCTCCGCCCCGGGAGCCCTTCTCCTCAATCCCCGAAGTTTTTTTTCCACCTCTGTCATTCTCTTCCCCGACGTTCTCTGGTCACGTAATGATGTTTCGTCCGCGTCGTCTCTGGATCCTTTCAAGGTTTTCCTTTTGGTTTTTTTTTTACCTTCCCTCCCGGCCCCGACGCCCAAGATGATTCTTTGAGTGCTTCCATTCACGTTTTTTTTGGAACTTTTTTTGTCATCCTTTTTTTGAGTCGGTCTGTTTCCGCGCGGTTTTCCCCCGTTTCTTGACAGTCTCCCTCCGCATGCGAAGCCCTCCTTTGAAGTAACTTTCTTCTCTGCCCCGGATATCTTCTCTTTCCTCCCTTTTTTTTAAGATTGACGATCCGTAAGGGCTTTCCGGCGGATCTTTTTTTGAGACTGTTCTTCGTAAGGTCCACCGTTTTAGGAGCGTTACACGGCAGCAGGAACCCTCCTACCTGTCGAGTGCACCTCTGCAGCCGCTTTGCCACTCCCCTGGATTTTTCCTTTTTCTCCGACCGGCTTTGCCAGGGTTACCCCTCACCCATTTCCTTTGATCGTTCTGGTTCTTGACCTCTTTTCATTTCCTTCAAGCCCTCCCCCTTTTGCGGCGGACCACTTCTTCCACGCTCTCGCGTGGTATGCACCCTCCCTTTTCGACGAGCTGCGACCCCCTTCCGTCTCCCTTTTAGGCTTTTGCTTCCTTTCTGGCGAGGATCGAGCGCAGGCCGGCTTTTTTTCGCGGTTTCTGCCCGGGCTCCATGCTTCCTCTTGACTCTGTCCCGACACCTTCTCTCCTTCGTAAAGCTGGCGATGTTGTTTTTTGGGCTTTGTATTGGCGACTTTCATGCTCGTTTGCCATTTTTCATGTTTCTGGCCTCCCTCAAAATCCTAGCATCGTGCGCATGTTCGTTTTGGTCTTCTTCCAAGCTTTTTTGCTCTTTCCTTCGCAGTGACTGCCCTCTTTGGTCCTGCATGCTTTTCACTTTTTCACAATTTTTTTTCTGCTTTTGGCGGGGTTTAGTAGATTGGACCCCCCGTTTTCTCTCCTTCTCCTCCCTGCTGACTTTTCTTTTTCCTTTCCGGGTGATGTTGATGATCTCCTCCCCCCCTCGAGCGTCTCGAAGGTTTTTTACTCTCCAAGTTTTTACTGTGAAGCGGTTTCACCTGATTTTTTTTCGCGTGTGTCCCTCTAGGGGTTTTCTTCCTTTTGCACTTTTTCCTTACCAACCTTTTCCCACCACGTGGCCATGTTTTTTGTCCTTTCCGGGTCTGTTTCATGCTTTTTGATTTTTACCATCTTTGCGCAACCTGGATATTCCCCTCTGATAAGATCCCTAGTCTGTTTTTCCCCCCCCAGGGCTTTTTTTTTTGTATTACAAACCACGCATTCCTGAGTGAACACCTAAGAAGCTTTTCCTGTCTTCCTTTCCCCCCTATCCACTTAACATTTCTTTTGCCTCCCCGGAAGAGAGCACATGCGTCACCCTCAAGCTTCTCATTTCGGTCTTTTCCTTCCTGATTTTCCCCTTTCTGGGTGCTTGAGATAGGACCTGGATGATTTTTTTCCCCCTTCGGATTCCCCCCCCTCCTTTTTCTTAGCTTTCTCTTTTTTCTCAGCCTTTTTTGGCCCTTGACCGCTTCTCGGAACAGGATTCGTCATTTGCCCTGTTCCTCATCCGGCTTAAGTGTTTCCCTCCATTGCGTTTTTTTTTTGTTGGACCGTTTTCCTTTCGGAATCTGGTCTGTAGTGCTGGTTCCTTCCCCCCTCACTTTCTTTCCTGATTTTTCTCGAACCTCCGGATTCCCCCCCTGCTCGTTTTTTCACCCGTTCCTTTGGCCAAAAGCGGTTTTGACTCCATTCCCCTCTTTGGAGCTCCTCGCCATTTTCCCTTCGAGGCTTTTCTTTTTTCTGTCCGGTTCACTTCGGTTCCTCCCCCCCTAATGAAAACCGGTTATACGACCTGACACTTTTCTCGATGGCCCTTTACATTTTCCTCCATGTACTAATGGTGTTGTTTCCGTTTGTTTTGCAGACCCTCCTTTCCTCCCAAGCCTTTCCCAGATTGCCCCTTACGGTTGTCCCCCTTTTCCTGCACCTTCTCTGTGTTTCCCCTTTTTGGACCCCCTCCCTCGTTCCTCCCAGGCACTCCCTCCTCTGCGGTCATGATCCGTTTTTTCGTTTTTTTTTTTTACCGGGTTTCCTCTAGTGGTCCCTCTCCTCGATATTCAATTTTTCTTCTTTTCATATTTGATTGGCTCAGTTTTCTGCGAGGTAGTGCCTTTCCTCCCTGTATTTTGTCTTCCCTTTCCTGTCGCTTTTTTTTAGCCATTCCTTTTACGCCGGAGTTTCCGGTGTTTTCTTGCTTGCTCCCTATGTCTTCCCCACAAATTTTTTCTCGCCGCGAACTGCCCCACCTTTTTGCTCTCTCCCCAGTTCTTTCGCACCTTTTTGTTTTGCGCAGCCCCACTTTCTGTTGGTCTAATCTTCCCCCCCTTCATTTTTTTCCTGTGGTGGAGTTTTTCTTTCAGGACGTAAGGTCCACCTTCCCTTTTCCCCTTTGCCAAGTTCTTCACCCACAACCCCATTTCTCCCCTTGGACCCCCTTTCACACCTTTGAATTGGATTTTTGGGGGTTGAGGTCGCCGCTTTCTTTGAAAAGGAGTCTCTCAATATGCACATAGACAAAACTCTGGGGCCTCTGCCGTCTTCTAAAGTTAGATGCTTTTAAGACCCTTCCAGACCTCCAACTCCCCATGTTCTTCTTGGGTCTTTTTATCTGAAAACATGAATTCTCTCCGACTCTGACCGAATTCAAGAGTTTCCTCCAACTCCCCCCCATCCAATATTCACGATTTTTTTTACCCGCTTTTTTCCCTCCCCGATCGTCCTGTTCTTTGGGTAGAGCCTTTTCAAACCGAGATGGATGACACTTTTCCTCTGAAATTTTTCCTTTCTTCCCTCTGGCCGGACAAGATTCTGAGCATCCCCCCGCCCCCCCTGCTATTATTTTTTTTTTGCGTCTCTTATTGGTTTGCTTTTTTCCGAACCTCCGGACCTCGCTGGTTTGTTTGCCACGGTTTTAGTTTTTGTGAACCCTGTCAGGACTTTCCCCCGTTTTTTCACCCTTTCTTTCAGTTTCAGAGATTCTTTGCTGTCGTTTCCAAATGTCTCTTCTGACTTTTGACACCTCAACCCCCTTTTACGATGGACTTCCCCTTCCCTCGATAAGGAAGTTTAGAACCCCCTGTCTCTTAGGCGGACCTCTGGTTTTATTTTTTCCTTTTTCTCCAATCTTTTCCGTTCCCCCTCTCCATAGGCCTTGGTGCTTGCTATGTAAAACTTCTCTAACCGCCCGTTTTTTGTCTGGACTTGGGAATTTGCAACTCCGTGAGACTGGCTTTTTCTTTCAGTTTTTTCGGATGGTTTTCTTGAAACGTTTTGTTTTCCAGCCTTTTATAGACTTCCTTTGACATTCCAAAGCAGATCCCCCCCTCTTGAACCCCTCCTTTGCCAGGTTTTTTTGAGCCCCCCCCCCAGGATTTTTGACTTTTTTTCCCAGTCAAACTTTAGGGTTTAATGTTTTCGGTCCAATTGTTTCCTTCAATTGATGATCTTTGATTTCTTTTCCCCCCCCCCCAAATCTCATCGTTAGGGCTCTTTTGGCGTTTCTGGATTGGCTAATCTTTTCCCTTTTTTCCGCGTCGGGAGTTTGCTTTTCTTTTCTTTGCGATGGAGAATCTAGGGATCCCCTTCCCCTCTCCTCCGTCTTTTCAGTTTTCCCCTGGTTTTTTCTTCTTGTTCCTCTTTTTTTAAAATTTTGTTGTTTTGGGGTTGCTGAACCGATGCTTCCTTTGGGTTCGTCGTTTCACTCCCGATCTCTTTGGAGGGTTTTCTCGACTCCCCCTTCATTTTTTTAACAGTTTTTTTCTTGGGTGTTGGTTTCCTCCCGGTTTTTTCCTCCCCCTTCAGTTTTCAGACTTCCCTCTTTTTTTCCCCCCCCCCAATCCGTCTCTTCGGTTTCCGGGGCACTTTCCCAAGTTTCTTTCTTGGGACTACAAGCTTCCAAATATTTTCTTTGCGGCATTGGCTCGTCTTTTTTGCAGATTTGTCCACCGTGTCTTTCATTTTTCCTTTGACCTCAACCTCCCCTCCCTTTTTTCTGAACCCACCCGACTCTTTCTACAGATTCGAACCACAATACGAGGATAACCCCGAACCAAGGGGCCCCCTCGTAAAGTCTTAGCGTTCGTGCATTCTTCCCTTACCCAGTTTCACCCCTCTAACAATCCGATCCCACCCTCCTTCTTGCCCCCTGATATGGTAGTGCAGTTTCCCGTCCTCAAAAACTGGTCCCTCCCCCATGGCTTTGCTTTGAGTTGGGTCCGAATTTACATAAGCTTCAGGACCTCCCTCCATCTCTGTTTCCCCCTTTTTGGCTCGACGATTTCACCCCGGGCCCTCCCTGGGGTTCGTCCCCACGTTTCTTGGGCCGACTCCTTTTTTCCAAGTGGTCCCATGGCTCATTGTCTGAACTTTTTCGACAAACCCTGTTTTTCGACACCTCTCGGTTGTCGCTTCCTAAATCGGAGGCCTGGGCCTCCCAAGGCCTATGACAGCAGGGTTCCTTTCTCCGAATGGGCTTACGTGGTCTCGGAACTATCCAGGATTCAGGGACTTAAAGTTTCCTCTCTCCTCAGCACTCGTCCCTGTTTTCCGCTTTTTCTTTGGGGTTTTAGGACCACCACATGGTCGGCTTCGACTTTCTGAAGTTCGCCTGCTGCCCTGTGGGAAGGCTTTAAGGAACACTCAGTGGTGTCTTGGCTCGATCGCCCCTATCAGCCCTGGCTTAGAAGTAAGTACTTCTTCGATTCTTGTTTCCCTGATCAGTGTTGTACCGGCGCGACTGGTGGATCCCCCTTCTGCTCGAGGTCCGATGTCTTCCCTCTTCATGCGGGGTCCTTTTATTCCACCCTGCGGATTTTAGTTCCCAGACCTGTGGCCCCTTGCACCGGCAAGTCTGGTCGGCTGTGCGTCTCTTTTTTGAGGAATCCTTTCCACTTTCCGCTTTGTTCCTGGGTTGGGACCCCGCACAGCAGGCGTTCCTTGACGCCAGGCTTGCGCTCCCCCCTCCGCCTGTGTCTGTTTCGCTTCCGTGCCCGCGGTTTGAGCAACGTTTCTTTTTTCTTGTAGGATTGGTTTTCCTCCGGGTCTGCGTTTTTTTATGGTCCTGCGCGACATCTCTTGCATTCCCCACTTTCCCTCATTTGCACTGTGGATAATTTTTTCCCCTTCGACGAAACAAGTACCTTTTAGATAGTCGCCCTCTATATATTT
>Ga0179591_1334982_pt1 | contig 12168 bp, 14 predicted proteins | sample CZOMad2_1_08_16f_FD_182891 | JGI IMG/M metagenome (GOLD analysis project Ga0179591, IMG submission 182891) | Vadose zone soil fungal communities from Angelo Coast Range Reserve, California, USA - CZOMad2_1_08_16fungal (PacBio error correction) | ecosystem: Environmental > Terrestrial > Soil >... | reverse complement strand
CCCTCCCCCCCAACACCCCCAAGCCCCTTCACCGCCACCATTTATCTGCCCATCTGAATCACCCCCTTGGCTCCCGCTAATCAGACGCTTCTGCAGACAAGGGACATGGGTCCACGATTAGACCCAGGGACGTCCAAGGCAAATGCTGGGTACGCCTTTATAAGCCACCTCCTTTAGAATCATTTTTCTATTCAGCAAGAGACCCCCATAACCCACCCCCCCGATAAAACAGTTATACTCAGGTGTCCCCAGAACCTCAATCCTTGAGATAATTTTTTTCTCGTCTTTCGTGATACTCTTTCCAAACCTCTGTCTACACGATTGTGAAGAGCCCATAATTCTTTAAAAAGTTGGAGGCCCCTCCGCTCGATACTTAGGTCCACGAGCCCACTTGAATGTGCTAGGTACCGGCAGTGCATTTCTCCTTGCCGCTTCTCCCCGCGCCACTACACCTGCCGGCGTGATTGCACGTTTCTGTCTTTATCACAAGATGGCGTATTCAATAAACTATCTTGTGCAGACTTCTTTTTTTACATGGAGTCCCGCAGTTTAACGAACTACCTCCCAACCCTCGAACCAACAGCCCCCCCTTCCTAGTGGTTCCTAACTTCACTTTTTTCCCGGAGGGGGGTATCCCTGTGGGACCACCCGAGCTGTACTAGAGTTTGTACCATGTGATAGCCAAGATCCGCTTTTCTTTTTGGAGTCCAGCTTGCCACTTAGCCGCCACCCTTTGAGAATTCCTCCGGTTGCTTGTTCTTCCATGCTACTTCCCGACGCCCTCTTTCGCCTCTCTTCCCCTTCCTCCGCCCTATTCCCGCCGCTCTCTGAGTTCCTTCGCGGCGAGTCATGGTATGACCAGGACTTTTATCTCCGGGCGATAAAAACTCCCAGACCCCATCCCCTCACTCTCCCAAGTTGCCACCTTCAAGCCTCTCGACTCTAGGAACCCCCCCAGGTCCAGACACCTCCCATGGGACTCGTGAAATACACCTCCTTCGGGGCCCTTTATCCCGCCCAATAGACCATTGGCTTCTCGCGGCCTTGGGTTACCACGCCCCTCGCACCCTACTGACCTACACTCTGCTACGCCCGTTCGAGCGTGCCCATGAAGTAACCCCCCAACCGGTATTCGCAATGTGAGCTTTTATTTTCTTTTCTCCGTTCTGCCTTTTATCCTGAAGTCTTGCTTCTTCCCACATCGGATATGAAACGACTTACTGGTTTGGTTAAATTGAGTGGACTTTTGTTGGAGTCCCAGCTGCCGACGTTCAGTCGCTTTCAAAGCCCGATTTTTAACCCTGAAAAGTTCTTCCCAGCAGCTGCGCCGGCCCAAGATGAGAAATCGAGGTATACCTACCCAAGTAGCGAGAACCTCCTAATTTGATTCCTTTTTCAGCCCCATAAAAGAAACGGGCGTCGTCAAACCCTCGCTTGAGGAGGTAGTAGAAGCCCAAGATTAGAGCCTTAGTATAAATACCCCCAAACGAACCCCCATTTCCCCAACCAGTCCGCACAGAAACCCACCCCCCCTCGTCATCCTCCCCCTTCCCTGTCCCCGGCGAGGTCCGTTGAGGCCACGCCATCCTGCGCTCTCCTGTCTCTGTGCATCTCGTGTTGCGCGCCAAAGTATTTTTATATCTGACCCGCGCTCCAATTCCCCCGTCAAACCGTAACGTTCATTTTTTACTCCTAAAGTCCCTCTTCCAACGACAGAGGTATCTGGACGAGAATCAATCGCTCTCCTGCACCGACGATCGATAGAGATTTCCGAAATGCTTCATTCTTTCCACATATTTCCGAGGAGCGTCTAACCTTCGCTGATTCAAGGCGGGAAGGCCCCACCGTATCTAGTGGCATGCCAGGACCTACCGGTCCTGTTTTTCTTGAGCTAAAAGGTGTTTCCGTCAACCAGTTGTTCGCTTCCGATGTGAGCCCCCCGACGGTCTCCCGGTTTCTTTTCCAAGCCCGCAGTTATTTGCGTCCACGCCCCCCCTAAGTTCGTCCGCGGCTCCAGTCAAAACATGTTTCCCCCTTCGGTCTGACGCGTCATCGCGTGACCCTCCACCGTGAGAGAGAGATCTTAGGTTTCCCTGTCCTAAGGATTGACCCTTTTTGCATCGACTTCGCGATGAATAGTCCCTAACCTAATACCGCGGGGTATCTCGAGAGAGAGAGTTCTTCTGTCTATGGAAGAAGCACCACCCTTCCCCTCAACTCATACAAAGAAGATGCAGCCGTATTACTACACCCCTCTGACAGGAGAATCTTCCCCTTCAACCGTTCATCGTATTGTAACGCCATGTCCATGCCTCCTCGGAAGGGTAAGGATTTCCTGTCTCTGCGAATGGTGCCGACCTTATAGCTAGCTATGATCCTTAGTTTAGAACTTCTCTCCCTTCTAGTCGAGGATTGCAAGACGCCTCGTTTCTTCTCTTTTTTTCCGTTTCGATGGGACGTCCCGTTCTGTCAAGTAGTTAGCCTTCCCTTACACTTTAGAAGAGTACGAACTCGTTTCGGAGGAATCAACCACGCCCACTTGAAAGTTTTTCCTCTAGTCAGTTGGCACGAACCATTATTATTTCCCCCCTCCGATGCCGTAGGTGATTCCATGTCCCTCGCTGTTTTAACTAGCCTGTCCACTCTGAATAGCAGTGGAAGGACCAGCTACACGAGAAAAAGAGCCTGGACTGAGAGGGCGAACTGCCTTGCAGGAATTAACCCACCCCCACCCTGTATGAGGCTGAGCTTCCGATTCGTTGCCCTGGCGAAGTGTCAGAATGATAGCGATTCTGAGCCACTACTCTCCGCCAGTTCTTTCGAGGTCTGAGCCCTGCATCTGTGCGTCGACTTCCTTCTCCTCTTCCCATTGAGACTCCCACTTTCTCCCGCGGCGTCCCCTTTTTCTCGCTCAGGCGCTTCCTTCCTGATACCGCTTTCTCCCAGAGGTCGTCGACGCCAACACCTTAGGGCGAGAATCTTAGCCTCCCTCCTGCGCTGCTCTTCCTTCTACCACTCCCCCGAGACCTGAGTTCTCATTATTTATTTTCCTATTGTTTTCGCGGCGTAGTTTCCCCAACCCCTCTAACCCGCGCATAGTCGCCCTCGAACACTTTCCTTCTTAGTTTTACCCCGCGGCGTTTCCCCTTCTCCTATCGCGGTAATAAAGACTTTTAATTTTTCCTGCCAAGTGCAGGCGCTGAAATCCCCCCCCTCTTGAATCCTTTCCTTGAAAGCGTTCGCTAGTCTGGAAGATTTAAGACCGCCCTCACCGGCATTACCCTTTCCCTTTAACCTGGCATCTATAGAATGTGGGCCTTTGTCCCCATCCTTTCTTTCCCCTCCAGTCTTTTTTCCACGTCTAGAGGAATATCCCTGAGTGATTTTTTAGGTCCTTTTGCTTTTGTTACCGATTCCATCGCGAAAGTTAAGCCTCCCATCCATTAGTCCATCTACAGGCTTTCTCGACGCCCGATTCCTGGATGGTCAAGCGGAGAAGCAATCTCTCCATAGATGACATCCTGCTAAGTCTCTTCGTTGACTGTCTGATTCCTGAGTTTATACAGGTTTCATTAGAACCATTTGCTGCGCTACATCATCGTCCCGTCTTCCCTTGTTCCGGGATGCTGCCTCTGCCAGTTCCGATACTTTGCTCTTCCTGAAGATAGTGAAACTTGGTGGCTCCGGGAAACCTCTTCATAGCCCGTAGGCCATCAGGATCGGCCTTCTTTCTCTTGCTCGTGAGCCCATCTATATGGGTCTTCTATATTTTCAGTTTTGTGTTCTCAGACTAGCAATCTCGAGAGCTCTCTCCCTAGACTAAAGCGAAGGTCCGATTCCCATGCGTGAGTCCGCCCGGTCGCCAAGGACAGTTCTCCCCGCATTTTGCCCCTCAATTTTTTCCGAATACTCTTACAAAATCGTCTTTCCCCCTCTTCCTTTAGAAGGATACAAAGGAGTTTCTGCCCGAGCCCCCGTGACCTTACTGCGATTTCCAGGTTGGAACCTGATTTGTCCTGAACGTCTTTCTTCTCTATACTTACGCCATCCTGCAATGTACTTTTCGTATAGTCAGCTTCTCAGCACGTGTAACGATGCATATAATTGGTTTCGACCTCCCCCACTCACTTTTCCTCTGCCAGAAGGAGCTTCTTTACGTTGCCACGTGAGAGAGAGCCCTGGGCTTAATCCTCAACCCCTTAACTACTAGGATGCTACTTTGAGAGAGTAATGATTTACAGCTGAAGCTTCCTTTCCTTTGTTATCGATGAGTCCCCCTGAGAGTTTTTTTACCCCCCTGCTCCTTTTCGTTCTTTCCAACTTTCACGTCGGTTTTTTTGATAGTCTTTCTTCTTCTAGAGGTTGTGGCCTCCCGCCTCTTTTTGTGCAACTAAGGCGCCATAGAGGCATCTTCAGAACCTCGAAGGAAAGGTGGATGCCCCGTCGAGAATGCCAGCTCGCTATAAGTTTTACCTTAGCCGCGGCGATTAGGAATTGTATGTCTCCGTCGACTGGAAAGAGTCTCGGTCTAAAACCACCCCCGCAGACCCCAATCGGTCCCTTTCTGATTCCCAATCGGATTGAGGGCTTCACGGCAACTCCTCCTGACTGGCGGCTACAAGTTCCCGAGCCGTCCTGTGCCCCACACCCGCTCCCTCCAATCAGAAATGCATGAAGGTTACATTAGTCAAGTAGAAATCAGATTATTTAGAGGCTAAGAAATGCGTATCTTGACGCTTTTATCTTAAGCTGTTTTTGACGAGAGCGGAAGTTCTCCGAACAGAGGTGCTTTCCCCATTGTGTCAGAAAGAAACCCGACCTGGGATCTCTTTCCCCAGGAGATTCAGATAGTTGACCCTTTTTGTAGGATTAGGCAACTTTGTAAAGAGTAGACCGCCTCGCTCCCCAACCCCCATCCAATGCTCCACCACGACGAACCCCTATGAAAAACCATAGATTAAATATACGCCTTCAGAAATTGGATGCGCCGGATCGACTCTTCCCCCAGGATAGCCTCTTTTACAGATCGAATTAGACTCCCTTCTTGAGAGTTCAATCGCGAGTTCTTTCCCCCCCCTGCTACTATAGAAATGTGGGCTTGGGACCTCTGTCCCCACCACGGCTGTCGCTTTCGGTAACTGACCTTAGGTCTTGACTTACCCTAGGCGAAGGCGAAACCTGTTCCTCCTCTTCCTCAATCTCGATTTTTTCGTTAATCTCCCCCCCCTTTCCAAACCTGTCCTGCGAGGAGAATGTTTAGTCCGTTCCTTTCCGCTCTTTGACCCCGCTTCTTCCCGATACGATGCAGTTTACTGGTTACGGTGGGCGAATAAGTCGGAAAAGCTCCCCGGCCCCGATCGCCCCCTCTTTCCTCTCCGGGGGCGCGGTTCTCCCCATCTCGTTTTGTCTTTCTTTTATCTTGCGGTGTTTGGAGCTGACGAGCCCACCTTTTCACTTTTTCGATCTCGGGGGTCCTTATCCCTCTTTCTTTCTTGGTTCAAGGGAAGATTTTTCGCACCCGCGAGTCTTTACCTTCCTCGCGCCCTACTTCTTCGCAGTGATGTTACGCGATCCAGAGAAGATTACTCCAGATATCTTTCACCAAGATGCTTTTCCCAGAGTAAGGATGGGCCCGTCTCCCCCTCCTCGTTCTCGTGGTTCAGAGACGCGGAAACCCCACATTTTTTGGAAGTACTCTTGCTTCCTTTTAAATACCTCGGTTTGTTTCTTTGGTTTGCCCTCCTTCTCTGGCCCGGTCTTTGTTTACGCCGGGGCCTTCGCCTTCCCTCTTACTTCAGAATTTTTCCCGATGTAGTTTACTTGACCTCGGGAGCCCGGTTTCTTTCAGCGCTTCAAGGTCAGGCGCTTTCTTCCGGGGGTTGACCCCGATAGCGTACCTACGGAAGCTTTAGGGAGATCGAGTCCCCTTGCCCCCACGGCCCTTTAGGTTGGTTTTTCCTTTACCTTCTAAAAAACTTCGTCCCGTTTCTATGGGGTTTGTTCGTTTTGAGGGGAGTCACGGTTTTGAATAGACTCATAGTTCTGTTCCTCTCACCGCCCCCCTTTTCCTGCACCCCAATTGCGCCCCCCAGGCCGACTTTTTCGCCGGCGCTGGCGGTTCCCCGTGGCGCTCTATTTTTCGTGAAAGAGTCTACGCGGAGTTTCTGGTACTTCCGTTTTGTTCGGGGCTTTCTTTTGGAGTATGGGTGCCCGGCGGCTCTTGAAGTGCTCAAGCCGACCACTTCTGTGTGCACGAATTTTAGGGAGAGGTGCACCAGCCTGCACAAGCTTAGTGTTGATGAGTAGTCCACTTTTCAGTTAGCCTCGAGAATTTCTACACAGGTGTCCTGAGGGAAATTACCTTTTTTATCCTTTTTGATTTTTCTTGTCCTTGTCTTCTGAAAGGTGAGAGAGATACCTTGGGGTACCCAAAAGACCTCCTTTTGAACAAAAATTCCTGCCCTTCGTGGGGTGTTTCCTCTCTTTTAGCTTTTTCCTCCCGCCCCGCCATTGATGCGGAAACATAATTACCGTTCGATGCGCACAACGGTCTACTATCTTTTGTCGCGGCGGATACTGAGACCCTGAGCCCACTCCCCCTTGAGAGCCGCCCCCGTTCCCAAATATCCTGGGACTATGAAGTATCGGAATTTGATCTCGTCCCAGCTCGCTCCAGCCTATTCGATGACCTCGCGCCGCCCTGATCTTTTTTTTTCCAAAATTTGAGCGCGGATGTCGCCCCCTAGCGTCTTTGCTCGAGGTGGCATTCTCTTCGTCGACATGGTGAGCCTATCCGGTTCCTCTACATGGTGTTCGGCGACCCTCAAGAGGACTACAAAAACCTCCAAAGAGAAGATTTGACGTGAGTGTTTCTAGTAACGGTTGGGGTCCTTCCTTAACTCCACCTAGTTAATTTGGCAGCAATCCAAACGACCCAAGCGTTGTCCAAAAATGACCCTTTCCCCACCTTATCTTCGGTTTTTTCGATGGTTCAGTTGCTGACAGATTACTTTTTTGTTCAATGAAATACCTCAGGAGTTACTTTTATTTAAATTTTGGCTCCGGTCTCGTAGTCAAAGTTGCACCTTCACTTTTTTTCTCAGATAGGGCCGCAAGTAGCGCACGACCTTAGACCTATTCGCTTCTCTCTCTCCCGTGTGCCATTTTTAGCCCCAGACCCAATACAGCACCTGGGGATCCTAGTTTCCACAGCGCTCTTTTTTTCCTTGGATCTCCGGTTCCTTGGAGTTTGAATGTATTTTCTCCACCCTTCCTCTCCGATAGACTGATCGTTTTTGATTTTTTGATTTCGCTTTTCAGGCTGTCTTTGAAAACCCTATAGTTAGTGAGACCCCACGATTTTTTCTCAGCAACAGGACCTTTCTGACTACCGGCCTTTCGGTCTTTTTCCGCCGACAGACATGGCGTTCGACCGAGAGTTCTTCGTTTTTGGCGGAGTTTGTCTGTTTGTGCCATCCTTTTTCCCCCCTTCCTTTTTTTGTTTTCTCTCCTGCCCCCTTCCCCCCCCCCATGGGACCCCAAAAGACGTAATACGTCCCCTCGCCTCTTTCAGGACTTCTGCTTTGCTCGCTCTCCTCCTTCTTCCGCCCCCCCAGGCCTTTTTCCGCGATCGCCTCTTTTTCGGCCCCCCCCCAATGGTCGAGATAATGATCTGTTCGCCTGCACAAATCACCCCGAACGCTTCTACGGTTGTGACCTCGTCGTCGCTCCATTCGTGCTTTCCCTTCCTCTGACCCTTCCCTAGTGACAACGTTTTCATTTGCATCCCTATGTCGGAGGTTCTGATCTGAGAGAAGCTGTTATCTATCCTGGATGTGCTGTCTTCCTCTTCTCCCTCCTCTGATCCTCCGAGAGAGTTTCCTCGGTGTTGGGAGGGTTCTTTCGTGCATCCCCGACTGGTGCCCGACACCCCCTTTGAAAACGGCTCTTCCCTTGACTCCGGAGGGAATTAACAACCCCCTCCAGGTTCTCGAGTAAAGCATTTGACACAGAGCCCACCCAATGGAAGAATTCTGATCCCTGTTTCACCCCCTGGAGTTTTTTTTTTAGCCTGTTACACTCCTTCCGATGCTCCTTACGAGGCCACTTTTGTTACCGAAATTGAGTAGGGTGGTTGGTGCAGGCGCCTTCGACCGCACTTCCTGTCAAGGGGTTCCCCCCCGACTACTTACGTCCGATCTCTCGATTTCCCCCACCCAATCCTAATGTTAAAGAGCCACTCTAGGCTTCTAGAGACACATAAATGCTGCTTTAGCTTCTCCTAATCCCTCTCTCTTTAAAGTTGTAATTCAACCTCCATGGCCCCAATTAAAACCCTTTTGGTCAAAGCGAGGAGTGTTTTTGCCTTTTCTTTTCCTGAAAGTTGCCCCCAGGCTTCGCACCTTTTGAAGCCTTCCATTTTTTCTGAAGCGGTGCTATATCCCAGACCAAGAACAACCGTTCCCCATGCTGGTTTGGACAACTGTGGTTCTTGTGTTCTGAACACTTAGCCTCCCCCCCGCCTCCCCCCACGACGACCAAACCTCAACTTCAAAAATCTGAAATTATCTCAAGGACAATTATTGATGGACTTTTGAAGCCTCTCTACGACCAGATAGAGAGTGGAAGCCTCAAAATAAATGAGGGTCTCACAAACTTGTCTTTATTTCCTCCCCCCTCACAGATGTATGTTTTTCCTCAGCCAAGAACCACCCCCCTTGAAGACCAGAACCCTCGCTTTAACGCGCGCGAATTGAAATTTGAGACTCAGCGGAACGACGACCTCGCTCGTCGTTTGCCGCTTTTTCCTAGTGTTGCGGTCGAACGTAACAGACACTTCTTCACCATCCCCCCCGACCACCATGTCAAGTTCCTCCTGGTTTCTATACTGCCCCAGACTCTAAGAAGATCACAGCTGTCCAGCCCCCCCCCTTCCCCCTTCTCCCCCCCCGGCCTCTTTTCATTTTGCTCTTGACGACCACGCTGCGCCCCCCCCTACCCTCGCCCGGCTTGCCTGATGTGCAGACAGGGAAGAAGGCCCGGCTACCTTGACCCTTTCCGTGCCCTACGGAAGTCGAAAAAGCATCTTTTTTTCACCTGACCCCCAGGTTCTGAGAAGAGGAGCCATCCAGTCTTTGTTGCCTCCACGCGCCCGAAGTGAGAGCTTCTAGCTCCCCGGGCTCGAAGTTCGGAGAGATTCCCGAATAGTCCCCGGCTAGGATCTTCTTCGCCATCTTCCCCTAAAAGTTGGAGAGCCTCGACTGCGTTCCGATGTTCCACTCATGCGTGTGACTCGATTGGAGAGACTAACTCTTCCAAGACCCCCCAATCTGTCTGATGGTTATCCAAGAAGCTTGATCAGAACTTGACTTTTTTTCCCAATTTCCGGTACACGACCCCCCCAACTCAGACTCTCCCAGCGCCCGTTTAATATGAAAACCTCTAACCCCGCGACGATCGGCATCTTCAGCCCTCCCATGTTATCCCGTATTCGCACAGTCAATGTACTTGTCTTCTTTTAAGGTCCCTTGCGTAGGACGCCGCGGTCCGGATTGCCATCGCCTTTTCTCCTCGCGATCGGAGTTTTTGTTCTCCTCGACTTCGATCTCGAGAGTGCCCAGCAGAAGAGGGCCCCCGCCCCGGTGCGCCCTGCTCCCTTGTCAAGAGTCGTCGTTTCCAAGGACTTACTCACGCGGACTGTCACCCATTTTTCCCTGAGGGGGGGGCGACGAGAGGAAGCCCTCCACTAAAACGTGACGCTTCTTTCACGGTTGTTGACCGCCCGCGATTATTTTGAACCTCTTTTGCCATGAAATGACCCCTTTTCCCCATCCTTGCCGTCTTAAGCGCTCCTGAGAAGTTCGAGCCTAGCACCCATCCCTCCCCCGGCTCTTTCTCTTTGGGGCGATTTCGAGCCCCGCCCAGTCATCTAACACGTCTTCAGATTCCTTCGAGAGCCTCGTCCTTTCCAGTAGAGTTCATAGCCGTTCCTCTAGCTCCGGAGATCGAGAAAGCGCGAATTGAAGGACTAGCCAACAGTTTTGGTTCCTTCACGAGGTGTGTTGATCCTCCCCGGTTGGTGCGGCTCCCCGTCCTCCCTACCCTCCCCTTTTGTCTTTACAGGTCCTTTTTGTCGATTTTTTTATCCTCGCGGCTTGCGTCCTCGCGACTAGAGCTGCTTCCTGAAAGTCGTTTCCTTCGAACTCGGCCCACAACCCGCGCGGAGATAGCGTTGACTTCATAGACTCCGTCTTGCCTTCGTGCACCACAACCACGATCCGGTTCCCTTCCTAAGTTCAGAGCCCTTAGTCTGGTTTGTAGTCCCCCAAGAAACGTTTCCTTCGGAGCCGACTCCTCTCATTCGCCGCGATCCCCCCAAGCTTTGGTAAAATGGCGAAGGCTGCAGGCGAAACTAATACAACACTGCCCTTTCTCACTTCCTCGGCAAGCATAATGGTGTATGGTCAAAGAGAGGAGGAGCGAGCGCGACATCCTCTCCCTCGTCCTACCGAAGCAGATCAGCCGAAGCCCACATTCCTGCAGGAGAGCAGCAGGGACTAACAAGGCGGTCACTGTGACCTTAAGCGAGAGCTCTGTAGGTTCTCCTCGCCAGTCCTCCTCAGGAAAACATTACCTTGCACCGCTCACCCCGGCTATTCTCCGCCGGGTTTTATCTGGAGGCATTTGATTTCCCCGAAACCTCTGGTTCGCACCTTTTCCGACATAACCCCTGATAAGATTATTCGAGAAAGTTTACGGATTCCTCGCCCCCCTCTTCGGCGCCGGTCCCCACGGACGATTCCTCTCCCCCATCTTCGATGACTTCCTGCAGCCTATAGTCCCCCTATTCCCTACCCCCCAGTTTTTGTTTCCACACTGTCGCAACACCTTTGGAGACTCATCCTTCTTATGAAGTCGCCTAACGACCGTTTTTTCTTCCCTTGAGCCGTATTTCAGCCGGAGTTTGGCTCCGTCATGGCCAGGAAGCCCGCTATAGTCATCTCCCCAGCTTCTGCGATCTTTCCGAGTCCAAAAGGGGGAATTGCCGACGCTGCCCCTTGCCACGAGACACACCCCCCCCCCCGACCTCCCCCCCCCTCCTTTTGCACCAGAAGACGAGTACTGAGGAAGAGTAAATTCAATGCCGACTGTGAGATCATTGTTCCTATTGAAGACTCTCACGTTGTTTCTTTTGATGAGAGCCATAGCAAAACCCCAGGCAGCCTTATCCCGTGACCCCTCCAGCCCATCCTCCCCCGAGACCACGAACGACCCCTCCCCCACCACCCCGCCCCGTACCCCCCAGAACTCAAGCCCCCCCGACCCTTCCACACTTGGTCCCCACCGCGATGGTAACGAGTCGCACCCCTCCGACACTCAAAAACAGTCTTTCGCCACCACTTCTCGCATGAGATTCGGCCCCACCCTCCTCCGCCACCCTGAATCCCTTCATACGCAGTCAGGCCTGGCCCGTTGCTTGTCGCGGATTGATCCATCCTCCCCGTCCCGCCATGGTCCCCCCTGTTAGACTGGGCCCACACTTGAGGTCGACGCATCCCCCCCCCTAAGAAGGAATATTTTCACTTCTAATTTTTTTGTTAGCTAGCTCTCGTCTTTGATTCTATGATCCGTTCTAAATTTATAAGCTCCCTACGGCTCCTCTTAGAAACAACTCAATTGAGAGTGACCTCCCTCAGAGTATAATGTCCTGAGGCAAGGGGGGCAGAGAAGGGTTTCGCGAACTCCTTTCCCCAGTAAGACCTTAACAATTCTTGGCTCGGCCATTTTTTGTTGACAGTGTGTTTTTTTCCCCTTTGCAAAGCGTGACCACAGGCGGTTTCTTTTTTTCTTTCACCGGTCTGTGACTCCCAGAGGCAGATGATTTCGCGAGTTTCCTTTTCACGCAGCCGGTGCTGAGGGATGTCGCAGCGATGGTGCTGTTCATCTGCCCTCTGTTCGAATCCACGTCGTGCCTGAGGGCCACACTCTTTTTCCTCCCCCCTTATCCGTCCCTCGAATTGTATGGCTGCGCCTTGCCTTAGCGGAAAGTATTCCGGACGGTCCCCTCCATCGGACGAGATGGCTACCTCCTCCTGTCTCCGAGTTGCGTGTGTTTGTTACGACCCCACCTCGCCACCGCTCTTGAAGTGGCGCGTCGCTAGCTGGTGT
>Ga0179591_1381932_pt1 | contig 12169 bp, 8 predicted proteins | sample CZOMad2_1_08_16f_FD_182891 | JGI IMG/M metagenome (GOLD analysis project Ga0179591, IMG submission 182891) | Vadose zone soil fungal communities from Angelo Coast Range Reserve, California, USA - CZOMad2_1_08_16fungal (PacBio error correction) | ecosystem: Environmental > Terrestrial > Soil >... | reverse complement strand
CGGATTTCCCCCAATTCCAATTGCGCCCCTTGATATTCCCCCTCCTTTAGTTGTTTCCCTTTCACCGTCCGTAGGCAACCCTAGAGGGATCATTTTAAGGACCAAAACCCTTGCCAGCCAGGGTTCAATTATTCAATTTATTTTTCATTTTTGCATTTCGTTTGATCTTTTAAAGCTTTACTTTCCAAAAGGGACCCTTTTAGGTACAACCCAGAGAAAAAAGAATACAGTCTCTTTAGGTACTAGGATGTTTCTGATGTTTTTTTTGTTTCCTTGTTTCGATCCCTCTATGGGGAGCACCACCAACAGTTCGCCCCTACCCCTGCCCCTTCTTCTTTCAAATCCCTTGCCCCTTCTGTGCTGTGTTTCGTTGTTGTTTTCTTCTTGGTTTTGGTTCCTGGGTCATGTTCTAAATCCGTTCTCCCCGTTTTTTCCCTTCCATCCTTTGGAGTTCTTTGACAATACCGTTCCTCGGCGGTTAAATCCCACCTCCCCTTTTTTTACGGTTCGACTTCCCCTTTTTTTTCTGGGCTGTAGTATGACTCCAGGCCCGGCCACTAAATTGCCACCCATTGCCTAATCCCCTCTTTCCGGGTTTCTTGTACTCCCTTTCCCTCTACTTTTCCTTTCCATGAAATTCGGGGGGGGATTTTGGTTTTTGCAAAACTCTCTTGTTTTTTTTGCCTCGTTTCGGGTCCGTGGCAGCTTTTTTTCTTTTCCCAACGGCAAAATTTCCCCTCTGCGGCGTTAAGTCCTTCCCCCCCTTCTCTGTCGTTTCCTTCGCCCCCCTGGTGAAGCAAGGTTCTGACCTTCGATTTGGTTTTGGTCTTTTTCATTCTTTCTGGTTTGCGTTTACCGCCGGACTACGACGTGGCTTTTTTTTAGGCCATTCCCATCCCCCCCTTTCTGGGGTTGCCTCCCCCCTCTGCGAACGATGTCAGGAAAACTCTTTTGCCCCCCCAACTTGTTACTTTAATCCCACCAACTTTTTGCCCTCATTCTTTCACACTTTGACGACACAATCCTTTTGCCGTGCACTCGTTCTCCGTTTGGCGTCCCACTTTTACGTCCCGTGTCTCGATTATCTTTCTGTCTGTAGTTCAACTTTGTCTGGGTTGACAGGCCCCGTTCCTTTTTCCAAGTTTGGCGGAATGCCTTCCCTCCGCCCAAGCTTCGGCTTCTGCCCCCCCAGGTAACCAGACCCACAACTTCACCGGTGGTGGACGTCGCCTAACCCTGGCGTTTTCTTTGAGGCGGAAGGAACTTTGCCGTGTGGTTTTTTTTGGAAGCTGGGGTTCATCTTTTTTTTTTCCCGGTTTTGCAATTTGGTGTGGCCGGGTTGTTTGTTTTCCTGGCTCAAACGGGTCGTGATTGCCCCATCACACGCCGCTTGGGCGGCTGAGTAGTAGGGGTTTCCCCCTCCCGGCTAATTGGACGTGAAAAAACCTGATCTTGGTTGTCCTCCCCTCTCCCCAGGGCTTTGTCCCGGTATCTTTTCTTCCCCCCCCCCCAAATCCCAAAAAACCTCCCCGGGGCCCCCAATAATACCCCACATTTCACACCCCCCAGAATCTCAACCAGCGGAATATCGAGCTTGTCCCTCTTTCCTTTTCCCCTGTCCACTTCCGATTTGATCCCTTTTTTATCTCCTTGGCTCGTCGAGGTTAGCAGGGTGGCCTTTTTTGTAATCTCTTTGTTTTTTTCCTTGTTTCTCTGGTTATCCCCGATGCAAGTTCCGCTGTTTCGTGTTTTTTTCTTTTGTATGAGGAAAAGATGATGTACTTCTTTCTGCCTAGATTACGGCCCCTTTGTCCCTGAGAGGGAATTTCCCGCAAAAGCTCCATCTGGCCCGTGGCTGTCTTGCCTTCTCTGGTGTGTAGACAACTCTCCCCTGGCAGTCACTAAACTTTTTTTTTCTGGATTTTATTTTTTCTACCCCGAATCTCCCTCTTTTTCTTATATACGGATGGTAGGCCCTGGTGTGCAGGGTCTCACCTTTTGTTTTCCTGTCCAGTTAGTTAATTTGTTTGGTTCCCTCGGTTGTCGGGGGCCACTTGGCTTCCCGAAGATTTTCCGTGGGAATTTTTCTTTCCTCTTTCCCTCCTTTACCAGAGATCAATTGTAGACTGTTTTCTTCACGTTCTTCCTGGTTTCGCACGGATCGTGGATGATGGAGGTCCGGTTTTACTTTATCTTCTCCTCTGTTATGAAAAGCGCGCTTTTCTGTTTGCGCCCGTTTTCTTGGTCCTTCCCCTTTTTTTTCGATTCCTCTTGCTTATTGATTTTTTTTTTTCCCCAAGTGGCTTTAGGGTATTCCGGTGGGTTTTCCCGGGGGCCACGGCCCTTTCTTCCCGCCCCAATTGCCCCTTTACAGGGTTGTAGGGGATTGTCAGGCCAGGGGATTGGCCGGTTCTTTTTATCTTTGGAGAAGTATATGTGGGGTTTCCTCGTCTTTTGGTTCTGTTGTCCATTGTTTTAGGTAAGTACCTCTGAAGCGGTGTCTTTTGATAGTTTTTTACTTTATCCTTTTCTTTTTGCGTCCCTTTAGTGTGTACGATCCCCCCGTTTTTGTCAACTTTTACACTATTCCGTTGTTTGGCGCGTTCCCGGCGTTTTGGTTCTTCTTCTTGCTGGAGGGGTAGAATACTTCCTTTTTTTTTTTGATTTTTCTTTTTTTTCCTGACTTTTTTTTTCACACCACCCCTTTCGCTCCAGCCCGAGCCGGGCCATTTTTTTAAATGCAATGTCTCCTTTTTGTTTTTTTCTTCCTCCTTTCACGAGGCAGCGTCTTTTCCCCAGGGGGCCAAGTTAGGTTTGAGCATTGCGGCGGCTCCGCCAACCATACCCCCTCCTTTTTTATTCAAGGTCGCTTCGAGTTTTTGCTTTCTTCTAGGGCCTTCACCTCCAACATTTCCGGTGACCCAAGTCCGGGAAAAGTAGCGTCTTTGCTTTTATTTACCTTCCCATCGGGAAACTCCTCCTTTTTCGTCCCCCATTTTTCACCCCATTCAGCAGGTTAGCCCCCAGTTTTTTTTTTTCGACAGTTTCCACCTCCTTTTCGGGTTCACGGCCTCTGGAGCGTTGAGGACCTCCCTTCTCCACCCCCCCTGGATGCTTTTTTTTCGAAACCCTTCGTTGGGTTTTCCCTTTTTTACCATACCGTGCCTTGCATTTTCTTGGCCTTATCCTGGGCCCCTTGGTTCTTTTCTTCTTTCTTTTTTTTTCATTCCTTTCTTGTTGTGGGATGTGGGGGGTTTTACAGAGCCCTGGCCAATTTTTTTCCCTTTTAACTGTCTTTATGCTAACGCTGGTGGGCGGTCCCCCTCTCTTTTTCCTCTGTTACCCTAATCTTGCTTTTTCACCCAAAAAGGCGCCTTGGGTTCTGTCCCTGACTATTGGAAAGGGTTGGCCGGGGAGGGAAACCCGGGGCGGTCCCAACCCTTTCATTGGTTGATTGTGAGTGACAGCCCTCACTTCCCTTCATTGCCAACTCGCCAGTTTTAGGGTACAGGTTTCTACTCCCCTCTTACCTGGTTTTTCTCTCCCTCTTGGCAACTATTAAACCTCTCCCGGTTTTAGTAACCTGCCTCTTCCCCATGCCCTGCTTTTTCCCTGAGGGAGGGTTTTTTTTTCTTTTACCAGGCGGGCTTTTTTGTTTCTTACGTTGAATTGGGGCGGGCCACACTCCCTTTCGGTGTCGCAGAAAAGTTGACCAAATGTTACCCAGGCGACCAACTCGGGAAAGGAAGGGGCTTTTGTCTTGTTTCCCTTGCGCTGCCTTCTACTCACCAAGTTAATATGAAGCACCCCGTTTGTTCGGACCACCCAGGCAACCGACCACACGGGTCGTTTTCCTTCATCTGATGCGTTAGGTAGAAGGATTTCTTGCTCAACCGCCCCCCCCTTCCCACGGGGCCACTCGTCTTTCTACCCGATTTAGCTGGTTTTGAAGTTAAAGCGTCCTCGGAAAATCTCTGACACCGCTTGTCCCCAAAGAGGATCGACCAGGACTCCCCTTTCCTTCTCCCCCCCTTTCCCCCCCCCCCTCTGGGGCAAAGCCCACACACAGTTGACGATGTTCCCCGTCAAACTTTTCCCGTGCACGGATTTTCCACCCCCCACTACGTTTTTGCCCCGCGAGTAATTAGTCGTGTTGAAGAACTCCCTCAACGCCCTGCCCCGAGTGTCAAAGGTCCCCCCCCCTAAGTGGAACAAACCCCCCTCACACCCCGTGCCTAATGAACAGGGGCGTCCTCGCAACCCCACAACGATAACCTTCCTCTCCAGACACAACGAGTCACCCCCCCCCTCCTCCCCGCACCACAGTGCTTTGCACCGGAACTATCAACGGTTCCCCTTGACTGCGGAAGCTTCCCGTCTTCGTCCGACCTTCGAAACGCTCCGGCCGGGCAAGGGGTTCTCGATGTTCCTCGGGACCGTCCCCCGGGGCAACTTCAAGTTGTCTTTCCCCGACACCCCCCCCTGCCACCCGCCAGGGAGACCTGCGCAGTGATTTGTCCTGACTCGACAAACTCCCAAATGGGGGCGTAACTATCAACCTTTGCCCAGACTATTCGTCTGAGATTGTCTCCTTTTTCTCAAACTTACGCCCAACACATTGGGAACTCGTTACTTCACCTGCTTCCTTGACTCCGCTCCCACTTCCGAACGTTTTTTTCTTATTAAAGTCCCTCCGATGAAACCATTGCTCAAAACGAGGAAACACCGAGCCCCTTTTCATCCTCTTTTAAGGTGTTTTTGACCCCTTTTTCTCCCCAGTTCATGGTACTCCAAGGGAAAAACAAAAAAAGACCCTGACGAGGTCCAATTCGCCCCAACCAGCGTTTTCTGACCCTCTGCTTAATTCCTCTTTGGTTCTTTTGGTTCCATGGTCGAGTCTCCGAACCTTGCCCCGGCCCCATGGCGTTTCTTCTTTTGTCCCCTTTTTGGGGCGCGGTTAAGGGTTCCCCCCGATCAATGGGTTGGGCGCAACTTTTTTCTCCTGTTTCCCAACCCTTTGTAAAATTCTATCCCTTCCTCCATTGGCCCCAGGAATGTCCCCAGAAGAGGAATATCCCCATTCCCTCCCTTCCTGTGAGGACTCCCATGGAGGTTTTTTTTTCCCCCCATTTCCCGGCGGTGAAAAGCTGTAATTACAAAACCGTATGTTTCCCCTTGGAACCCCCTTTCCCTTTAGTTCCCGGAGAAGGACTTTTTTACTTGAACCACTTACGTCCCAGGGGACAGTGCCAGGGGCTCCAGATCGTGGTCGAATCCTGTGCTTGACTTCCCGGTTTTTGGAGTTCCTTTTGTTCCTGTTTGACCGGACTTCGCGGCTGGTCGTTTGGGTTGAATTTTGGTTTCACATTTCATGATTAACTTCCTCCTGGTAGGGGGCTCAAGACCGACCCAAACGTCAAGCCTGCTCTCCGGGAGCGGGTCTTCTAGCCCTCCCCCCGGCTTGTTTCCTTTCTTTTCAATCCGACGTTCTTCTCAACCCCCCCGAAACTTCAACCCCCTCCACACCATTCCACACCAACAGTGGGATTTCCCCTCTTTTCAAAACTTTTTGCAAACGTCCTTTTTCTTTGCCCCCCCACGTGGGGCTACATCCCATGGTGTTTATGTTGTCGATGGCTTCTTGTTCACCCGCCGTGTTTCGGTTCGGGGTACGTGTTCGCCATGGTGTCTATTCCCCCCGGGTTTTTCCTGTTCCCCCGTGCCTGTGGCGTTGTTCAATTTCCACCGAACAGTTTGTCCCCGCAAACCGAATCATCCGCCGTTCAGCCTTTCCCCTTTACAGTGGCGTTCCACCCGAGTCTTCATGTGGGACCCTGGCTCCTTTTTCGTTGAGGGGTTGTTTTCCCGATGTGGTCATTATTTGGCGATTGCGGAGGTCTCCCTTTTTGAAACAGGAGTCATCCCGGCGGGTCCTGGGGGTGTGGCCGACGGGTTGAATTGAAAAGGTCCTTCACCCCCCGTTTTCACCCTTCGTCGAGTTGTTTCCGCAATTTCCGGGCCCGCCTCTGGCTGAACGAGCCGACCAGAGCCTCCGTCTCCCCTACTCAGACCTCATTCTGGCCTTTTCACCCCCTCCGAAAATTACATTCGAAAGGTTGAAGTTCGACACTGCACACCCAAATTGCTTTTCAAAGGTTGTCCCCCGGTGACATGTAGAGTTGCCGGCCGGCCAAAATACGGCGGCCCGGGAGTTTTTTTTCCCCCCCCCACCCTTTTCAACTCAATTCTGGTCCGTTGTTCTGAATTAAAAGGTTTCCACAACCAACCCTTTCATTTCTCTCGGTGTTCATCTGAAATTTTTTTTTTTGTGCCCTTTTTCCCTCCCCCCCCCCTGTCAAAAACCCTTCCCCGATTTTATGGGAATAAACTCTGAAAAAGATTACCGATTTGAAGATGTGGAAGCTGCCCCCCGTGTCCCATTTTCTTTGGAGTAAGTTTTGATGATCGTAATAATGTGATTCGGTCCCGTTGCCGTCGGAACGGCCCCCCTTTTATATCTCTTTTTCCTTCCTTTCCCAAGGTGTTGTTTTGGTTTTTTTTTTTGATTTTGCACCCACCTTTCCCTTGTGCTCCTCACTTGCGTACGGTGCTCACCCCTCTCGTCTTTGAGTTCCCCCATCCCTTTGTATTCCCTGGGGGAGATTCGGTGCTCAATTGTTCTTGCGGTGTCTTTCTTGGAAAGCCAGTGATCACCCTTTTACCCACACTCCTAAGAGGGGAAAGGTGAGCGTAGGGTTTATTAACCACTTTTTTCTATTTCTTCTTTTTCCCTTCTTTAACCCTCTTTGCCCCCACAAATTCTTAGGTTTTTTCCCCGGTTTGCGGCGGGCCTTTTTCCCGTCGCCCCCTGGTCTCCATGGTGGAGGCTTTCCCCCAATCGGAAGTACATCTCTTTTAGCCTCTGTCCGATGGTAGGGATGTTCGGTTTTTTTCTGGGTCGTCTCGGCGACCGGGCGATTCTTTTCTGGACAGTGTTTTCGGTCAGGGAACATTGGGTCCCCCCCAAGGGACCTCTCCCCCCTTCGTCTTCTTTTTTTTCCAACCCTTTTTTACTTTATAATTTTTTGACTTTCCCGCATTTTTCTTCTCCCCCGCGGAACCAGGATTTCAATCGGCGTTTTTCCGACTCGCCTGTGTTGACCCCCTACGTTTCGTCCTCGATCCCTTGTTTTGCCGCCTCTGTTCGGCAAGTGTTTAATGCCAGGAATTGCACCTGTGCAAGCGCCGTTCCCCCCTATTTTGACCTTCCCGGCGCCCCCATTGTAGCCGGGGACACAAACTTTTCCCCCTCCTCCTCCAACATCCACGTCTTTTGGACCTTTTTCTCCCCGACCACGGGGCTTACGCTGGTTCACCAGCGTTTCCCGTTTTTTTTTGCTTTTTCCCCTTATTTGGGGGAGTTGTTAATTTCGGTTCAAAGTTTGTTTTGATTTTTTTGAAACCTTTTTTTTTCTTGTATTGGTCCCCCCAAAAATTTCGGGCCGAGCTGGGACTCGGATTCATTTTTTCCCTTGACTTTTGGGTCTTCCTCTTTTCCGCCTCTTCAGTGTCTTTCTCTCCAACAACCTTCCCCCCCCCCCCCAACTCCCATGCAACATAACCAACTCAACCCTCCAACACCCCTCCCAGCGCCTTGCGGCTTGACTACAATTTCCTTTTATGTCAGTCTTAATGTCTTTTTTCTTTTGATTTTTTCGATCTGTTTTTTCGTGTTCTTTTCTAAAAGGCCCCAGGACGGTAAAAGAGTTTTCTTGTTTGTCCCGTCCCTTTTTTTTCTTTATTTTGGTTCGTTCTGCCTTTCTTATTCTTTTTGCCACCCCCCCCTCTTTGTGAGCTGCCTTCTTCTGGTCTCCTTTTTTTTCCCAGGGCGTCCCTTTTCAAGATGGGGGGAGGGGCCTTAAGACTCTCGCGCCCCTTGGCTTGTTGCCTTCTTTTCTCATTTTGCGGAGTACCCATTCCGTGTCCCGATGGTAAGGATTTTTTCCGAGCTATTCCTACGTGCTTTTTTGACCTTTCAATGCAACTCCTTCCTTTTCGGGGCTTCCTTGGTTGTTCCGTTTTTCATTTTACTACAGATTTTTAGATGTCGGTTTTTTGCCTACTTCACATTGTTGGGGTTCCCCTCCGGGACTTCCTTTCGCCCCCTCCGGTTTTTCTTTTCGAGTTCTCGGATACCCGGGTTACAACGCCTTTCTTTTCCCTTGTCCTTTCGACGTCCTCTTTGATTAGGATGACCAAGATTCCTGCCGTAATGGTTTTTTGGTCTGAAGGAACCCTTGGGATTGAAGTTACTGGTTTTTTCTCCCTCCTCTCGCTTTTCTCCCACTTGGAGTTGTCTTTTATTCGCCTGGAACCGTGGGTCATTCAAGGGATTTGGGTTATTGGCTTGAGGGTGCGCTCTGTCCTGGTTTTCTTCTCCCTCCCTATGGCGGTCTTTCCAGACTGCAAAGATGGGAAGTTTGAATAACCAGTTTCATTGTGAATTGTGGGCTTTCGTGGGTATTCTTTGGGTGCGGAGCATCTTTAGTCCAGGGTTTGTCAATCGAGTTCTCCTCGTCTTTTCCCTGTAGGGATCTTTTCTCTCCCCCTCGTTATTTGTTTCGAGGGGTTCTTTTTTTTTGAGTTTCGCCTTTTCTTCCTGGTACACCCCTGTGCTAGAATGCTTGTTGTCCTTTTGCTTCCCAGGGTGTCTTTAACGTGTTTCTGGCTGGCGGTTTAGATCTCTTTCCCTTTTAGCGGCTTCTTGAGAATGTTTATCCAACGGGTCTCCTTCCAAGCTCCCCCTCCCCCTCCCATCGGGGCCAGCGCCTGGCCGATTGGTTTTGGGAGGCCCACGTTTATTTTTCCGCTTTTGCTAGGAGGGGACAAACCTGCTTTGCCGGGTCCCCTGCCGACCTTCCCCTTTTTTATATCGGGTTCCCAATTCCGCCTTCAGGGAGACATAATTCCCCGTTTCTGGGCTGGTTCCTTTCGTCCCACAACTCGGCTGGTCCCCTTGTGCGTGGGGGCCTAAGGGCGTTACGGTTCCCCCTTGCCGACCTCAAATGGGTTTAGCAACCATACTCGAATAGATGCTGCAAATTTTCGTGTACCCTTTCCTCTTGTCGTTTTTTTCTTAATTACCCGACCAATGAGGTTTTCTTGGGAAATGAAAGCCGAACTGTGTCCATTTTTGTCATTTCTGTATGCCCCCACCTGAGGCTTTTTTCTCCCATCCTTTTCTTTACGTTCTCTGGTTCCCCCTCCACTAAGGTTTCACAGACTTTTTCCTCATCTGTTGGGGTGAATTATACTTTTTTCCCCTCCCTCCCCCCCTTTGTGGTGGTTTGTGGATCATTCCGACCCCCGTCCCAATGAAAAGGAGACCCCCTGGCACATGGGCCCCTTTTTTTCCATTTTTGCTGGGAGGGTTAAGGTTCTTCTTTTGTTACACCTCCCGCGACACAAGCGGGGGACTTTCATCTTTTTCGCGCCGGCTAGTGACCCCTGCATTTCTTCGGGGAGGTGTGCTTCGGCTAAGATCTGGTCCGGTCACACCCACCGGGGGAATTTTTTCCCCAAGTTCCAAACCAGAGCCCCCGTTGGTTTTCCCCAAACGTCAGGTTTAAAATGGACCGTCACCAGGTGAAAGGGAGAAAAAAACTTTTGCCTCTCTGCCCCCCCGCTGTGGTTTTTCATTTTCCCTCCAATAAAAATACATAATGCTTTTTCAAGTCAGTTTCCTTTTTCTTTCCTTTTTTCCCTCTCTCGCCGAGCCCTCTGGCCGGGATGATTAATTTTTTTGTTCCCCGTACGGGCTTTTCTCCCCGCAAGGAAGAGAGTTTGGTGATTTTCCTGCGCTCACCCTTCCTTAGGGACGGGTGGGAGAGCACCCTACTGGGACCCCAGCCCTTGGAGAGACAGGCCTACCTTACCCCGAGTTAAGGCCTCGGGCAATAAGACTAGCCCCCACCCCGGGCCTGGGCTGTCTTGTAAATGCGCTGGCTGGTCTTTCCACAGATGGGGCCCAGGCGTTTCTTTCGGTGGTTTTAACCAAACAACCCCTGGTTTTGCACTTTCTCTCAGGTCCGTTGACGCTCACATCCCCCCCCTTTCCCCTTACCCTTTTGCTCCCTTTTTGCCCCCTTTCATTCAGTACCCCCTGGCCAGTGTTTCCCGACACCCTTCCTGGTCAGCGTCAATTTTTTTTTTTTTAGGAAGTTTTTGGACCTTCGTCCTCTGATCCCGACAACTGAACCCCCGCTTTTGAGGTTTTTCTACCCCCTCCTTCTCCCGCATTTTCCCCACAGAAAACGTTCATTTCCTCGACAAAAAACAACAACCTTCCCTTTTTTTGGTCCCGACAAGTAACCCCCACGGGATCCCCGTGGCAAAATGACCCCTGATTATTTTGTACCCGATTCCCCGGGTCAAAAATTGGGAGGCCCCTCCTTCTGGACGGCGGGGGCCCTCCTCCCCTTCACAACACATTTGACAGGCCATCCTTCTCAGCTACTTACAATTCTATTGTTTTTTTCTAACACACGGTCCATTGAAAAAACAAACCGACCCAAGCTGTGGGAACCCCCAAAAACGCTCTCACTTTTAACAAGGGTGGCCGGTAACCACCTTGAGGGTCACCTCAATTACCCCAGGGGGCAGTTCCTCCAGTTGCTTCAAATAAGGTCCTCTTCAGCGCGCTGATTCCTTTTCCGACTACCCCCCATTTCCCTAGTTAAGTCCGTCGTTTGAGAAAGCTCCCTCCCACGGGCTGCCCGGACTCTGCGCGCCCTGGGGCCTCAATTTTCGACACTCCTCCACGGACGGCCCTCCTCCCCCTGCCACTATTCCCCCGTCGGGCAATGCAATCCGTTCACCAAGTTGCCGAATCGAGGCAATGCCCTCCTACAAACCCCGCTGTTTCGATCGTTTCCCCGATTCTTCCTGGCTTTGACCTTTCCGGGCCATTGGTCTTGTGTATCCCTCACCGGGCCGAGATTTCCCACTTTGCCCGTGCAGCGAGCTCCTTGGGTGGCAATTTTGGGGCCCTACAGTCACGGCCCCCGCGCCTTGGGGACGAAAAACGCGTTCCTTAGATTTCCAATCACCCCTCACTGCGCACCCAGGCCCCCTTTTCAAGTCCGAAACCTTTTTTCAACAGAGGCGCCAGTGCCCGCCCTTCGTTTTGCTGGACGAAAAATGAGTCACCCGTCTTTTCCACCCCAGTTTAACCCGCGTAATTAACAATTCTTAACTTGTCCCCCCTTTCGCCGAGCCTTTTTTTTTTTTTTTTTCTGTGGTGGAGTAATCTGGGCAGGATCTAACCCCCTCTCCCCCTTGCAAGGAAATGTGCAGTTTGCTGAGAATGTATCCCCCCAAAGGCTGCCATGTGCTTGTTGACTGACTTCCTGGATTGAGGGTTTTTTCTGGATGGAGGGTAGAGGTTGGAGGTTGTGTTTGGTTCAATTCCTGAAACCTTCCAGCGAAGGGCGGCTATTGGACGCCCCTCCAACTTCTTTCCTTTCGTGGGTTCATGATTCCCTTCTCTCGCGACCGCCCCCGAACTCGGTCTTTGTTCTCTTTGTGCATTAACGACGTATTCCCCCCCCTCCGAAACATCACCCCTTACAACATGAAACACACCTTCACACCAGTTTCTTGCCCATCTTCAACAAGCACACCTGGTGCCCCCGGCCTTTCGCTACCCATAAGGCCCACCGGTGGTTCTTTGCCCTTTCACTCCACAATTGGTGGACCGGGTTTTTCGAAGATTATGTTTTTAAACCCCTTTCCCGTTTTTTTTTGGCGCGCCCGGGGAAGACCTGGGGGGGCCTTTTTTCTCCTCTTTCGTCGTTAGTCTCCCTTTTTGGTCAGGTCAAATAACTCGACCCCCTGCGTCTCCTCGCCCCCCAGATCGCAGGATATTCAAAAATTGCGGCCTCGCGATTTAGTTTTGGCACGGGGGCCAGATTTGGTTTCTTTGGGGGGGGCTGAATCGTTCGGTTGGTGGCGATTTGCTTCTGGTAATTCACGTTTTGTCCCAAAAGAGTGACCTAATAATTCAGGGGCCCAGTGAGGCGTGTAGGGGCCCTACCGGTTCGGATTGTTGCCCCCCCTTTCCCTGTTTCCTCCCCCTCTTTCGTCGCGGCTTTGGGTCCAAAGGATAGGG
>Ga0179591_1243604_pt1 | contig 12169 bp, 15 predicted proteins | sample CZOMad2_1_08_16f_FD_182891 | JGI IMG/M metagenome (GOLD analysis project Ga0179591, IMG submission 182891) | Vadose zone soil fungal communities from Angelo Coast Range Reserve, California, USA - CZOMad2_1_08_16fungal (PacBio error correction) | ecosystem: Environmental > Terrestrial > Soil >... | reverse complement strand
TCTCCTCTGGATTCAACTCGTGGAAGTTCTCGTTTTACAGGATCTCTAGATTAGGGCTCAATTCCTTGCATTATCCATCCTGGTCGGTTCCACTTCCTACCCCACCCCCTGTATGTCCTTTTTCCTTACTGTAGCCTTTCAGAAAGCCGAGGGGAAGTTCAGCCTTCCCTCCACCCGCCTCATCCTTAGGTCCCGCGCCCTGCAACCCAAAAAACCACCCAAAAATCACCACAAAACTCGCTAAAAACAATTTTCGAGTAGCACTTCGAGCAAGGTCCACCCCTCCCTTCCGCGAGGAATTGGTTGGAATTCTTAGGTGATGGATTGAGTGTACTCCCCCACCCTCGAAAGATCCCCCGCCCAAGTTTCCTCCAACGGACCCTTACTGTTTTTTGTCAAGAGAAGACCAACCAGTTTTATATTGACAAAGACTGCGATTTCCAGGCCCCCTCGCCCGCACTGAAGAACCCCAACTGTCTCCGCCGGGCGGCCCCAAACTAAGGAACGTCAGTCCTACACAAGAAGACCAGAATGGCAGTTCAATTGGTACTCCACCCCCCCGGACAGCGTTTAAGGACCCCCTGCAAGGTCGAAGGGCGATGCGGCTGAGTGGGAGTTTGGATCCTTTGAGTTTGTTTTTTTTCCGACGCACTGATACCTTCCCAAGTTTTTTCTTATGAATCACGTTTTTTCAGTTTGTTGTCTCCCCCCTCTTCCTTCTACCCACGCCTTTGTTCCAGTCCAGCACCCACCTTTTCCCCCCCGAATTCCCTGGTTTTCAACTCTTTTGCCCGCGTGTATTGTACCAGCAAAATTAGGTCCCAGGCACCATCACCATTCCAATGGTGTTTCAGGTGCCTCTTGGCACTTCTTCTGGCGGACTTTCTTTAAGCGCCATGTGGCCCCCTTGACGGGGACTTTCCCTGGCATCAATGCGCGTTCTCACCCCCCTTGATCAAACCCACCTCGGACCCTATTCTTTTCCCCCTGCATCCCAAAGAACCTTGTTTGTCCCCGGGGAGACGTACCTTTTACCTGGTTTCCCCCCCCGGGTTTTGTTTTGACTTTTAGCGGTCATGAAGGCCCGGGGGCTCTTTTTTGTTTTCCCAATCCCCGTAATCCAACCAATTTTTCGGCAAACTTTTACCCACCCATCTGGGATTTTTCTAAAACGGTTCTCAATGTACCCCCCCCCCCCCGTGAGTCCCTTTTACGTTTTTTTACCCCCCCTTCTCACAATAGTTACAAGGGCCACCACCTTGCAGTTATGGAAGTCCTTTAACAGTTCGGGCCCTTTTTTCTCACTTGTCCGTTTATCGTTTTTTTTGCTTTTTTTTTCATCTTCCCCGGCCCGATTTTACAGTACACTGCCAGGACCTGTGATTTTTACATTTTCCCCCTCAGGGACCCAAAATCCGTTATAGTCCCCCCCTGCTCCCTTTTCTACCCTACCCCTAACCTTTCCCCCTTTTTTATCCCCCCCAATCCTGCAATTTTGCACTCCCCCCAAAAAGGCCAAAAAGTCCCCCACGCCGAAACCACACCCCTTCAACCAAGTCCTGCAATCTGTTTTTTAGGTATGGCGAGTCTACCCTTCAACCCCCGATGGCTGCCCGCAACCTTCTCCCCTGTGCGCCAAAAGTTTCTCTTTCATGTGGAAGTGGCACAGGTTGAATCTTTAACAGTTTCCCTTTTCGTTGCCACTTTAAGCCCGCACACCCAACCCGCGGGACTCTCATCTCTTTTTTTTTTTTTGTTGACCACGTTTTGCGCTGATACCTCCCGTTATTCCAAGGTCGACCGTGAATTTATCTCATGTGTAACATTTAACGAATCTTAGGGCGTAAAGAGTTGGGATTTGGCGGTGGCCCCCCAACCCCACACCCCCCCAGTCATTACATAGAGAGTCCTGTCCGAAGGACCAATTTTTTTTTTTTTCGGGTGCAGCGTCGAGGGTGTGGGAGTTCTTCCGTCGTACGTAATACCGTGCACACCCTGCCCCTTCAGCCCTGCAAATGGCTAAAGATTCCCCTTTTCCCGTACGTCTTGAGATTGTAGTCTGGTAGTAGGCTTTTCTTTCTGACTAGGTTGTGGGTCCCCTATTGTTGACCCGTCAACGATCGAAACCACCCACCTGCCGCTACGTGGAGCGTTAGCTTTTGCGCAAGCGACTTCCTTTTTTTCCTTTTGCGGTACGACGTTTTATGGTTCTCGGGTCTTGAGTTGGTGCATTCCCAGCCAGTGATGGGTTCTTGGTGGTGTCTCTCTTTTCGCTGGCTCGTACTTTTCGACGGAGTACCACCGCGACTTAGGTATTGTTCGTTTATGTCAGTTTTTCTTCATCGTGTATGAAGGATGTCTTTGATGATTTTTTTTGGTTCGTTTTCCTTGTGGGGTTATTACTCAGACTGAATAAGACGTCGTTTTTTAATCCCCCTTTTTCCTTTTTTCATGTTCCGTTTTCCTTTCCCTGGTTGATGGCGGTTTTAAGGGCCGTGTCCATTCCCAGAGGACCCTCCTTGGGGGCCGTGGGCCACATTTTGGGTCCCCTGAGTTTCCCCAAACCGCTGTGTTTTTTTTTTTCATCCAGAACATACTCGTTGTTCTGTCTTCAGTTTTTCTTCCCGGGTTGAAACAAAATTCTTTGACGCTTTGCCCTGGATGACGGAACAACCCCAGGATTGATTAAGGGTGTTCAATGCCCAGAGCCCTCCCTTCTCCTCTCTCCTCCCACTTTTCCAGGGCATAGGAGTGGAGTCTTTTTTTTACACTTCTGTGCCGGTGGAATTCACTTTGCAACCCACGATCACGCACAGTACGATTTTCGTTTAAGGGGGCCCCCTTCCCCAAATCCCCGAGTGGCCGTTGCAAAAATTGCGGTTACGTCCCAGTCTGCTTGGTTCCCCCCACCATCTTGGACCATTAAGGGCCTATTTCCTTGTTTCCCAGCCAACACTGCCCCGTGTCCCGGGGTTCCCTCTAAGGACAAAGGCTGAACTGCGGTCTAAAGGCACTTTCTCAGGAACCTTCCCCTCGTGACGATTTTTTCAGGCGTCGATTCAGTGGCAGGTTTGCGAAGCTATTTTACCTTCCTTTGACCAAAAGGAAAGGTTTGCCCCACGACGCCCTCCCCTTGTTTTTTTTATTAAGATCTTTTCTTTTTTTTCCCCTTTATACCAGTTTGTTGGCTGGTCCAACGTGCCCCCACATTTTTTTTCCGCGAGGTTCGTTGCCCGCCTCACGGCGCCCCAACGCATTCCTTTCCACCCCATTCGTTCTTGAGACAAATCGGCATAACTTAGGAAGCTATTTTCCTTTTTCCCTAATGCCCCGAGGACCCCCCTGTTTTCGCTTTGTTTTCTGTGGTTCTGTTCGTTCCCTGACGTTTGAGTTTTTGACCCAGAGATTTTTTTTGAAAGTTTGCTTCGCGCGTCGGTTTTTTTTCCTCTGGTTCCACTCCCGTTGCGAGCAGTTCTAAGCCCGGATGACACCCTCAGGCAATTTTCAATCAGTTCGCAAAAATTTCCCCCTTCAATTCCTTGCCCCCTTTGCATTTTTTTTGCCATGGTTTTTTTTTTTTTTTGTTTGTTTTCGCGCAGTGTTCGGTGACTTCCCGTTCCCTTCGTCTGAGCAGGCGTAGACTTTCGCCTTTCCTTCGTTTCGTTGCACTTGGGCTGCGCAAATAGTCCTGTTCAAACCCGGACTTTTTTTTTATTCGGGCGCCCCGAGCACGGCCCTCCTCGTCCACCACTCCCTTTTGCCGAATTTTGGGACGACGGCCTTCCTTTTTCCGTTTTTTTGTCTTCACATCCAATGCCGCTCACTTTCCCCCCCAAGGTTGCAAATACGCCACGCTTTTCCAATTTTTCCTTTTCCCCCTCTAACGGGAGTGCGAATTGTTTCGTAGTCATGAATTCTTCTCCCCCGGTTTTCTCGTTATTCCAGTGCCAGAGTAGTTTGGTCAAGGTGCTTTTTTCCTTCCACCAAGTTGACCTTATCTGGCCGTTGGTGCATCCCTGGTTGGTATTAGGTTCCTTGGTTCACTCTGGAGGATTTCCCTTTTATTTTACGGGCGCAGCGTTGGTCTTAGTCTTACCATGTTTTGGCTGCTTGCGGTCCTGCAAACCCATATCCCGTGCTTTTTTTTCGCTTTTTTCTCTTCCCACAATTTTTTACCTTCAGTTATCAGTTTTAATGTCGGGGATTTGCTTCATCGACCTCCTCATTTAGGCTAAGCGCTGGATGGTACTCTCTGGTTGTTTTGTGCCCTTTTTTTTCTGGATGGACATAGCCCAGGGTATTTTAAAGGCTTTTGAAGAGGTAGTTCCCCCCCCTTTTTTGTATTTCGTATCCCTTTTCCTTTGACTTTTCCCCCCCTCCCTCAGCTCGGGGGCGGAGTTTTGGGTCCAGTGTCTTCCCTTAGGTGAACTTCGAAAGCCCCTCACGGTCCCTTTCCCCGCGTGTGGGTTTTGGCCGGCGCCTTCCCTTTTTTGGAAGGTGGTGGCACAAGCATGAAGGTTCCTTCTGTATGAGGTTCGAATCGCTGCACACAGAGTTTTTTGGCGTTTCCCCCCCTTTTTTTTTTTTGTCTTACGCCGTTTAGAGATATTGGATCCTGGTTTTGATCGACGCGATATGGGAGGGAGTTGCATTTCGTCCCATTATATCTTTCCCTTCGTTGTTTTTTTTTTCTCGACTCAAACGGGTCCTCCACCCCGCAGATCGCGTTCGATCTTCGCCTTCGGCCAAACGAGCGTTCGGAAGGGCGAGGCCGTTCCTTTTTTCCCCGCGATCTTTTTTCAAGCGTGTTCTCCCCCTTCTTCCCCTAATTGACGGGTCCCTTCTTGCCCGTCCAAACATTCCTGGTTTGTTTTTTTTACAGGTCTTTCCGGCACCCCCCACGTCTCGTCGGGTTTCAGGAGGTGGTGCAATCTCTTCTGCCCGGAAAAAAACGGACGCCTCGGCTTTTGGGAAACAAGTTTGCACCTTCTTTCTCTGCCCCAAAACCCCCATGGTTCTCCCCCTTCTCCTTTTTTTTTTTGTTGAAAAAACCGCCGTAGCAGTCCATCTTGTTCACCCTTCCCACCCCTTTACTTGCCACCCAGGGAGGGGACCCCAGTCCCTCCCTCCTTAGCGTCTCTTCTGTTTGCCCCCCCCCTTCGTCCTGTTTATCCCGTAAAAAAATGTGCCTCTCGATTTCAGTTTCTGAAGGATTTTTTCTCGGGTTGCGTAGACCAAACGTTACCTTTTTGTTTTTGGCAAGATCTCACCTCCAACGTCCTCCCCCCGTTCCATCCGTCATTCGCCCCTTTCGTTTGACCACAGAAGTTCCCCCCCCCCCCGGAACGCGCCAGGCCCCATGCAAGCTCCCCCCCTATTTTGGTTAAACCCTGGTTAAGGCCTACCCTTCACTCGTCCTGGCATGCCTTCGCGACGCCGCGGAGGGTCCTTTCTCGATTGGTCATCCTTCATTTTTTTTCCCCACTTTCGCCCTTCCGCCTTTTTTCTTCCCAGGCAATGGAACTTTGTGTTGCGTTATTCGCTTTGGAGTTTCGCTGGCAATTGATTTGGCCGGACTTTTTGAAAGTTGCGTTCATCAGACCCTTTTCGCGGTGTGGGCCCTCTGATTTGTCTTTAGAGTTCTTTTGCCGATCAAGTTTGTTTACAAAGCTTCTCTTTTTCCTCGGGTTCCTTTGAAAAGATTTCCACCGGCGGCGTTTGTTTGACCTTTTTTTCCCGAACTCTTGGGGCATTCTCGTTAAGACCTCGGCCTTTTTCACCCCCGTAGTTTCCCTTACGCCCGATTGGCCCCCTCTTTTCCCTTGTGCCCGCTCCATATTTTCTTCATTTAGGGCAATTGGGGCTGGAATGTATCAATTCTCCCTTACCCAGGTTGCCTTTGCATTTTTACTATCTCCTACGTGGCCACGTCCCCCTTGGGGTCCACCCCCTCAACGTTCGACTGTTTTCCATAGCCGTAACCCCCCCCCAGGCGTTCCTTTTTTCTTTTTTGGATGGGGAGGCCCCCTCATCTCTTCCTATGGTTGCAGATTTCTCCTAGGTGTTTCCTTTTCCTTGTTATCCACTTGGGTCTTTCTCGTCATTTTATCTTTTTGGCTATATGGTTTGCGAAAATCCCGTGTGCACCGGACCTTCCACCCGCCGCCAACTTCGGGATTCGTTTGTCGTTCCTTGAATCCGTCCTTGCCCGTTTTTTGCACCAAAAACCCTTTCCCTTCCATCGCCGTGTTGGGAAAGTTTCGCTGAAGTTTTCTTCCAAAAGTTTTTTTTCCCCGGACCTCCACTTCCCCTCTTGCCGGAGAATTTTTTGCCCGGCCTTCGGTGTTTTCACTTACGTCCCCCCCCCCTCTGTCACTGGAAGGGGGACGCTTTTTTTTTTCACCCGCCGGCGTTTCAACAGTTTGGCCCCTTTCCAGAACGTGCCAAATGCTTTTTCTGAATTCACGACGAGAAAGTCCCTCCCTCCCTTTTCCTTCCTGAAAATTGGGGGACGGCTCGACCCATCCCCTTGTCTCCTTCCCCCCCCTCCCCCCTCCATCCCGTTTTGAGCATACCCCAGGCCTCGTATACTTTCCTGAAATCCTTCGCTAGTTCCAGGGATGTCCCTGCCTGTTCTTGCCCTTTACCTCTTGCCACCCAATCTCGGCCTGTCCCCCTGCGTCCGCTGGAATTTTTGCAACCCCGCCCATCTTTTTCTCCCCCCCTTTCAGACTTTCACGCTTTTTTCGTCTGTTTCTCCTCTCTTCACCAGGACCCGTCGACCCAGCCCCCCACGCCGCAATCCCGTTTCGTCAACACGTGATGACTCCCCTCCACTAAATTCTAATCCTTTTTCAACGTCCTTCTCCGCCCAAACTAGACCACCCCCCCAATTACCCCATCACTGCCGCCACCTCCAGCCCCCGTGTTCCCTAAGCGTTCCGGCAGGAGTAGTGGAAGCGTTTTTGCGTGCACCACCTTTTTTTCCAAGACCCCAACGAAGCATCCCTTTGACGGAAGGCGGTTTTGGTCCACAAGCTTCACGACACCCCCTCCGCACAGCCCGAAGAACCTCCCCTCCCTTCTTCCTTTTTCTTTTTTTAAGCGGTCGAACATTTCTTTTTCAAGTGGGCGGCGGACGTTGGATTTATTTACCACGTTTTTGAGATTCCGCCCCATTCCGTTTGCCCCCGCTGTGATATGGAGAAGGTCCTTCCCTTTTGCTTCTGTCCGGACAGTATTGTTTCAGGCCCTTTTCCCCTTTTCTTTGCCGTCCGTTCATTGGTTGACATCATGCCCTTCTGCCCCCTGTAACGGAGTTCTCCCTCTCCTTCAGCGGCCCCCACCCCCCCACCACTTCTTTCTTTCTCCTTGCTGTTTGCTTTGTCCGGCCCGGCTTGGTTTTGCGGTTTCCCCCAAAACTTCAGTGTTTTTTCTCCTGGCTCCTTGCCCAACAGTTCCCTTTCTGGTTTTTGTTGTTGCCATGGCAGATGTTGAATGTAGAAATGCTTTTTTTTTAACTTTGGAAGAGTGGTTTTTTGTTCGTTATTACGCTCTCGAAATGCTTCAGGATGTTAGCCTTTGTTCTTCTGTGGAGGTGACCCCCTTTTTTTTCTTTCTTGAGGGGACTTTGCGATGTTTTCGTACATTGTGTTTACTGGTCTTTTAGGAAACAAACAGGGCTTTTTTGGACCTCCCTGACCCTTTTCCCTTTCGGAACAGGACCCAATCACGCCGGGCGCTTCTCTCGGGGCTGGGAAAGACGACCCCCGGCACTCCACAGGCCCCTTTTTTTCCAACGCAGCCCCTTTGACTTACATTTTCACCGGTCCTATGGGTAGTCACCAATTAGAAAGTACTTCGTGTTCCCACTTCGTTTTCCCCTCGTTACCCCAAGAGGGGAAGGTTTGCCTATGGTTGATGGAGGATGAAGTGAAGGAGATTAGACGAGTTTCATTTTTCCCCGTTGCCCCCCCCCCCCCCCCACATGGGAAAAGGATTGTAAGAGCGGCCCTGTTTGTCCATTTGTTCCGTGGTTCTTATTGATTCTCAACAGACGGCTTGTGGAGGTGTCTCACTCCTTCTGCCCCCTGGCCGATGTTCCCCCAGCAGCTTTTTCCAACTGGGTGCTTCTTGTTTCAACGCAATTCAGCCCTTGACCTTTACCCCCCCCCCTTTGTGTATTTCCCCGGAAACCCCCCATGGATGGTGATTCCCGTAACGCTGGGTTGACCGGGAAGCTCTGTTTGCTTTTCCACTTTGTTGGGCGCGCATCCAGGCCTCATTTGGTCCCTCGATGGCAATTCTTTTCCCCCGGTTTTTTTTGTGGTGTCGGGCTTCAGGCATACTGGGTTTAGCCAGGGGTTTCTTGCCACAGCCACTTGAGTCCTCAGCCCCAAAATTTTTTGCGCGGCTTCTGTCTCTCTCAACGTTTGTGAAAAAATTTTTCCAGGGCGGTTCCCATGAGGTTCTTGGACCTTTGGTTCAGTTTTAGGAGGACTTGTTGCTCTTCAGGTTTATAGGGCCTGTGCCTAGTTCCCCCTTTGCGCTTTTTTTGGCCAGTTTGTTGCAGTCCCACCCCCCCTCTGTTCCTTTGCTTCAGGTGTTTGAGTGGCGTTTTTTTTTTGTCCAATTTCGGAAATTTTTCCCCACGGAGGCTCCTGACTTTTTACCTCCAGTCCAAAGAAGCGGCGTTGGTGGACCCCTTTCCTTTTGATTTCGAGGTGTGCGAGGCGCTTTTTTTCCGGGGGGCGGTTTCAGCCGTTTTCTAGTTTCTTGCGGGTTTGCCTTTGGACTTACTCTTGGTGCGCGCTTCTTCGTCATCCCCCCCCCCCCCTTTCGTATGTTTACAGTTCGAATGCAGGCGGGCTTCTCATTGCAGCCTCGACTCGAGTTTGTTCTGCCGTTGTTGACCCTTCCGTGATCTCTATATTCCTTCTTTTTCTTCTCATTTGTTTTCTGTGTTTGAGATACCCTAGCACAGGCCCTACCCACCCGGCTTCTCCTGAAATTAGGCTTATTTCTTTCCCTCTCCACCCCCGTCCTCTAGTGACTGATCGAACACTGAGCTCATCTGAAGGTGCCTCCTTTCCGTGATGAATTCCGGCCGTTGAACAGCAGTCCCCCCCTAATCTTCTGTTCAAAACGCAGCCCTTGCCCCAAAATCTCTCGCCACCTCGTTTAGGTCGAAAAGGTTTTTTTGCAGTTTGTTTCACACCCGAAGCCCTTCGCCTTTCCTTTTCCTTACCGGTTTCAGACATTGGAGTGAAGAATTCTTGATTAGACCAAATGTTTGTTCCCACGCTTCTGCGAACGGTGGGCCCCTCTCGAACACCGTTATCTTGTTGCAAAGGAATGGTCCTGATCACGACCCAACAAACCCGTAGCCCCACTCCCGCTTTTTCTTTTCCACCCCAAAGTCAGACCCCTTTTCTTCTTGCCCTTGAACCTCCCCCGGCCCACTTTTTGCCGCCCCTGGCTTGCCTTGGGCCCCCCTTCCCTTCGGCCGGTTCAGCAGCCTCCCGTTTGGGGTGTGTTTGACTTCGCGGCTTCTGGAAGACACTGGTGGGACTTTTAGGTTCTTCTTGCTTTCCAAAGTTGCCGTTTTTTCTTTTATCCCGTCATGCCATAGCATTGTTCGCAGCACGGACCCTGCCCTCCTAGGCATTAACGGCCCCTCTTCTCCGGTCCCCATTGTGAAATCCCCCCCCAATCAATTGGGTTCCCCCCTTTGGCTTTTGGAACCGCGCTCTTGGCTTGTGGCTTGGCTTAGACTAGACATGAATTTGAGTCTGTTCAAGATATTCTGATCCTCGCCACGGTTTATGATTAAACTTCCCCCTTTTTTTTTTTTAGACTCTATGGAAGATAAAATCTACACCCCAACCTCACTTACAGGGATACTTTTACTTTTTTAATGGGACTTGTTTTTTGGGGCCTTTGGTCCCTACCTTCGGGGATTCCTTCTCTATGGATGAGGACTCCCCAACCTTCTGAAACAGGTTACCACCCTCGTGCCTGAAAACCCTCGGTTTTCCACTGAGTCCCCACCGAACGTTACCGTTATTTTACATGAACCCCATCGACTAGCCCATCTTTGCTCCCAATTCACGTAGTTTAAAAGTTCCCCCGGGCTCCCCTTTTCTGTCGTGCTCCAGGTGTGTTCTCGTTTCATATGACTGGCCGGATAGGGGACACCCAGTCTCCCTTTCTACTTCTTTTTTTCTTTTTCCCTTTCTCCAAGCCCAAATATCTCGTACTGAGTCTTTAAACACCTCACCCTTTTCCTAGTTTTTTCCTACCCAACCCACGCAAGCACTCAACGGACCCACAACAGACCCCCAAAATGACTCCACTAGACAATTCCCTTTCATCTTTCGAGCGGCGTAGACAAATCCTCAACCCCGGTGACTGTCCTTTTAATTACAAGCAGTTTGGCGACAACAAAAGGTAAAGAGTTACCTCCCCTAACGGACCCTACACCTCCCCCTACGCCCCTCCTCCCTTTACCCCCCCCACATCCTACTTTTAAACCCCAATATAATTCCGCCAGCACCTCCCCATGATCAACGCCGCCCTCTCACCCATTCTCAATACCAACCCTAATAGAACCGAGTCCCTGCTTTGCCTGTAGACCGACGTGTGCTCCCCCCTGAAGTTTTTTTAGAACCAACCCTCTGTCCTCTCCACTCCTCCACCCAGGCGTTTTTTTTTGTTTTTGCTGGTGCGCGTGAGGTTTTTATAACCAGAACTTTCCTTTCCGAAGGTTTTCCGCCCATGTCACTTTGAGGGGAATGACCCTCCATATGTTGCTTTGGCAATTGGCTTTTTTTGGCACCAAACCACCCCTCTTTCACCCTGTTCTCTCCGTCCCGAAGTTACCTTCCCATTTTTCAGGATTGGGCCCAGTTCGGGTTGATTCGAATCTCTGTTTGTTTAATATACCCGCCAACTCCCCGTCCCCCTGCAAATGGATTCATCCCTTTTTTCACGATTGTTCCCCCTCGCTTTTTTGTTTGTAGGGAGTCTTCCCTTGTTGTGTTTTCCCTTTCGCGGGGGGCTTTGTTTGGTGTTTGCCGACCTTTCCCCTTTTTTCTCCCACACTGGATGTTGATAGTGGACGTTTCTATTTTTTCTCCCCCCCCTTAGACGAACGTATTACTTGAGCTTGATGTTAGGGATCCTTTTGTCAGTATCTTGGATTTGTTGTTTTTTCACTTATATTCAAATTTAGGGTTATTTGGGGTCGGTGTTTATTCCCCCCCTACTTTCGCCTTTCTGCGCTTTTTTTCTCTGACATGAGCCCAAGGGCAAATACTTTATTCAGACGTAGTCTTGTTGTTCCTTTAAGATTCGTTTAAGAACTGAGGTCTTTCCTTGTTGCCTGTGATCCTTTCCGTGACTGCTTTTTTTTTGACCCGTCCGCATCATAGCCCATTTCATGTTCATTTCTTTCCTTCCTTAGCGCCACGTAGTTTTTGAACCCCCCATTGTAACTCAGTTGAAGCAGGGGGCCGTCTTTTTTTTTTGCCTGGTGAGGACAAAGGCCCTCCCCCTTTCTTCCCTTCTTTTTTGCCCTGTTTTTTAAAAGGATTAGTTCTTTTTTTGCGTATGCCGGAAAACCCGGCGATGTACCTGGTTGTCTCCCCTTTTTCTTACGGCGGTCTTCCCCCCTTCCCAGTGGAATACCGCGTGCGGAATTTTAGTCTGTGTCCTCCCCAAGCACCCCATCCCTTGTCCGTCGACCTTTGTCACCTTTGCGCCCGCTGCCACTGGAGATTTTTTAATTCCCCGTCCCACATCTTTGGACTCAGGAAGTCCACAACGCCGGCCTTGCGCCTTCCCTTCCCCCCTTCTTGCAAGTGTCTTTTTTCCCGTTTTTTTCTTTTTGGCCCTCCATTTCCTTCCCCCCATTTTTAGATGAGGCGTGATTTCTCGGTTCTTGCCCGTCTCTCCATTGGCCTGTTTGTTTTTCCCTCGCTATGTCCCATTTTTTTCCCACTTGTCAAGTCCCTTTTTATGCCTTTTTTAACCGCATTTGTTTTTTTTTTGGTTCCCGTGGGCAGTGCCTTGGAAGTCCGGTTTCTTTGCTGGTTTACCCCACGCAAAACACATAGAGCCTAGTCGCCCCGTTTAGTCCCCTGCCAAGTTTAAGACTTCCCTTTTTAAA
>Ga0179591_1188262_pt1 | contig 12169 bp, 13 predicted proteins | sample CZOMad2_1_08_16f_FD_182891 | JGI IMG/M metagenome (GOLD analysis project Ga0179591, IMG submission 182891) | Vadose zone soil fungal communities from Angelo Coast Range Reserve, California, USA - CZOMad2_1_08_16fungal (PacBio error correction) | ecosystem: Environmental > Terrestrial > Soil >... | reverse complement strand
TTTTCAATACCGGGAGGTTTTTTACGGACCACCCCCTCAACTCCACGGGGCGCGGCTCTTGGGACGCGGCTTGGATGGGCCTTTTTTTCGCGTTTTTTTTCCCCCCCGGTCAGTGGCGGGGTGGATTGTGGAGTTCCGGGACCTGCTTTCCCCGTAAAAAAACTTGGACTCTCTCTTTCTCCCCAATCGCCCCAAAACATCCAAATGACGTGCGCCCCTCCTGTTTTTTGTTGGTTTTCTTTGGAAATTTGTGCCGCTTTTTCTCGTTTGACCATACAACCGCCTCATTTTCATCCATTTTGGTTCAAGTCAGGTTCAACCAACTCTGTGGCCAACTGTCGACTGTTTCTTTGAGGTTTTTCGGTCGGCAGCCCGTCTGGTCAAACCGCGGGGCCTTTTCGGACCCCGTCGCCTTGCAAAGATTTGATGTCCAACCCGAGGCTTACGTCGCGACATGCACTGAGGGGTCTGGCCCTAAATCCCCCCCCTTTCCCTCCCGCAAAATCCCAAGAGCAATGAAATCCAGCTTTTCCTTTTTGGTTTTGCTGAGTCAGTTCCCGCATCGAACCCTCATTGTGGCAAATGACCAGCGCCCCCCCATTTTTTTTTTTTCCGGTGAATCTTTTAGTCAATATTACGGGACACCCCCCTATTTTGAGCGTCCTGCACATAAGGGTTGGAAGTCCTGTTGAGTTCGCAACCCCGATCTTTTGGCGCTTCCCCTTCCTTTTTTCCCTCCTGTCTTTTTGCCCCCGGTGGCTTTTTGGTCTACTTCTTTTTTTCCCATGTCGGTTCTTGGCCTCCAGCCTTCCCGGATCGTGTCCCTTTCCATCGCCAGATCGTGAGGGGGGGCAATTCTTTCTACTTTTTTTTTTTTATCCTCCTTCCGTCCTTGCACTGCGTTTTGACGTTTTTTTTACTGTCTTTTCTCCTCCCCACATCACCCCTTCTTTAATGTTGGCGTTTTTTTTGCGTCATTGCTCAGTTGCGGGGTCCCGTGAATCGGCAAGGCATCTCTTCCCCTTTCTGGGTGTTCCCCCCACATAGTCTTTCTCCACGGCGTGCCCGGTGCCGTGCCCCCCCCAATGATTCCGGACCTTCCGCTGTTGCTAAATAGTTCTGGTCTGCCTCGCCATTGCCGACCCTTTGTGATGGATTTTTTGTCATGTTTCAATGTCGCTCCAAGCCTCAGCTTTTTTTGTTGTGTCTGGAAGAGCATGGTCCCCTTTTCGAGCTCGATCAAGCCAGCGCTCTTTCGAATGGTCAACGAGGCTCCCCCCTTGAGCGACAGTCCTATACAGGAGCTGGTTTTTTTTTTTTTTTTTTTTTTTTTTTTTTTTTTCCTCCTTTTTTTTTTTTTTTTTTGCCTTGGCCGCCCCTTTGCGGTTTGCGATTTTTTTTTGTTTGTTCTTCCCCCAATAACCATTTTCTTTTGTGTTTGAAGCCGTTTCCTAGTTCTTTTTTTATTGCGAGCCCTTTGGCTTTTACTAGATTTTGACTAATAGTTAGGCGTTGCCTTTTTTTGGGTGTTCTGATGGACCCTCTTTTTTTTTTTTCTTTGTTTCCACAAGTGCACTCAAAGAAAGGCCGGAGGTGGTGGGGTCTGTTTCTTCAATGGCCTTTGAAGCGTCAACTGCGCGTGCTCTGTGTTTTTTGCTTGTTTTGGTTGTTTCCCCGTGGGCGTGTCCTGGCTTGTTGCACTTTTCTTGCTACAACCAGTGCGAGTTTTCTTCAGGTTGTTACTTCGGTGGCGTTTCGACCCAGTTCCCCTTTTGGGTGCGGTTCGTGCGGACAGGTACCACCCCACCCCACTTTGCTTTTACACCATTTTCAACCAGAACCCTTTCGTCCGGCCGTTTTTTTTTTGCTGGGCTCCCCGACTTGGTCGGGCTAGTTGTGTTATCTGAATGTTCTAACCCCCTTCCGTTCTTTTAGGAATGGGCGTGCCTCGTTTCACCACCTTTTTTACCCTCTCTCCTCTTTGTCAAACCCCCCCCTTGGTAGTAACCTTCGCGGCCTTGTTGAATGAGCCAATCAAGATTGCCCCTTCTTCCCCTGGGCTTTTGTTGAAACGGCGTTGTTTCGTTTTTCGTGTTCTCCAATCCTTTTTAGGGGTTGTTCGGTGCGCTACTTTTCCCTTCGACCTTTTGAGTGATGGGCGCCCTCGTCCCCCCCCCTTGCTTTTTTGACGCTTCAGAAAGATGTTAAACCTTTCATGCGGCCGGAGCGCTGATCCGAGCCACTCCCGGAAGTGACATTTGGCGCTGGCTGACAACGGTGTTTTCTGTTGTTAACCGAACGTTCGTTGGTCCGGTTGCTGGTGCCATTTGATTTTTTTTCACTTTCCTTTACTTTTTAGTTATTTCCCGGACCTCCTCCGTGGATTCCGGATCCTTGCTTTCCCTTGTTGGCCTATAACCGTCGGTTTTCTTTGTGTCCGGTTTTTGCTCTTTTCTTCTCCCCTATCCTTTAGTTGATGTCCGTGAGGTTATTGTCAGCCCTTCCTTTTCAGGCTAGCTTTTTTTTCCTTTTGCTTCTTTGGGGTTCCCGTTTGTTTTTTTTTTTTTGGGCAGTTCTTGACCCCTCTCCCCCCCCGTCCAGCAATTATTTCGATAGAAAATGTCCCCACTCACTTGTCTCACAACAAACCCCCCTTTAACACCTCCCGAACACAAACTTCCCCTTGCCTTGGGGTTTGCGGTTGCCCACTGTTTTCCATTCACCTTGCCCAATCCTTCTGTTTTACAGAAAACAGCCCCCCAGGGCTTCTTTTGCCCCCCCACAGTCGCAGTTGAACCCCATGCCGGCCAGTCGTGAAACAACGCGCTTCGACTGCATTAAAGATGTTTTCCTCCCCAATCAATAACTCCTTTCACTCTATCTTGTAATCTCTAGTGTTTGTTTTTTTTTTTTTTGACAGATCCTGCACGCAGTTTTCTCCTTTGTTGTTTGTCCCACATTTTCTGGCTTATGGTGTCTCGCATCAATGTTGCCTTTTTTTTTCGCTGTATTTGCCAAAAGTGTCGGTTACCTTTTGGACACCATGTTGCCGCTGTTTTTTTCCTGTCCGTTTGCGTTGGCCCTGCTTTGGAATGTCAGTCTGTGTTGAATATTTTGTGTCAATTTTTTTTTCCTTTTTGTTCTTTCTCATTTTTTCTTACACTGAGGTTGGTTTCTTCCCCCTCGAACCTTGATAAATTTTAACGTGTATAACTTGGTGTTAGTCTGCCCGTGAACCTTCGAAAAAGTTCGCTTTTTTTCCCTGTTAAAGCTCCGCGAGGTTTCACCGTTCAAATTCTGGCTTTTGGCGACACCCAGTGTTTTGAGTGAGAGAACCTGGACCTTCAGCAACCCCCCCCCCTATATGGGTTTACCTCCGTATTTCCACGGACAGGCTCAGAACAGGCTCTTTTTCAGTGCCCCAAATGAAGTCCAGCCCTTGTCCTGTTCAACCCCGGCTTTGGCTTTCCTTTTTTAACCTTCTCCCATAACAGTCAAGGGTTGCCGGCGCCCCTGCCCTCTCCCCCCCTGGGCCCCCCCAGGTGCGTTCTCAACGGGCCCGAAACAAACGCCTTTTTTCCCCCCCAAGCCCCACGTTTCCGTCAATTCTTGAGTTGTCTCATTTTATCTCGCGGGGCGCGCCTTCCTCCCCCCTTTCCTCCTTCTAAGTGCGTCCTTCCTTTGGTTGGGAACCCGAGGGGCTGACCATCCTTCCCCCCCAGTTAATCGTTATTTTCCACAAATGACCGTATTTGCGCCCCTTCACCTGCCAGCTTTTAAGGACCCCCGTTATTTTTTTTGTGTTTTTAGCACCAAAACAACCAAAGCAAATACCCCCACCCACCAATTACAAACACCCACCTCCCCCCCCCCCCAAATAAACCCTCACACACCCCCCCCCCAACAACCCCCACACCCCCCCCCCCCCCCCCCAACCACAACCCCACCCCCGAACAAGCCCGAACCACCCGCAGTTTTCCTTCCAAGACTTCCTGGTTCACAGGTCACTTCGTGGATTGTCTTGATGTCCCGCTCTCCTTCGCCCTTTATCCCATTTTCACTGACCCTTCTGTCGTGTTTTGTTTTCCCTTCAATTCGGCCCATTTCCTGCGTAGGACTTGTTTATGACCCCCATTAGCTCCCCAGGCCCCTTCCTACGGGCTCTTTTCTTCTTTTCTTTTTCGTCACGCAAAACCTCAATTCCCCACCGTCACCAGGGTTGTTCCGTTTCCATGTACTCACACCCCGTGATTGTGGGCCTTCCCCTTCCCTTTTGCCGTAATTCGTAAAACGGGTTTTTTTTCCAATTTTCTCTTCCTTTTGAGCCGCTCTACATGGATTTCTACGCTACACCCTTTCTCCCCAGACTTGGGTAGCTTGCAAGGTTGCCACCCCCCAACCCCCCCCTGATCAACAAAGAGAAGAACAAGTTATTTCTTTGTTACCGGCCCCCCCCCACCTCCTTTGAGGTTTTTTCTTTTTAAGGGATCGTTGTTGTTCCCCCGAACATCGCGATTCCCCATAGCTTTTTCATTTGGCCATCCGCGTTTCCATCCCGTAACTTGATGAGTTGAATAAAAACGAAGGCATGACTTTTCATCGCTCCCCCTCTTAATAGCTTTCGTTCTCGTCTCCCTGGTACTTTCAAAACCCTCCCAGCTTCTCAGTACTGTCTTTTTTTGCCCTGCCGACCGAATATGATAACCTCTTTCTGGTGCCTTCCAGAGTGGTCTTTCTTTTTCCCAATGAGTCTCTGGAAGGGCTTAGGCTCCCCCGCTTATAAAAACACTTGTTGTCCGAGGGCACTAACCCCAACGTTGCTCTTTTGAGTTTTCGGATTGGAGGAGTGACCCATCTGAAACACTATGCGACATCACGATACCCCCCCGAATCTCATGGAATCGATGCTTTTGTCTCTTTCGGTCATTGCGAGTCGTTGCGTATATTCCTTCCATTTCAAATTGTGGGGGAAGACTTTCCCCTGTACGTTGTCACCTGGTGTATTTTTTAGGGGCCCCTAAATAAGTGTGGTTTCTCTCTCTGCAAGCCTGACCCCGGTTTTTTCCTCTCTTTTTTTTGACCCTCTCCCTCCGACCCCCCAAGGAGGATGTGCTGTTTTTGATTTCGTTTTTCTTTCCGTTTCCAACGACCAATGCCCGTGTTTCACGGTTGATCATGCATGAGTGGATCGCTCGTCTATCCTAGGGAGGTAGAGGCCCATCGTTTTCGTCGATGTTTTTCCACGGGGTTCCCTTGCTTCTGCACGTTTTTTATTGTTCCCCCTTGATTTGTGTTAAAAAGATTATCGCTTACTCTTTTTTGTCCTTTCCCGATCACGTTCTGGTTCTTTTTCACACTCCGGTGGATTTTTGTGCGTGGTTGGCGCCGGCTCAGTTCGGCTCGATTAGTTGTTTTTTCCCCCCGTTTTCAAACCAGCTTTTGTCTTCCATCGCTCTCTTTGGATTGCCGTTGTGAAGGGTCCCCCCTCCCCCCCCTTCATCCCCCCCCCTTTTTTTTGTGGCTCCTTTCATTCCCCCCCCCCCTTGAGGTTGCCTTTCTTTTCCGACCCCTGACCATTCAATGCTGGTTTGTTCATTTGCGCTTTTGTTTTTTTTTTCGGAATTTCCGGACGTGCTCCATTCCTTTTGTCGTGCTCGTGCCCGTTAAGTTTTTTTGTTTGTTTCGCCCTTCTTCCCCCAGCGCCGCTTCTGAGTTCCTTTTAGGTAACTGAAACCTGTTGGGCGGTTCATTTCACTTTGCGCCTTTTTCCTTTCCCTTTTTCCACCCCGCCCTCCAATCGGCATTTGAATTTTTTTTTTTTTACCACTGATGATTTTGTCGTGGGTTCGGTGATGGGTTCGTGACCGCCAAGCTTACTCCCCTTTTTTCCCCGGCTTGGAGCGCCACCCTTTTATTTTTGGCGCGGAGTTTATAAGCTCCTTTTTTGACCGTTGCGTGAGTGGACTTTTTTTTTTTACCCATTCCCCGCGCCATTGATGGGCGCCTTGCTTTCCCTTTTGCCCCACCCCAAAGTAGCCTACCGTCCAAAAGCGGATGTGTCTTCATGTTTGTAGTGTGTCCAGGGCCTGCCCGGTATTGATTACCCTCTTTTCCCGTCCTTTGTTTTTTTGTGTCGAGGATTCCCTTGAAATGTCAAGACGGCTGGAGTCACTCCTTTTCCCCCACCCCAATCCACTCTTTCGGGTTTGCCTTGCTTGTTTACGTTTTGGATTTTTAGTTCGGGGCCGATTTGTTTTTTTTTTGCTCTTTTTCCCGATCTTTGCGCAAACCTTCCGGTGGCGTCTCGGTTTTTCCCCCTCGCCCCCCTCCCCGACGGCCGTCTCCTCCTTTTTTTTTGGGATTAGTTGAGTTTGCTTGCGGTTTTGTCTTCCCCCCGGATTCCTCGCAGTCCATCGACAAGTCATTGTCCCCCCCCCAATCTGTTTAAGGCGATTTTTTTTTTGTTTTTTCCCCAGCCCTGTCTGCTGCCCCCTGGAACTTAATATGTCTTTGTTCGGAACCCCTTCCTCCTCTCGTTTTGTAAAGATGAACAAACCCCTTGCGCTACTCCTTTTCCAGCTCCAGTGTTGCTCCTGGTTTTTTGGCTTTCTCCGCTTTTTTTTCTTTTTCCCCCGCACAATCAAAATAAACCATTCCCCCTTTTTCACCCTTGGAGATTTGTGGTCCTCTAGAAGGTAGACATTGGGTCCTTTCCCCCTTCTCGCCCACGGTTTGCTGGAAGTGCGGGACTCGACCGCGTTCTCTTTTGTTCCCCCCCCCCCAACCCCTCTCTTTGAAGCGGTTCCGGACCTCATCTCTCCCCTGACTTTCTCGGCGTTGCCGACAACGCATCCCCCTGCTCCACTTGATCCTGTGGTTTCATACAGGGTACTTTCTCGTTCACTTGCTCCTTTTTCTCGATAACTTCCTATTGGCTGCGAGTTATTCCTTCCCTGAAACTCCCCGTGTGCACCTTTTTCGCATGTATTTAATTTCCGTTTTTTTCTTTTGATTTTTCCTTTTTCGGACGTCCCATCGGAAATCCTTGATTTCCCCCCTTTCCCCGTTTGCGTTGACTCCGGGGTCCCCTGTAGTACTTTGATTCAGTGCCCTCTCTTGTACGCTGGCGCGTCTTGCCCCCCTGGGTCGTATTTCCCCCCTCAGGATTGATCTCCCACACCCTTTTCGATTTGGGCCCATCCATTCCCCCATCTCCCCCTTTTCTCTGGTTTTCCTTGATGGACCCACTAGGTTTTATTCCCCGTCAGACGCGCATCTCTTGCAGCTCTCCCCCATGCGATTATGGATGGGGATTGTCCGACAAATTTCACCGGCCGTTCCACTTTGCCGACATTTTTTTTTTCCCCCTCCTTTTCTCTCTTCCTAGCTTTCCTTCGCGTCGGCCTGAGAACGGCCCTGGTTGTGAAAAGAACGCGCTCGTTCTCGTTCTTTATCAGAGTCTTTTTTCGGAGAGCGTCCGGCCTTTCCCGGTTGCCCTGAGGATTTTTTCCAAAGTTCCCTCTTCCTGTTTTTCGCCCTGCTTGCCCTAGTCTGGGGAATTTCTGTTTGGTCCGCCGGCCTTTAACTAGATTTATACCCTCTTTTCCAGTTAAGTGCTTTTTCGTGGATGGTCATTTTCTATCCGATAGCGATGTTTCGATGTGCCCCCCCCCCACGGCTTTAAAAGCCAAAAGCCCACGACCTTGAGTGGTGGGCTGTAAATCTAAGCCGTTCCCCAGCTGTTTCTTTTGTGCGTTTTGGTTGTCCCCTTGCGTTTCCCTTTTTCCTTCCCTAGCTTTTGATTTCAAACGGTCTGCGCTCCCTCCAGTTGCGAGCTGGTTTTTTTTTCCCCCGTGTATCCGCTAGTTCTTTCTCCCCTGTTTCGTGTGGGCGGTCTTGCCGCTCGTGCAGTGCCAAGGCGTTCGGTGTTTTGGGGGCGGTGGGTCCGGCCAACCCCTTTTCCTTTACCATTTTTTTTTGCCTTGGGCCTCCCCCGTTCGTTTTTTTCATCATTTTCGGTCCGGGATGAGGTTGGTGATGTTACCCCGTTCCCCTTCAGTCGGAGAGGATTTGGCCTCATCGGTTCCCCTTTGCTTTTCCTGCTCTCCTCTTGCTTTGTAGGAATTGTCGCCCCCGGTGCTCTTTTTTCTCCGATGGCACTACGATTGCCCTTGCCTGTCATTGTCCTTTTTCCCTTTGACCCAGTCGGGGCTTGTTTTTCTTTTTCCAAACTCCCACCTTTTTTCTTTGATTTTCCTTCCGGGGTCCTGGTTTTTTTCATTACGCATAGACTTTTGTGGAGCTCTGTTTTCCCCCCACCACCCCCTTTTAGTGACTTTTTTTTCTCTAAAACTGTAGGGAATTTTTTGCTTGTCTCTCCTGATAATTTTTTGCGCCCCCCCTCCCCTCCTACCATTGCCTCAATGGCTTGCTACAACCTGGCTTTTTTTGCTTTTTTTTTCCCCGTTCATTGGCTTGTGGGTACGGGCCTGGAAAGTGCCTTTGCCCCAATTGGCTTTCTGGCGTCTTCCTTTTTTCGTTTTTCGGGTATTCCAGCCTTCTTTTACTTTTGTTGGCATGATACCCGTTCTGCGTTTTGTGTTTGCTAAGTTCATTACTCCTTTTTAACCGTTTCTGCTTTTTCCCGTTATTTTTCTAATAGAAATTCCTTTCCCGTGTCCCGTTTCCTCCGTTCGCGTTTGAAGTTTTTTGCCTTTTTCGTCCTGGGCCATAGCCAAGTCCCCAGCCCATTCTTCCTCCTTTTTCTTCTTTGTACAAACAACCAACGCAACGTTTTGTCCTTACCCCAAATCCTTCTCCTCCACAAATTCCGACCCCAACCTGGCCTTGATTGCCTTGTCACACTTACATCCGCCCCCCCCCTTTTTTTTCCCCACGGAGAAGTTTGGAACATACCCTCACCATCGGGCTCCCTTTTCCAAACCCACGCAGAAGACGTACCCTTTACGGACAGTCCCTGATGTCGATCGCTCCGCTGTTCCAAACATCTTTTCTTGTTCCCTCTTAAGAAGTCACCTCTCCTATTGTTAATTAATTCCTTGTTTTTTTGTTGTTGCTTGATGATCTGGAACTTCGTTCTTATTTCAACCTCTTTTTTGTATGCTTGATTTTGCGGATCGTGCTCCTCATTTTTACTTGTGGGCACTTTTCCTTTTTGTGGTCCCCCAACTTTTTGATGGGTCCCCCTTGTTTTTGTGTGTCCTCTTCACCCTTTTCTCGCCTCTTTTTCTTCTTTGAGATTGTTCCCTTTGGATTGGTCAGTGTCAAGGACCCCCTTCCCATGTGTTTTTTCTGTCTTGGAGGCCTCTATTTTTTAACACTTGAAGAGCTGGCCAATTTCTTTTAAATTTGATCCTTTGCTTTTGAAGTGTTTGGTCGTTGCTACTTAAGCCCCCGGTCCGACAAGAAGTTTTAGCGATGGTCCCCCGCCCTCGATGATGAAACAGGGGTGGATGCTTTCTCAACCCCTCCTTTTTCCACGGCAACACTCCCGTATTGATTTTATTTCCGTTCTCCCCTGCATTCCATGTCCCCCCCCAGCTTTTCAGAAAGGCCCAAGTTTTTCTTTTTTTCCTTCCCACCCCTGACAGTTCTCCCTGGAAACGGCATACTTTAACCCGTGCCGTTGAAGCCGACCCTCTCCCCTCCCTTTTTTTTTTTTTTAACTGTCCCCTTTTTTTCGTTTTTTCGTCACACTGCCAGCGGCCCCGGTCCCCTTTTTCGCGTTTTTTCCCCAATCCCAGAAAAAAAACAATTTTTTCCTTGCCCAGCCCGTCGTGTGACAATTTTTCCCTTTTCTTGAGTTTTTTTTATTACCCCTGCGAATGCCGTCTTTCTGGTTTACTATAGCGCTTCCTGTTCGGTGAACCGCTTTTGGCGGACCCCACCAGCCAACTTAGTTTCTATGTGCTTTAAACCCTTTGGACCTTTTCAGCGCCCCTTACTTCCACCTTTTCCAGAAAAGGATTTTTATACACCAAACCCCCAAAAACCCCAAAAACCCACCTACCCCCCACCACCCCCACAACAAAGACCCCTCCCCAAGTCAGCCCAGGTCCGGCCCCTTTCGTTGAGGGATATATCCCTCTTCCCTTGCGCCCCCTTTCCTCCCACGGTTCCATTTATAGTCATCCTTTGTGTTTTACCTTCCAAAAAGGCGGCCCCCCTCTCTCTCCTTTTCTTTATGACATCAGCCTTTCCCCTTTTCCTGCCCTTGCCCTTAGGCGGTTGGTTTCCCCCTCCCGGTGGGCCGAAATACTACATTAAGTCACCCCCCTTTTGTTTTTGTGCAACGCACCGCACTTTCTTTCTTTGGTCTTACTTCCGGCCGCTTCTGGACACTTTGGTTCACCTAGAGTCTATTTCTGGCGTCAACTTTTTCTTTTTTTTCTCGCCTCGCACTTTATCCCCCCCTATTTTGTGAGACGAAGTTCCACACCCCCCCCCCAACGCCCCCCTCCCCCGCTTTTCTTTTTTTCCAGCCCTTTTTCCCTGTATCAGTCCCCACCCTCCTTTTGGTCTGTTTCTTTTTCTTTTCATTCCGGTGGTGGGAAAGACCTTCGTCCGCTTTTTTTTTTTCGGCCTCTAATTCATTTTTATATCCACCGCCTTTCTAGAGTGGATCCTCGTATTCCCCTTCTCTTTTGGAGAAGTCACCGCTACTCCGCTTCCCTTTTTTTTTTTTTCTTCTCGCCTCCCGTTTACCCCAACTCTTCCTCCTTGCCAGGCTTTTTCCCAGGCCCCGGACCTACAAGTTTCCTTTTTGAATCTATTCGTTCTTTTTCCCTTTCATCTTTTGAGTTCGTTGATTGCAACCTGTTTCTGTGGCCCAATTGACGTTTCGGGTCCCTCTTCCCCACTTTTCGGAGAATACACCACTCTTCTTCTTTTTGCCCAGTGGCGTTCTCCTTAACCAATTTTGGTGCCAGCCGTCCCTTGATTCATACCCCAAATACTCGGCATTTCCTTCTTCTTTGCGAGATATTTTCTCTTGTTTTTCTCGAATCACAGGCCCACGTATAAGTGTCGGTTTCCACTACAGTTTTATTTTTTATTATGGGACAATCGTTATAATTTTGTTCTTTCTCGATTTTTCCTTAGGAGTCAACCCCCTGTGTTCTCCATGACGCGGCTGACACCGGATCTTGCTTTTTGTTTCCTAAGATACAGGGGTCCCGCTTTGTTCCCCCTCGGTGTAAAGGTGTATCAGGTCCTTGATTTTTTGTCCGGCTAGTCTGCATCCTGCCCCCTCGCTTTCTGAGTAACTGTCGGCGCTGTTTTTTTCCCCTTCTTTTGCTTTTGTGATTTCCCTCCCTGTCTATGCCCCCCAGAAGATATCTCTAAAGGGCTTTGTTTTTGTTGTGCCTCCCCTTCCCCCTGTCCTGTTCCTCTTTTCCCCCTTTCTTGAGGGCGCTCTTGTTCTTGGCGCGGGCCTGCTCCCCTCCTTTCGGAGTTTAGGTGCTGGAACACGTCCCGTGCTTTTTCTCCCTGATTTTGATTTTCAAGCGCCCGTTCTCTTGTCAGTCCCTGACTTTCCCCAAGACCCTCACCCCCTCCAAACGTCGTATTCCCCCTCTTTTTTCCTTTCCCTGAGGTGCGAATTATACCGACGCCCCACTCTTCCCCTTTTGGTTGCGTTTGTATAATGCTTTTTCTTTTTTGTTTTTTTGTGAGGACGCGGGATTTTCGGTCCTCCCCCCTTTTTCTTCCTTTCGCTCGGACTTACGGAAGTTAGGCGCTTTTTTTTCGGATGTGTTCGTCCCCTGGTAATTGTCCTAGTCTATGCGAATAACTGCCTTTGCAAACTCCCGCCCTCTCTTGTACGGGGGAAAGACGAATTTCAGGATTGAGAGTTTCGTCGGGTCTGGGGTCTTCCTGACCAGTGATGCAACATTTTTCCCCCCCCTTTCCCCCTGCTTTTTTTCGTGATTTCCCGTATTTAGATGGGACTTAGTTTCTTTTTTCGTGAACCTCGATTCCAGTTTTTTTTGAGGGGCCTGCCCGTCCCTCGGGCTCCTGTCCTCTAATGACCGGGGCGTGTTTTCATCCCTCATTCCCCCCCCCTCCCCAGCGACAGTTTCACAGTGGAAAGCAATTGAAGTTGACTTTTGTTGACCGTTCTCTCCCTTTCCAGCCGCGGGTTCCCATT
>Ga0179591_1288959_pt1 | contig 12170 bp, 16 predicted proteins | sample CZOMad2_1_08_16f_FD_182891 | JGI IMG/M metagenome (GOLD analysis project Ga0179591, IMG submission 182891) | Vadose zone soil fungal communities from Angelo Coast Range Reserve, California, USA - CZOMad2_1_08_16fungal (PacBio error correction) | ecosystem: Environmental > Terrestrial > Soil >... | reverse complement strand
GTATCTTTTTCCCCTTTTTTTTTTTCCTTTGAGTGTCCCCTTTTTCCCCCTTCGACCAGGACGCGGTGCCGCCGGTCTTTTTCTCTTTCTTTTCCTTTTTCGTCGGGAATGTTTTTTTCCCCCCCTTATGATAAACCTGCCTTTTTTTTTTTTGCAGGTATTTGTTCCTTCAGCGTTGGTTTCGTTCGACAATGATTTTTTTTTTGCACCAGGGTCGACCCTCCCCAATTCCTGTTCCCCCCCCTTTCCCTCATCAAGTGATACCTCTTTTTTTTTTTCCCCCTACGGTGTGACCAATCGTGTCTTTCCCCACTGAGCAGATTTTTTTCATAAACTGCTGGTACTCTTGGTTTGTGTTGTTTACGCAATAGGTTTTTTTTTTTCCCCCCCACGAAGCTTCCCCGGTACGCCCCCCGCAAACCACCTTCCTTCCCGTTTTTTTTGCATATGCGAACTTTGCTGGTTTTTTTTTCTGTGGAGGGCTTTTTTTGCTTGGTCCCTCCCTCCAACGAGTATTTGCGATCGCCGCCCCCTTTCCCCGACATCCCCCCCCCCCTTCAGATCCTGTGAAACTTGTTTGGGCGGTCTTTTTTTTTCGTGGCCGTCCCACCCCGGTCCCTCCGGGGTCAAGGCGCCCCTTTTTTTTCCCCTTCTTTCTGAAGCATTTTTTTTTTAACCCCCCCCCTTCATGTCAAGATTTCCCCCCTCCGCCACTGCCCCCTTTTGGATAAGGACTTCTTCCCTTACTACCAGACGTGTCCTTTTTCCCCTGTTTGACCGGAACCCCCCTTCCCCCCCCTTGCCGAAGCCTTCCCCTCGTCAAAACGGGTTTTTACGATCCCTGGCCTCGCCCCCTTTTCGACTGTTCCAACCCGTACAAGTTCCTCCTTCTCCATGTTTTCGGTGAATCTTGTTTGGCGGACGGTTACGGACGACAGGCTCTTTTTTCTTCCGGAAAAGGGACTGGTCCTGTTGACTAAAATATATTCTTCTTTGATTTAGTACCCTGAGCGGATCTGGGGCGTCGACGGGGGGGTTTTTTCTAAGATGCATCGCGACTTTACAGGTTTTTTTTTTTATTATTAGGGGTACTTTTTTCCTGCGATTTTTTTTTTTTTTCCTTTTCTTGTCAGTGAGATTAGACCAAAAGGTTTATGGTGTTTTAAGGGTTATCTTTTGCCTGCGTGTGAAAACCTCTTTCTTCCCCCTTTATTCGGACACCCAATCGTTTTTTTCGTGGGATTTTTTTTTTCATTTTCCTTGGCAGGGGAGGATCCTTTTTTGGAAAATTTGCAATTTTTTTTTGGTCCTAAGGGATTTCTTGACGTGCCTCTCTCTTGGACGGACATTGACCCGGGCCCCTCTTTTTCCCCAGTGACAGGGTCCTTTTTCCCCACGAATCCTTTGTTAGTTGACCCCCCCACTTTGGGGGAGCTTCTTGGTGTTGGCGTTCTTTTTTTTTTTTTCTTACATTGGCTCCTGATCGCCGCTTTCCAACGCTTTGGGGAGGGCGAGGGCCTTCTCCACCGCCGCTTTTTTTTTTTTTCGAATTCACGCAGTGTCTTGTGGAAGGTTTTCTTCTTTGTCTTTTCTTTTTTTTTTTGGTGGAGGGCTTTCTCCTTATCTCCTGGCTGGAGGGTTTTTGGCGCTATGGGGAATTACTTTCCCTCCCCCCCCCCCCTTTGACTGATCTTTTCCAGACAGTGTGCTTTTTCCTGCAGCCCCTCTAGTCGAATTTTTCTCTTTGTTTTTGGAGGGCCTACTCTTCCCAGGATAAGTAATTTTCTTCTTCTTGCGGAAGATGGTTTCCTTGTGAACCTGTGTTGACTTGCATGTCGAAATTTAGACCCCCCTCCGGTTGTCTGAGGATTTTCCCATAACCCTTCCCCCTCCCGGTAGGGTGTATAGTCTTAAAGGGAGGAAAAATTCTCCCCTGGCCGTCTTTCACTGACATAGTCCCCGTTTCAGCCGCTGGTCTTAGCTCAGGGTTTTTCCTTTTTTTTGCTTCCACGACATCCTCGGGACCCCAGGACGGTTTGTACACCTCCTTTCCCCTTCCCGAACCCCTTTTTTTCTCCCCCTGTCCGCTTTTTTCCCCCCTGAAGGCTCAGCTCCACCCCCTCTCAACAAAAATTTTTTTCCCCAGATCCCCCCACCAAAACACAGTGTTCCCCCCAGAAAGATCAACCAACCCTAAGAGTCCCCCCCCCACAATAGACCCCCCCCCTCCTCTTTTTCCCAATGTGGAATCTTTTCTTTCCATGGACCGAGATTTATCTTTTCTCACCAATGAGTCTCCCTTCTCCCGCTCCTTAGTCGGGCTCGGATGCTTTCAAAGGAGAATGGCAGCCCCTTCGACCTGGACCCCGGCCCGCGGATCTTTTTCTTGTGGGAGAGGGATTCTCTTGTCGCAAACTTTCTTTCTTTTTGCCCGTTACCGGCGTTCTTTGACACCTTGAACAATTTAAAATGCCCCCTATTCTTTTTTTCTTGTTTCAGCAATGGCAACTCCCCCATGAAGCATTGGGTTTTCCCCGACAAAAAACTCCTTGGTTGAGTCCTCCTATATTTCTTTTTCAGTGGAGGGTGGATCCTGCAAGAGGGGCAAACCTCATCTTTCCCCCCCAGTAGAAGCCTTTTTTTTTTTTCCCCTTAGATTCGACGATCTCTTTTCGATTTTTTTTCCCACCGTGGATTTTTCCTCAGTTTTTTTTGAAGTTGCCGCTAAGGCCCCTTTTTTGTGTGGGAACCGCAGCCCTCTTTTTTGCAAGATTCGTGTACCCTTACACCTTCAATTAACCTTTTTTTCCCACACCCAAACCGGCCCACCTGATGGCAATTTTAGCCGTCTCCCGACGTGCATGCGTTTTTTCTCTTTCCCCCCAATGCAGTGCTGTCTTTTTTTTTTGGCGGTTTCCTAAAAAAAGTTTTTTCCCCCCCTTGTTGAAGTTTTAATCCGCGTTTCCAGCTGTGGTCCTGCGGATGGCGGGAATCCCTCCCCCCCCGGTTTCCGACGGTTTCAACTTTTTTCTTTTTCTCGAACATCTCGGTACCCGTAACCGTGGGGGGGAGACCCGGTTTTCAATTCGTTGCTGTGCGCCTTTTTTTTTTTCTTTTTTTTTTGGGGCTTGTGTGCTTCAACTCCCCCTTTTTCCCTTTTTGCAGAATTTTTTTTAGGGAATTCATCCCCTTTTTACATTCCCCTCCCGTAGTGTTGTTTATCTCATCTCCTTCAACAGCCCTGGCGCACGGCTCGGTAGTAGCATTTACCCTTTCACCTTCCCGGTGGAGCCCCCCCCCCTTTCCTTGATCTCTTTCCTGAAGCAAGGCCCCCCCCCCCCGAAAGGCACTTTCCCCTTTTTTTCCACCAAGAGCGGAGTTAGAAGGGGGCCGGGTTTAAACCTTTTCATTGGATTTCCCCAAACGCCGCTTGAACAGTCGACCTGTCTTTTTTTCCTTAAGTGGATGACCGCCAGTTTCATGTGCAAACATCGGAAACGGCTTTTTTCTTCCTTAAAGGTCAGTTTTTTCCTGTTTGTAGTTTTTCCCCCTCCTCCAGCAGATGCCTTCCTCCCTTCCCCAGAGAACGGGCCTTCTGGGAGACTTTTTTCCCACTTTGTCTTCAGTTAACGGGATCTCCCCGCTTTTTGAAATTGTTTCCCTTTCTTTTTCTGGTTCCCCCTGCATTCAGGTCGGGCCGGTAAGTCTTTTGAGGCCCCCACCCAAACGTCTTCTGCTTCTTTCCCCTTGCCCACATTCCTCGCACGGAGCCTTTTCCCATGAAAAAGCCCTCCCCTTTCCTTCTCTCGAATTTTTTTTCTTTTTTTGGGCACTGGGACTGGCCGTCCTTCCGGCCAAATTTTTTTGTTTTTTTTTGCCCGATCTCCCCGGAGGACCTTCTTTTTTGCAAGACAGCCAGGCTCCCCGTTCGGTTTTCCGTGGGGTGTTTCCCCCAATGGATTCAGCGTCTTTTCCAGGCTTTCCTCTGGGTAGTGAGTTCCCCTTCCCGGGATTCGGCTTTTTCCCAACCCGTCGCCCCCCCAAAAACCCCTTTCCACGTTCCCTCACACATTTTTTGGGCCCAATCCGATCCCCTCTTCCAGATGCGGTTATTTTAGCTTCGACAAGGTTCCCTTTTTTTTGGCGAGCCAGCGCGCGTTCCTTTCCTGCAGTGCTCTTAGTCATTTTCCCCCTTTTTTTGGCTAATTTTTCTATTCTTCCCCTCGATATCTTCGCCCCCTGCTGACCAGGATTCCCTCCTTGAAGGGGTCTTTCGTTGTTCTGAGTTGTGGGTTCTTTTTTCTTTCCTTGGCTTTTTGGTGGTTTTTTTTCTTGTATTGTGTTTTGGGTTGTGCATCGGTTATTGTTTTTTTTTTTTCTCTTTTTTTTTTTTTTTTTTGATTCGGGCTGGTTGTTGATCTGCAGGTACGACCGGCGGAACATGCAATTGGAATTCCCCCCCCTCAGCGTTACTGCTTTGCCTCCGACCCCCTTCTTTGGCTTGTCATGAAAAACTGTTTCGTCCCGACTTCCGTCGGGCCCCCCTTCTCCATGAGCCCAGGCGGTACGTCGGGAATTTTCTTTTTGCAAAGAAGCATCACCCCCTTGAAGGCGTTTTTTGCAGGTATTTTTTCTTTTCTTCCCTCCAGGCGGTTTTCCGAAACCGCAACCTTTTTTTCCCCCAGTTTTCTTTACCCCAACGCAATCTTGCCGCCCCCCCTTTTCTAATGATTTACTTTTTCCCCCTCCTTCGAACCCCTTCCGGCTTTTTCCCTTCCGCTTTAAAACTGGTCTCTTTGTTGAGATGGGTTCACCACTGCTTTTAATATTTCGGTGGTGTCGCCATCTTTTCGAAACACAGGTTCCCTTCCCATGAACCCCCCCCCCCCCCATCCACCAGCCGGGGGAGTGACCCCCAAAAAAAGGGGAATTCTTCTTTTTCCCGGAGGGATGGTTCCCCTGCTGGATATCCCTTCCTAAGGGCATGGCAAGCGGCGATAGCCCCCTCCCCCCCCTTTCCCCGAAACCCCTCGAGAACAAATGGGTTTTTCCCCCTCCCCCCTGGGGCTGGAGCCCCTTTTTTCCCAAACCCCGTGTCCGGGTAAAACACCCTTTTTTCCGGGCCGAGGCGTACCCCTTGGCCCATAACGTTGTAGGTCCCCTCCCCCCCCAGCCCATGAACCTTTTCTCCTCATGCACACGATTTTGGATAAGGATTTTTTTTCCTACATTCACGACCCTTGGCCCTGGCCCCCCCCAGATGTTCATTTCCGGCTTGAATTTCCTGAATGCCGTTAAAAAAAACACCCCTTCCTTTTGGAGTTTTAGTCTCTTTCCCTTCCTCGCGTTACAACGACCCATACTCCCCCCCCTCCCCTGTGACAGGCTTTCATCCTGCCCCGATGCCCTGCTATAGATACCCCCCCTTTCTTAGAACGCCCCTCCCCCTGGGGAGTAGATCATTTTTTTTCCCTTTCATTTCAGTGAACTTTTTTTTTTTTTTTTTTTTTCTTATTTAGTAAAAACCGACCCCCTTGGCAGGGGCTGTTTCCCCTTTTTCCCTGTTCGTAGTATATTCTCTCCCCCCTTTTTCGTTCTACAACACCTGGAATTTTTTCCTTCGGGCTGGGTCATCTTTTTCAAAGTAGTAGGCTTGCTCCTCCTGTTAGATAGATTTTTTTTCCCCCCAAGTGTTGTCCCCGATTGTGGTTTTTCCGGATTCGGGCACGGCCCTTGTTCCCCCCCCGAAATTTGGTTGTTTGGGCCAAAGTCTTTGGTCTTCTTTTTTTTTATGGGGCCGTGGTGCTGTGTATGATTTAGTGCTGTTTTTTTTTCCCGACGTTGGGACCTGGGGGGTGCTTTCTTTCCATACCACGTTCCCCTTTCCTCCAGCTTTTTCCTTCTTCCAGTGGGGGTTTTTAACCCGTCCCACGCCCACCGAGTTTTACTCCTTCCCCCCCCTTTAGTTTACCCCCCGTTGGTGGAGTTCTTCTCGTCCTGGGGCATAACTTGTCTTCTCGACCCGCGTTGCCCCTTTGGATAAAAGCCCATGACTTTCCCCCACGAACTCCCCCGCCCCACACCAACTATTTCAGCAATCTGGTGGAAGGTGAGCGTTTGGGGGGCGGGGTCTTTTCCCCCCCCGGATTTTTTTTGATGCTGGAGGGGGTTTATTTCTTCCTATTCCCCCCCAAAACCTGGAGGCCGCGAGCGAGGACATCTGTTTAAGCCCGTTCTGCCCCCTTCCGGATCGCGAACTTCTTGCGAAGAAAGAGATTCCAAGCCGTCAGTTCCTCTGAGGCTCTTTTTTTCAAGTGGCTCAGTTATCCGGTGTTTAGGCAGATGGTCCTTTCCCTGGGGCCTTTTTCCTGGTTTTTTTTTTTTCCGTCCCTCGAAAAAATTGGAGTTTTTTGGCTGCCCAACCCTTGTTTTCACGGGGAGATTCCTTGTATAGATGCTCCCCCCGAGGGCACCCCCCATCCCCCCGTTCGGACATTTTTCTTTTAACTCAGATCTAAACCCCCCCGGCCGCATGGCTTCGGCTTCTCGGGGTTTTCCCCCCCCACAGGCCAAGTCTCCCCTTTACGGGAACAGACGGACCTTTCCGATTCGGCCTTTTTTTTTCCGTAAGGCCTGTTTTCCTCTTTTTTGCTCTACATCCCGAAAACGATCAAACCCCCTCTAGCCCACACCAAAACCCTCTCCCCCCCTTCAAAAACAGCCGATTTCACACCAACGAGTTCAAGAAACAACCCTGATGAAATCGCCCCATTTTTTTGATAATTATCGTTCTTTTCCCCCCCTCGTTATCAGGAGGGTTCCCTCCCGGTCAATGTGCTGGACGGTTTTTTTTTTTCCTGTTTAACGGCCCGAGGCGGATTCTTTTTCAAGAGGACTGGCCCCCCCTTCCCTCCGGTGAGACACTTTTCCCCTGCAAGTGGTGAGCATCGGAATTTGGCCTTTTCACGCGTTGTTTTTTCCGTAGGTCCACATCGCCGGTCCTGAAGACTTCTTTCTTCCACACGCGATCAAGGCCCCCTTCTCTTGCAATCGAGTTCCTGGACGTTCCGTCTTTTCCCATGGGGCCCCCCCCTTTTCCCCCCACACAAACGGGGGCGGTTTTTCCCTTTTTCCGATCTCTCGTGGTTTCGGGGTATTCCCTTCCCTCTCCTCCCCCCCCCTAACGCGTTTTACCAGGCCTCTTTTTTTCATCGACACAGCGTTTCCCCCGATCATTTATGGGATTCTTTTTTAACCCGTGTTTTTTTCCTACTTTTTTTCAAGTTTCAGCAAGAGCGGTGGTTTTCCCCTCCTCGACTCACAGGCCTCTCCTTTTTTACGCGACCACGTTAAATTTCCCCTGGCAACCCTTTTTTCCCCCCCGAAATTCCCCTTTCAGTGTGTGGTGGGAAGGGCCGCTTTTTCCGTTCGACGGGCCCTTTTCCCCCATGACAGGCTGCTTTCTCCCCTGCTTCCCCCCAACTGTGACCGGGTGCCTTATCGGCGTTTCCCCTTTCAAATGGTCCGTCTTCCTCCCTTCTTGGGAGTTCCCGTTAGACGGCGAAAGGAGATGTGGTGCTTCTGGTTTGCGACCCTCTTTCTACCGGTGGTGGGGTCTAAAGTCTTTTTCCCGCAATGAATCGTCCTCTTTTTCTGTTTTTTTTCGAACCCTTCCTTCTTGTTAGCGGGGCAGGAACTTCAAGACTCGCGTTTTCCCCTCCCCCGCATATATCTCTTTTTAGAGAGCTTCGGGATGAACCATGCAAGCAGTCTGGGCCCTCTCCCCATTTTTAGGACTTTTTCCCCTTTCCCCCCAACCTGACGTGTCTCCCCCTTTCGCCGATGCCTTTTGGCGCCCCCTTGGCCCCGCCGGTCCTTCCCAAACTTGATATAAAGCCCTTTTTTTCCCCCGGTCCGATATGTTCCTCTTGCAAGGCCGCTGTCCCGTTAGGCAGTCGACCCCCTGGGATGCACTCCCCCCCTTGTCCGTCGGAGAGGACCCCCCCTTTCCCCTTCATCCGTCAACACGGTTTGATTACAACCTCTTTTCCCTCGGCCTCCCAGCCCCTGTCATTGGTTTCAGAATACGGCCTTTTCCGCCTGCGTCTGCTTCACACACCACCTTTTCTCTTGCGGTGGGTGTTTTTCTTTTTTAGACGGTTGAATGTCCCTTTTTTTGGGTGATTCTCTCCTCCTTAAAGGAGTGGTTCCCCCCCCCCCCTTTCAAAGTCTTTCTCCTTTTCCCCCAATGATCGGATGCATTTTCTCCTTCCTCTTCCAGGGAGACCCCTCCCCCCACTCCAGCCCCTCCCCGACGATGCTTGAGATGTAGATCTCTTTTGCATGGTCCCCCCTCCCATGTTGGGCACGCGGATCTTCCCCAAAGCGGGTTGAGGAGTGCCCCAGTGTCCAGTTCCCCCAACCGCCAGCGACTTTTTTTCGGGGGTTTTCCCCCATTGATTTAATCTGCGGGCAACCTTCTTCCCTTCTTTAAGGCGTTTTTCCTCCATCGGACAGTGGATTTCCCTTTTTGTTTCCGGTGGTCCTCTCCATGTAATGGACTTCCCCAACGGGTTCCCCCTTCCCGAGAACATTCCATGTCTCCCCCCCCCCCATGAGGTTATTTTTTGGTCTTCTGGGCGGCCAGGGGCTATTCTGCCGCGCGCGGTTCATTTATTTGCGGCCTGTAGCATGACCCCTTCCTCCTTTTTTTAACCAGTAATCGCGTAAAGGCTCCCCTCCCAAAGATGCCCCCGGGTTTTTTTTTTTGGGGATACGAGGGTCCCCCCTTTTGGGGTGAGTTTTTTTTTTTTCTTTTGGTGTGATAGGGATGTTCTTTTTTTGGTGTTTTTTTGTGGTGTTTCGGGCGGGTGTTTTTTTTTTGTTTCCTGCATTACCTCGGCGGTTTTTGGGGACAATTACCCTTTTTTTTTCCGAAAGGAAGTCTCCCCCCTCCTCTTTCTGTTCCGCAAAGGTCCTATTCTTTCCCCTTTTTTGGCTGATGGAAAAACTGGGTGGAGCCGGTCTCCCCCTTTCTTCTCTGTAGACGTCTTTTCCCCCTTCTCCCATTCTTGATTTCCCTTTTTTAATGGGCTACCGGCTTGAAGAAGAATAACCTTTCCCTGCCGAGAGTTTGAATCCCTTTCCCCGAAAGAAATTCCCCCCTCCCTTCTTTTCTTCCACCCCCGTCAACCGGGACAACACATCACCCCTGATGTCCTCCCGACCCTTCACAGTCTCCCCTGAATACCTTCCCTAGAACGGACGTCTTTCCCTCCTTTTTTTCAAACTTGGCCTGCTTTCTCCCCAGGGCTCAGGGCCCTTTTCTTTCTTTTTTTTGGTGGGTTTTTTCGCCTAGGGTCCTTATGAAAAACAAACCCCCCTTCCCCCCCCGCAAACCCTTCCGGCTCCCCCGTCCACCCCAGGGGAATTCTCCCTTTTTCGGGTTGGGGCAGCTGCGGGCTCCCCCCCTTACACGGCCGTTTCCTGGGACGCGGGGCTTCGCCACTTTTTTCCCTCGCACCACACAATACTCTTTCTTTTTCAACGAAAGTCCCCCTTAGTGGGCCTTAAACCCCTTTTCCCCCCGCTGTCAAAAGTCCTTTCTTCCGCAGATCCCCCCCCCGTTTGTAGGTTCCCCCCAGAAATGCTTTTCCCCCATGTCTGTCCTCCCCTTTCCTCTTGGATAAGACTTCTTCCCTTCACTTTTTCTGTCACCAACCCCAGCTGGGCAGTCTCCCCCAGGGACAGGGCCCTCCCCCCAACCAACATCGTGCCCCCCCCCCCCTTTTTTTTTTGTAAATTCTCTTCTTTTCCACGATGACTCACGGTTCAAGAACATAAGAATGTCCCCCAAACATGCGCATCCGTTTTTTAGGGCGTCCTTTCTTCTACCCGACGGAAAGTTTTCCCCCCCCTGGGGAGTTCCTTTGTGACTAAATCGTCTTTCCTCTTTTTTTCCCTCCCTTGTTGAGAGAGATTTTTTTTTCTTTTTTTTCTTTTCTTCACGCAAGGCCGGGTCCCCCCTTTTCCCCTTTTGGAGAATGTAGTCTTCTTTTTTTTTTTCAGGCAAACCCCTTGATTGGGACCCCTTGTTTTTCCCCTTCTTAATTGTGTCGTTGGACGTCCTTTTTTTCTGTCGCGGGAAGGTCTTCTCTTCCAGGTTGGCGATGTTTCACGGCTAGGAAGGAATGTTGTTTTTTTTCTCCCTCCCAAGATGGGTTCTTTTTTCCCCCCCCCTGTTATGGCGAGAAGTTCCCCTTTTCAGGGGTGAGGCTCTCCCCCCCCTTGAATGGATTTGGTGACCTCCCCCCCCCTTTTTTTCCTTGCCGCAGATATAGGCGTTTTTCTTTTCTTTCTTTCGGCTTGACCAGGGGCTTGCCCCCTTTTCCGGGGGGTGGACCCCTTCCCCCCTTCCTTTACGCCCCCGTGCGAAATTTCGACTGGAGTGTTTCCTTTCTTTCCTTCTCCTAACTTGGCGGCCGATCGTTTTTTTTTTTTCCCGTTGCTGTGCGATAGCTGCCCCCCCGCCCCCCCCCCTCTTCCCGTGAAGAACCCTTCTAGTAGGCCCTGATGGTGGCTTTCTGTCATGGTGTTCTTTTTCTGGCGTGTCCTTCCCCTTGTTTACCCCGCGACTTCTCAGAGGACCCTTTTTTTTTCCTTGAGCCCTGGAGCAGTCCCCTTTTCCTTTTTTTGAAAGCGATGTCCCAGCCGTTCGGGCGATTTTGCGAAGGACTAGTTCTTTCCCGGCACTTTTTGATTCCAGTCGTCCCCCTGGTGGACAGTTTCGGTGGCCCCTTTCTTTTTTTAGTGCATTGGCGCGTTCCCCCCCCTTTTTTTTGCAAACGCGCCTTCTGGTTTCCTCCGCGGGCCCCATTCCCGTCGGCCGGCAAGTCATTTAGTTCCCTCCCTTCTGCCGATGGATCCTTTCCCCCCAGGTGGTGTTTAATGAGCCCGGCTTTTCCCTCTCCTTTTTCCCCCCCAGGTACAGGACTTTCTCTTCCCTGGGAACCCCAAACTTTCAAGCCTGTCCCGGCGTCTTCGAAGGCTTTTTTTTTTTCTTTTTGCTGTCAACAGATGACACAAACTTTCCAACAAAAAAACCCCCCCCAAACCCTTTTCCCCCCCCACCAGACCTTTCTTTTTTTCCCCTAAGCCTTAAAACCCAAACTCGCCCCCCCCCTCCCCTCCCCCCCCCTCGCCCCCCCCTTTTTTTTGGATTCCTCTTCTTCCCCTTTCCGCGAGGAGCCTTTTTTTCATTTTTTTTGTTACGATACCTCCGGCAGCATTCCCCGAGGCGGCTTCTGAAAAGAGCTTTAATCCTTCCTCTTTCCCGTTGAACTCCCCCTCTTGTGGGGCGACCTTCCCTTTCAAGCGTTTCTCCTTCCGCCAAAGTGAATGTACGAGCGTTTCCCCCCCCTTGACAAAGGAGATTATTTCCTGCTTGAAGCAATTTCCTCCTGGCCCTGGAAGGCCCTTTTTAGACCAAAACGGTTTTTTTCTTGAGTTCGTCTTTCTTCTACGACTCCCCCTGGAGGCACGATTCCCTCCTAAGCACCATGCTTGAACAGTCTCCCTTCGAACTTCCCCTCTTCCCCCTAGTTTTCCTCCATCTTCCCTGCGATTTCTTTTTTTATTTATGGATTTTTTTCCACCTTGGCGGTCTCCCTTTTTTTTTTTTTTCTAAGCAGCCGATCCCCCCCCTTTCGGGGCGTTTTTCCCGCAGAGAATACCCCGTCCTCTCTTCCCCTTTAACGATCCCCCCCCTCACCCTTTCTCGGGCAACCCCTTCTTGCAAATGATGGTAACGTGGTGGTGTTTCCCTCCCTGTCTAAGACCCTCCTTTCGCGGACCCTTTGACAATGAACTGATGGTTTTTCGGGGGCCCTTCCCCCTTTTTGTAACCCCTTCTTTCATGGTCCCTAATATGCCTTTTTTTTGTGGCTCCTATAAGAGTTTTTTTTTTTTGCCGTAACCCCCCCGTGTTTTCGTACGGCTTTTTCAAGCGTTTTTTGCGCTTGTTGGTCCCCCAACCATAATAGACCCTTTCCTCAGCGGCTTGTGTTTTTTCGGTCGGGAACCTTCGTGCTTGCTGCATGGAAATCGGGTTCCCTTTTCGCACGGCCTGATGGCGTTCCCCAGGGGGACAGTTGCTAGGCCGCGTTCGACGG
>Ga0179591_1216275_pt1 | contig 12170 bp, 13 predicted proteins | sample CZOMad2_1_08_16f_FD_182891 | JGI IMG/M metagenome (GOLD analysis project Ga0179591, IMG submission 182891) | Vadose zone soil fungal communities from Angelo Coast Range Reserve, California, USA - CZOMad2_1_08_16fungal (PacBio error correction) | ecosystem: Environmental > Terrestrial > Soil >... | reverse complement strand
GATACTTTTTGAGACTGCCAACCTCTCCCCTCCTTCATTCAAGATTTGTTAAAGATTATCCTCAGGACGATCCCCCTTAGCTTTTCTGGACCTGGAATTTTTTCTCACGTGGATATGCCTTTGCTTTCGTCTCCGTCGACATGTCTCTATCCCAAACCCCTTCTTTAGTCGATCCTTCCACTTCTACCCCTATCGATCGACAAAATGATTGTCATCGCTTCCCCAGTTAGCGGAGATGCTCCGGGACGCGACCTCCATGAGCTTGCGTTCTATGATTTTCTCTCTTCCCCTCACGGATTTCTTCGACGTCCGTGCCGACTCCCAAGATGAAGCCGATTACTGCATCCGAATTTTGCCGAGTTCATACAAATGTTTACCCCCCTCCTTTTCGGCCCCAGGTTATCGGCATTCCGTGACCCCCCACAAAGGGTTTTCATGTTTACCTTTCCTACCGGTTTTTTTCCTGACCGACCCTTTCCCAGTCGTGTTGCGACCCTTCTCCAGTTAAGTCGAGCCGGAACAATCGTTTTGTATTTCTTGTACACTCTGCTTCCTTGTGAGGAGCCCCCCCTCCTTCTCTGTTTCGAGGTGAGTGGACCTCTTTACGTTCCACGACGCACTCTAGCCTCGATTTTTTACCTCCCCCAACCTTGTAAACAGCCGCTAGTCCGCGACGTATTTTCCCCCGTTTGCGGAATACCTTTCTTTCCTCCCCACTTTTGTTTGTTTTTTTCGCCGCAACGATGATCCCTTTTCGTGCTGAGATCGGAGTGTCCCCTTGGGATTTCCACCATCTGCTGCAAGTTTACAGGATTTTGGCAGGTTGCCCTACCGCTCGCACTATAAACTATTATCCTGCTGCTCTGACCCCCTTCCTCCGAGGGGGTTTGCAATCCCCTCCCCCCCCCCCTAGGTTCGGTTATTTCTTTTGTGTAGGAACCACCCCCTTTCCCCAGTTGCAGTCCCCGAATGTCTTCATGTGCCAGTCATCCACGTTGTGGTTAACGTATGGCTTTTTTAGATGTACTTTCCATCAAGCCCCCCCGCTTTTTTCGTTTTAGTCTTGCTTCTGCGTCAAAAAGTTCTTTCTCTTTAAGAGCGTAGTTTTCGTAGTAGTCCATTGAAGTCCTTCTCAATCCAGTTCTCCGGTTAGATCTAGTTTTAGGAGCATAGATCACGCTTTTCCCTTTCGGTTAATTTTTTTCTTCTTCATCATCGCCACTTTTTTAAGATGGCAGCCAGAATTTTTGGTTTTGCAGTCGTGTTTGAGGTTTTAGAAGTATACTTATTATTCCGGGATAAAGAAGGTTTCTCCCTCGTCTAATTTCTGAATTCAGACCGACCTCCACAGGCGATATGGATTCTGGCCGCCCCCGCTTTGTTCTCGGCGATTTTCGAAAAGTCCCCTCTTGACCAACCCCCCCTCTTGCGAAGATTGCCGTGAATTTTGTCGCAGTACAAAAAGTAATCTTGTTCTCCTTAAACCTCGCCCGCCTGACGCAGATTCCCCGCGGGACCCTCCTCCTGTTACCCAGCTTTTGAAAGCCCCCCCCCCCCCCCTCCTCTTCTATGTCCCAAAAGCAAGGTACTTTCTCCGCTTCCTTATCAGGCAATCCTTTCCTTTCCATCCGTCGCCGTTTACAGATCTGGCAGCAAACAAGATCTTGTCCACTTCCCAACCGAGAATTGAATACTTCTTCCTTTCGTTAATCGAGGGCGTCGGCGTGTAAACCTGGACTTCGTAGGCGCTTCTTCGCTTGCTCTTGTTGCTCCCCTCTCTTTTTTTTCTTCCGCCGACGGATGTTCTTTCAGAAGGAGGTGCACTCCGCCAAGGTTCCTTCGTACCCCTTCCATCGAGTACTCGCGATTATCTTCCGCCCATTCCGACCTTTGCCTTTCATGGCGACATTCTAGCCCTATTTGTGTTTAATCTCCCACTCTCTTTAGCAGATCTGTAGCTCCCGCCCGGATCAACACTCAGTCCTTGAGTTTTGTTATCCTCCATCCAGTTAGCTTAAGGAGTGTTCACCATAGTTTCTTAATGGGCAGGCCAATTCCTCTTTCGCATTAGTCAGCACCCCGTCGTTGTTCTCTTTTTTCCCAACCCACGGGAGGAAGGTCTCTTTCTTGATTCAGTAATGATAGCCCTTTCGGAATTCCTTCTAATCTCGGATTCCCACCTCCTGACCAGCCTGATCTTTTTTTCCAACCCCTCCTCTAGTGAGGTTAGATCTGCATTTTTCGCCCTCCTTTCCTTATTCAAGAGTTCCTCCGTCTTAATCGAACCGATCTCCGCCTCTTCGATTCCAGTCGTCTCGACATTCTTGCCAGGCGTCCGCCTTCAAGACGGAAGGTAGGTCGTTTTCCTTTCCCTCCCTTCAGTAACGGTCCTTTTCAAGCTCCCATTACGGCACCTGTTCCCTTTAAACGGCAGGCACTTGAATCCTTGCGTAACCCCAGAGTATTTCACACAGAATGTGCGACCCCTTTTGTCAGCCAAAAACGTGTTTCCCTTTCCGTCTTGCGATCCCCCTGTCGCTAGAAGAATTCCTGCTTCAGGGCCAACCTTGCCAGGACCTTCATCGACTCAATTGGATCTCGCAAGACCCCCCGCTAAAATCTTGATCCCTTTCCCCGAAACCGGCTTTCCACCGCTTATTTATAAGCCAGCGTCCTTCAGCCGCTCCAACTTCGTTAATATGTTCAGCGTTAAAGTTTCCCTTCTGTTTTCTATGTAGGGCCCATTGCTTTCTCATGGGGGGGTCTACTATCTTTTCCTCAGTCTCAGAAGTTCGCCTCCGACTGCCTCTTTTTGACAACCATTCATCTGTCCTTTTTTTCATCCTTCTTCAGTTCCAAACCCGGGGCGCATGTCCCTTCTTCCCCAACTTTGGAGTCCGTCACTCCATCTTTATAGGAAAGTTGGCCGTTGTCGGAACAAAAGAAGCGACACTTCCGTTTGGGCCGATCACGCGCTGGCCGTCCTTTTTTTTTCCCCGTAGGCTGGGGGGTTTGCCCCCCCCTTTCTTTTAAATGTCACTAGTGTCCCCCGCCGCACGTTTTCCCTCCACTTTTGAGGTTTTTCGGATCGTTTACGTCTTTTGGGTGTCCTTTCTGCTTTTACGAATAGCATTAGATTCTGTTTTCAGGTGCCTAGCGGTCGGCCTGTTCTCTAACTTGGACTAGGACTTTAACTTTTAAAGCCGAGGATCTTTTTTTTTTCATCTTTTGTCTATCTGACGTCCGTCTTCGTTTCCGGTGAAATGCGTCATAGTCGTGCCTATCCCCTTTCTGGAGCAGATGGTAGTTCTGTGCGCTTTGTTTTTTGGCGTTATCCAGATCCCTTATGTGCAGTTGATAATTCTCGAAATGTAGGCCTGGCATATATTTCCCCCACTTTCGCCCGTCTTTTTTCAAGTTTACAAAAGCTACTGTTTCTCCTACCGCTCTCGCCGTCCTTTATCGTGTTATTGCCTGGACACGTTTTCCCCTATCTTCTTTTTCTCCCAACCTTCCTCGCCTTCTTTCGATACCCTTTAAGGGCCCCTGGACTCGTAGTTCCTCTTTTCTGTCCCCCAAGCCTGCAGATAAGTCCTCGGGAATGATTCCGATTGCTGACCTTTTTTTTCAGCGCCGTTCTCGGTCCGATATCGGCAATCTTTGGACCTTTTTTCAGAAGCTTGGTCGTTAATTAAGTTCCTTGCTTCAATCTTTGATTACCAGCTAAGTCTGGGGGATTGTGAAGAGCAACATACTCCCTCCTCTTTCTGTCTTTGTCCCTTCCTCGAAACGGATCGTATTCTCTCTCGATTGGCCCATCCATCGATCAGAATTGCATAGAGCATCCCTTTGTTCCAAACGTACCTCTTGAGTCCGACTTGGCGACCTTCATCGTAGACCGACGGGCGATCATATCGTCGTTCGTCTTCTCGTTCGGTTTTCTGGATGCATAGTGCAGGAAATTTGTCATATGCGGACATCTTTTTTCTTTCCCGAGAAAGCAATTCCCTCCCCTGCCACCAGCGCTTTAACACCCTCGTCCCACCTCCCTTCCCAGCTTGACTATGCCATTTTTTTTTGCTGATGTGAACTATTATTCGCTTATCCTTTCTTACGCTTACCCAGTCTCTCTTACTGAATTGTAGTGAGTAAACCACACTTTCACTCAACTTTCCGACCTCCCGCCTCTTTCCGCGGGACAACCCATATAACCGCCTTTGACGGTGGTCACTGCTCTTCAAGAGAACTTTGTGTACCATTCTTTAGCGCGATACTGACCAACATGAAGTTCGACATCCTCCTTTTCGACGCTTTTCGAATCTTCTCCCTTCCTCCAGAACACGAGTAACCACCTTCTTTTTTTTTTACTTGAACAGCCACCAGAGTTTTTTTTTTGAATGATTTGGAGAAGAAGTCTCCCCAGTCTCATTGGAGTTCAAGGTCGTGGGGCGTGGTACAACACTCCTCCGTCGTTTCAATCGTATTCCCTCCATCTCCCTCTTTTTCCTCCCTCCCCTTTTTTTTTTTGATTTTTATAGGGCTCCGATTAAGAATGAGTCGTGTTTCGGGGGGAACCCGCCCGACATTTAAGCCAGTTTCTATGCTGAGTCTCCCTCCTCCCTTTCATCGGGTGGCGGGCTGACACCCATCCCCAACCTACTGGTGCACAGTTGTGGTTCTTTTCTATTAGACCGTTTCCAATGAGTCAGATAAGAAGGTTAGGGTGTGGTCAGGTCTTCTTCTGGCTACGCCCCAGGTCCACTTCCCCTACAGGCTCTGAACGGCTCAGTGTTCTTTTTCCTGAGTCTTTTTTGTCCGCCGGACTTTTATCTATTTCTTTTGCTGTGAGAAGCATTTGAGTTCCCAGTCTACAGAGTGCGTTGTTACGTTCTTTTTCGGTCTCCCTGGGTCCTGCGCGTCTTAACTGTCTGAACGACTTTCGAGTTTTCTCCACCTGCTTCATTTCACCCCTTCATCTGCCTGGGACTCAGGTGCGAGTGGGCTCCTTTTTGGCATTGAGATCTTTTTTCACTGACACCCTTTTTCTCTTTGTCCGAATTCGGAAGGGCCTACCTGTCACCCATCCCCATAGCTTCCCTCGATTTTTTGCCCGTAGTGATTAAATCTCGGTTAACTTTCACCTTCGGTTCCCCCCCCCCCGCTGTTTCGCACCAAGACACCGCTCCGCGATGACATGGCGCTGCGGCTCTCCATCAAGTCTTTTTTTTTTCCGTCACGTCACTTTTTTTTCTCCCCTCCCTCTTTTTTTCTGTGCGTTGTTCCGCTCACAATCAAACGTGCTATCTTCCGAAAACTCTGGAAGCATGACCTTGAATTTTTTTCCCCCCGATTATGAGCACCTCCGCCCATGCGATCTTTCCTCTGAAGCTTTTTTTTCCCTCTAGCTTTTGCACCAATTTCTGAATTCATTAACCTTCCCCTTACGATGCTGTAAGAAGAGTTTAGATCAATCAATATAAGTAGTGCATTGGCAGGCTGGTTTGGACCTCGACTTCCATGTAGTAAGAAAGTTTGACCCCATCCATTACGGCCCTTCCCCCGTCAATCACTATGACGAGTGACGGCAAGATAGCGTTGACGTCCTACAAAAGTTTCTCTGTTTGGCGCGTGCTGGTAATACGAATTCCATTGGTCCTCTTCTTCCAGGAAATTTCTTTTTCGCCCCCTGAACTAGGAAGCGATCGGAGCGTTCCCTCCTTACGCACAGTTTCGTCTTTTCCCCCTACCATCTTCACGCATGATTTAGCCAGTACTAGAGAATTCCCCCATCTTCCTTCCTTTTTTTCTATCCTATTAGACAACGCCTGCCCTCTCTCTATTCTTTTCACCTTCCAATGGTGGACCTGAGTACCAGTTTTCCCCACCGAGACGGCTTTATTCGCCGAATGAGTCGCTCCTCCTCTATTGCTCTCCACCAGTTGCCCCCCCATACCTCATCTACGGACGATACAGTAACAACTTCCTCCCCCTTCTCCTGACCGTTAGGCTCTATTCGAGGTGAATGCATTGTTGACGCCCCGCGACCAGATTTCTTCCAAGTTTCACTACTCCCACTCCTTTAAGGCCATTCGTTGGGGTCTCTCCCCCCGGTACTCTTTTTCCCCTCACCTTTTGTATTGAGAACTCCCATTGTGTTTTCCGCAGGCCAGGTCCCGTGTTTGATTGTCTCTTCTCCAACCGATTTCACTGAGGTTTTCCATCGGAGGTGCCGTGGAGAACGTCTTCTCCTTCTAACCCGATCTGTATGCTCTTTTCCACCTCGAGGGCTATTACCCTCCCTCCGCATTGATTCCCGATGTGCACGGAATAGTTTTTTAAACTGCTGTCAGCTTGCCAGGCTGTATACGAATCGACCACTGTTGAAATAAAGTTGCTCGAGTATCCCTTATGGCTCTTCTGGGTGTACTGGATGAGATCATTCGGGTCTTCTTCTCCTGTCAAGGGTGTTATCGATCTTCTTCGTTTTTTTACTTCTTAGAAGCCTCCCTTTCAAAGTAGGTACCCCGTTAGTGCTTACACGTTAGTGCCCACCAGTTCCGCCGTTTTTTCACCGAATTCAAGTGAATTGGCCGTTTCTCTGGAACGTTTTCCGCCTTTTCTTCGCTTCTCTTTGATAAATTCTCTGTAAGCCATGCTCCTTCAGGCCACTGGTTTTTAAGTTCTTTGCGCAGTCCACTGTGCCCCTCGGCGACTGACGCCTCCATCATGGCTTTCCCCCTTTCTCTGTATCTCTTGCACCTTTACTAACCGCCTGATGCGTTGGCACAACGAAAATGTCTTGAAGAAATCTCGATTGTCTTTCTTTCCCATCTCAGTGCTTTCTGTGGCCTCTCCCAGCCAGCTGATGAGTCCTGCCTTTTTTCAAGGAACGTCCGTTCCGTTACTCCAACCATTCGAACGTCCATTTGTTTTTATTAGTTTTCCCCTTGGGTGTGCTTCGGACAGTCTTTTTAAGCGTTGAATTGGCATGCCCCCAATTACTACGATTTTTTACTCCGTTCGGGATTTTACTTTTCCTTTCCCCCCCGCAAGGCGGAGGTTGTCGGCCGGGCGGTTTCGCTCCTCTCTTCTTCCTCGAGTCGATCTCCATCGAGTTTTTCCGGTCGTGAGACAGGAAGTGCCTTTGTTTTGTGCGGATGCGACGTCATTCTTCTCGTCTCGCTAATGTGCCTTCCGTCACACATGTTTTTCGGAGGTCTGCCGACAGGCCTAGCCTTCTCTAGGACATTCAGCTTCATGTGGGCTGAACTGAGCCCTCTGCCTAGCTCCTCGACTCTCCTTTTTTGAGGTACTAGGCGCGCCTTCTCTTGCGCTGTAAGAATCTATCGCTCCCCTTTGTTGTGCGCTGTGAGGACTAGTTTTTTCTGCAAGCTGATTTTGCCCGTAGATTACGCCCTCAGGGCACCGCATGGATACTTAGCTGATCTGGTAATGACTGTCTTTGTTTGTCTGGTGCCGTTCTTTGGGGAGGTAGTAGGGATCGCTTTTTCTTTCCAGTCGTGCTGTACCTCTTTTGTCATTCTGCGCAAGTTTTTCGAGTGTTGAGCTCCGGCTGCATTTTTCTCCCATGTCACCCCGCGTATAGCTTCTTCAGTGTTGGTCATTTTTTTTTTTTTTTTTTTTAACGAGGTGTTCGACAATCCCTCCTTGCTCGACCCCCCTCCGTCTTTGTCCTCCTTTTCCACGAGAGATCAGTCAGATCCTCTTTTTTGTTTTCGCTTTTCCCATGTCTCCTCTTAAAAACTCTCTTTCTCCCTCCCTTCTACTTCTACCCCGTATCGAGTGCAACCACTTTTGCTAAGCTCCCTTTTCCCCGTTACCTCGTCGGCTTGCTACGGCCTGAAATCACTGTTCTGCTCTCCTGAGGCTCTCGCGAGTACTCTTTTTTCTACGGCTTTCTCGCCGCTTCTCTACGCACAAGAGACGCCGCTTCCGCGCCCGAACTGTTTAGCCTACTGGCCTCCACTGGTTCCCCACCAGCGTGTTTTGTTTTTAGGTCCTCGCCGTACACTCTTGAACCCACCACGGGTTGTCCCCTGGCCCTTAACCGGACTTTCCCTCCTAGCACCAATTGCGCTGTCCGGTTTCTCCTTCTCCCGACCCGAAGTCTCGCCGTTTTCGGCTTGCCCATTGCTTCCTTTTTTCTGCAAGCATTTTTTAAGAGTTTAGTGGACTTTTCTGTGCAACCGCGCGTAAGTGTTGCCGCGGTTTGGGGGACCCCTTCCACCAAGTTCACTTCGAAGTCAGATAATTTTATCCCTTTGAAGTACTCTACTCTCTCTTTGTTGTGTGTTGCTCGCCTCTACCTAAAGATGATCAGTATTTTTCCTCCTCTGTGTTTTTCCCAATTGTTGTGGAGCGTACACCCTAGTATTGACCCCGATTAGGATGTGATGCTAACGAGGTACCAAGCACTCTTCACCCTCTTCTCACTGCTTCATTTTGCTTCTGCAACAAGTCTTCCGTGCGTGGGAACGAAAGACCCCCCCTCTTCCGGATCGCCTTCGTTTTCCTTTCGCACCCCCAAGGACCCTTCCTCTGTTCCGAGTTTTAACGCCTGACGTTAGTTTATGTTGCCGCACTGGCCCGTTGTGGTTAATTCTGTTCCTGCTCGTACCTGCTGGCCGCCACCTGTGGGGGTGGGTACTTTTGTTTCTTCGGCCCCCCTTTCGTTGACTTTCTTCGTCGTCTTTTTTTTTCTTTCGTTTTTCACTTCTTCTCCTACAGACCTCCATGTAAGTACGGGTAGCTCGCAGAGGTTCCCTTCTCTCCTCCTTGAGGTAAGTTTTCTTCATAACAGTTGTCACGCGTTGCGTCATCGTTTCCTATCCGATCTTTTTTAGAATTAGACTTCTCCTTCTCTCCTCGCATCACGAAGGTGTTATAGAGCCTCCACTTAAGGCGTAAACGCAAGAAACTTCTGAGCATGAGCTTCTATTTTCCCAGCTCCACGTCCGGGTATCTTTTTCCCGAGTCATTTTATAACGACCTTTACCCCCCACAAAATCTTGAAGCAGCTTTTCCCCCCGCATTGCTCGTTTCGTCTTTTCCTCAAGTAATTCTGCTGCTTTTTTTTCCCCCCCCCTCTGCCCTCCTTGCGTGATTGCATCGGTAAATTTGCATTTTGCCCCTTTTCTACCGTGATCCACACTTACCCAAAAGGGACCCCTACGCTCTGCCTACCCCAGCCAGGTCATGTTGTGATCATACTTCTCCTTCCCTTTCCCCTGTTGCGGTCCTCGATTAGTAAACAGATTGATCCCACCCCCCGCAGTACGGATTCACTCCATCGAACCACCGCGCAGCGCATAGAGTCGTATCGATCTGTGCTTCTAACTCTCCCCCCTTCCCAAAAGGAAAGTTTTTTATTTCCCTGACATGTGCTCTTGTTCCTTGCCTTTGAATTATTTTTTACCGAGACGAGTACCTTTTCCAGTAAGGTAATTTTTCCTACCGTACCAGGTTTCCTGGAATTCACCTCGACTTAGCTCCTTCGATTCGCCTCCTCCAAGGAGTCCTGTTTTGCGCAATTGTTTCCTCGATGACTTCGCTTCTGAAGCCTCTCTGTATTTTATCTCGGCCGCTTTCCACTTTCCGCACATTGCGTTGGTGAAGCCTTGCCCCAGAGAATTATATCCCTTCCCACTGCGCCGAATTCTATTATTTTTGTGTCCCCCCCCCGTCTCTCGACCTGAATTAGACCAGCACAGTCCTTTTTTCGTGTTTTTTCAACACCCTGGGATCAGGTGAGAATTTTTGGATTCGTTACTCTCTCCCCTAAGGCCGGCCTTTTACTCCCAATAGAGAAAGCCTTATTCGTCTTCCACTACCTATGTTTCGATTTCTTAACTTTCCCACGCATTGCCTTTGCTGTTTTTTGCAGTGCGTGCAGACGCTTTCTTCTCAACCCCTTGATCGAGTCTCTTCTCTTCAGGTTCTCGAAATGATTGCCCAGTACCTCTCAGAAAGGTCACGGTATTTCTTCAGTCCTCTTCTTTCTGGCACCCCCCGCGGTTCTTCACCTCCTCCGTCATCCTCGGTTACCGGTCACTGCCCTTTTTTTTCAACGCGGACAAATTTGCCTCTTTGCCGCACCGGCTTCCCACTTTTCCTAAAGGGTCCTCCCAAGAGGTTACAGTTTCCCCCTTTCGGCTTTTTCAATTTCTCTCCGACGCCCCCTTAATTCTCTTCCTGCACCCTGCTGATCATCCTTACCTCCAATGTTCTATCTTGACGACCACAGTCCCTTTCCTCCTGATCAATTAGATCTGTCACGGTGTCTTCCCAACCTTCTTTTCAGCACTTCCGTCCTAGAACTCGCTTCAAACGATTCCTCCTTTTTTTCAGTTAAGGTAATTATTCTTTGGTGCCTTTTAGCCCTGATTACTACGTTCCGCTACCCTCTCTTTCATCCTATTCCCGACGTTTTTCTCATGCCCTAGACAATTCTCTGTTCGACAACTTTTTCTGGCAATAGAGTTTTTCTCACTCTCAGTCCACCACGGGTTCGGTTCCCTTCTTGTACCCACTCTTCCCTCAGTTCTAAAGCTTCCTCGTCCAGGACCCTCGTATGTTCCAACCCCCAGAGCATACTTCGGTTCTTTCTGTCTCGGCGTTTTTTTCCTCTTCCCCGTTCCCTGACACCCCCCTTTCCCTGCCTAGGTGCATCCCGGAAGCCGTTCGCCCCCTTTCGATCAGGTGTTCCTGTCTTCGTAAGTATAAGACTCCTTTTTATTCGGTGTGTACTGCACGGATTTCCTTTCCTCTATCCTTCTCTCTCTGATTCATTCCTAGAGGTGTTTCTTTTTGCCAATTGCCGGACCTTCACGGGGGCCACAGCCGAGGATCTGTAGGGCCTGTTTTCGATATGAGACTTTGGCCTGCCGCCTGTGTTTAATTTGTTTCTGATTCTGCTTCTTGGAGAGCTGCTCTTGCTCCCTTTTAGGCTTGTTGTTTCTGTAGTCGGGAGCACGATACTCTTTAACGTTCCGTGTCTTTTTTCAGTTTTCCCTTTCCTTGATTCCCTCTCTCCCCTCGCGTTTCTGGATTTCCCCAAGACGCTCACAGCGTTTTTCTTCCTTCCTCTCTATTGTCCCTTTTTTGCCTGTTTTCTTGACGGTGTGAAGTGACACAGATATTTGGGCCCCCTTTCGGTCCGGCGTCGTCGCTGGTCCCTGCTACATTTCTCTTCTAGTCCTCTTCTTCGTCTTCTGGACCCCTCCTTGCGATAAGGACTGAGTTCATGATTCTCCCTTTTTTTATTCCCTATCGTTGGGCATAGACCTTCTTCTCGGCAGATTTGCGCAGTGCTGTAGAACCTTGGTTCGAATTCTTTCATCTGCTATTTTTTTTGCTCCCCTCTTTGGATTGTGAGCGAACACTTTTCTCTAAGTCGATGTAGGTGACCCTTCTTGCTAAAAAACTTTGTATGATCGCTCTCGATTCCCTGGGCCATAGACCATAGACTGCATAGGAGTTTAGATGTCCCCCCCCTTTTTATGTGAGTCCGACGTTCCTTGTGCTCCCCTGACCCTTATATCCCCTTACTGGACTCTTCTTCCGTTTTTTTAATCTGTTGATGGTGCTGTTTTTCAGGTATGAATACGTCATTCTTATCGGAAAATTAGGGTCTGACAGCCCCTTTTTTTTACGATCAGCCAATCTCATTCCTCCAGCTAGTCCCCCCTCCCTCCCCCGCCCTCATGCTGCCTGCCCCACTTTTGTGAAGATGATGCTTTTTGCAATCGCCTCGAGTTCTGAATTTTCTCCCTCTTTCTCCCAAGTCGTTCCTTTTCTCATTAGTGCGAATTTCAACTCCTTCTCAATCGCGCCTCCACGCACTTCTCTAATAAATTGCGGAAAACCCTCCGCGGGCCGTGCCCGTCCACTTAGCCTTCATTTTCGCCGTAGGGTGGCCATCTCGATACATGTACACAACCATCTTCTTTCGCATCCCATTTTAAGGACGATTTTTTCTCCTCCTAGACCGGCGCACGACCACTCCGTCTTAAAACCAGTTTTTTCTGTTTCCCTACTTTCCCTAACAAGCTGGTCTCTTTATTCTCTCAGCAGATCAAGAAGATTCGTTGCCCTTTTTTTTCGTTTTCGACAACACGTAACCCTTGTCGTTCAATCGGATCCAGCCATCT
>Ga0179591_1203816_pt1 | contig 12170 bp, 22 predicted proteins | sample CZOMad2_1_08_16f_FD_182891 | JGI IMG/M metagenome (GOLD analysis project Ga0179591, IMG submission 182891) | Vadose zone soil fungal communities from Angelo Coast Range Reserve, California, USA - CZOMad2_1_08_16fungal (PacBio error correction) | ecosystem: Environmental > Terrestrial > Soil >... | reverse complement strand
TGTTTTTTCCCCTTTCCGTATCCGTCCACCACCACCTCCCTTTAGTTTCGGCACCAAAATTCCCTCCCCACTTCCATCCCATGTCCCCCTTCTTTTTGACCCCGCTTTTTTGCATTAGTACTTTTTTTTTGAAGTCCAACACATTTTTTTTATCCTTCCAAAAAAACACTGTGGTCCCTCTTCTTTTGGGGTCTGTATGATTGGTTACATTTTTTCGTGCGCGCCCCTTCATATGACCGGGTCACACGATGGCTTTCCGTTTTCGCCCATTTCCACCCCTTTTCCATGCGTTCATGACCCGTAGTTTCTCGACTACCGCCTCGGTTTTTTTACCACTGTTTTGCGAGTTTTTAGTTTTTGGTTTCATGCGATTTTTTTTCCCCTTTCCCTTTCCTCAGTACCTTTTTTTTGATGGTGACTTTTTCCCTGTTATTTCTTTTTGCACTTGGTACCCCAAACAATTTGTGGTGCCTTTACCATTCCTGGATTCTCTGATTCCAATACCGTCCCCTCACTTCAATTGCACAAAAAATTGACTTTTATTTCACTGACCCTCCTTCCCGTCATTGGACCCCATCTAGCCGTTTCCTGCCAACCTCCATCCCTTTTCACGCGGTTTGCGTTTTTTGTGTGGGCACCTATCTGGTGCGTTCTTGCTGTTAGTTTCCTTCTGCACATTGACAACGTCCCAAGCCCTTCAAATTTTTTTTTGAATTGGGACATTTTTCCCCCCTCTACGAAAGGTCCCTGCCGGCGTTTTTCTGGCCATTTTTAAAATTTTGCCTGGCATTTGTGTTCTCCCAAGGTCGACCCTTTAGTATATGTTGGGACCACTAATGTGTTTGGACCAAAGACCGTGGACCCCTTCAATCGTATGTCATTGCTTTGTTCGCGAGGAGTTGGTTGTGTCGAAATGGGTTGTGTCAGAATTTGAATTAATGGTTTTTGGGACCATTTACAACTTGTCTTTATCTTTTTTGACCTCTTTCGCCCCCAAAATTATTTTTGTACGGTTAGTCCGACGCAATTTTTTTTTTCCCTACATTTTGGTCCTTTTGCCAGAGACCTTTTTCCCGCAAACTTTCACGTCCGTTCCAGGTTCATGACCCATTTCCACCTCTCACTTTGCCCGGTCTTTTGGCCGGCCCCAACCCACCCAGGACGGCATTTTTCCCCCTCCCATAGCCTACCTCCCCCCACCACCCCAAAACCCCAAACCCAGAGACGCCACTCATACAACACTCAACGTTTTTTTAAGTTCACTACATTTATACCCCGTTTTTTTTGATCGTGTTCTGCTGGGGGTTTGCGTTTGTTGCGTGACGTTATTTCGCTCCCCAGGCTCTTTTGTGTTTTTTTTACCCATTTCTTTTGGGTACCAACCAGTGCTCCACCCGTTTTTTCCCGATTTTCACCAACCGCTTCCTCTTTTTTCATTTCCTTTTTTTTGCTCCTTGTTTCCACCAAAAGTTCCCTTGATTGAGGCCCGTTTGTGCTTTTTACACCTTTTCGTTTTACGAGCCGGCCTCCCCCCCTTTTTCTCACTTCGATTTTTTTTTTTTTACCTGACAAAACTCATTATTTGCCAAACCCCCCCTTTATACTTTTTCCTTACATTTGCCTCTCGGTTGACGCAGTAAATTGCTCTTCCAGTGGTTTGTCGCACCCCACCCAGACCACTTTGGAGTTTTCCCTCATATCACACCCAATTGTACCGTCCTTGTGCCTTTCACCAGTGCTTTCTTTCTTTTCCCCTTGTCGCAGGTTTCGCTTCCCCTGCCCTCACCGTTTTCGCGTTCCCATTACCGCTTCCCCCAGGCCCGCACCGACCCCACCCTTTTTACCGCACTATTAGTGTGAACACTTCTCCACAAAAAAATGGCATAGTCGCTTTTCCCCACCGTATTGGCTTCATAGCTTTACCTCTTTTGCAGGTCTACCAGACACTTTCCCATAACTTGCTTTGACTGTATCCTTATGTAAACCTGCTAACCCCCCCCCCCTTCCCGCGGGATATTGTCGCCCTTTAAGTTTGGAAGGTAATATTTTTGGCTCCCAAAGTGTGGAAAGGACAGCCCAACCAAACCTTTCTTCATTTTTTCCTCGACGTCTGAATTTTGGCTTGTTTTTCATTTCAAGCGTTCCATTCTGTTCCTTCACCAAGGTTTGAAAACTTCATCGTTTTTTATTGTCCCCCTGATTTTTTCCAATCCCCTCTTCTCTCGCTTTTTATAACAAGGTATTCCCCTGAGTTTGCATTTTTTCCATTTTTTTTTTTACGCTGTATCTCCTTTTACCCTCCCAAAGCCCCTACGCACCCCCCCGGTGCTCCCTTCTTCCTATGCACATTGACCCTTTTAACCCATTTTGAATTTCCCTGAAGAATCTCCATCGAAGCTGGTCCTATTATTTCAGCCGTTTTTTCTCCCCCCCGTTTACATACCCCTAACTTTCCCAAGCCGTAATACTTCTTGCAACCTCTCAACCTACCACTTATTCCTTTTTTGCGTTATTAATGTCAGCAGCCAGATCTACGAAAGGCCAATTCGTGTAGAACTGCGCCCGGATTCCCGTATTAAGTAAGCACGAGCACCTCTTATCTGCGGTACGGCCCCACTCCATTCTTCTGTTCCCTTTCCCTCCAATCCCGCGTATTTTTTTCAGTGCGTTTGAACCCCCTTTTGCTCTTGATATCCTTGTAATTGTAGTTCCTCCTGCTTTTTGTTTTTGGTCCTTTGACCCCCAACACCATTACTCGCACACACTTGTTTTCCCTGGGTCCCGGTGCCTCACAAAGATTTTTCCCCCCAAATATCGGAACATGGGACCGAACACAGTAACCCTCCGCTCCCTCTTTTTTGTCCCCCCCCACACAGACCCCCCACTTAGCCCTTTTAAACTTCCCGTGTGTTTGTTTTTTTGGTCGGAGATTGTCATGAACCCGTCCTTCATTGTTCTTTTCGTGTCTATTTCCGTTCGGGCCTGATTTGCTTCTTCCAAGGCTATGGAAACTGTCTTTTGTTTTTTCCTGTTGTACCCCTCGCTCCCTACCCCTTCCAAGGTTACTCGGCGTTTTTTTGATTTCTTCTTTTGGTAGTTTGAAATTGCGGCTTTGTTAACTATGTTTATGTCCCTCACCCACCCCACGCATCTCTTCACGTTTACCCAGTAGTGGCCTATTTCTATGGGAAATTCCTTTCTTTTTTCACATCTCCCCGATTTTCGTGTCTGGTTCTTTCTTTTTTCTGTAACCAGATTTCCCCCTATTTTTGATCTTGGAGAATTCACGAAGAAGTCTTAAGGCTTTTTTGGGGTCCTGTCTTTTGATTCTCTCAGCTCCGTACGTCCTTCTTTTGGTCCCTTTACGGTGATTAACCTTTCTAAGATTTTCCCCAACACTGCCACACCCTCCACACCCCCCCCCCAAAACACTTCTTTTCTTTTCGTGTGTTTTTCCTTTTTTTTTTTGACCCCCCCCCTGGACCCCTTGCCCCTTTTCACCATCGAACCCCCCTTCAGCACCCAAATGTTTCCCTCCTCGTCTTCCCCCACCAACCAATCACTCCTCTGTGTTGGTTTGCTTTTGTTTCCTCTTTGTTGTTTTGGGTGGGTGGGTTGTTTTTTCTTCTTTAAGTCCCCTTCTCCCTGCAGACCTGTAGCCCTGAGCTTAGTCTCATTTTTTTCCGCCGACTTTTTATTTCTTCAATCGTATATACCCCACTCATAAGCCCTTTGTCTGCAGGCAGCTTCTATTTCTTTATGATTTTATACTTTCTCCGCCTGGATGCTTTTTTTCCCCTGACTTTGGCTAACATTTACCGTGGGCAACCTCTACCGGTTCCCCGTGTACACCCCCAAAGTCCTTTTGTTTCCCTTTTTTTCTTGGTGGTTTTGATCCTTTTCCAAGCAAGACATCCCTGTGACCGCTCTGACGCTTGGTACACTTTCTTCCTTCCGCGGTCCTTTCCGTATTCCATTTTGGATCCCTCATTCGTTTTGTGATTTTCCTGTTGAGTTTGTCCACGGTCCTCCCCTTTTTTTGTGAAGATGGTAAACGTTTTCCCGCTTGGAATTCCACGTCTTTTTTTTGTGATTTTGCTCGCCTCGGTGCAACCGAACCCACTTTTTTTCTGTGCACCCCCGGTTCAAATTTTTTTTTTTTTGGAGTCTTAAGTTTGAAAAATCGTACCCAAACGTTTTGACCCCCCTGCGTGTCTGCCCGCGCCGTCCCCCCGAACCACGATTACAGTTTTACCGTGTTTTTTTTTGCTCGGATTCTTCTTTCCTTTTTTTTGGCGTGAGCGTGTCTATCTTTCTTGGTTGCACGTTTTTTCGGAAGCTTTTTCGTTTTTTTCTCACCCCTCATTTCCCCATGTCCCTTTTCCGTTTTCTTTCCTGAGTTGGCGCAAAACGATTGGCTCATTTTCGGTTTTTGTTCACCTCATGTCACACTTTTGTCCGCTCCTTTTTTTTTTTTTCCCCCCACGTTTCTTCCTTGTTTCCTCGTTTTTTCAAATTCCCCGCGTTTTTTCTGGTGTCCCCTCATTCTTTTTCAGCTTGCACCCTGGACCCCTTCACCCGGAGGTAGGCATGCTACCCCCATTTTTGCGTTGTTTGGCTGTGGCTATGGCCTTTCACCCAAGCCCTCCTGGGGCCTTTTCCCCCTTTTCGTCCCTTTTGAGTCTATAATTATTTTCCTTTTTTGTGGCTATTTGTTGTGGCTCTTTTTCTTCTCAGAGAAACTCGTTTTTTATTTTCCTGTTGTTCCACCCTGCGCCCCTGTTCTTTCTGGGTTTCCCACAAGGGCAGACACCCCCCTGGGACCTCAAACCTCTTAGCGGGGGGGGCATTTTTTGCAAGTATTCGAATCGTCACACCCCCACTCTGCGCACAACTTCCCTTTATCCTCTCCCAGCCTTTTCTGAGAAAAATTTTCTTGTCTCACCAGATTTCAACATTCTTTTTCCCATCGCTTTGGTCGCGGAGACTTCTCCCGATTTTTTTGGGCGACCAGTGTTTTTTCCTGCACCATCACTATGTCATCCATCAACCTGGACGTGCCATTTTGGATTTCTTTTGGTGATTCGTATTTTTTTTTGCTTCTCGGCCCCAGGACCCGTGTTTTGTCCCTTCTTTTTGACTCGCTTTAGAGGGATTTTTTCCTTAAGCTTCCGTTAGTCCTTTTCTTGGGTTTGCTCTTCCTCGTCTTTTTTTTTGTCACAGGACCCGCTCGACAGTCCCTGGAGTCATGGGTTCAATCGGATAAGTTATTTTTTTGTGTCCCGAACCCCAAACTGGGCACCCCCCATTTTTTTCTTGTGCTCTTGGGCCTTTCGGCTAGTTTTCTTTTTGTGGTACTTCCTCGTTTTACCCTGTTTTTCTGATTGACGTACCGTGGTTTCCCCCTGTTTCCCAGGAAGTTTCTTTTTGTTTCCAGAATAATTCCAAACGCGGTTCGTGGCTGTTTCTTACCTAAAACTTAAACCCGTGAGGCCGAAGGCTCGCCACGTTCCCCCCTGAGCGGCTGCTGTTCATCTTACTACGTCCAGTCCCCCACCGTTTTCTTGGCTCGATTTTTTTTGCGGTTCAAAAAATCCATCTTTTTTTTTTCCTGAGTAAAAATTCCATCCCTCCGTTTGCCCCTTTGTCTTGTTGTACTGGATATATCTTTTAATCCCATTTTGTTTAGGGGTCAGTTTTGCGCGTTTTTGATCGTTTTGCGTGAGTGCCCTCACTTGTTTTTGGTTTCTTTCTTTTGTTTTGCACCCCGAACCCCCATGTGTTATACAGTCCACCATGCTCCTCCCTTTCCGTCACCCCAACCACCACGCCTCCAAACTCCAGGCTGTCTATTTTGGCTTCCGAAACTCCCTCACCATCAATTTCTTTCCCATTTGCGGCCCCTCGGTCCGCGTTTTTATTTATTCCTTCCCCCCCTTCCATCCCCGGTCTTTGCTTCCTTGAACCCCAAACCTCCACTCTTACCGTCTCCCCGTGCCCAGCTTGTTCCCCGCCGTTTTTCCCCCCAGAAAACCCCGGTTTTTGCCACTTCCCCTATGAGTCACACCCCCAGCAGGTGTGGTTTCTTTCGTTCGCGCGAATTGCCTCCCCCCCCCCAAAACACGCCACCCTCTTCTTTGTCTTTCCCCTGTTTCTTAGAGTCCACTATGTTTGTTTCGATCCCCCGTTCTCTCTCCCACCCTCATTAGGGAGGGTGTGGGTGAGTCACCATCCAACCCCGTTTTGACCCCTTCCGCCCCACAAACAAGGCCTACGCCTCTTCCAGCCTTCTTTTGCCCACACTCGCCAACCCCCTCTTTGTGCTGTTTTTCAAAACTGTTTTACCCTAACCCCACTTGGGTAGTCCCGATTCCCCCTTGGAAAAAAACCTCCGCCCCACCCCCAAATGAAAGACTCCCCCCCACATGCCGTTCTTTTTTTTCCCGTTGCCTTCTTTGGAATTTCCCACACAACCACTCCCCACTTTCGGCCACCAACATCTTTTGTTTTTTCGTGGCTTATTGGGACATTCGCGCCTTCATCGGTTTGGATTTTGTTTCTCCTTTGCCTCCGTCTCCCCACCCCCCTGTCACTTCTCCTTAGCACACTTTGAAGCTTATTTTATTAGGTCTATTTTCAAATGCTCTTTTTAAATTTGTTTTGCATTGTGGCTTTTGTTCGCCTAGTTCTCGCCGTTTGTCACCTTCCTCTCGGACCCTTGTGTTTTTTTTAGTATTGTCACCCTGGAGTCTTACCTGCGGTTCTCACAACAAACCATGAGTCGGGAGAAAACTCAATTTCCCCGCCATTCATGCAGTCCTTTGGTTTCTGAACAACAACTTCCACCCTTCCCTCCCCGATCAGGCAACCGTATTCCCCCCCCCAACCCTTTTTTTTAGCCCCCAGATAAATTACTCTTTACCGTCCTCCTGCTGCCGTCCATTTTCGTTATGTGTCCATCTTTTTATCTTCCCCATCTTCCCCCACCCCCAACCATTTCACTCCTCCTTTCCCCCCTTACCCCTTACAAACCGAACACACCTCTTGACGTTTTCTGTTCCAGGGACATTTTCCTTTGTTCACTTCTTCGTTGTCCCAAAACGTTCAGGTAGGTTTTTTGTTCCCCCAAACATGTGGCGTGATCCCGTTCCACGTTTGTGTTTTTTTTTGCGACTCTATTCTGACCACACAAATATCCCTATTCCCCAACCTCCCAAAACGATCTTCTTGTTCGCAAAAACGACGCGTAATCCAGCCCCACCACTAAACAAAAACAAAAACAAGCCATCTTGACCTACACCTAAACATCTGACACACCCACCAACAGCCTCCAAAACCGCACCCCCCCAAAACCAACCACCAAAACCAAAAAAAAAACCCCCACGCAAACACCCACCCGTCCCAACCACCCCGCACAATCAGCGTCAGCTTGACGCCCCAGCCAAATCCGATCTATTTTTTTCAATTTGGGAACGGGCTTTAGAGAACTCGTTTTTGCAAATTGAGATTTTTTTGAGTACGCTCCTCCGCAAAGCACCAATAACGGATGGCTCCTTCACTGTGTTTACTACACTTTTGAAGAGTCTCATCGTAGCACCTGCACACTATTGCACACTTTCCTCCCCAAAGGAACCCTCCAGAATAAAAAAACGTTCCTCGAAAACCATGGCCTGGTTTTTTCATAACACCCTTGATTTCTTTAATTTCCCGGGCTTAGACTCCGTTTGAGAGAGATTCTCCGTACAAACCCACCCACACCCCCCACTGGCCCCTTTAACATGATCCTACTTCCTCGCCAACCACCACCAAGTGAGAACGTTGAACCTCCTTTTTTTTCTACCTACCATCCTGTTGGTCCATTTGTTGTTGATTCCTATTGCGCCTGTTGAAAACATTCCTTTCGGGAAGTTGCCTTTTTCGAGTATTTCCCCCTGTACGAACTCTCGGTTTTACCCCCCACGTTTTGAACAACAACCACCTTTTGTGTGTTTTCCACGTTTTCCTTTCCGAATTCGTTTCCCCAAGCGAACCCCCCTGCCAGGATCGTCCTCCCCTACAGTTCCCGTTTTGTCACTTCCAAGTAAGGCTTTTCACCCTTTACACTTGCTACTGAGGGTGGGACAGTGTCCTTCTTTTCCCGTAAAGCTTCTGTTTGCCATGCTGTGTACTTCTCCCCCAAATCACCCTCTTTTGTAGGAACATCCGTTGCCTTTTGTTACGGCCCCACTTTTTTTTCCTTGGTGCCTGTGTCCCGCTCCCTGTCGCGACCTTTTTTTCCCTCTGGGTCAGTACTTCCACCACACCCCAACTATGCCCTCTGTGAAATGCCTTTTCTGCTTCCCACCTCGATGACCGATTTGTTCCTTTCGACGAGTGTTCCGCTTAGTCCTTCGGTTTTTTTCCCAAAAAAATGTCCCCACCCCCTGAACCTCCTTTCGCCTTTCTGCCTCTCTTTCCTTGTGTGAACTTCCTCTTTGTCCACCCAATTAAATTTTGAAGCAATTTGAATACCCCAGACACTGACCTCAACGTATTTAAAATAACCCCCCCCCCCCACAATGGGCAGGTTCCTTTTTTTGCTCTTACGCAGCGCTGCCCTTTCTACCACCCTTTTGATTTCCCCTTTTTCTTACGTTGTACACCGCGTTTTTTTTTCATTATTACGGCCTCCCCCCAGACCCTCGTTTTTTTTTTGATTTCTCGATTGTCTGTCTCCTTATTTTTTGCCCCGGATTTCATTCACAATTGGTCATATCCCCCTCCACTCCTGTTGATATTTTCTTTAATGCGGAAGTTCACGCGCTCCACATGGCGCTTACAACCCTTTTGCAATAATTTTCTGGTGTGCTGCTTCCCCCTTGTACCACGTTTTATTCCCCCATGTCCCTCCCGAAGAGATCACCCACCCTCTTTTTGGTTTCTCTCAATCTTTATCTTTCTTCACACCTGGTTTCTCACTTGCACAGCACGTTGACAACTCACACTATAAGCGACCACGTTATGGCATGCAACAAATCGGTTTGCCCTTTGACTTTTGCGATGTGTGGGGGATCCCCAGATTTGTCTGCATTCCCCATACAAGTCCCCCCTTGCGCCTTTGAATCGTCTTTTCCTTTGCTTTTTGAAAACGAGACACATCCCTATCGAACACCCCAGGGTGCAAACGCTTTTTCTTTTGTCTGGTTCTCTGTCCCGCCAAACCTATCCCCCCTGCCTATTTTTTACCAACAATTGAGTCCCCCCCCCCTTCTCTTTTTCGGCCCGTTTTTTTTTGTTGTTTGATTTCCCATTGTCTTTTTCTTTTTTTTTCCTTTTCTTTTTCTCTTCCTCCCTGTGTGCGGGGTCTCGACCAGGCTTCACAATTCCTTCCCTTTTACGCCTAAATGTTGTCAACGCCTTCCTGTTGAGACCCCTTACAGGATATGGCCGTGTGGTGTCTTCTGGCTTTTTCCTTGCAATGAATCTTTTTCCCCTCCCCCGAATCTGCGAGTTCCGTTCCGGTTGGCAGGGACTTTGTCTGTTGGCCTTTCGATTTTTTGTTCCACATTTTATGACCCCCGATTGATGTTGCTCCTGCTTGGAGATCGTCTTCCCCCTTTACCAAACTGGCCCCTTTTCATCTTACTCCCCTAATATGGCCCCCCTCCTGATTTGGTTCTTTTGGGAGTCACGATTTTTTTTCTGATTGTCGCTGATGGACATCTCGGTTAATTTCTTTATTTTCGCCTCGTTGGAACCCCCCCTCTTAACGAAACAAAAAACCCACCGTCTTTGTTTTTTTTTTTGGGCGTGGGCAAGTGAAGGCCACGGGTTCTTTTTCCCTTCCTTGCATCACTAATTGGCAGTATTATCCTTCAAAACCCCCCAAGGAAACTCCGTTTTTTTTTCTGGGGTACACCCAACCATATTAGCCCCCGTACCTTCCTGTCCACCTACCCCCCCTCCCGAATTCCCTTCTCAGTTTACGTGCGAATTCGCCTTTCTGCACACGGCTTACATCTCAGCTACTCTCCAGCAATACTCCAGTCTTTTTGGATTTTTGTTGTCCTAGTTCGGTTCTTTGGTGGGTCCATGTCCCCTCGTTACCCAAACTTGCCTTGTAAGGTTCTGAATTTTTGTGTAACCCTGGTGTAGATGTTCCGTCCTTTCTATGATGATTTCTTCCACAGCATAGGTAATTTTGACTTTTATTCCACCTTTCCTCACCATCCTTCCCCTGCCCACATTTTGGAACGACATTGTTTTGTTTTTTCCAGATGCAACGGCTGATTTCTTTTCGAGCGTTAATGTTCCTTAGTTAGGCCGTAAAGTCCTTTAACCAATCCGGGTTGTTTCTTTGGTTTTGGTTTTAACAATTGTTGTCCACTCACCTGTGACGGTGGTTCACACCTTTTCGTTCGTCCACGGTTACCTTTTTTTCCCGTACGTGTTCCCCCAACCCCAAACTGCTTTTTGTGACCTTCTTGTGTTCGCCCCCCCAACCACGCCCCCCGTTCTCCGGTTTTTTGCCGTCTTTTTTTGACGAGGATTGCTTCTTTTTTTTTTGAGCGGTAGAAGTGCTTTTTCTTTGAATTTCCTTCGTTGACTTGTTCCTGGTCCCCAGGTTTCCTTCTTTTCCACTTGTTAGCCCCCCTCCTTCTTTGCGGTGACATGATTTTTTTCCCCTAGTTTCGTTCCATTCAGCCCCCCGTTTCTACTTGACTCCGTTTCAGGCTTCAGCACTCCACCCTAGCGTTTGCCCAACTTTTCCCCCCCCCCCGAACCATCTTTTCCGTGAAATTAAGCGATTTTCGGTGCTTCATTTCTTACCAAAATTGGGCGTCACCTCGTTTGCTCTCTGTTCGCCTTATGCCACATTTCCGTTCCCTACCTCGTCCACATTCGTCCCCCAATAGGCCTTTAAAAATTATTGTGGTCCTTTGGACAGGGTTGATTCTTCGTTTTATGAGGGCGACCCCTACAGTTTTCCTTTGTGGCCACAACGTCTTTCTGTTTTCGCCTGAATAAACTTTTGTGTCGGTGACCCGCCCCCCCAGGTTCACATTTTTCCTCCCCTTTCCCATTTTTATGAGGTGCGCGTGGTGTGTTTGACACCATCCTCCTGGCCCCCTGAGCGAAATCGGTGTTGTCGATCGAACACTGTTCTTTTCACATTTTTCCATCCCACCGCATTTCCACGAGAACTTTGTTTAGGATCCAATTTTTTTTGGTTCTTTGGCCCACCCGACTTTTCACACAACGTTGTCTTCCCAGTTTACTGTGTCGATTTTTTTTTTTTCATCCCAGCTATCCCGTCTCCGTTTATGTGGGGTCAGAATTGGTCGGTGTGACTTTCAACAGAACCCTCATTCCGCGACCCTGGATGGTCCAATTTCTGGTTATTTTTTCTTATCTTGGTTTTGCGGATCCGTTCCAGTGTTGACTGTTTCGTCGATTCGCTCCTTTCCCGCAGTGTTTTTCACCCTTGTGGATGTCTCTTTTTTATCTTCCCCAAGATTGTTCTTTCGAACACCAACCCCACTTCTTTTCCGCGCCACATGGGCAGGTTTCCCCCCCACGGATCCCATTCGGCGAGTCCCCAAACTTTGACACTCCCCCCCCTTCTAAGTCGGTCCGGCGTGTGTGTCCCCCCCGTCCTTGTTCTTAAGAATGCCGTTTCCCTCTTTTCATTGCTCTATTTTTGTTGTCACTGTTTTAGACTTTCCTCCGTGACCCCGTGGGTTGTTTTTTTTTGTCGAACCAAGTTCGGCCTTTTCTTTTTTTCACCCACATAAACTATACCCCCTTTTTGTCCGTTTTTCCGGCTTCCCCCCCCCACCAGGTCCTCCCTGTTTTTCTCAAGGCCCCCTTTCGATTGCGGTTGCCTTTTGTTTTCATCCTTGTGGCTCGATTTTCTGGTACACCACCATATTTTTTCGCTTCAACCCGCCACCCGCCCCCGAGAACACTGTATCTGGTTTTTTTACACCCGGTGTTTCCATGAGCTCCCCGCTTTTCCCCAATACTCCTGCCTTGTTTCAAATTTTTTTTGGTTTCCTCACCGCGGATATCTGGTTTGTTTCCCCACGATCTTAGCCTTCGAGAATTACACTACCTGAAGTCCTTGTGGTCGTCATTCTACTCTCTCTTGCCCTGGTTTTGTGGTTGCTAGTCTGGAACTCCAGGAACGA
>Ga0179591_1365498_pt1 | contig 12171 bp, 19 predicted proteins | sample CZOMad2_1_08_16f_FD_182891 | JGI IMG/M metagenome (GOLD analysis project Ga0179591, IMG submission 182891) | Vadose zone soil fungal communities from Angelo Coast Range Reserve, California, USA - CZOMad2_1_08_16fungal (PacBio error correction) | ecosystem: Environmental > Terrestrial > Soil >... | reverse complement strand
TTAAAAAAGCCTTTTCATTTCCAACCCCCCCCTTTTCCAACAACCCCCCGTCAACCAATGTCCTGCCCCATTCACGATTCCCTTTATATGATAAAGCTTCAACTTGTGCTATTTCTCAAAAATCAGCGAACGGCCCCCTTTGATACCTCCCCCCTAAGGACTGTTCTCCCCACCAGTTCCCCTTTTTCAACAAATCTCCCCTTCCCTCCATAGGCCACCCCCAGAGGGCCATATGGCCTCTGTCATACCAAAGTCATAAACACCATTTTCTTACTTTTCTGCTCCCCGTTTTTTCCTTCCCACCACGCCCCCACTGCCTCCTCTTACTATTGAAGCCTCCTTCAGTGATACAACCTGATACCCCCAAAGTTCTCCCTGTCAAATCTCGGCGTTTCCTTTTCCCCCCTCTCTGCCACCAAACTTTTTTCCCCCCAACTTCCTAATTTGCTAAAGAGGTTTTGTTCTCGTAACGAACATTTACACTGATCTTTACTGTCAGTTTGGTAAATATATATTTTTGCACACTCGCGACTGTATGTTGACTACTCCTCAAGATGGGACCTGGCCCTTCATTCATGTTTCCTGGGTTCCGATGTCCCTTTTCTCCATTGTCTCTTTGCCCCCCACCCCGGAGTATTCCCCAGTACGTTTTTATGATTCCCCCCGCTTTGTATTGCCTATTGGTTTTGCAACACTTCCTTCCTTTTTCTGCGACCCTCTTTTCTTTAGGTTTGCCCTTTGTAGCCTTGGTTTGACATACAAATATGGAGTTCTCTTTCTAAGATAATGCTCCCATCTTCATTCTTGGTCCCACACTTTGTTCTTTTCTCCTTCCCCAAACCCCCCAACCCCCACTCCTGTTTTACGTACAATCAGTAACTGGTTTCTCTGCAGTTAGGTTCCACATGATACCTGGTTGTACTCCCTTTTATGGCATCTTTTAATCATCTCCTCCCCAAATCTGTTCTGGTTTAAGCTCTCCCCTCCTCTGCTTTGTTTGATTACGCTTAATTCTGACCTACAGGTGATCAATGGATTGGGTTCGGTGCTTGAAGTTTCAACACCCGCTAAATCCTTTTTAGATTTCCTCCCCCCTCCCTCACCTTTCTCCCAACCTTTATTTTTTTAATTCCCCTTTGGTACTTTTCTTTTTTTCCTTTTTGTAAAATTATCTTCCCCCCCTTATGGCAACTCTTATGAATACACTGACTATCTGCCGAGAAACGGGTGGCCCCCCTTGCCCTCTTTCAACCGAAGGGCGTACCCTTCCCCCCCCCCACCGTTTGTTTTTCTTCTCGCGCAATTTTTTTTTTTTCCAAAATATAAGTTTGGTTTGCAGACAGCCAAGTGGGGTCTAAAACCTTATAAAGGTTATCTCTTCACCCCCCCCCACACCACATACTTGGACGAGATATTTCCCCCATTTTCCCTCACCTATCACACCCCCTTACCCCTTCCGGTTGACTTCTGTCCCCTTTTACTTCGCCGCGATATCCCAGCCTCGAGGCAACCTGATAAGCATAAAGTTCTTCCAACCTCTGATCCTTCTACGTTCACTCCTGAATCCTACACCTTCCCGTTTTGGTCCTTTATTATGCCCTTCCTCTTCCTCGTACTCTGGAACCCGACGGGATTTCCCCCCATCCTTCCATAAATCTTCCAAAAAATAAACTCTGCTTTGCCCATCCCTTTCTTACCCTCTCCTTTCCTTTATCCCTCATTCTTTTCCCCCCGTCCCACCCCCACAATAAACGGTTTTTAGCTTTCCCTTCTCCTCCCGGTCATCTGATAGGATATGTATCCCCAACCCAAAGTCTGCAGCTCCATGTTCCTTTTTTTCCCATTTCTTCTACTTTTTTCATTAATTTTCTCTTTTCCTTCTGTTTTTTGACTCTCTCTCCCTCCTCCATTCCCTTTTACAACCGTATATCATGTAACCAAAGGCTTTTTAACCCTCTGCACGCGGGTGCCCGCTCAGGTTTTAGCCCGCGCTAATGATTGGAGAGCCTGTCCCATCTCCCCATGTTTATTTGTATTTTTTTTTTGGTCCCCCTCATTTTCCTTTTTGTGAAGTTCTGCTCGTTTTCTCATTATTGATGTCGGTCCCCCTCCTCTCGTTTCAACTTTTCTCTCAGATGCAATGGAAGAGGCGATGTGACCCTGGAAAGGTAAATATTTTAAACCGTTAATCTCCCAAGGTCCCCTCCCGTGCTTTCCTGCTCATTAGTTCATTTTTTTTCCTTTCCCTTTCTTGCTTCTTCTGATCCCTTGCTTAGGTTTCTCGTAGGCTTTGCATCGATTTGCACGTAAAAGGCAGTGGAGTCGCACTTTTCGTGGTGGCCTCGGTCTTCCGGCTGTTCTCTCCAAAACCCTGTATTTTTTGTTTTTTTGTGGCACTTTCGATCTCCTTGCTCACGTTTTTCATACACAAACCCCATTTTTCTCGTAAACAAGCATGGAAGATGTTTAGAAACAGCGGACAGTAAACTTGTGAAGCCCTCTTGCGGTTGACTTCCGGTTTTCCTTCCTCCCCGTTTCTGGCTTTTTCCTCCTCGTCGTTTTTTTTCCTCCATCCTTCTTTTCCTCAGGGGGCCCTTCGATTTTACAATGACACACCAGTAAGTGGGGAAATGATTTGCCCAAAATAAAGGTTTGCTTTCAAGTTATCATTTTTTTCCGCTAAAAGTTATAGCTGTTGCATTGCCCTTCTACAGCGACCCAAATCCATTCTTTCGGTCGGGAGCCCGCCGATGAATTTTCACCAGCCTAGCGGCAGCCGCTCCCTCCACCCACCGATCTTGCTTCTTCTTCCCAAAACTCCCTTCTTCTCCCCAGCTTTATCCAAAAAAAAACCCCCCAAAACCACCAACCAATTCCCTTTCCAGGGTTTTTCTCTGTGGAATCCTCCCTCCCATTGCTCTTATTGTCTTCCGCCCTTTTTGGTCTTTTTCTGTCGGGATCTCGACTGACTAAGCTTTATTTTTTTTTTCCCTTTCTGTTCTTTCTTCCTTTTTCCTCTTTTTTTTTTTCTTCTTTTCCTTTTTTTCTCTTTTTTTTTCCTCTTTTTCTTCTTTCTTTCCTTTTCCCCCTTTTTCTTTCTTCTTCTTCTTTTTTTTTTTTTCCTTTTTCTTTTTTTTTTCTCTTTTTTTTTTTTCTCTTTTTTTCTTTTTTTTTTTTTTTTTTTTTTTTTTTTTTTTTTTTTTTTTCTTTTTTTTTTTTTTTTTTTTTTTTTTTTTTTTTTTTTTTTTTCTTGGTCCCAGGTTCCGAACTTGGTCGTATTTCGTGCGAATATTTTTAACCCTACCGATAGAACGCTAGTTTTGATCCCCCGCGCGCCCCTCTTCCCCTCTAGTACCGTTCGCCCATAAAAAGACTGTCTTCCCATGCTGCCAATACCGCCGGGTTCCAAGAGTGTACATAATGGGAGTACCCCTTCGGATACTAAGGTGTTAATTTTTCTCATTTACCGTTCCCCCCCCCCCCTAAATTACTTTCATTCTCGCCTTCGTCCCCTTTTTTCTTTCTTTTGTTCTCTTTGCCAGCATCTATCCTTCTGCTTTTTTCTTTGCCCCCAAACATAATATAGTTATATGGAGTTCCATTTTTTCATTCGTTCCCTTTACTTGTTCGCTTTCCTCCCCCAAACGTCTTCCCTCCCCCAAATTCTTTTAATTTTGGCCAGACTATTTTTTGGTAATTGGAATATATGCGCAAAATGGGCCCCGATCCGGAGGTATCTTTTGGTCCTTCCTGGATATGTTTCTCACAATTGATGGTTACTTTTTTTTTTTGTTTCTGTCGTTTTTTTTTTTTTGGGGTGTTTTTGGGGGTGTTCTTTTTTTTTCTTGTTTTTCTCCTACTTGCAATCTTCCTGACCAGTCTGTTTTCCTTTTTCCTTGGTTTAGACACTTCCAAGGCCTACCACCCCCACTCATTGTTAAGAATTGTACATCTTTCGACTCTATCTTTTTGATGCGATTTTTTGTGAATTTCGTTGATGTTCTCCTTTTTTTACCATTGCTGTTTCTTCCCCTCTGTTTTGCGTCTCTCCTTGATCTTCCACTCTGCTTTTATTTTTGATGAACACTTTCTGCTGAAAGATGGAAGGTATTATTCGCTTCTCCCGTTCCTTTTATTTTTGCTTCTCTCCTGTTTGTTAAGTCCGCTTTTGTTTGGAACTTATCTTTTTCCCTATATTATTTGACCAGTTGTGGTTGGTTGAGAATCTCTAAAGCCTTGTTCCTCCCCCCTTCGGTCTTCCCTCTCCTTCCCCCCCTTCCAGCCACACCCCTATCCCTGAAACAATTTTCCTGAACTCTTCCAGCTTGCGCAAATGTTAATCAAACCTACCACTAAGCTTTTTTTTTCCTTTATTCTACAAGCCCTTTCTGTGTGAACAGCCCCCCTTCTTCCACACAGCCCTCCATCCATCTTGCCACCCTTAGGCCACTATTTAGTGTGAGCAGTTAAGTAATATTACCAGGGTTCCTGTTTTTTTCTTCGCTGTCTAACCCCCCCTCCCCCTCCTCCTTGGTTCCCGTCTTGATGAATAATTCCCCCCCTGAAAAGCACTCCCATATTACGGTAACCAAAGTCCTACCCCGTCAGGTGAACAGTTTTTCCCTTTTTCACCTCTTTTTAGTCTCTCCCACCACACCCCAACTCGGATGGGCCAACATGCTTTGCGCCACGTAGGTTTTGGTTGTAGTCGGAAAATGTAAATTTCATTATCCCTTTCCGTCGGTACAATATTTTTGCCACCCTCGTCTCTGTATTCTCGACCTCTTTCCCCCCTCAGCCCCCCTCCCTTGTCGAATGCCTTCACCTTCCTCCATTAACCGGGGGTTAACTTTCTTTTGTATTGAAAAACCACGGTAGTCTACTCCCCCTTATTCATCCCCGTCCTTGCCGTTTTTATTTCCCTTCTTTGTACAACCCTCCTTTTTATGCTCTGGTAAATCTGGATATTTTTAGATGAGGTTGGTTTGGTGAAAACATAAGATTCCCCCCTTCTCCCCTCTTTAATACCCCCACCCTCGACAGTTCCTCCCCCTGTCCCCCCTTTCCATCTTAGTTCTTCATATTCCCCCAACAAAACAAGACTGATGTACGTACTCTTGAATAGCAATTCGCTTTCTTCTCTCATTTTAGTCTAACACTGATACTGGTTTTCCTTTCCTTCAGTTCCTCGTCCCGCTTTTCCAGTTTTTCCCCGTCACCCTCTTCCCCCGGTTTGTTTTACCGATTTATGGGGATTGAAAGATGGCACTCCTGTACCGAATGCTCTTTCTACCCGTTGAGTTGGTCGTTCTGTATCTTTTTGAGTTTCCCTTTCCCCACCCAGTTTTCTCCCTACCTTTTTTTTTTCTACTGTCCCAAACTGAATCCCGTTCCAACCAACTTCGTGTTAGAAATTCTTTTTTTGAAAAAATTTCTTTTGTTTACCCTTGTACCAGATCTGTAACCCCTGCACCTTCCGGGCTCTTCTCCATAGCATGACCTCTTCTTCCCCCCCTGACATTAGAAACGGGCGTATTACCAACATGCGGCTTTTAAATAGGGCATTTACATATGGAGAGTGTGCTGTACTTTTTTCCAATTTCTTGTTTATTCATGCTTTTTGGTTGGCTAAGACAAAACTTGGTTTTTTCTACCACCTTATTTTTTCCTTTCTTTTTTTTTTTTTTTTTTTTTTTTTTTTTTTTTTTTTTTTTTTCTCTTTTTTTTTTTTTTTCTTTTGTTTTTTTTTTTTTTTTTTTTTTTTTTTTTTTTTTTCTTTTTTTTTTTTTTTTTTTTCTTTTTTCCTTTCTTTGTCTTCCCCACACCACAACACTACCAATTTTTTTTCCCCGAAGGCCCTCTAAGACCCCCCCCCTTCCGTTTTTATCATGCTAACTTTACGTTTCTCGAACCCCCTCCTACGATGTCCCTCCCTTGATAAGATCCTTTTGCCCGATCCCTTTAGTTTACCTTTTAAACTATGATGACCAGCAAATCCCTAGGCTTCTGTTACGCCTGGAAGCAACATGGAACCCCTTTTTCCTCCTATCTTGTAATCCTTCCCCTTCCTTCTTACATTAAATCCAACCCAGTTTCAACGTCTTTGCCCTAAACTCGCAAGCAAATTTCCTTCATTAACTTCCTTTTTGCGATCACCATCCCCTTAACCTTTTTTTTACGCTGGGAAAGTTTTTCCCCCCATTCCTTCGCCTCTTTTCCCTTATCCGCAAACAACCTTTATCGGGTGCCTTATAGATGTTGTTTTGAAAACTTACCGTAATGATGCTTACCTCTTCCTTTTTTTTTTTCCCCTTTTCGACTCCTCCTGTTTTTTGGTTCTTCTCTTTACTATCCCCTCATTACATTTTTCCCCCCTTATTCATGTTAAAAACTTTGAGTCCAGAGAAGGACGATTGCCGTTTTGCTTGATAAAGCCGTTGAGTCTAATGCCTTTTTCTCTTCTTTCCAATCGTCCCCACGTTCTTGTTCTTGTTGGGTCCGGCAACCTCCCCCTTCTGCTCCCCTCCCTTGTCTAGCGGGTACCTTGCGATTCTTCTTCGTAACACGTCCGACTGGATTTGCAAAAACGTAGTCAAAAATGGAAGACTTTCAGATGTCAATCTCGTCGGGTCCCCCCCTCCACCCTTGTCTTCCCCCTTTAATTCTTCCAACGTCTTTCCTTTTTTCTTACTCTATTTCCTCCTCTTTTTTGAAGGTACTACATCTTGCTGATCTCCCCCAATGAGTTGATATCTGCGTACACTTTTAAGGAAGTAGAAAATGGCCCCCGTTATGGTGGCCTCGCTTCTTTCTTTCCTCTTTTCCCCAACCCCCTTCTTGGTGTTGTTTTGTTAACGCTCCCTCTCCCCTGGTCCCATTTTTCCCCCCCCAACCCATTTTTTTTCGTCAACCACCCTAATGCGCTTTTTATAAACATTTCAGACTCTTAACGTTGTTTTTCCTGTCCCGTATTTCTTTGCCTCTGCAGGTAATTCCTCCTTTCTCTGCCCAGTGGTTTTACTAGTCCTTTCATTTTTCAACATCAGTTTTGCCAAGGTGACAATCTACAAAAACAATACACTTTTAAACGATGTTCTGACCAAAGTTTGTTCTTTTCGTCTTTTTTAGGTTCACCCCTTCCAACACTTTTTCTCTTTCTTTTGTTTTTAAACATGAATCATCTCCAGTACTCTCCCTACCTCCAATGTCGGTAAGAATGTCAGTCTCCCATACCCTTACCCCCCACGGCATAGTTGCCTTCTTATGTTGACCCTTTGAGGACAAAAGATTCTCCTTACCCCACAGGGAAGTTGTTAGAGATCCCTTAGTTTTTCCTCCCTTAGTACAAGCACCGGGCTTTGAGGCGGTTTTTGTGCTCCTATCCTCCTTACGGTGTTCCCCCTTTCATGAATGTCCGAGGCTTGGTCTGCCTATTACTTGATAAATCAAACGCTATCAGTTGCGCAAACCCCCCCCCCTCCTTTGGGCCCAGGAACTTTTCTACCCCCATCCCATTTCCGGGCGCATTCCCACCACAGATTTAACATATAGGAAAAGCCAGGGAAAGTCCATGGTTTGGCGTATTTTAGAATCTCCCCGGTTTGTTTTTGCCTCCCTTTTATCGCAACTGAATTTACCCGGCCCCACCCCATTCCTAATTGACTTCGTTAGAAAAATTATTTTTTGATGATTTCCAAGCATCATCAGATCCTGCTTTTGCTGGTGGCCAACAAAAATATCTTAGTCCCTGAGCGCGAACCGGCCCCTTTTTCTTCCATTTCATGTTCGTTTAAACACACACCGGTATTTTTCAAAACTTATCTTTTATATTTGGAGTGGTGGAATATATTTCCCAGAGGAAAAGGGCAACCGATCTTTTTGCTTTACTCCCTCCCCCCTTGGTTAACCGGCCTCTTTGTCTCTTGGTTCCTTCAAACTTATGGTATTTTTTTTTTTTTTACTGCAATGGACCACGGTGGGAAGTGTTGTGTTTCGAAATGGCGCAGGCCCCCCAAAAACACCCGTTTTAATATCCTTTACCTACGTCTCTCCTCCTCTGGACTCTCTTTTTCCCGAGTGTGCTCGTTGTCTTCTTTTTTGCATGGATGTTTAAATGAATTTGCTGTGGAAGATACTTTTCTGATATTTTTGCTTCCCCCCCTTGTCTGCTCCAATTTTTTGATATCACTCTCTTGCTTTTTTTTTTTCTTTCTGTATGTTATTTTTTCCTTTTTTCTTTCCCTCCTGTTTATTTTAATTAACTGAGGTTTTTGAAATTTTCCCCCAGGCTGTTACCCACCTCTAGAGTTCCGACTCTGTCAGTGGGGGGTTGGGGATTGGTTAAAATCCTTTTTTCCATTTCCCCCCCCTTTTGCCTTACCCCTACTTCTATCACCAATTCCAGCCCGATCACGTCCAACCCTCTCCTTCTTTAAAGAGTGCGAAGAAAATTGTATCCAATACAAGTGCCCGAACGCGTTAATGATTCAAACCTCCCAGGAGTTTTTGAAACATCCCCAATTTGACACCCCCTCCTATCACTTTCCCTATTCCCTGCCCAACCGCTGCCACTATGGATCAGAAGTTCGGTACCAGAGTTATTACACCCCCCCTGGTTCTTTTTTCTTGCCAGTTTCCCCCTCACATGCATCCCCCCCTTGCTTTCACCGATTTGAAGCAATAAGGCCCTGCAAGTTTGATTCCCAATATTAAATAAGTACCACCCCTTCTCCTTACGTGCCAATCTTTTCTTTTGCCCCCAGTTACAGGGTCCCTCTCTCCCACACTCACCAATGGCCCCCAAAAGGCCATAATTTTCTGACAAGACGGTTGGGTAGAGAACCTCCTAGATCTTTCCTGTCCGCCTTTGGTACCTTTACTTCTTTTCCCATCCCCCTTCTTCTTTTCTTATTTATTCCATTATCCCACACTCTCACAACCGAATGGTCGCCTGACTACTCAATAACTTATTGGGGTTCCCTCCCTTATCCAGGTATTGCCCCCAAAGTCGGTCTTCCTTTCCATGATGCTACCTCTTTGGCCTTGTTTTATAGCTTTTTCCAATTCATTTCTTTTTTCGTCTATTCGTCCATCGGTGATTTTTTAGGTTCGCTGGCGGGTCGTATTTGTGTCTAAAAACGTAGCCACCTTCCGTTTTTTGATGATTCCTCGCTCACATACGCGCCCGTCCTCTGGTCCCTCTCTTTTAGATTCTCTAAAAAAAAACGCCAAACCCCAGCAGGTTTACTTTCCACGCACTGGCGCTGCCTTTTCAGTTAGTACCCCTCCCCTGGTGTAACTTGATAAGTCCATCAAGCTTTTGTTTCAAGCCGGAACGAGGGGATGTAGCGGCCCATTGAGGGTGATCACGCTTTTCTTCGCTGTCTCCTACCATTTGAGGTTCTATTCTGTATATGTCTTTCATTTTCAACCCTCTAACTCAAATTTAGACTTGTCTAAAACATAATTGATAGCAATTATTCAGAATCATTTTCCCCCAAAGTTTTTTCCTTGAAATCTATCTTTTTACCCTTCTTCCCCCTACGGATATTGTCTAAACTCTTTTCTTTAAACTTCAAGCTCCCTTTTTTCCCAACTTGCCATAACCGAAAATCGGGACAGGCAAAAAAACAGATTTTTGAGTCGCCACCACCCTTTATTTCATGCTATCCTTTCTTGGTTCCTAAGTACATGGTTTTTTTTATCAACCACCTTCCTCTTTATAGTTCACCCCCCCCCCACAACACCTAAAGGTTTGTGGACGAGAAAGATCAAGAAGCCTTTTTGACCACCACTTCCCTTTCCCTCGCTTCTTCCCCGTTCCTTTCTCGATATAACCCTCATCTCTCCCCTTCATGTTTATACTCCCTTCCCCCAAGGTAGCCAACCTTCCAAAACTATGATTTTCAGAGTAAGAAGGAGTCAACAAGTTGGATACAAGTGATTTTACTAGATTTTGTCAGAATGTGTCCGACTTCTTTTTTAACACTTCCGTCTTCCATCCCCATCTCAAAGACAACTAATTCAAGGAGGAGGATGTTCCGCCCCCCTTAATATCGACTCTTACCCGCTCTATTCCTTGTATCATTCCCTTTTTGCCTCTCCCCCCCCCCCCATCCCCCTACCCCATGTTGTCCGATTTTCCTTCTCCCCCTTCATTAGCTCCGGTCTTTTAACCAAGCAACACCGCAATAGGCGTATTCTATTTTTTCATCTTTTTTACCATGATCTTGTTCACTGCTTTCTTCCCTCTTTCTCTTCCCCTTTTTGGATGAGGACTCCCCTTCCCTATTACATAACATCTCTCCCTGTTAAAACAGGACTAACTATAGAAGGCAAAGGCCTTCAGTCAGTGCAGTTTCCAGAGCCGAGGTTTCTTTTGTGAGATCTGTACAAACAGGGTTATTGGGAATTTTTTTCTCGGTAAAACTGCTTTCTCCCGAAAGTTCTGCCTCTGGTAGAGATGCTGATGTTGCTTCCCAAGCTCTCTTTTTGAAAACGTATCTTATGGCCAGAGTAAAATGGAACGGAGGGTCTGTCGGCCCACATTTTCCCTATTTTCTTACATTCAACTTTTTTCCTCTCAACGGCCAATTCTTCTCCCCCACTCTGCCCCTGACATAGTTTCATTTTTCTACCGTGATCGTTGCTCAATGATTTGAGTGTGTCGTGCTGGAGTCCTAAACTATCCGGTTAAGTCGTCACTGGCGTGTGGTGCCCTCGTCCCCTTCTACGGTCCCCCTTTTTTTCCTCTTCCCACACCAACCTGTCTTTTTTTTTGTTTGTGGTCAACATTTTATACATGGATACTTGAAAAAACAAGTTCGTACTCTCTTTTTTCCAACAGCTTACGCACACGCTTTCCCCCTTTGCTTGTAAACCAGACCCTTTCGGTTGCTTGCGGTTTTCCCTGCTCCCTCCTCCTCTGATGGTTTTCCAGAGTAAAGGTAATGTTATTTGGGGGAATCTTTCCAAAAAAATATGTTACAATTCCCCCCCCAAAACCCTTTTCCCATGTTCTGTCCCCCCCCACATTTGTTGCTTCCCCTCCCTCTCCCTTTTTTCGCAATCCCTTATTAGTCCCCTTTTTTTAAATGACTCATATACAGAGTGAAAATACATCCCAGGGTATCCTTTCGTTCTCAGCGCTTCCCTCGTGAGCACCACCTAATAGCTTTGCCGTCCCTTAACTACCCAAACCGTGCATTCGGTGACGGAGCTTGAAAGTGGGCCCCCCAAGCTGATCCGTCCCCCCCCTTCCAGGGTGTTCGGCCTACCATCAAAGGCAGCTAAAGTCCCCCTTTTTATAAAGCACAGGCTTTGGGCTTTTTTGGTAGAGAAGCTTTAATGTTTTCCCTGATATTTTGTTGATCCAATTTCTAACTGCTACTCTTCTACGTTTTATGCAACCCCCGCCCCTCATGGCGCCGCCTAAAAGATGTATATAAAAACCTATAATTGTTACCGGGCACCCGTGCACAGCGGTATCATTCATTTTGGCAGTGAGCAGACCTTGTCCCTGTCCCGAAAACTCTTATTCCATAGGCCCCCCCCCATAATTACTTGACTTCTTTTCCATCGACCACCTTTTGATTTCTTTTGATAAGTGCATCATAAGCTCATCCTCTCTTTGTGCAACAAATTAGGAGTTACCCTCTGAGCACAGGAAGATAATTATTTAATCCATGTTTGTCCCGAACCCCTGGGCTGGCGCAAAATCCTTCCCCTTTTGTTCCAAGCCTCTTTTCTTTCCTGTTGGCATATTTACCCGGGAAAAACTGTTTCCACGATATTGCCGTGCGGGTACGCCCTGTTACGCCTCCTTTTTTTTTATAAGGCTTTCCCCTTTCTTTCTTCCCCCCCCGGTTAAGCACCATGCTTGTGGTTGCGTTGACTAGCAGCAAAAACCACACTACTTACCCCCTTTATTTCTTAACTTGTACAAATTTCCTCCTTGATGCAATTAGTTTCCTGTATTTTTGCGAGGTGCTCGTGTGCTTCGGTTTGACATTTTTGTTCCAACCATTTTGGCGTGATCTTAACCCTCTCGACTTTGCTTTTATTTTTTTGTGAAAATGGTCTTGTCATTTGGAGGCTTTTCTTCCGGCGTTTAGTTAGCGGGTTTTTGTCGAGGGGTTATGTAATTTTTCTGTGTGGAATTCAAAGGCCCCC
>Ga0179591_1279290_pt1 | contig 12171 bp, 11 predicted proteins | sample CZOMad2_1_08_16f_FD_182891 | JGI IMG/M metagenome (GOLD analysis project Ga0179591, IMG submission 182891) | Vadose zone soil fungal communities from Angelo Coast Range Reserve, California, USA - CZOMad2_1_08_16fungal (PacBio error correction) | ecosystem: Environmental > Terrestrial > Soil >... | reverse complement strand
CCCGCCAACCGTCGCTCTTTCAAGCAGGCGCGCTGTTGGTATCTTTTTTTTTCGTGGCACCCCTAGGCCACGGTCTCCGGTGAAGCAATCTAGTCATCCTTTCATTTCCTCTTTTTTGAGCCTCTTTTCCCCCCCCCCAGGAGGCGGCCCTTCAGTACGAGGGTCGCCGGGTGGCTCGGGGTGCAGCGGTTTTCCAATTCTTCCTTTGCCCCCGAGTTCCCGCTGTCCAAAGACCCCCCCCCCTTGGATGGTAGTGTTTCTTTTAGACCTTTTCTTTCTCGACGATACGGCTTCGTACGTTTGCCTTGCCCTTTGTGGCACGGCGCGCGGTGCCCACTGTCGGGTCCTTTTCGTTTCACCCGAGCCCACCTTTTTCCGGTTCTTCCCTTCCCCACCCCTGTCCCGGATAGTTCTGGCGGCGAACTCGTGAAGAGGACTCGCGATCGGCGACGCAGGCCCGCCCTCCTCGAGTACCCCCCCACTTTGTCCCTGGCCTGCTTTTTTTTTCAGCCTTTTTCTCCTTCCTCCCACTGAGGGAACTCTTCTCAGCGTGATCGCGGGGCGAAACACAGCCCCGGACTGGATTATTGTTCCTGAACCCCCCCATGGACACTTTCTTTTTTTTTTTTGATTCGTTCGTTTTTCGCCATTAGTCGTCTCCCCCTTTCTTTCCTTTGCCTAGCCGATAGGGCCGGACAAAGTTGACAGTCTGTCTCATTGGACCCGGGCACACGTTCACGTTTTCTTTTGTATGTTCAAGGTACTTCACTGTTTTTCCCCACTGAGTTTCCCCCCCCCCAACATCCCCCCCAAGTGAGGGGGTTTCGGACTTTATACCCCGGAACGTTTTGGACCCCCTCTTGGTTTCCCTTGTTCCCCTCTGTTTTTTTTTTGTGACGGGGGGGGTTCCTAGCGAGGAATGGCGGTTGTCCGACGACCCCCTTTTCTTTTTTTTTTTTTTTTTATTAATTTTTTTTTAATTTTTCCACTTTCCCCCCTCCTTCAGATTGCTTTAAGGATGGAACTGCAGTGTTTTTGGCAGAGCTTTCGAATGCTGCACCCGTTTTTTTTTGATTAGATTGTGTTTCGCACCGTCCGTGGAAGTCGTTCCCCCTTGTTCTAAATAAGGTTGGATTTAGGGGACGTCTGGTTATCGGGCCCCCCCCCAGACGGTCCAACCAAAAACCCCACCACCCCCCCCCCCCCCCCCATTGACTATCGCTTTCCAGGGAGGGGCGGTCCCCCTCCCTTTTTTTTTTCTCCCTGGACGTTTTTCTCCTTTGTTGCTTTTTGTTAGAGGAGAAGGGTTTCGAGCGCCGGTGCCCTTGCCGTTTTTTAATTTCCCCCCCACTTACACCTAATAGGCTAGTAACTGCGATTGTGCTGACTTCGCCATTTTTTCATTCCTCGACCTCCTTGAAGGCGGTACAGGGAAGCTCGACTTCCTTTGGCAAGTGCGTTGTATTTTTTGGGGTGCGTGTCGGTTGCCTTTTTCTTACTTTCTTTTTTTCCCGCCCACCCCCCGGAAACGCCGGCCGCCTCACTTGTCCTCTTTTACTTTCAGTTTTGGCTACATCAGGTACGCTTTCGTCTTGGTTTATTTTCTTTTCTTCCAGGTGAAAAAATCTTGGCAGAGTCCCCGTTTTTTTTTCCCTCTCCCCTTTTCCGTTAGAGCAGCCGCCCATTTTTTTTGGCGGTAGCCGATGTGAAACATCACGCGCAATGCTTTTCCTATTTTCCTCCTTTTTTTTCCGGTTTGCCGTTACGGCCCGTTTAAGGACCAAGGGGTACGGTCTTCGTTGGCCCGCTGCGTTCCGGTTAGCGGGTACCTTCCCCCCCCGGCGTAAGCTCGTGAGCAAGCACCGCACTTTTTGTAATTTTCCCCCGGTGCGCTTGCTCTTTTCTCCCAGGCCGATTTTACGCACCCCCGTTCTCTTTCAGTCATCGGTTTTCTTTCAGTAGAAACCCCCCAGGTAGGCCTTTTTTTGTGCCCTTGCGACGTTTTGGCGGATCCTTGAGAGCTTTTTTCAATCTTTTTTCCTTTTCTCCCTACACCCTTTTTTTTGGACTTCAGGGACTTGGGTCGCCGAGGCGAACCCCCCCGAGACTCCACTCCTTTCTCTTTTGGACCCCAGGCCACCTTTTGGCGGGGTTTCTTATGCTTTTTTTCAGCTTTTTTTCCCCCCCTCTTCTTCCAGGACCGACCTCCTTTCACTGCCACCTTACTCCTAGATTTTGTCCTGACCTTTGTTTTTACCCCCTGATCCCATCTTTCGGCGGCCAGCCCCAGGACCCGGTTCTTGTGAACTTTCCTGAGTTTCCAGGTTTTCTCGCACCTCAACCCAAGTGTTTGTAATAGCAGCACGGGGGGTTGTGTACTCGCCCCACTAGTGAGGGTTTTCCAAGTGAGTTTTTTTTTTCAGAACTTTTTTTTCCACACCCTTTCCCCCGTTCTTGTTAGATGACCCCACGTAGATCTGCCGATCCTTTTTTTCCCAGGACGCTTTTTTCACATTTCCCCGACAAAATTTGCTTCCCCCTGGTGTTTAGTAGTGAGAGCGGAGGGTTGAGGTTTCTTTGATTTTTTTCTCTTTACCCCCAGGATCTCCCGATTTTTTTTTCTTTCATCGTGACTAGTGAAGGTCTCCTTGAGCTCGGCCGGTCGGCCGCGTGCCTCCCCAAATTCTACGTAGTTTTAATTCCAGGGTGGGGGGGGGCAGGTTCGGGACTACGTGTTTTCGACGGGAGTGCAGGCACCCCTACCATGCCATTTCTTTTTTTTTTTCACCCGTTTTCTTTGACCCCCCCCCCCCCCTTATGACGATTTGATCTATCCCGCCCCCCTTCCCCAATTTTTTTTTCGTGCCTCTTCGACACGTTTTCCCCCCGTTGGAACGCGGTTTTTTTCATGGTGGACGTAGTTTTTCCATTTTTCTGCTCCCTTATCATCTTCGCTTGTCAGTCACAGGGTCCCTTCTTAAGCCCTTTTTTTAGGAGAGTGGCCCGCTCCCTTTGCCGCCGCTGACCTTTTTCCTTTTCGTAATCTTTACTTAATAAGACGGATACACACGATATTTTTTCGCGGCCTCTGGGACCCACAACTCGACCCATGTTTAGATTAGAGGCAGCTCTTTGTTATGCTTCGCTCTGATGTTTGAGCCCCCCACAACTCAGGGGGGTGAAGCCGGAGTTTTTTTGGCCCCGATTAAGATGGCTTGGTTCAAGGCTTCTTCTTTTTCGAACCCAGGACCGCAGGAGGATGAGGCTGTCGGGGGAGGTCCTTTTATTCTTTATTTTCGTTTTTCCCCCGCTCCCGCCCGGTTACGAGCGGAAGGCTTCCCTTTGGACATTTTTCCTAATTTCCTCTGAAGCTTTTTCTTTTTCCAATATTTTAGTCGTTCTACGGTTCAGGCGCCCCCCGTCCCTTTTTCTGTTTTTTCCATTTCCGTGCTCCGTTGGGTTTTGTTTCTTCGTTCCCCGAGAGAAAAGCAGTGACAGGATGCAGCATAACGGCCCAGCCCTTTTTTCTTTAAGTGTTTGGCAACCCCCCCCCAGAATTCACCAGTTGTGGGGCGATTAGTTCCTGTGATTCAATGTAAGTTTCATGTTTTTTTTTTCTTTTTCTTTGACCTTCCGTAGGGCTCCTGGCTCGCAAGGTTATAATAAAGAACCCTTCTTCTTCCCCCCAAGAGTTGTTATGCCGAGGGCCTGCGAGGGTTTTGCCCCTTTTGTTTGTTTTTCGTCTTCCCCCCCCCCCAGTCAACTGCCCCTCCGCAAAGCTACCGAGAACCTGGTTTACACGGTGCCATGTTTCCTTGGCGTCCCCCTTTCCTTCGACCCACGAGACAGGTTTTTTGGTTTGCCGTGGGTCTTTTTTTTCCATGTTATTTTTTTTCCTTCTTTTGACCCCCGGCGGACTGATAATTAATTCACGATCACAGTGAGACTTGCCTTCCGGCCAAGACTAGGGCCAAAAATTTCATTCAAAGCGACCTGAGGTCCTGACCCATAAGCATACTCGAATCCCAGTCCCCCACTTCACAGTCCGTAACGTCTAGAGTTGTGACAAACCCCAACCAACATGGTCACCGCCGTCGTTTGGACAGCCAAAAGGGTTTAGAAACGGTCTGAGGGGGGAAACGTGGGGGGAGCTGACATGAGATTTTAAAAAAACCTCTCCCCATCCACGCTCTCACCCTCCACGAAAGGTTCCCTGGGGAGAGGACCCGGGTCTCTTTCAGATCCCTCCAGATTGCGTCTCCCCTGCGTGCCCACCCAATGACTTCTTTATTCGCCCGTTTTTTTTCTTTTTGGCCCCGGTGGCCGGATCAAAAGCATCTTCCTCAAACCTGGTATTTCTTACAATTTCCTTTTTTGTCCACACCCCCGCTTCCCGACATGTCTTTCTTCCCTATGCAAGTTCGCAAAGACTGAGGCGGGCTCGAGCGGGTGCGGGATTCTTGGAGTTTCTTCCCCTGCCCTCCCCCTCAACTATCCCTCCCCCCTCTGAGGGAGCCCACTTCATTCATAGTTGACTCTCCTCGTCAACCCCTGGTTTTTTTTTTCCTTCCTTTCAATAACCTAAGCGATGACCGCACTTCCTCCCATTCTTTATTCCCTGAATCTGGATGGTCCGGCGTTCGACCATACCCCGTGATGGTCGTAGCCCCTTCCCCTCTGCCCTTCTTCCCATTGCTAGATCGCAAGCCCGATTTCAATGCCAGCTGGTTTCATCTTCCGGTGTCTCCTTTTGATGTTGTTCGTGACTCCCGACGTGATGGAACGGTTCTTTTTTCGCGTGATTGTGAGAGGGCTTTTTGTTACGATCTCCGCCGCCAGCAGGCTTTTTTTTTTGGGACCTTAGTCAACTGATTTTCGGTCCTTTTTGGTTCTACTTTTTCATTCGAAACCCAGGCTTCGGGCCTCGTCTCGAGGCACGTACTCGACCTCACCTAGTGAGCGTTTGCCCATAAAGCCTTGTTAGCCAACCGGATTGACCAGTCCTGGGTTGTTCTACCCCTTGGTTTCTCCCTTCTTCCCCAACTTAGAGGGCTGCCTTTTTCCGGCGCTTCTCTGACCGTCCCATTTTCCTTTCCCCTCCCTTTTCCTTTTTTTTGTTGGCCTTACGAGAGAAGGGGGGCTCTTGGTTTCGTTTCGCGTCCCTTTACTTCCTCCGCTTTTCTCCTTCCTGCTCCCCCCAAAGACGCCTGTCGGGCTTTTCCGCGTTTTAGCACCCTTTTGATCTGGGGAGCTCTGAACCCTACTCTCTACTGGAGATTTGCTGGGAGCAGGCGGCGAGTTTTCGCCGGGGGCGACTTTTTTTCGGTGTCGCCCCCAGAACGTGGTTTTTTCCCCTTGTTGTACTTCCCGTATGTTCTTTCTTTTTTTTTCAACTGAGTGAGATGGCCTGAGGTTTTTCCTTATCTGCCACCAAACGCCACGGTTCACCGACCTTTTGCGTTGGTGCTTCCCCAATCGACTTTTTTTCGGACCACTCCCTTTTTTATCTCCCCGTGGGAGAGTATTCCATTTGTGTTCTCTTTCCGGCTTCGCCTTCGCAGCTTCTTTTCAATACGACCCAATCCAAGATCCCGTGTTCCCCAGATCTGATTTAGCGGCTATCGTGTACGACCTGAGTTTTTAAACCCCTGCTTCTGTTGACCCCACTCCCCGATTATTCCCTCCCCGTTGTCACATTCCCAGACCCCCGTTTCTCCTTTCCCTCGTCATACGTGCCCGGCGCTGGGCCGCCGGTGTCATGAACTCTTGATTGTCTTTTCAAACCTTCCTCGCTAAAAAAAAAGACCGGGCTCACTTTGGCAGCCCGCTTACCTTCTTTTTTTCCCAACCCGTTCTCACGAAGGTTTCTTTTTCCCCCAACTTGTTAAGTACTAGGAGACGGAACTGCGACCGGAACCTTGCGCCTTCACCCACGCGACTTCCCCAGGGGGTGACCTATCCCTTTTTCCTTTTTTTTTTTCTATAGATTGGCTACAAAAATTAGTAGGCATCGGTACTTCTCCGCTTCCGTTGTTTCTCTTCTTCTGCCGTGTTTATAATTCCCCCAGTAGCTTTGGGCTTCGTCCCCCCAGTCGAGTTTTCTCCCCCCCTTTTTAGGTAGGGTCGGTCTCCGTACCGCGGTATTGGAAAGTGATGGGGAACTATGTTTTTTTCTTTTGACCTTGCGTCAAGGCTTCCTCTCCTTGCGGAAAGCGTTTTTTTTGCTCTTTTATCGCTTCCCTCCAGTGACCCTTGAGATGCGCCCCCTGAGGAGGGGGGTGCTTTTTTTCTGCGTCATTGCGTCGAGCTTTCTTCAGGAACCCCCTCGTCCCTCGCCCCTTTTTCCGTAGTTCCCCCCCCGCCTCTCCTTTGAGAGAGGAAAGCGGAGATGGTTCCCGGTAGTGGATGGGAGTTCTTTTTTGACAGGACTCTGTCAGCTGAACCCCCTTATCCCTCTCCCTTGATCCATTTTCGAGAAGGGATGGCCGGCGTTTCGGCAGGTTGCTTCTCCGTGTACGAGGTCCATCTATTTCTCTTCCCCCAGTTTTTTCTTTCCCCCCATTAAAAAAGGGATTCCCCCAAGCCAACGGTTTGCGACCCAGCTGTTCGCTCGTTGTAGAGGGACGCGGGTTGCGTCTTCAGTCGTTTTTCCCCCCCTTTGGACTACCCCTTCTACCTTTTCCCCCCTTTAGGGGTTTTCTTTTTCTGACCAGGCCCTGGGCGTTTTCTTTTGCACCCAAGTTCTTGATTTTCCTGTTCTCCGAAATTCCTGTCTCTGCCCTTCGTCGTTCCTTCTTTGTTCCCCCTTCCCCCCCCCTGGTCCCAGAACTTCTTCTTGGCCAAAAAAATTTGGCTGGCTTTTTTCTTCCCTTTTTCCTGCCGTCAGCTAATTTTCGATTCCCCCCCCGCGGCATAGTTGCGTTTTCCTTTGAGACACCCCCCCATCCCCCCCCCCCCTTCATGGTACGGAATTGAACTGGATGGGTCCTTTTCTTCCTGCTTTCGGATGCCCGTTCCCCTACGTGGGCCCGACGCCTCTTTTTTCCCTTGTTATCTCCCCCCCCTCTTTCCCCCCCCCCCCTCCGCTTAGAGGGAAACGTCACTGGGGGCTTCTTTTTTGCGGCGCACCCTTGCACGTTCTTCCCCTCGTTCACACTGTCGTCCCATTTAACCGTACCCCCTTTCCCCCGATGCTAGTCCTCATCAACGTTTTGGCCCGACACTCCGTTTTTTTTTCAGCTGCGTGATTTTGCTTTTCGTTTAGTTGTCGTCCCCCGCGGTCCTTCCCCGCCTTCACAGATTGTTTTCGGTAGGCGGCAGAAAAATTTTTTTGACATCTTTGATTTCTGCTTGGAAGAGATGGTTCCTCCTCCCCCCCGTTATTTTTCTGAAGCTTCCCCCCCCTTTTCCCCCTGCGATTTTCTTGGTCACAGAAGTAGATTCCTACGGCGTGTTTGGATCTGCGTGCCTTCTTCTGACTTTCAGACCGTGGCTCGCTCTCGTTTTCCCTTCCTTTCCCCATGGTCGTTTGAAAAGGTGGGGCGCAGCCCTTCCCCAGTTAGGTCGTTTGGGGGTGTTTGGCCATTGTTTCTCCCGGTTTTGGCGGAGGTGGTGACTTTTCCGTCCCCCCGGTCCACACCTCCTTTGTAGGACTTTTCTTTTCCTTGAGGTCCCTTTCCCCCCTTCCCCCCCAGAGCCTCCTTCCCCAGGGGGGGCAGGCCTTTACTGGCTGGAATCGCCGGTCTTTTGTGAGGTTTGGACTTGTTTCCTTTTTTGGAGGGTGTTTTCTAGAGACGCGATTTTACCAGTCTGCTGGACCCGTTTTTTTCATATTTCGGGCCGCAGGTAGTTTTCCCCCCCCTGCTCCTTTTTCTACTTGGGAGTTTTCTAAGGTGCCCACACGGCTTCTGCCAGTTTGGTTTTAGGTCCTCCCTTTTTTGAGGGTAGGTCTTCCCTCTTTCAGTTCCCTACGGTCCTGTAGCCGATCAACATAAGTTGCCCCGTTCGGGAATATTTTGCAGGATTTTATTTTTCTTAATTATTTTACCTTTCCCCAGACCCCCCCTGTTGTCTCGGGTTTTTGTTGCGAGTTGCCGAGTTTCCCCCCGCTTTTCCCCCCATTGGTCACCCCGCCGACCTAGTCAGCGCCGCGTTTTTTCCTGGCCCCGTTTTTTTTTTTGCTCCCCTCATCCCCCCTTTTCACATTTCTCCCCCCCTGCACCCCCCGGTCCCCCGGAACAAGATTGTCCGACGTCCATTCATTTTCAAACCCTATGTCAATCCTTTTTGCTAGGAATTGAGGGGAGGGTTGTTCGGGTTGTATTCTACATCTTCCCCCCCTCCCCTTCCCCCTGATTTTGGAACGCCGGGGAGCTCAACCGTGGAGTTTTTTTCCCCCGAACGGGCTCTTTTTTTCGCCGTAGTTTCCAGTCCGTCACAGTTTTTTTCCGGTTCTTTCCTCCTTCGTTTTGTAGGAAATGCCCCGGCGGGTCGTCGGAGTGGCTTTTTTTGTCCTTCCCGTCCTTTTTTTCCCCACCTCCTCCCTTCGTCTTTCTTTTCAGAGAGTATACAGGAAAGGTTCGTGCGGGTCCCCCCCGCCCCTCACCCCGGATTTTGGCGCCCGTGGCCTTCCTCCATTTTTTTTTGCATTTCCACCCCAAAACTTTTGGGAGTGTATAGCTTTTTGGTACGTCTTACGTTAAGCCTTTTCTACGCTGTATGCGCCAACACTGTGGCCCCTTTCTAAGTCCCACCCCTAGCCCCAATCCAGTGTAGCCCTGTATGGAAGTAGTTCCGCGATCGGTAAGTCTCTCCTTCGACAAATTCTCACCCATTCTCTCTCTCCAAATGAACCCCCCCTATCAGTTCCCCAGGTGAGGTTTTCTAAAAATTCCCGAGTTCTCTGGGTTTTGTCCTTGTATCCTCAGAAGCACTTCATATCTTGGTGGTTCCCCCTTCCTTTCTTCGTAGGGCTTAGGCTCGGCCACGGTTGGTTGCGCGCTTCACCACTCTTCTCTTTTTTTAATCCGTTTTTGTTTTCTCTCTTTTTATCGTGCACGCGGTCCTTAAACGTTCCCCGCTTTTTATCCATCCCCTTGCCCATTTCCCAGAGGAAGGCCCCTCTATGACGGTCTTTTGGCTCTCTAACTTCCTTGCCCCCCCCCACCTGATTACGATCCCTTTTCGACTTGTTTGACAACCGTGGGACCCATCGCTTTGGAATTCCCTTCTTTGGCGGCTTTTATATCGCCCCCCTCAGGACCCCTTTTGCCGCCCTTCCCAAACCTTCCCTTCTTGGCGCGCCGCGTGAGAGAATGAGTTTGGACACCCTTCTGGGGTAGAGACCCAAGCTTATCCCGGCAACTTTCCCCTATTAACCCAAGACTTCTTCCTCCCCTCGGAGATTCCGCCGGCTCCTGATTTCGTCAAATCTTTTTTTTTGGATTTTTTCCCCTTTTACCCCTCCCCCCTTAAGGATTTCTCCTACCAGAGGGTTTAGCATCAGGCCTTCGACCGCTGAACCCATACGTCCCATGGGGCGGGCTCATCTGCATGCCCCCTGCCTTTCCCTCCCCCTCAACCGAAGGGGAATTTCTCCCTGCCGCCGTTCCTCGACGACGTACGACTGTTCGCCTTTTTCGGTGTTTTTTCCCGCACTGCCTCCGTCCCTCCCTTCCCCTTTTTTCGGGAGTTAGTGTTTTTGTCGGTGCCCCTTCGCTTTCTCGGTATAATTTCTTTTTACGGGGATAGATTACGGGTCTATATTCACCAGGTACGCCTGCCCGGTGACAAGGTGTTTTTTTTCGAGCCCCCAGTAGATCACGTAATGCCTTAGTGTTTCCCCCCCCCCTGTTTCGTCTTTTTTTCCTTTCCTTTGATTTCTCAGGTCCCCTGGACTCCGCAGTTTCGAATCCGTTGTCTTTTTTTCTTCCCGTGTGGAGCCCCATTGTTTCTCTTTTCTTTTTTTAACCAAGATTTGAAAAACCCCCCGCGTCCAACAGCCCCGACTGGTTCCCCCCTGGTCCCTTTCCCCCAAAGGTTAACTTTTGCGCAACAGGCTAAGGTTCAGTTTTCCTTATTTCCCCCCTAGTGTTGGATTGGTTGAGGGGGCCAATCTCCCACCCTCGGTCCATGTGTTCTTTTACCTTTTCATCGTCCCCCCCTCTTCCCGTTCCCTGTTCCGAGAGTGTTCCGGAAAAAAGTTTAACTTTTTAAGGGCCTGGCCAACGCTCGCCCTTCCCCACTACCCCTTTTCGTAGCACTTTTTTCCCACATTGCGTCATAAAGGCGGGAAGGTGTAATGTTTCACTCTGTCGTTTCTTCAACCGTCCCCCCCCAATTTTCCCCCCCCCTTCCCCATTTTCTTGGGATAGTCCGATCAACATGTTCCCGCCCCTTGCTTTCCTTATACCTTTGATTTTTGTATGCAGTGCAACATAATATGGCCCCCGATCCCTCCGTCTTCCTTTTCCCCTTTTGGGGAAGAGGTCCCACCGGAAGAAGTCACCCGGTTTTGAGGATTTGCCCCCCCCCTCAGCGTCTGCCCCCGCGTCCTTATCCCCTTTTTTTCCCGAGTCCCCTGTGGATTTCTCCCCCCCCAGTTTTTCAAAATGTGTGAATGGCCTGTCGTTACTTTTTTTTTGGAACTTTCGACGCCCCCCCCTCGCTCCCCCTTCCTGTCTTGTCCGAGCTTTATAATGCCTCTCTTCAATGTTCCATTGGTTCTACTCCCGCTTTTTCCCTCGACTCCCTCTCTTTTTTCCGAAGTATCCGTCTTTTCCTCCTTCCGTATTAGGCACTAATACCCTGCAGCGCGGATTTCCCCAGCGACTGGTTAACATCCTGTCCTTGTGACACGCAAAGTCTTTTACCCTTTTTTTTCCCTCTCTTTATTCTTGGAGGAAGGGACAGAAGTATCTTGTCATTGATGTTGGTTCTACCGGTTATGTGGTGAACGTAGTGTTGTAGGATTTCCCCGTTTTTTTTTTTTACTGCTCTTCCCTTCTAGATGTCAATTTTGTTTTTTTCCCAAAGGAAGAACTTGGCCTAGGGTTCCGGATCCCGTTGTCCATGTACCCTACAGGGAACCGAAGCCTCCGGGACTCATTACTTTTCTTTTAGTCCACTTCCCTCCGTTATTTTTTTCTTTGGATAAGGGCCAGGTGGTCAGCAAATGCTATTTTCAGTAACTGTTTTTTGGTATTGTGGTTCTCCTATCACCTTTCAAGAGGGTTTCACGAGCTACCTCTTTTGTGATGATCTTCGAGGACCGAGTCTTCCCCCCCCATTCCCTCTTCCTTCCCCCCCTTGTGATTGGTGGGGGAGGGAGGGGCGGAGGGAATTCTTACGGTTAACAGTTCCCCCCCCCGACCCGCTCAAAAGGAGTTCCCCTACGACCTGGGTGACTTTTAACTGGTGGTTAGGGGTCCGCCTTACTTTCAGACTTTCCGACTTAGTTTTCTTGGGAGGATTCAGTCGGGACTGTTGGTTTTTGCTCGACTGCTCTGCCGTTCCTCCTGTGCTCTGATTGTCTCCCAGGGGGTCCCCCCCTCCTTTTTTTTTTTTTTTCCCCCCTCTTTTTTTTTTTTTTTCTTTTCCCAAAGATTTTGAGGGGGGTCTTTTCTTTTGGTTACCCCTGTTCTGCCCACACCGTTTTACTTGTTGTACTGTCCCCCTTCCCATCTCACCCTCCCCCGGAAGCTTGTTACGCCCTCCGTTCGACTTTTTTATGTTTGGGTATCGACTTTCTTCTTCTCTCTGCTCTTTCCCTTTCGGTTTTTAGCCGTAAACAGGATTCTCTCATGAGCCTCGTGGATTATGTTTCCATTCGATCGGTCACATCTTTCCCCCCCCCCCCCCTGTGTCCTCTCCCTTTTCCTTTTCCTTTTTTAGGAAGGCCTTACTGGGCCCTTCCGTTGCACTCGGCCCTCTCCCTTTTCCTTCCGATCGTCAGTTAGAGCTGGGAAGGGATAGGAATGTGCGCTTTCCCCCTCGTTGAGTTCATTTAACCAATTCTTCTTTTCCTCCCCTACCCCCTCCCAACCTTTCTGAGAACTTTCCTCGTTTTTTATCCGCGACAATCTTTCCTGTTTTCCCCGTCCCTGAACTGCCCCCTTCCCTGTCCTCTCCCCTTTCCCCCCCCCCGTCCTAATTAATTAATTTGGCTTTTTT
>Ga0179591_1351078_pt1 | contig 12172 bp, 8 predicted proteins | sample CZOMad2_1_08_16f_FD_182891 | JGI IMG/M metagenome (GOLD analysis project Ga0179591, IMG submission 182891) | Vadose zone soil fungal communities from Angelo Coast Range Reserve, California, USA - CZOMad2_1_08_16fungal (PacBio error correction) | ecosystem: Environmental > Terrestrial > Soil >... | reverse complement strand
GAAGCGGCTTTTGGCCCGCCGCTCTTTTCGACGTAACAGTTCGTTTTTGGCCATCGTCCTTTTTTCCCAAGTAGACGATCGATCTTCGCGTGCGAACACGGTCCTGGTATGAATTTGGGAGGAGGCTTCCCCCCGACAACACCGCGCGCAGGAAGGCTTACGACCGTGAGCAACCGCGAAACCAGGGGGGCGCGCTTTCTTTTCTCAGAAGCGTCCTCCGATCAGCTTGTGTGGAGCAGAACCCCAGGAACCCTTGCTGATAGCTCGCGGCCGGCGTCTCTTTGGCGGACCCAATGCGTGGTATTCGGCGGGTTCGTTGAATATTCTTTTTTTTTCCCCTAGTCCCCTTTTAGATTTCCTGATGCTCTTGCTGGCGCACCGATCATGGTAGAACTGGTGCGATGATTTCTCGCGGGTTGTGATCCTTTTGCAGACTCAATTTGTAGAGCGCCTTTTCCTCTCCCCATTACCACGGTCTCCAGTACAGTCCATCACCGTCCCCCCCCCCCCCACCTCGGTAGTCGAGCCTCCAGACGCGTTTCTTCATGATCAATGCGAGGAATTCCGTTTCGCCGGATTCTTCCTGCAGACGGCGCTCTGCCGAGGCCTTCCTTTCTGAAGACTTTTTCTTTCGGCCTAATCTGCGTCCGTTTCTAGAGAGCCTTGTAGAATCCTTGACGTGGAACTCCGGTTTTTCCAGCGGCGCTTTTCATATATCGATCGTTAGCGTTATTTTTTACGTTGTGCGTGTGAGTAGTTCCCCTCTTCCGGGAACGAGTCAAGATTGTGAAAAACCCCCCTGCATAGAGGCTTCCAGGTTTGTCTTTCCCCGGCCTAATTCCGACCCCGAGCGCTTTTCCAGTCGGCCCTCACGTTGCATTCGTCGCGCCATGTCGTGACGCTCACTTTGAACATACGACGTGGCAGTCCCCTTCGAATTTCCGCCCTTGTTCCCCCCTTTGACACGGAGTTTTCGATAGACCGCCTCCGTTTTTAAGAGATGGACCCCCGCCGAACGCTCCTTCTGGCCTAAGTAGACCGCCCAGAAACCCGATGCGCAGCGGGTTCTTTGATGAGTCTGTCTTGCACCCCACGCACACCGCTGTCGTTTTCCGACGGTAAAAATGTTTGTGTGTGCGCTGAGCCCTCCCTCCTCCGATGTGCCAGTACAGTCCTCTCTCCCTTAATCGGACATGGTGGCTCTGACTCGCAAACTCGATTTTTACCCACCCTGGGTGACACTGCGACAGTGTTAGCTTGCGAACTTACAGCCTCGGTCTGACTCCTCTCCCCTCTTTGCAAACAGCCGGACAGCGAGCCGTGGCTCACAAGGGCCCAGGGGGCCCCGACGCTGTTTTACTGACTTTGCAAACGCAAATCCTACGCGTTTGCAGGTCTCTTTTTCATAGCCTCATCAGATTTTCCTTCACAAGAAGCAGCTGCTCCTGCCTCACATTTTGAGCGGACGGCTCATTTCCAAAGGAGCTGCTTGTTCCCTTTCATATAGCAAGCGTTGTTTTTTTTTTTTTTTTCCCTCTCCCTAGTCCAAGGAAACTTTTCTCGATCCTGACCGCCAAACGACGCCCATGCCCATGTAACCCAGTCTCCTTCCACCGCCCCGACCCAGCAATAAAACTGGCCGGGATGTATCCGTTCCTCGGCCGTTCTCCTTTTTGCTTTTATCCAGATGTTACTAAATTGAAAAGATCCTTGCAGTTCCCACCACCTGGACTGTGTTCTTATGATCGAATGCTCGCGCTAGCCTTTTTCCGTTGATGGCTTTTTAGACCCTTCTTCTCTGGACTTGAAGGTACCCCCTCGCGATGAACGGCTCTGCACCGCGTTACTGCTGTGGAACAAAGTATCTTTCTCCTTTGTTTCTTGTTTTTTCCCCTCTCTGCCGAGGGATTGTCCCCCCGAAGCTTCCTGATCAGCGGCATCCAGGTCACCCACGGCTGGCTATTGGAGCCCGGCCCATCCAGCAGACTTTTTTCACACCGGTTTCCCTTTTAACCAGTCTTACACCTAGTAACGCCCCCAAAGGTCCTTGCGAACAACCCACCACTTACTATTGAACGCGAGCCCGCCACCGTGTTAAACATCCAGTACCTTCCTTACCTTGGCGACCCCCCGCGCTGGAAACGAGTGGTAACTCATATTTTAAGCCACATTTTTGTTAGCTCTTTCCCATCGGTCCACCCCAGCTTTTTTCGGCCCGTTTCGGGACAAACTGGTGTATCGGTGATTGTCTCTCTGCCTCTCCCCGGGGGGGCTCACGTCGCTGAGCGGTTGCCGCCCGTTACGCGGTTGACGCGGTGACCGTGTTAGAGGGTCCCGTGTGACAGGGGGTCCTCACGTGGACTCCACGTCCAGCCCCCTTGTGTTTTTTCCCCTTGAGGTGAAGCGGATCGTCCCCTTGCCGGAATCCTTTCCCCTCATTGAAACAAACACCTCCCCCCTCCTCCCCGATTCATGTTCCACAGTTCCCCCCGCGTTTCCACCCCTATCTGATGTGGAAAGGAACAAGCCACTGATTTTCCTGATCTCCGGTTAGTCCGCACCATAGGAATACATTCTGGAAGTTTGGCCGATCCTCTCCGACTTCAGTCCTACTCCATTTTTATACCCTAGAAGGGGAATTGAAAACTAGGACCGCCCCCGTCGAGACCAAGCACGCTCTGAGACGACGTTTTTTCACCCATCAGGGTTTGGCGGGGGGGATGAGTGAGGCTACGGGGTTGGTTTCGTCTTTGGGAGCTTCGGATCGGTCGCCCCATCTTTGTTTCCGGTGCGACTTGTCGCGGCGCGGGTTCGATGAGATTTTCCCCCCCAAGCGTAATTGGGGAACGTTCAGCCGCCGGTGCTCGGAGGCGATGACTTTCCTCCGCTCCTCCCCTTCGTCGGCCTCATTAATTTCCCAGATCACAGCACCCTTTTTTTTGGACAGGTGCGTGGCAAACTTTCGGCCGTTGAAAACGTTTTATCTTTCTCCCACCTGGCCAACTTGGTCTTCGGCTGCCTTTGATCTCTCCCGGCGCGCCTTGGTGATATGCCAGATGCTGTACGTGCGCACCCTCCCTTTACAACACCGGTTTTATCTCAGTCCCTCCCTGGGAGTCAGTGATTCGCTTCAGTAGTTGAACCTCCGGCGATTTCTTGCGATTTGCTGTAGAACCTCGTCGTGTTCTTGATTACAAGGAGGTTGAGGAAGTTTTGACTATTTGTGCATGGGGTTTTCCACAGCCCCCATCCTTAAGAAGAGCCATTTCTCTCATGCTTCTCCGATATTCTCGTTCAGAACCCGCTGGAGGTTGGGTCAATCAGGCCGGTTTCTCCCGACCCAATCCGTGCCCGAGCAATGGTGTGATTTATCTCTTCCTCCCTAATTTGGAGCGTATCATAGGCGCTTGCCCCGCTACAGTTTTGTCCCATAGTCATTCAACCAGAGATTTATTTCCCTTCGTCCTCTGATTGAGCTTACCCATACACCTTGCATACCTCGATTCTTAGATGTGTCAAGCGTGTTTCGCCCCCTTTCCTACCGTAAAAATGACACAATCAGACATTGAACGATCCTCTCGCTCGGACAACGAGAGCCGCCCCCCCTTGGAGTTCCCGTGCCGTTGCTTCTACCCAGACCCGCGGCACCTGCGATACGACACCTAGACGGCCTGATTCCAAATGCTAGGCTGTGCACGCTTGCCTTGGCTGATGGCTGCGACTGAAGAAGCCGATCCCCCGAAGGGTTAAGTCCTATCGTAGATCAATTTCACGCTTTTTTTTCCCTTCCCGGGAATCGAGGAAGGAGTGTGATGTACGTCCCGCGACCGGTAATGTCACGACCAGATTTCTCCTTCAAAACTGGTTAGGTTCAACGTTCCCCCCAAGAAGATTATTTCTCCATCTTTTCTCCCATTAAGTATGTTCTCAGCTCTAAGATACGCTTACCCGGGCCCTGTGGGCCGCTACCCCGAAGTCTGAAAAAGACGATTGAATTTCTCCAGAGCCAGGAAGACGAAGGTGATTCTCTTGGTGTGGTTAGACTCCCTAGCTCCTCCCATTCTCTCGGAAATCGATAAGTCTCTCTCTCCATGGGGAGCGGTTTTCTACTTTCTATACGCCTGAGCCTCAGCTCTTTTCTACGCCTTTTATGGACTCCCGCTGGAGCCAAAAGTATTTCATGACCTCCGACGATTGAGTAGTGTCGTTTTCCCCTCCCTTTTTCGGGCGGCGAGCCCCCCCAAAGTTTTCCTGCCCTTCGCGTTCGCTCACGAATCATCGTCCCTCTCCCTTTGAATCTCTCCCCTGTGGTGTGAGCTTCCTTCCTCTTCATCCTAGGCGGCTTTGAGAAGTAGCTAATCTCCCTCTTTTTTCTCGCCGCAAGGAAGTTCGGAGGACTCCCCCCCCTGGCATCTTTTGTTCTCCGTAAGGGCAACGGGAGGAATACACACAGTTTTACCACTCGAAACAAGCCTTGTGACCTGAGTCTTCTCCTCGAACCAGTTTTTTTCGCTGCTCCTGGATCAGAGCGCTAGGCCTCGATCCTGCGCGATCTTGTTTTATTGAGCAGAAAAAATTCCGCTCGCGAGGGCCGGCGATCTGGGTTCCCCACCTCGGTGGCCCAGATAGGAGGTTTGATTCCAGACATCTAGGCTCACCTTCTCTTTCCTGATCGTTAGAGATTGCTCCCCCCTGGTTGTTTCTCAAACATTGTTAGCGAAGAGGAGAGTGGGTTGATAGGTGAAATAGATGTTCTCCTCTCTTTTTTTTTCGTGAGGGAACAGGTAGCGTATTTCGCATCCCCGTATCGTCTCTTTTTTCTTATGAAACACGCCCTTTTAGCCCCGGAGTTTTCTATGCTCTTCATAAGGTTATGGATCTCCTGCCTCTGGCCCGTCTTTTTTGACAGTATTCTCCGCCCCAACGCCGGAGTCGTCCAGTACTCCCAGTCGGTAGTAGTGGCCCGACACTGGACGCCTTTCTCTTTTTTTTCCACCGCGTTCGAGGTCCGCGTCTTCTCTCTTAGGGTCCTCTGTCGGGGGGAAGTGGTGCTCGGTTGCGGCTTTTTCGAGCTCTTTTCACCCCAAATCCGCATAGAGAAGTAAAGTCTTTTCCCGTTTCACTTGCTCGCTCCTCCCCCGCTGAATCCTTTGGAATCCTCTTTTCCCCCAGCAGTCAGAAGGAGGACTTGTTGGATGAGCCCATTGTTCCCTTTTCCCTTTTCCAGACGCCGAGGGTAATCCTTTGCCCCCTCCCCCTCTTTCTGAACGGCGTTGTTCGACTTATCCTTCTGACTTGAAGCGCGCAAACTCGAGAGCCTCTCCTTTCTCTGCGCTACGATAGTAGCATCTGCTCTCGCCCCCCTAACTATCTGTATGGACCACCCACCGCCGTTGGCGGCAAAATCCCGATTTTGGTATTTCCGTCCTAGGGCAGTACAGGCACTCGACCCCTTTTTCCTTCCGTGCCATTGTGGCGATGATCCGACCGCAGGTCTCCTCACTCTGTCCCTCGCCGTGTTCCTTTTTCTTCATCCTCGGAACTACCCCGGTTCTTTTCCGCGAACGCAAAACGTCTTCCCCCTCTCTAGACGGAACTGACAGTTTGGGGTGGATCCATCTGCTGTGTATTTTTCAAAGTAACTCACATCCATCCCCTCTGGGCCTTCCCCTTTTTTCTCGGTTTACCGTTTTGGTAGGAGCCCGGATTCCTTATAAGCAAGCGACTTCCGCGTTTCCCCCTGGCGCGATTTTGTCCTCGCCATCTCTCTCTTGCATAGTTCACCCTTCTAGTCGACGGAAACTCTTTCCTAACCGCTGCGCGAGCCCAAACGAAGCCCAGCAAGGCCCCCCCTTCCTCCTTTCACTTAAGCACCCGACCCCCAGCCAAACTGTCCGTTCTTGTATCACAGATCGTCTCGTTGATGTTTCTTCCTCTTCCGGTTTAGTGTCCCCATTAAAGCCCGGCGGCAAAACTGGGTCGGATTCTCTATAGTGAGACCAGTCCTTGCTCGCTCAGCATGCCCTGAGCTATTTTCACACTCCTCTCTTCTTTTTTCTACAGACTCTGCCGAGACCGCTGATTGGGGAAACACCATTAGTCGCGGTGTTTCGTTTTTTGCACCGTTGGACGTACCTTTCCCCCATGAATCGAAATGTAAAATCGGAAACTCCATTTGCCCCCAACGGATGGACTGGCAACCTTCTCCTCGTCAGATCACCTAAGAGTCCCCAAGTTCTTCACGTCCCCTCGTTCACCTCCGTCAGCTGCCCCCTCTGGCCACTCAAACTGGAGAGGAATTTCACGAGTCTCCCTCCCCCCTAGAACAGACACTTAACCTGCCTAAACGATGTTTTTTCTTCCCCAGATTTTTCCCCTTTAATAACCTTCCTGTTGGTGTTGAGAGACGATTACCTTTTTATTAACCCAGGGTTTAGGCCGGAATTCCCCCCCCGAAGTTCTCGATTTTTTTTTGCTTGTTTCCTAGGTGAGAGTAAGAGCCGGAGGTTTTGGTATTACGTGCGAACTTTTGGATCGAGACGGGGTTACGCGGTGACTACGGGCACGCAATTTGACTTACCGTAAAGTTTTTATCTTCTCTGTGAGAGTTACTTCCCCATAAGGTGTGGTTTTAACTTTAGTTAGACGTAAGGTTTTCTTTGTTTTTTTAACCACTCTGGGACTATCTCTGCCAAGACCCACAAGATGTTCCCCCCTTCCCCTCTCGGTTGACAGGGGCAACTTTTTTACTTAAACCTTGAGCTCTCTCGGTGTTAGCCAAGACCAAGGCCCTGATGAGATTCACTTCTTTTCCTCATCAGACAGATCTTCTTACTCTACGGTGTTGATCCCTTTCGTCGGGTTCCTGGTCAAATGTAACGTAGTAGACCTAGCCCTCCCCTCTTCATTCTTGACAAAGTCCTTTTTTTTCGCTTGTTCTTGGCTCTGAGGAGCCGGTTTTTCCGTGTTTCATTTTCCTCTTTGGTTGAGCGTTCCGTTTTTTTTTTTTCCGCCCCCTCCGTTGCTAGCCAGGTGCTCTTCTCTTTCCGATGTACTCTAGAAACAGCGTTTGGGGGCAAGTCCCCTCCTCTCCGTGACTGTTGATTTGCTCTCTCGTCTCCTTTCTTTCCACACCTGCTGGGTCGTGAAACAGTACCCCCCTTACATACCACTTTTTACTGTGCCTGGACAAGGCCCTACTCAGCTAATGTTCTGCCCAAACTTTTCCCCACTTTTCTCAGTGCTTTTTTGGTCTGTTTTTTGAGGGCGCTGGAGAGCCTGTTTATTTTTTCCAGGTGTACGGGCCCCCCTCGTCAACATTTCCTTCAGTAGCTTTTGGAGCCCTCGGTCGTAGTTCGATATCCACCTCCCCCTCTTACCTTTACCGCAGGGCCGTAATGCCACGTCGTTTTTTTTCCTTCCCCAGAGGGTTTTTCTCTACCTGTTTTGAATGGGTCCTTCAGATTATGGAGCGATCGCTTCTCTCTCTTGCGTCTCCGTAAAGTCGCTTTTATGCCGAGTCCCTACCGTGTCCGTTTTTTTTGTCCCCCGCTCCCGTACGCTTATAATTAGAACCACCTTCGTTCCCCTTTGCAAGGTTACTAGATTTTGAAACTTGCGTTCAGCGCATGGGCACTTTAGTCCTTTTCTTTTCGCGCGGCGCTATGACCAATGTGGTTCCCTCACTTCCACCGCGATTTCCCTCCCTTGGTCAGAGAGCTGTCAAGAAAAGCATGGCGTCTCTTTGTTTTGTTCCCTTCGGTAGAGTCGTAAAGAAGCCGCCCTTAAACCCTTCCCCCTTTCCCCTCTTCAACCCCCCCCCATCCGCTCTCTTCTCTACCTGCCTGCCCGTTTGCCCAAGAACCGGATTTTCCCTCCCTGCTGTGACAAGCGCGGCCGAGGCCTCCCCCTCCGCCTGTTTTTTCCTTTCTCGCTTTCCTTGCCGGATCTTTTCTCTTATTTTCCTGCTCTAGAAAGGATTTTCGCTTTTAGGATCCTCCCCTCTTGCGTTTTTCTCTTACCTCCGAGACTTCGACGGGGGGACGGCTCGCGAACTTGAGGGGTTTCAGACCCACGATTTCTTCCTGAAAGGTCGCAGTTCAACCCTTATAAACCCAGCAGGCTCTCACCCATCGTTGAGACCAGGCGTCGTAAATATATAAGATACGGACTACGAGAGACTTTAGTCCGATGGAAAGCCGCCCTAGGGAACTTTTTACCTCAAGATTCCCTTGCCCTAGGATAGAGGGCCCATACCCCTCCCAGAGCTCTCCGCTTGACACTCTTTCTCATATTCTTTGTATGACTGTCGAGCCCCTTTTGCGGTCTCTGATACCTTGTCTTCTCTCGAAGGTGGTGTCGAGAAAGGGTTTCCGACCCTTGGGAGAAAAATTTTCCCCGGTTTTCGCCCTGATTCGTAGAGCTCGCCCATCTTCCTGCGCTGCCCAAGAGGTGTCTTGCCTCCTTTCCTTCTGAGGCGTCTTTTCTTCGCCTCGACTCTTTAATCAAATCCTTGTTTTTGTGAGAGAGATTTCTCTTTTTGCGCCTGAAAGTAGTCGAACACGCCAGTTTTTTTTGGGAGAAGCCAGGGATCGTGTCTTCCGCTCCGCATCGTCGAGGTCAACCTTTTCGGCCATGCGGCTTTCGCTTTGGCGGACTAAAAAAAGGCGGCCTCTCCCCCTGTTCCCCGCCTAACTTTACCGACCCCTTGGTGGCGATTCCTTTTCTCCGCTCTCTTCGTAAGAACCTCTGGGTTTTGAGTCTTTGAACCCAAGGCTAGATAAGTCCTCCTTCCTTTTTTTTTACGAGGAAAGCGTGGCCTTCTGGGCTGCGTTCTGAGATGTTTCCTCGTTCGGCGGTTTGGATGGTATCTTTTTCCGACAAGTGACCTGTTCATCGTAGAGAGAGGTTGGTTTTCTAAGTTGTGAAACTTGGCCCCTGCCCGAGCCTAGTTGGGTTCGTGAAATGCCCCCTTCGCGGCGTCAATCAACGTCGCGCCGTGTAGTATAGCTCCCCCCGCAGTTTATCAGGTAGAATGACGACGCGTTTTCTGATCGGTCGCCCTCTATTTCTCATTATTCGATCCCCCGGCCAGAGGGCTGATGCGCGAGCAATCTCAGTGATAATACTGAATTTTTCCTATGTGATCCTGCTTTTTGTTTTCTAACGGGTTTTCACTTTTTTTTTTTCCACTTAGTTTGCCCTTTTTTTTTTAGTAGCCTTTTCATCTTTTAAGTGGTGAGGTTTTCGCCTTTTTTCTGCGGTTCCCGGCGAAAAGATCCACCCTCCGCATTCTTCTCCTCGTGTACGTTCCGCGATCGATGTACTTACTTGAAATCCCCGGTGAAGTAGATTCCCACCTCTTCTGCCTTTGGAAGAGGCCTCTGCCCTTTTGGCAGCTATAGCAGGGTTCGTATTAAGTCGCATGAAAGACGCAGTCCTTTTTCCCACTAGCACTGTATGGAAGGCTCTCTCTGCTTTTTTTCCGTTATAGAGAACGGGCTCTTCTTCCAGACTCTGTTGCTTGACCCCCTCAACCTGCCCGGCGGCAACAATCCTCTTTCCCCTCGTTTGGTGCAAAGGCATAGAGTACACTCGGCCACTCTTATGATCGAAAATAGACAGGGCTCCTTCCCCCACTTTTTTTTTCCCCCTGTCCCGTGTGTACTGCGTAGTACCTTCCTCATCGGACACGATCACCTGATTCGAGTCCCGCAACCCCCAGAGGACTCTCGGAAGGAGGTCAAAAGGTGGATAAAAGATGCTTTCCACGTTAAGTGGCAGCTAAGAAAAAGTAACCCCTCGTTGATGTTTTTTTTTTTTATGAAAGGACTGTTTCTCCTGAGCACGTTACCCCGTTTCCAGATCAACCTTCCTCTCCTCAAAAGAAAGTTTTTCTTTTTATAGACGTAATTCCTTTTGTTCTACCCTGAGAACGATCCCCGTCCGCGCCCCCAGACGCCCCGAACAAGAAGGCCCCCCCCTCAGACAAAGACGAACCCACTTGCCTGGATGGATCTATTTCGCGTTTTTTTGTCCCGACTCTTTTCCCACCCCCTGCACCGGCCCCCTTAGCCCCCCTCATTTGTCCTCAGATGATTGCATTCTCTGGATCTCAGTTTCTTGGACCTTTTTTTCCACCGCTATCGCAGATTCTTCTTTTTGTTTACCCTAGAGATGAAGGTCCCCTCAGATTGGAACACCCCTGTCCTGGTCCCTTTCTCTATTGTTGTTTTCCTCTTCCCTTCTTGCTTGCCACGACGTCCGCCCATTTTAGGCAAACAGAAAGGGACCCCCCTTCGGGTAGTCTGTCCCCCCCCCTCTGCGATTTCCCCGCTTCCCCAACGCACCGCTCTTTCACCGAGAGAGTTTTAGCCAGAACACAATTCGAGTCCACGACGAGTTCAGACACCTCCCCGCCCCTTCCCCTTTCCCCTCCATTAGGAAACCGCCTGATGTGGATCACCCCCTCTTGTTCCCTCTTATTCATCCGTTGGTTGGAGTCTCCCAGCGGTGATCCACCCGGTTTCTGTTGTGCAAGGGGTGTTGTTATATTGGCTTTTTCTCGTTCATCGTTTCCTCTGTTATGAACGCTCTTCCGCGTCGCTGGTTGAAGCGGTGAAGTGTTGCACCCCCGGTCAGATACGTTTCTTTTTGATAGATTTTGCTACAGATTGTCCAAATCCCCCCCCAGGTGCCAGCGGATCTTAGGGACATCCCCTTTCCCCCATTTACTTCTACGAGGTTTCCACAGCGTTATCTTTGCTTAAGGCCTGATCGGGGAACATAGCCTATGCGGGTTTTTTTTACTACCCCCAAAGGTATGCGTTTTTCTTCTTCTTGAGATCCAAGATCCTTCCAGAGACCCAGTTTTCCCTTTCGTGTGCTTAGGTGGATGAAAGACACCCTCCTTTCGCGATAGGGATAAAGAAACTCCTTGGGTCGTTTCTGCGATGCTCTGTTCGGCTTTGTAAGTTTAGTTTGGTGGGCGTCGGCTTTTCATTGTGCTACCTGGTGCGAGGCTAGTTTCTAGGCTCGATCGATTGCCTAGCACCAAGCATGGGGACCGCGCTTGAACCCGGCGGGTTGGCTTTTTTTTTCTCTTTGGCTTGCCTGTTTCCACTTCTCTTCGCTCACTCTATGACAGCACGGGTCGGTATGTTAAAACGTGGCCCCTAGTTACTGACAGTTTTTATAACACTTGTCAAGGTTTTCCTTCTCCGTCTCTTTTCTTTGTATTGGGTGTCTCTTCGTAGCGCTTATTTGTCCATGACAAAAAGCCGCCTCCCTCCCTTGGTCATTTGTGCGATCATAATATTTATCCTTGGATCGTAGTGATTTTTTTCCGTAGATGGCGCCCTTCCCCCTGGTTTTATTGACCCGTGTGCCTGGTTTGTCCCCCTCCACAGCATGGATATTTTCTAGGACCTCTATTCTAGCGAAGCCCATTATCTGGCCTCTCTCTTTTTTTTGATTGGTGCGTTTCCCTCTTTGCGATTTTACCCCTTTACCCCACTAAGCACATCTCTGCCCGGCTTCCAAGCGGCCTTTTGCCAGCCTCCTGTCGGTCACGTAGTCTCCGATTCCACACTGTTCTTTCCCCTCTCCAGGCCTTGTTGGCCCTGCTCTTGTTTACCCACTTCGTGCTTGATGGCGTTGTCTTTCTTTCCCTCTTTTCGCCGTCGACTCTTCCATGTCGACCAGCCCCTCCCCGGGAACGAGCTTGTTCTCGTGCCATCGCCCCTCCTTTGCCCCCGTCGTTCCCGCCCCGGCGTTCGGACCATCCGCCGTCGATAGTCCTCAGGAGGACAGCGGGAGGAGATCCGGGGGGAAGATTAAGGCTGATTCCAGAACTCCGAGCCTAATTTTCCTTCCCGTCCTCTTCGACCCCCCCCCCCCCTGCCGAGCTAAGCGTTGATTGTCAATAAGAGTAATGTGAGGTGTTTTATACCGCGCTTTTTCCTTTTCACTACCCCTTCGCTTTGAAAAGAGTTCTTTCACCCTTCTACCCCCTAGCATCGTACCCTCTTTGAAGTCGGCTTTAAAGCATCAGACCTGCTCCTGGAGCTCTTCGCGGTCGGTTGCCCTCTTTTCTAAATCCGATTTTAGCGAGCGTCTTTACTTTTCGCTCCAATCCACCAGTCTAACCAAACCACCCTTTGGGTCTTTTTTC
>Ga0179591_1317387_pt1 | contig 12172 bp, 12 predicted proteins | sample CZOMad2_1_08_16f_FD_182891 | JGI IMG/M metagenome (GOLD analysis project Ga0179591, IMG submission 182891) | Vadose zone soil fungal communities from Angelo Coast Range Reserve, California, USA - CZOMad2_1_08_16fungal (PacBio error correction) | ecosystem: Environmental > Terrestrial > Soil >... | reverse complement strand
TGAATCGTCACCACGATTGCGCCTCCCTTTTTCTCTGCCTCGGCCTCTACTCCTGGAAGGATCTGTCTCTGCCCTCCGTTGACGCACTTAGTAGTTTGCTTTTATTCCGGCAGTGAACGCGGCCCTCGGACTTTGTTTTTTTTTTCCTGCGACCCGCGCCACCTCTCCCGTCGCGCAACCCGACCTCTTTTATTGGCTTTTCTCTAGTGCGTTCGACGCTCATGACCCCTCGATAAAGCCGAAAGCTGCCTGCCAGCGAAGACCCGTCGCCATTCCGTGCTTCTGAAGTAATTTGCGGCTTCCGTGTCTTCTACACACGGCTCGTCAATCCCTTCAGTTTTTCTGCTTCCCCGGTGCACGAGTTACCCTGAATTTCAGCTGAGATTTCGCCTACTTCTCTTTTCCGTCTTTTGTTTCTTTTCGCCTCGTTCGTGTATTTCGTTACTTTTGTTTTTAGGGACTGTCAACTATACACAACCATTTTTATCCGTCTTGACGCGCGCCTATATCTCCGTTAAGGTGGTAGCCCGGTAGATTTGCATCTTACGATCGATGTTTTTCTGCCCGCTTTCCATTTCGCCTTGTGTTGGTTTTACTTACTCATTTTGACCTACTGGCTACGTCAAGAGGGTGCGATCCTGCTTCCTTTCCTTTTGCGTCCAAGCCCTGCCGTTTTGAGCCATTCTGCCGCCAGGATTTAGTCAGGCTATCGTATGGTCCCTGAACTAACCTGTACTGCTACGTCATCGTCAGTTTTAAGTCGTCGACCCTGCCCCCCACCCGGCCCCCATTACTCTTTTTTTTTTCCGTGCGAAGGTACACCTGATTCCAGCAAAGGCAAGAGTGCTGCTAAGCGAGGTTTCCCTCCGCTGGAGCCGCTTTACTGATTCTTTTTGTGAGTTTTACTCTTTTTCCCTTTTCCCAGTTTTCAAAGCCCTTGGTAAGTTAGATAGGCCCAGGAACGGCACATAACACTGCTGGCCCCCCCAGCGTCGCTGTCCTTGCTTGTCTTCCCGACGTTTCTAGTCATCCAGCGCTTGAGTTCAAACCTTTTATCTGCCGTTGATCTGTGAAACTGGCCCCCCTCTCGCACTCGTCAGTTTTTTTATACTCCCCGTCCACCCAGCGCCCCGTCTGTGCCCGAATCATAAGCAGTGCAGACCCAAAAGATAACGTAGGGATCATACCGCAGAGGCGGTTTCTGTTTGCTTGACACTTGTCCCTCGTGCGCCTGTCCTGTACTCCCCTGAATCTGTCTTAGTTAATTTCTTCCCTCACGGTAGAATGGTAGACTTCTTCTTTTGTCCCTCGACGTGCGATCTCCCTTTCCCCAGCGAGTTTCCCGCAGGGCGCCCCCCTCCTCATGTTGGGTTTTCGTTCAGTCCCCGGCGTCTCTACTTTCCCCCAGGTCGACTTCCGAATTTTCTGGGACGTGTGACGTTTCTAGCCCGCTCGCTCCCAATTCTTTTTCCCGCCTTTTCGCCTGCGATAATTCTACTCCCTTGATTATATCTTTTTTTTCTTTGGTTGGCATCGTCTTTTCACCTGCCGCCCCTGACTCCCGTACGACTGAGCCACCTAGTCGCCTATTTTTCCATTGATCTGCATTGCCGGGACCGACTTCTCAGACTTGTTGCCCTCTTTCATCCTAACTCCCCAGCCCGTATATCGCCTCCGACGACTGGATCATCGATTTCTCCATCGTCCACCGCGGTTTGTTTATCGGAGTATATTGTCTAGTATGTCACCCCTCCTGTCTCCGCCTTTCGTAGCCTTTAAAACTGAGTGATTTCCTTGCTAGTCACTCCTCCACTTCCGAGTCCCCCGCAGGCCACCCCCTACTTCCAGTAATGATTGACTAAGTCGTTTTTCACTGCAATAGACTTCGTTCCCCTCCTGGCTTAGTCACATTTTCGTTACCCGTCTGAATCCCTATAAGTTTTTTTCATCAACTTAGAATTCTTGGATATTGCTTAATGTTGCATCGCTTGCCCCTACGCATGACTTTCCTCCTTTTCCCCGAGAACTCCTGGTTGCTCAGTGAAGCTCCTCTCTCCCCCTGATGAGCTTTTCTCCCCAGTAACTTAGCCTTATGGAACTTGGTGTCCCACATCCGGTTCCTTCCGCCTTTTTTTGACTGCTACTTTTCGTCATCGGTTAGATTTTTCGAGTTTTAGGTGTCGGGCTTGAGATATTTATTTCCGAGAGACCCGGGTGACGGTCTGACCTTGGCTAGTTCCCGGCTGTTCTATTCTGCCACCCTGATCCTCTGTTCGTCCCGTTCTATTCTTCAGCCCCGTTTAGTGTTCCCCGCGCCCCCTGCGTGTCTCGGCCCTTTTCTGTTTTTCTTTTTCCTCTTCCTTTTTCTTTTTGCCCTTCTTTGTCCGTTTTCGTAGTCTTTCGCTTCCCTGAGTTTGAGTAGACAGTTCAGTAAGAATGTGGCCCCCCCCCTTTTGAGCAGCGCGGTCAATAGTCTTCGCTATCGCGCACCGGATCTTCGTCTATCTTGGTCCCCTCCTTTTTCTGGCCTAGCTTCCGTCTACCCTACTCGACCTGAAAGTCTCTTTTTGACAGTTTGACAATCGAGACGCCGTATGTCGCCCTCTTTTCCTGTACTACCCCTGAACTCACTTTCACGTACCACTTCACGCGCCGCCACTGCACCTTCCTTATTATGTGTGTGACTGTGATTAATAGTTGCATACTTTTGGTTTTTCTTGCGCGAACGCCTGTTCTTCTACGGGGACCTCCCGCCATGCATCTTCCCCGTCCATACGAGCTGCGCCCACTTTAGTTTTTCCTTTGTGTCATTGTGCTCGCCCCCCCTTTACCTTCGTCCCGATTCCAGAGAATTTTTTTATAGTTTGAGTCAAGTCTGCCCCCTGCCAATGTCGCCCCTCCTTCACTTCCACGTGAGTACTCGCCCTTCCCTTACCCGCCTTTTCCTCTAGAATTTTTTTTTCCCCCACGCGCGGTAGCGTGCCTAACGCGTCAGGTTGTTTTGTTGTTTTGCCGGGCCCAGTATTTTCCCTTCCCTCGACTTTGACTGCTCGTCCCCGGTCGCGCGCCCCCCCCCCCAGGCCTTGGTGGTCGTTTCACCCTTCGTCGTTCATTTCCGGCTCTCCTGTTGCCCGCTCTCCTTCCTTTTTCTCGTGCTTCCCATTGGTCCCGCCCGGGAACCCCCTTTTTTTCCCTTCCCCCTGTCTTTACTTTTTGGGCCTTTCGGAAAGCATCACGAGCCCCATTAGAGACCCTTCCCCTTGTCCCGGCGTTTCTTTTCCGCTGAGGGAATTTTTTTCTAGGATGGCGTCGACCCCCCGTTTCAGCGGCCTGTTTAGTTATATCTTTGCCCTTAGGTTATTCTAGGACATAAGTTCAGTATATTTACGTAAATCCTTATAATTAATAGTTCCGAGTTAAGTCGTTTTCTCGTCGCTGATCGCCACCACGCCCTAAGGGCGTCTTTCCCCCCATCTTTTGCTTTGCGCTGACCCCCTTGGAGGGCCGTAGTGTATTGCTGCTTTGTCTCTGGACTAGAAGGGTTTCTCCTTTCCAGAATTTGTTTGATGGCTCGCTTCCCTCTCCTTGCTTTTTTCCTTAACCTTCGTGGAACCTTCGCTTCGTCGTGATCTGCAGGTTGTCACCCTATTATTCGTGTCCCCGACCCGACCCGGAGATACTTTCATTGGTCGCTCATTGGCCCTTTTATTTCGTCTGTGTCGTATGCTACTCGTTCCCCCTTCTCAGCCCCTCACCAGGACTAATTTTCGACTTGTTGTGCCGTACGTCGCTTTTTTTCGCCGTTCTCTGTTTTTCCAATGGTATCCGATGTCGATTTTCCCTCCGCGCTTCCCCCCCCTAGCTCCTGGCAAGACGCAGTCAATGCTGGTTTTTTTCTTCCCCTTCCTATTGTCACCCGCCCGCGCGTGTACGCCGACCGAACTTGCGACCCTTTCCGCTCTGCATTTCCCGTTCACTCGTTTAGTAAGCTACTCTTCATACTCGACCCCTTTCTTCTCTCCTTTTTTTGTTTAGACAAGATTCTTGTATGACGCAACGATTCCCCTCTTCTGGCTCTCCGAGACACGTAGGACTAACATTCTCCCTACACCCAGAGTCCCTTGACTTCGACCCCTTTTGGATCTTCCCTTCCCGCAGACGGCATCTCTTCACATGCGGTCCCTGTCCGTGACAGGTGCGCCACCTTAGGACTTTCTTTGTCTTCTCCTTGCTTATCATGTTGTGTAGCATTCTCTGTTCTCCGAACACTGTCGTTGCCTGTTCGCTTTTGCTCAAGTATAGGTACTTTCTTCCGCTACCCTTGTCTTCTCACAGTGCCCTAAGCACATTGGCCGCTTTTTTCTCGTGGCTATCCTATCCCCCCCCGTCTGGTCTTCCCCCCCCCGTCCTCGCTTACCCCCTTTGAGTAAGACCTCTTTTCCGCCTCCTCGTCTCTTCCCCCCCCTGTCTCTAGTGCTTCTTATCGCTCTCCTTTCACTGCGTCCTGGCCCCCATGCCAGCTCCGAAAAAGAAAGGACCCGTGTCCTTCGTACGTTGCTCCACTCATTTTTTTTTTGTTTTTTTTTCTGCCGCTTACGGTTTTGTTTGTATAGTTTTTTTTTTTTATTCCCAGTGGCGTGAGTGTTGTTTCCAGGTCCCTGTTTTGTTGTTTTTGAGTGTTGTTTTGTTGGTGTTATTAACTTGTTGGGATTTTTTTTTTTTTTTTTGGAGGTTCTTAGAAACTTTGGAGAGAATCATCCCGTCTCTATAGTCATAGGTTTTACTGTATCCATCGCTTTTTTCCGTTTTCTTTGTCCCTCCATCCACGACACCCCCCTCCACAACAACCCACCCCCCCCCCCCCCGCCTCTAGAGACGACCCCACCCTCCAAACTTAATCACCTACCACCTCACGACCTTTACCCCACACCAGCCCACCAACCAACCCCCAGCCTCCCGCGCAAGCCCCCCCCCATCCCCCCCCGAATTGCGGCTCGCAGTAGTCTAAGACTCTCAGAGAGAGATTTAAACCTCCAGCGGAGTACTGCTTTTCTCCCCCCGCCACAACCAGACTACTCCACCCCCCCCCCCCCCCCCCAACACGCCCTTGTGACCTTGCGTTAGTTTATCGACCCTTTTGCTTCGCGTCAAGTTCCCCCATCGGGTTTTTTTTGTGCCGTGACGCCGTTACGTCCTCCCCTTTCGTCTTTGATGCTTTTTGTGAAGTTGAGCTCCCCCGCTCTACGGCACTCACAAAGAGTTTTTCCCTCTCTCGATTCCCACTTCTCCGTCCCTCCTTCCCTTTTGTAAGGCGAGAAACCCTCCCCCTCTCTCCTCCCCTCTCCCCCCCTTCACCCGTAAGGAAAGGACCACGAACTCCGGCGCCCAGCCTCCCCCCCCCCCCCCCCCCCCCCCCCCCCCCCCACCCCCCCCCCCTCCCCCCCCCCCCCCCCCCCCCCTCACGACGCGTATCCCCCTATATCTCCCCCCCGCTTTACGCTCCCGATTGTTTTCTCTTTTCCCGTGAAGTGCTTTTCCCATCACCGTGCCTTTTCTGTCCTTCCTATAGTCTAAATAGGTTGTCCTTTTTAAGTCTTTTGCGCTGCTCCCACTTCTTCTTGTCACTTTGACCGCACCCCTGATGCTCAGACTTCTCACCAGCTTCTACGCCCTCCCCATCCCTCCGCAAGTTACTTCGTTGTGCTTACCTTTGCTACGCCTTCTGAGCCCTTTCCGCATAATCCCTCCCCGTCCCTTTTTCCCTTTATCTAGACGCTCGGCTTCGTCCGTTAGAATGTGCATCCTCCTGGTATCCTCGTGAGGCTTTGTTGTCACCCCCCCCCCCCCCCCCCCCCCCCCCACCCACCCCCCCGTCGTCTTTTTCCCTCCTAGTCGCCCTTTAGGATTCGTTTTGAGACTCCCACACATCTCCCCCCCCCCACAACCTTCCCTTGCCTGTTCTCCTGTTTCCGAGCAAACTACCCCCATGTGACAGTTTGCGAGCCAGTGCGCCACTGCCTGCCCCCGTTTTCCTCCCCACCCGCTGAATTTTTTTTCTCCTTTTTGCTGCCAGTCCCCTTTTTCTTACTCGGCGTCCCCTATCCCAACAACAACCTTTGACTTGACCCTCCTTTTTCCTTCGATTCTTTCCTCGAGACCTAATCTTGTTCGCCGGACGCTCCGTCGTTTGAGAGTAACCGTGGCGAAGTTCTTTTCCTGTCCCCCATCCCTCCCCCCCCCAGATTTCGGTGGTCCCCTAGTTGTAGATTTCTTCGACCCGCACTGAATGCTTTGATTCGCATTCACCTCATTCTACTATCCCCCTCCATCATTACCTCCGAGTAACCCCCCCGCCGGATAGTTAGCCCTCCAAACCGGTGTGGCGTAGTCCCCCATGTTTTTTTTTTTTTTTTTTTTTTTTTTACCCCTAGCATTGCCACTCTCTTTTGATGCTTGACCGCCCCTCCTGCCCCCCCATCTCGTCCAGCTGCCCCAGAATATTACAAGCTATGCAGACCGCTCGTTCGTACTGTGGTGTCTGGTTGGTTATGCTTCGATGTCTTTTCTTCGACTAAATGCTTCTTCCCTAGTCTTATCCTAGGGTATGGCGTTCATCGCATTTTTGATCATACTTCGTTCTACCCTCCTATTGTTGGACCTACAACCTATTCCCTTGCCTGACGATGCGCCCCTTTCCCTTTCTGTACTGGCCCCCCAATTCCCTCATAGTCGTTTTGTTTGACCCAACCATTTCACCCAGTTAGTGTTTTCTTCTGCCTCGTCTGGTGATCTGCCGAGGTTCTCTTCACCCCCGAGCATGGTGCCATCAACGGTCTGAGATCTTCCTTCGACCCACAGCCTGCTGCTTCTAGTATGCCCTTGAATTGTGTCCGCCCCTATCTGGTTTCCTGACTTCCTCCTTGAGGGGGCCTACCCCTTAAAGTAGGTTTGTTATGTTGTTCGAGGCAGAATTTCATTCTCCTGCCTCTCCCCGAGCTTCCACGTATTTTATGCTTTTCCTCCGTCTTCGATCGAATCCAAGTCTTTCATAACACAGCTATTGTGCCTACATTTTTTCCCCGTTTTTTTCTTTTCCTCTGCCTGTTTTTTTCCCTGAATTGGCGTCCATGTTGTCTTCATGCTGTCTTGACCCCAGTCCGTGTGTCCCTTCCCTCTCCGTCCATTCCTAAGTCTGTTTTATGATTTGTTGCCCACCGGCTTCTCACACGCGAGCTTCCTGCTGTTCCCTTGCAAACTGTGCACTACTAATACGGCCCTCTCTCGTCTTCACGTGCTCAGAGAAGTGGATGTCGATGCGGCGTCGCGGGTTTTTTTCTCGGTTATTTCCCCTTTCTTCCCCCGCTTGACGTTCCTTTTTGGGGATTCCCGGCGTTTTTATATCCGAAGATTGCCCTCCTCCAAAAAATCGCGTTCTCTCCCTTTCCCTGGTATAGACCAGCCTGCTTTGTTTCCTGGTAGCCCCTGAAGTCCCTATCTCCCACTCTTTTTTTAGTATACACCCAGACCATCCATCAATGCAGCTCGAGAAGGTTTTTTGGCAAGATCCCTTCTTCTAGGTCCTTTTTTTAAGTACCCCGGTCTCGGGACCCCCCCCTTGCAGCTTTCTTTTTTCGTGCGACATTAGAAAATTTCTTGTGGAGGCGGCCAACTTTTTCCCTCGATGTCTGCTTATCGCGCTTTTTTTCTTTTTTTATTCATTTCTTTGTGTTTGGGTCGCTTTCTTTCGTCGAGAATGCATCTGCTCTCGAGTGTCCACCCCCCCCCCCCTCTTGCTTCTCCCTAGTTAGACCTCCTGCTCTTGGGACCCTCCTTTTTTTAGCCCCCAGTACCCCATTTTTTCGTCTGTTCCCCCCCCAGAGTTTTTTTTTTTTGTTTTTGGGTTGCCCCCTTTTATCGCATCTTCCCTTTCCTTGGTTGAACGTGCCCACAAGATTTCCATCTTTTCGACGTCTCATTCCCCTTTTTTCACTTCTTCTCCCCTTCCGCGAAGTGTTTCCCCCCGTTAGACTGCGCCTTCGTTCGACTGTACTTTCCTCCCCGGTCTTCCCATGTTTTGTTGAGACTTCTCTCCTGCCAGTGTTGTCCGCTTTTTTTTTAGCTCCTTTTTCTTTCCCCAGTTTCACTGTCTTTGTTGGCCTCGTTTTTCGTTCTCCCACTCCCCCAGCGGCTTTTCTTCCTTAATGCGCTGGAGACGCATCGTCGTTGTTCCATTTGTCTTTTTTTCTATCGTCTGGTTGACTTTGCCTAACTACGAGCATTGCTCCGTTACGATTATGACCAGAGTTTCCTCCTCCTCAGCTCGCCCCTAGTATTCCTTTGCCCTTTTTACGTGCCTCTTCATCTGGCCTCCTGCCGTACGCTGTCACGGTGACGCATTCTCTTTGAGTTTGCCTGGGTCTTTTTTTTTCCTTTTTCTCACCATTTTTATATTCAGAGCCCGGAAATTTACCGCCCCCCCGTATAGTACCCTGGAGCACCTCCTCTGCCCCGCACGTTTTTTAAGCCCTCCCGACTACTGTTGTTCCCAGCTGCTTGCCCCTATTGTCCGAATGCACCTAATCTTCCGCCTTCGTCAGAACCTCAAGCAGGATAGCATTGATCCTTTCTCTTACTCCCGAACATCTGTTCTTCTGCCGTCTTCCCCTTAGGCCTTGCACTCTATCTTGAATTTTTTTTTCTGTTTTTGGTGGTGTGTCCTCTGCCGAGTCCTTTTTTTTTTTTTGCTACTCATTGGCCATTTATGTTATGACGCACGCGCTGTAGCTCTTCAGTTAGCCATCTCAACTTCGCAGAGGATGTAGCAAGAATGTTGTCCTTTGGTTGAACCAGAGTACCCCTTTTACTCTTCTTCCTTGTTGACGGAATTACCTACTAGATTCCTGACGCGCTGTCGATCTTCCTGTCACTGCGGCAGACCCTGATTTTTGCCGTCTGTTTGACGAACTCCAACTTCGCATAAAGTTCATTTCGTCCCGTTTCTTTGTTCATATGCGATTTCTCCCCCCTCCTCATACCGGAAGCCCCTTAGAGTAGTAAAAATGTAGTCTGCTGCCTCCCCCTTCTTTGCCATGAATGAGTGAGCGTTGGCTCAGTGTTCTTGTCTCCCCTCTAGTATCTTTCTACTCTTCTGTCTGAATTTTGACCCTTGAGAAGATTACCACGTGCCACGTTCCTCTTCTTTGTACGACGAAAGCTGCATGTGACCGACTGAGATCGCAGCCGACCGTCCGGTGTCGTCATTTTTTTCTACCTTTTTTTATTATCCTTTCCCCCCCCCCCCCGCCCCCCCCCCCCCCTCCCCCCCCCCGTAACCTCCCCCCCTCCTCCAGCTGCTCCCCCACCTCACCACTAGAACCCTCGCCTGCATCCTTTCCTTTCCTTCAGTGATCGTGCCGCTCTCCAGCTCAAGACATCGTCACCTTTCTACCGCTGCATCCCGGTTTGACGGTGCTGTCACTGTCTTCTGTCGGTCGATCCCTTGACCGTTATCTCTGCCCCCTTTGCGACAAACTTTTAGCTCCCCCTAGAGACTTCACCTGGCGTCCTGCCTCAAGTCGTGTCTGAAATCTCCCATTCATGATATTGTAGTGTACCCCCTGTCTTCTCTGTTATTTCCCCCCGCCAGAAGCGCTATTCCCCCCGAGCAGCATGTGCCCCCCGTCCAGTCGTCCCCCCCCGCGTGATCTCCTTCCCTCCGTTGCTCTCTCAACCGTGGTTTGCTCCGCTAGGTTCGCCCAGTGTCTCAGTCCTGTTTTCCACCTGTTATTACCTCATTCCCTCTTCCTCCCTGCCTCTCTCCCCTTAGAGTATTATCCCTTCCTCCCTATGATGCCGTCTTCAGAAGGATTCCTTTGTTTCCCAGTTACGCTCGTTCTGTACTTTTTCTTTTCTCCTGATTCTTGTTCGGACAAGTCTCCTTACACTGCTGTTCTTTTACTACCTCATCGTTTTCAATTTCTTAAACTTTCCCCCCCCCCCAACGAGCTTTGGTTCCCTACGAGTTTTTACGTCTTGAACATTCTTTTGTTTTTGTTCTTTTTGAACTCTTCGCTCGGCCGCCCACCCCCAAAGCGCGTATTTTTTCCGAGCGTCCAAATGAGTCCGTTCGGCCTTCCCCTCCCCTTGCCTCACTTTCGGCGCCTTTGCCATCCGCTAAGATGCTTGGTTCATCCCTCTGATGTACTCCGCGGCTATTCTCAAGTCTTTTCCTGAAGTACATACCTTTTCTTTTGACCATTCCAGCGACAGCCGGCGCGTTTTTCAGCAGCATTCTTAAGTTTTTTTTCCCCCCCCCCTACGCCTTTGTGGCAGAGTCATTTGCTACCTCACGACCCTCTCAACCGTGCTACTGAGTTCACCCCCCGTGTAGTCGTGTCCGCCCTTTTCCAGCTTTTTAGCCTCTTTTTTTTCGGCCCCTCCCTCGACACTAATTTTTTCCATTTTTCCCGAAGAATGAACGACCACGTTGCGAGCCAGACGACCTCTCCAGTACCGGCTGTATGCCGCGATTTCTCTCGCCGTTGCCAATGCATGACACGGTACCCCCGACCCCTCCCCCCCCCACAACCTCCTCATAGTCTCGAGCGAGCCCCCCCTCTCTCGGAACTCCCCGAGCGAAATGTCTTGGTTGTGAAGGGGTTCCAAGGCGACCCCCCAGTTTTTTTAGTCTCCCTGGTTTCTTCTCCCGACCCTCAAGTGACGTGCTTTGCGACTTCCCATCGACATCCTTGGATCACGAACCCCTTCCAGAGATGAAGCCCTAAGAATCCTCTTCTCCCCCCAAGGTTTCCCCCGCCGACCCCCGGGAGTCCCGTCCCCCTACCCGACCTGTAGAGGAGCAGTCTTGGTTTCCAGGATCTTACCCCCCCCAGCTCACTCCATCCCGCCGAGCTCGCAATTTAGAGGAGGACCATCTGTCGCCTTGTTACGCGCCCTTGTCTTTCCTTTCACCCCGTAGACTTTTGTCGGTCCGCCGAGTTTTTGGATTTGCTTTTTACTTCATTCATACCGACTCTCCTTTCTGTCCGCCGCTAATGTCTCGAAGGGAATCGCCTCCCCTTTTCCCTTTTCCCTTTGCCTCTTCCCCCCCCCCCCCCCCCCCCCCCCCTACCCCCGCCCCAACCCCCCCTAGGTTCCCTACTGGTCCCCCTCCGCGAGCTTCTTGCCCTCCCCGTTTTTCCGCTCTCGCTGATTAAAGAGTGAGCTGCTTTCTTCTTCGTGCCTTCCCTCCGAGTTGCTCGAGACCCTTGATGCCGGTGCTCCCTGTTTCCCCAACTTCTACTTTTCCCCCGTACGTTGAGCATATGACGCATTGCCGACGCTCTGCCGCCTCCGCGCTGTAAGTCACTCACCCAAGACCATGACCCCCGTAATTTTTGCCCAGTCCCCCCCACCCGAGGTGTCCCTCCTCAACCCTTTTTGTTTTTTGATTCTTTTTTGTGTTTTTGCTTTTTTGGCTGGTGGGAGGCGCTGCTTCCTTTCTCCATCCTGCGGCACCTGCCCCTTCCCGCCCTTAGTGCTTCAGCGTGACCCCAGGATCCCGGCCTGTGTTTCAATCGCTAAGTGCGGTTTGTCATCTCTACGACCCCCCGCTCCTATACCATTTTCCTCTCCCTGGACATAACTCAACGGGACCTCACCAAGCCTTTAAATTTGAACCCTCCCGACACCCCCCAGATTTTGGCCCAACCACGTCTCAACCCCCCTTCTGTATCCCCCTCCCCTACATCCAGTGTATGTATTGTTGATTTGCTAGAGATTCCCATTCTGGAATTTCGAGGTCTTTCCCCAAGGTGCCTGCTTTGCCAGCCATTTCTCGTCCCTGAGTCAGTGACATTTGTAGAGTACAGCAACCTTTCGCAATTTGGCCAAGCGCGACCTTTTCGCTCGCCCCGGGGACTCCGGCGACCCTGGGTTCCCCTTCCCGCCCGCGCAGTTCGCTAGGCCTCACCGGCGGACGGAGTTTTCCCTTTTTACAGAGCCTTCCTTTTAGATGTCAGTCCTGGTGCTTGACCCCGTGACTTACCGGCCGTGTTTTCCGCCAACGTCACCGAGAACGACACCTCATATGTTGAGGCACAAGGACTCCCGCCTGCGCAGGTTGTTTCGCAGAACTCCCCCTGTTCCCCCAGACGGGCGCTTTTAATGTTCC
>Ga0179591_1252847_pt1 | contig 12172 bp, 7 predicted proteins | sample CZOMad2_1_08_16f_FD_182891 | JGI IMG/M metagenome (GOLD analysis project Ga0179591, IMG submission 182891) | Vadose zone soil fungal communities from Angelo Coast Range Reserve, California, USA - CZOMad2_1_08_16fungal (PacBio error correction) | ecosystem: Environmental > Terrestrial > Soil >... | reverse complement strand
CTTGCCATGTTGTATGGTACCCAGACTAGTAGATGCAACTATTGGAGGTACTCCTCCTTTCCTCTTCTGTTGACTCCCTTGTTCGTTTCCCCGTTTCGATGAAACGCTTTCCCAGGTTCCCACGTCATGCCGACGACCTTTTTACGAAGTAACAGGTTGGCTGGTTATGAGAGAAGAAAGGTCCCCAAGAAACTCTCCTTCTCCCTTTTTTCCTCTTAACTATCTTATCATCCCCTCGCTTGCATTGAGATTATCTTGATTAGTAACTTGACGATCTGAGAGAACTCTTATTCAGAGATTCTTTTCCCTCCGAGCCCCCCTGTGACTTCCAGAGATTTTAGAGGTCGAGGACTGACAGGCGTCCCCTGCCGATGAGGAAACCTATCCCCCAGTTCATAAGGACCTTGGGCCCTCCCCTGGCGCTATTGCCTCCCCCGATTTTCTCCATGTCCCCAGAGGTTAAGAAGACTCCTCTTAAAAGGTAGTACGGAATAGTCCGTTCGAATCAAGCCTTAGACTCATCCTTTGCTTTTCTTCTCTTTTTTTTCAATCTCCTTCTCCCCTTCCCGCGCCCTAGGACAGAACTGCTGTCCGCGTTCTCGCTTTTTAGAAAACTATCGTGCCGTGCGTTATTTTTCACTCGCTTTTCCCGTAAGTAAATGCCCCCCGTTTGTTTCGTCCGCATTTACCATGATTAGCCCGCTGAGACCGATTATCTCTATAGCCCTTCCTTTCCGTCTTCCTCCTGCTGCAGCGTTTTCAATTTGATTTGTGCCCTCCTTTAGCAATTAGGAAGATTGTGAGCCCTAAGTCCAACGAATATCTTTTTTTCCTTTTTCCTTTTTTTTTACATTTTTTCTCTCCACTTCCTCCGATCTCTTTGTCTTTTAGGTTCCCTACAAGAGCTCCCTCCCTTGCCGTGCCGGTCTGAGAAGCTGAACCCCCCTTCGCAGTCAGAGTTGTTGCCGTTCCCCTCTTCCGTGGGAATTCCTTTTCCTTTTTTTTACAAACTCTCCCCCCTTCCTTTTTCATATAGACCCCTCCCCTTTTCATCGAGGGATCGAGAAATCCCCGATGTTTTTTTATCTATTCCTTCCAGATCCCCTTTTTCCCCACGCGATGATGGCCGAACTCGAACGACGTCATCGCTTTAGTGCAAGCGCAGCGACTTTCCCGACCATTCTCCTTTTTCCTGTTTCTTCTACGAACGCTTCCCAGATGGATCTTTCTGTGCTGCCTGATTTGCATCCATTTTCCCCACTCGGAGTAAGAAGTTCCTAGAATTGAATAGATCTCTTTTTCGAAAATGCCTCGTTTTTCTCCTCCCCCTCCGGCTTCTATTGCGCTTTTTTCTCTCCTCCTTCCTGATCATGTCCCCCCTCCCCAGTCCTGGTCTCAATTTAGCCTCCCCCTTTATTTTTCTACTGTAAGCCCCATCTGACGCCGTCGGGGCTTTTTAAAAGTTAGTTACGAATGCACTTTGTTGCGACATGCATGCTTTCCTCCGACGTGGGATTGGTCTCCCTCTCCCTCCCCACTCATCCTTCTGGAAGAGTGAGATCGTGTCACCATTTCTTTTGCTCGAGCCGTGAGCTAACGGCGCCCCCTCCCCCCAGAGAGATTTTCTTGGAGTCTCCTTCCCTTAAAGGATCAGGACTCCCCCGCGATTGGTCTTGTGTTTAGACACGCTGTGCCGCACCCCCAGGAGTACAACTGATCACGTGTGAAGAAGGCGCGTGAACCCCTGTGAGCCTGCCCTCTTGTATGACATAGTCGAGGCTTGCCTATTCGCTGAGATCCCCCGAATTCATTCCGCGGACAATCTTTTTCCCACCTTTCCTTTTTTTTTTTTTTGGAGATTGTCGCCTCAATTCATTATATAGCAATCGCTTTTCAGTAGCCAGGATAAAGACGTAGGATGAGACTTTTCAGACCCTTCTGCTAGGTCCCCACTTTTTCCTTTCGTCTGAGCCGTCCTTGTTCGTTGACGCTTTTGCTGAGACACCAAGCCACATCCAGAGGGTCAGTATTGGATCTTTAGCTTCCCCCCCGAAACCTCAATACGATTAGAATTTCTCTCTGAATCTCCTTGAAGTGAGGGTCTCTCCCTTGCGCTAAACCGGTCGACGTTCTTTTATTGTAACCGCCTGAGCCCCTCCCCGCACTGACTATTTTTTTCTCTCTAAAAAGTTCCCATCGGGTCACCTCCGTGCGATTGTACTCAAAAATCATGGCTTTCCCCCCCTCTTCCACATTCTTAAGACCGAAGTTCGCATATATTAGGACTTGAGATGACTACCGGATCTCCCTGTAATTTGGTAGTAATCGATAGAAGTACTCATCAATCTGGAATCGAAGCTCTGGAGTACAACTCGTTTACTGATCCCCTCTCGTGTAAGCCTATCTATTCCCTTCTCTAGCCGGTGGTTGATGCTTAACCTCTGGCAGATCAGAGAGCCTTGAAGAGTTTTTCCCTTCCATCTGAAAATAAAGCCCCGGAGTCGAAGGGCAAGCTCCCTCTCCCCTTCGAGATCGTGACCTCTGCCGACAGAGAAGGCTTTTCGGGTGCCAATCATCTTCTAAGACTGGTTCAAGGTGTTTCCTTCTCTTCCACGACAATGAAATAGACAGGTAACATCATGATCCCTTTCTCTCTCCTCGCTTCCCGGTGGCTGGCTCTAAACCCCCTTAAGGTGAAGGGCGTTCCAGACACTACTTTATACCCGTTTTGCCCTCCCCCAAAACAACTCGTCGATTTTTGAATGCAGCCTCCGCGAACGTTTCATTAGGCGCTCGTGTAACCCTGCACGAATAAGCTGCTCCCCCTTTCCCCCCTTTTCCTCAAATGTCCACTAATTTTGACCTCCCCAGCTGGTGGTTTTTCGATCTGAAAGGTGCACCCTTTTCCTTCTACCTCGGCCTAGGCTTAAACCAGTACGACTCCTAGAGCTCGACGTCCCCTGAGAAGCCTCTCTCCTCTTTCAGGTCCGTATCCCATTTTTTTCCGACTCCCGCTGGCAGAAGTTATTACCACGTCTTTCAAACGCTAAAACCGTATCTTCCGGAACGATAGTTTATTGTATCTTTCCCCTCCCTCGACCCCATTTCGTTTCCTATGCAGGATGATAGTTTGAGGATGTCAACCTAAAGCAAGATCAGCCCTCCCACGAGAGTCGTTCTAGTCCTCTTTTTTACATATTACTCCAGGCTCCAGTTTGCTGACCTGATAGAATAGATTGGGCTCAACCCTTAAGGAGACTCCCTACTGGAAAGACTCTTCTATAAAGGATCTTACGACTCAATCGTCGTTCTGAAAGTCGCTACCCCCTACTCCCCAAGCCAGATTTCATCCTCGCGTGCTATGAGCTGAGACCTAAGACATTTCTCTCCTGAAGAGCATCTTCCTCCTTTTGGCTCGACATACTCCCTATTCTCCCATTGCAATATAAAGAGGTGGCTTCCTCCCCTTCCATGCCGAAAGCCCCAGAAGGAGAAGGTGAAACTTTCATTTTGATTGTATCTTTCAGGCCTCGAGTCCTAGAAAACCGAACTTTCGGACGTGTCCCAAGATGGTAGCTCCGGCTTCGGTGAGTTGATTCAACTGCAAGATGTACCTAGCCCAGGCCGGTCCACCACGATTTACTCTTCCCGCGGCAAGTACACTATGTCTCCTTTTCCCTTTGACTTCCTCCCAGAGGAACTCTATTTGTCAATTAATCCAGTGTGTTGATATAGATAGTGCATCAGTGACGTCTTCGTCTCTCCATCGTAGTATTCCTTCTTTTCCTCTAGGGTGTTTCCTTTCCCCTTTCTATTTAACGGTGAGAAGTTCACCTCAGGAGTTACTCTCCAGCCGACTGATTGGTCCCCTCCTCGCTAGCATCTCTCTCTCGAGAATCATCAACGCCCTTCCCCGTCCTTAGGGGTTTTCTGTCTGAACACTCTCTTTTTCTATGAAGAGTCAGATATTGCATTAGGTCTCTCAAGTGGCGTCTCCCTTTCTCGAGCATCTTTTCTTCTTCTCATCTAGCCCTAGATTCACTCTGAGATTGGCGTCTGCTTCTAAGGCGGATGACCATGTCCTGTAAAACAAGCGCTCCCTCTCCCTTGAGGAGTCCCTCTCTTCTTTTTTAAGTCAATCCCGGAAGATAGTCAAGGTCAAGAAGCACCCGCGCCGCACCGCTAGTAATCAGCATCGATCTCCGAATATTAAGTGGTAGGGCTTTTCGCGGTACCCAAAATTGCCTCCCCCTTCCTTCAGATTTACCTAAAAAGTCTTTATTCTTTTTCGCTTTCTACATCCCGATTTCGTGTTCACTCTGGTTTAATCGTGAAGTCACGGTCAGTTCTCGTAACTTCGGTGCTTTTTTTCTCCTGACTTGATCCCCAAGTCCCTCTTTTTCGCACAAGGTCTTCTCGAAAAAAAAGGGAGCTGCACGTCGAGCGAGATTAAGTAAGTCCTTTTCATCGGTTCTCCCTTGCTCATCTTTGTCTGTGCCTCTCGAAAGGCACATCCTCCCCCTGGTCCATATTGGCCCATGTCGACGAAAAGTTTTTGCGTTCTTTGCCCATAGCGATTCCTCCCCCCCCCCTCGCCGTGCCACGTTCGGCTCCCGCACTCGACCGATCCGAGTTTTTAATAAGGTCAACGCGCTTCTTCTCCTAAAAGTCAACGACCTACCCTTCCGAGTGATTCTCTCCCCCCTGTCCCTCTATTCTCAGAGACTCTTCATCTCCTTTTTCTTTTGTTCGTCCTACTCTACTAACCTTCTTTGACGGCTTGATTTTCTCACAAAAGAAACGCAGCAGTCATCTGGTCAGCGAATCTAAATTGCAATCTTCTATCTTCATGCGACTACGGTCCTTTTTAGATTGGGCATCGACAGTACCCCCCCTTCCTTTTCTCCAGATAATCCCCCCAACACCTTCTGAGGGAAGAAAGCTCCCTTAAGTCAGATCCCCCCTCGCCTATGTTTACGCCCGCTATTCCTTTTCCTTTTATTTCATGCATGGTGTGTGAGTAAGACTGCTAGCTTACCTACAAGCAAGCATGTTCCTTTCCCCTCCCCCCCCCTTTTATGACTCTCTTTACTCCGGTAACCTCATGTGATATTTTCCTCAATGAAATGTTGCCCCTCCCCTTAGCAGTCCACTTTTGGAAAGGGTACTGCATGCCGCGCAACCCACTTTCTCCCCCCTTGGACGCTCACTTTACCGAACTCTTAACTTCTCCCTGGTTATCCCTAAGGTGAGAGCCTTTTCCCATTCCGCGCCCGGTAAGAGAGTGAATTAGAGCCGTGCTCTTACACTGCCAGATCTTCCCGGCCGGAGTCTCTTTTTCTTTGTTTTCTCCAAGCTATTCTCCCTCACCCCCGAAGTTCCCCCAAAGTATTGTTTCCCGAAGGAGGTTAGCGTCACCGAGAAGATCCTTCTGCGTATTCCCGCGAACGTCCCCTTTAGTAGAATCGCCATTAATCGTACGCCCTTCTTTCTCTTTTTGGCTAATACTCAGTTGTTTTGTGTTTGAGTTTTCTATGAATGGTCCCTCTATTCGCGTCTCCGTTCCTTTCGCCCTGGATAACTCAGCTCCTGTTTGGTTTTCCGTTCAACTCGAAGCTAGACTTTCCACACGTGAATCGCCCGAGATTGACCTTTTTTTCCTGCACCCCTCTCTTGGTTCTCCCCCATCACCTCCGATAGTTAGAATCCCCTTTCTCTTTTTCCTCTAAAGGCCTCAGAGTGACCCGGACGGGAGCGGTCGGTTCTCTCCCTTCTCTCTCCACCCCTCCTTCTCCTTGATCTTTCTCAGCCGTCCCTTGCGGCCTTTAGTGTGTTTGACCCCGCTTTTCTAGAAAGGCCCCCCTTCGGAGTAGTCACCTCCTTCCCCCCCCCCCTATTTTTTCACCTTCATTTCTTCCCCTATTTCAAAGCGACAGATGCTTCCCGCGCGGATGATTACATCTCCTTTTCCTTGTTCTCCATTCCATGCATTCGTGGTTCACTTGCGCCTGTACAGACTCCTTTCCTTTTAACCTTTGAAGGAGACCCCCTTCCTTCTGCGAGCGGCTAATCTATCATGTAGCAGGCCTCCTTGGGGTGTTCTTGCTTAAACTGTCATCTCCCAGACAGAAGGAGGTCTTTAAGCCACGTCCGATTGACATTAACAGCCCCCCGCCTTTCCTTCCTCCATGTACCCCAATCCCCACCCTTTCACCCCCCCATCATCCCATCCCCCCCACCCAACGTGCAACCTTCTCCTATCACACCCCCTCTCCCAACCCTCCCTCCCCCGCCCCACCCCCCCACACCACCAACCCACCACCTCCCCCCCCCAACACCCCCCACCACTTCACCCTCACCCCGGCTCCCCCCCCTTTCCGCACCTCCGGTCACATCACCTTCCCCGGAAGGAGGTCCTCAAGCCTTATTTTTCCCTGATCTCTTTTAGCCAAGTTCCTTCTGATGAAGTAGCTTTTTTCGTCTCCAAGAATCTAGACGCCGGAAAGGTGTTTTTTCCTTCGCGTGCGGTCCCCCTCCCCCCTACAAGCGGATTCCCCCTCTCTCAGCGAATTGCTCTATTCCCACTTTCTCCCAGGCTCTTAACCAGGTCCCGTGAAGTCGTTTTTTTAAGAAACTCCCTTCTATCCCTTCGTGATCAACCCGATTCTTACTTCTTCTGCAATACGCTTCCCTTTCTTCTTAGAAGGATCTTATGTTCTTGAACAGGAAATACTCTCTTCTTCTCTTAGTCTGAATGTTCACTGAATTTCAGACCCAGCCGATTAGATGTGGGTTTTCTCTCGCATTGCTCCCCTTCTTCCAACTCCCCTTTTCACTGCACGTGGAAGACGTCCTTTTCTCCTCCTTTTCACCAATTAATAGGAAGCAATTGCCGGGGAAGGTTTTTTGCTGACCTTTTTCCCCTTCTCCCAGAAAAGAATCTTCCAGCCTTAGTCTCTTCCAGCCAGAAGAATTCAATTACTCCACCCCTATCTCCCCATTCAAATCTCGTGATGTACCCTACAGAATAGTTCCTGTCCCCACATCCCAGCTTCTGTCCCCCCCCCTCTTCCTCGTGCATGATAGGGGAGTCCCCCTCTTTCACAATAGAAGCCCCTTATACTCCAGAAACCCAAGTCAGATTCTTCCGGAGAGATGAGCAGCTATGACTCCCCTGAAAAGTCTTCCTCCGTTCTCAACGAGATTTGGACTCTCGCTGCCAAAAGTAGTGCTCAGAGCTCGTTCTCCGAAGGAGATAAAGGGAGATTCTGTTCCGTCATCCCGGAGGGTTAAAGTGTTCGGCCCCTCCCCTTCTCCCCCTTGATCTGCCGTGTTTCTATCCCTAACAGATGATCGTCTCCCTTTCTCTCTATCAGATGTGCAGTTTGGAGGTCAGTGGATCGCCGGAACTGACAGTTCCCCCCCCCATCCTTCCCGTCTTATAGCGCTCTGGCTCCTCGAAAAGCCTCTTGACCGGGACGGCTTGTTTTCTTTCTTCTAGATCACCACATTACTCGGTCCCCTCTTTGGTACACCGGAGAGCTTTACCTCCGTTGATGCCCCTCTTTTACCTGTTGAACTACCGTGTACCTAGCAAGCCCCTCCCTCTCACTAGCGTACAGGCCCAGGAAAATATTTCATGTGCTCTCTCTATATCCCGTCATTCACCTCATCATTTTTTGTTGATATATGAGTGAATAGGTGAGGTACTCCTCTTCTCTCCAAGGACTATCTGTCTTTCTGATGTAAGAGCCTTCCTTCTAATCTAGAGGTTACTTTAGGCCCTCTGGTGCCAGTTCAACGCGCGTTTGCCGAACAGATTTGTTAGCCCTCTCCCCTTTATTTCCCATATCGATAGAGCTTCACCTCTCCTACATTCCGTTTCAAAAGGGTCTCTTATTGACCTAGCAGAGGATCGATTTATCTTGCTTTCCTCTTCCGACCCTTTCTGTAGAGAACCGCCTCCTGAAGGATGACTCTTTCTTCGGTAAGATGTTCTTCCTTTCGAGTAGAGCAACGTTTCATCTAGCTATGTCTAGGAAGAGTAGGAGAAGTTTTCCGTATCCCGGCACAATCGTCCGTTTTGATGAAGCGTTTCTCTTTCTTTGTTTAAGATCCCTACGATTCTCCATGCCAGACCCGCCACCTCTCCAGAAAAGGATAGTAAGCCCCATTCCTCTCTTCTCATAGATTAGAATATTCGTTGTTAGGGGATAGGGTTCATAGAACCTTTCTAACCCCGGAAGACCCTTTCTGATCAGAGTTCAAGTTATGGCGCCACTTTAGTTGCTTTCCGCTCCCCCGGTGTTCTCCCATTTGACGTCCCTTCCGTTTTTTAATTAGAGCTTATTTACCCTGTCCACATGTCCTCTCCGAAGGAACCAGTTTTTTCTTAAGGAATTGGAGTAGAGCTATAGGCCAAGTAGGCCCCTTGTGATCTCTCCTCTTCAGATGCTCGCCTTGTCCCGTCAGCTTACGTGCCAGTCTCTAAAGGACCCTAACACTCTGTCTCCCTTATAATTTGGAAGAGATATTGAGAGTTGAAGGTGCACGTTAACCCTTAGCGTAATTGAACTCCCCTTTTTGCCTCCCCCTTTTTTCTGCTCAGAGATACGATCTCGGGTTTAAGAATGTCACAGAGAACGGTACTTCCTTTTTCTTAACACTTCCTCACCTTATTTGGTATCTCCTCACCCCCTGGTAAAGACTCGAGTTCCCCCCCCCTGCTCTCATAGGAAGTGGAAGACCTCTGCCTACACACAAGCAGAGTCGTCTCTCTTTGGAGAAGAAAGAGGAAGTAATTGCCGTCATAGGGTCAGAAGAGAGAAGTCTAGTAGATTCTAGCATACGTCTTTTTGATCTTTCGCGTTATGTTTTTCCCCCCTTGTGATGTGGAGCTGCCCTCTTTTTTTAATCCAATCTTGAGTAAGAGGTTCACGCAGAGAAATGTCTTAGAACTTCTCTTTTTCCTGGCGGTTTTTCTAAGAAAGAGGATTTATCCTTAATTATTGAGTCTTTGGTGTTATTTTTCCGTTTTTTTTCTGAAGACTCCCCACCAACCCCCCCCCCCCCCCCCAACCCCCACACCACCCCCCCCCCCCCACAAACCCCAAAAACCCCCCCCCCCAACAAACCCCCCCCCCCCCCCCCCCCCCCCCCCCCACCCCCCCCCCCCCCCCCCCACCCCCCACCCACCCCCCAACCCCCCCCCCCCAAAACACCACCCCCCCCCCCCACCCCCCCCCCCCCCCCCCCCCCCCCCCCCCCCCCCCCCCCCCCCCCCTCCCCACCCCCCCCCCCCCCCCCACCCCCCCCCCCCCCCCCCCCCCCCGGCATGAGTACCATTCTGTATCTCACTTGAAGGCTTTTCCCCTCTGTGCTTAAAATCATGTGATAGGAGTCCTCCTTCCCTTTTTTTAGGAAGACCCCCCAAACCCAACAAAACCCCCACACCCAAAAAAACCCCCAAACCCACAACAAAAACCAAACCCCACCCCCCCCCCCAACCAAACAAAAACAAAAAAAAAAAACACCCCAACACACCAAAAAAAAAAACAAAACCAACCCGGGGGGGGGCGGGTTTTTTGGTTGTAGGGTTAGGGTTGGGGGGGGGGGGGCGGGGGGGGGGTGGTTTGTGGGGTGGGGGGGGGGGGGTTTGGGGGGGTGGGGTGTGCGGGTGTGGGTGGGGGGCGTTTTTTGGGATTGTTTGGGTTTTGTTGGGTGTGGGTTTGGGGGGGGGGGGTGGTTGGATTGTGGTGGGGGGGGGGGTTGGGGGGTTTTTGGGGGTGTGGGGGGGTGTTGGGGGTGGGGGGGGGGTTTTGGGGGGGGGGGTTGGTGGGGTGGTTTTTGTGGGGGGGGGGGGTTTTGGGGGCCTTTTCGGTCGATAGCCCATCGAAAACACTTCAAGTCCTCTTTGAACGGTGATCAGATTTTGTACAGCGCTTTACCCCCTTCGCAGTTGTCCATTCCCCCCGGGTGGCCCAACTTAAGTAAGGCATCCGGATCCATCCTACTTGATTCTTTTCATTCGGCACGAAATATCACTTACCCTCGAGGCGGGCTCTGCGTTTTTTTGCAGTCCCCCCCCTTTCCGCCGCACACCCCTGACCGGTTGACGTCCTTCCCAAAACCGTTTGTCTTCTAGTGAGAGAACACAAGTTGCGCCGGCCTCTGTAGGATCCCTCTTCTCAAACCGGATGATCGCTCAGCTCCATTATCCTGCGAAAAATATAGATCTAATTAATAATTTTGTTTTCTGCGAGAGCTTGGTTTTTCTCGCATACCCCTTTCCTCTTGCCGTCTCCTGAGGTTTTCAGTCCTCCTATGTGTCGTATGGGGTGTCCCTTGAAAGCGAAGTCGGCCCCCCAACGCTTCCTTATTTTGGCTTTTTTCCTTGGGTTCTTTCAATGTTTTTGTGCTTCCACAAGCATTTCTCTTTTCCGTGATGGTACTCTCAGGTTCCCGAATATCCCCCCTTATGAGTCCCTTCCTTTCGCAGGGTGAGGTTCTCTCCTTAGACTATCCACAAGGGCGCCCTCGTTCATTGTAACAAATAGTAAGAGTAGACTAGCTGAACGATTTGTGCCCGTTCTCTATTAGGGCCCCCCCCCCCCCAGTCAGAGTCCCCCGCATTCCCACGGCTTTTTTCTCCCCCATTGGAAAGGGAAAACCAAGGATGCCCCTCCCGGTCCTTACCCTATTCTGATGCTGACATGCTAACCCCTCGTTTTCCATTGTAGTGTAGGAGGATGCGTCCTTTTCCCCCCCACAAAAAGACCTGTCAAGGAGGACCCGTAGTTCGTTTCAGACAACTGGTGCTTTCTGATGGACGCTCTTCCCTTCCCTTCATTCCGAGGATACGATTTTGAATTTCACCCCCCTTTTTGAAGATCCGAATAGAAGATGTTCCAGACAGTTTAGTCGATCAATTCAACGGACCGGTACAGGTTTCCCCTTCGAGTACACGCGTGCGGATGGGCCCGTCTCCGGATGACCTTTTTTCTGTTCCAGGAAGAATCTCCTTCTTCCCAGCCCGTGTTCGAGTAATCTAGACCCCCCTGACCAGTTGCGCAGGCCTCTAGTTCCAGGCCGATGTTGATGAATGGCTGATCTTCACCCCTTAAGACTTCTTGCTGTTAAAGAACTAGGAGAACCCGTGCTTTTTTTGCCCCCCTTCGTACCCCCCTCGCCCCAGATCGTCGCTCCTTCCTCCTGACCCTGGAGAGGGTTCACTTAGGCCTTTCTTTTAAGATACCAGACTAGGGAGAACTGTTGTAGAAATGTACATCAGGTGTAAGACCTGATTGCCTGTTCTGAGATCCCTTCCGTCCCAAGCTGCCGGTTTCCCTTCCTAAAACGGATCCCCATAGATCCAAAAGACACGGCCCCCTAGCTCGTAGTCCGAGTCGTTTTCTTGAAGCCGTATGAAGATTTTAGTTTTTCATTAGCTTGAAGAATTTTCCCTTTAAGCCCCCTCCTCCCGGCGTAAGTTCTTTTTCTAAAGAGCAGATCCCTTAGAAAACCTGAGATGACAGTCACTCTTCTGATGTCGCCCCCTTGGAAGCTGCAGCCCGTTTACCGTCGGTCCACCCTTCTTCTCATTGATGGTATTTGCAACTAGCCCTGACCACTCCCAAGGAAGATGCTGCTTCGGACGGAGCTATTGCCTCAGAGCCTGGTTCCGTGCACAGGTCCGACTTCTCTAGTAGAGTATGCAAATAAGCGGACTCTCTTTCCTCTCCGGGATCAAAGCTCGAGGCTTTTTTCCAGTACCCTTCCCCCTTTTTCCCCGTAGTTTCACAGAACTTCTTCCCCCTTTGATCGTCTTTCCTCTGGAGCGAAATTTAGAGAATGAGTATCGCCTCTCCTTTCAAGCTGGTTTCATCCAGATCCTTTTCCCTCGTTCCTTTTCACGCGCGCTCGCTACCTTTCCCGCGCACCAGCCGGCTCCTTTTAAGGGCGGTGATGATGTTCGCCCCCGTTAGGATAGTTCTTTCCCCCTATTCCCAACACTAGAATTCGTGACCAGCATGGTAGGCACCCCCGTTCTCGTTCCAGGCCCCACCTCTGTTGTCCGGACCGCACGTTCCCCCCCTCCCACCGGAAACCCCGAAAGATGTACTGAGTACGCCTTTTTTTAACGATTATGACAAGAGGGTTATTAACCGCTGCA
>Ga0179591_1247874_pt1 | contig 12172 bp, 19 predicted proteins | sample CZOMad2_1_08_16f_FD_182891 | JGI IMG/M metagenome (GOLD analysis project Ga0179591, IMG submission 182891) | Vadose zone soil fungal communities from Angelo Coast Range Reserve, California, USA - CZOMad2_1_08_16fungal (PacBio error correction) | ecosystem: Environmental > Terrestrial > Soil >... | reverse complement strand
TACGCCCCATCAATGGCACCCGTCGGCTTCAATAGAACCAGTTTTCTTCGTTCCCCCCTTTTTCGCTTTTTAATTCCCGGCGCTATTGCCTTTATTATACTGGCCGTCAGCCACTCCTTCCCTCCTTCCTAAGTCAACACCCTCAACATGCGGCTCATTCCTAACCCGCGAAGACCTTTGAAACCCCGATCCTCTGGCCCTGAAGATAACAGCTATCTTTAGCCGGCGGGCTTGTTTACTTTCAAGGGTGCAAGATTTTACCCCCATCTTTTTTTGAGTCTTGAATGAAAGGCCCTTCGATTCCCTCAACCGCTGGATGGTTCTCAACCCCCAATTTTGCGCGGCCCTGGACGGATTTTTTTGGAACGTGTGCTGCACACCGCCGCTCGAAGCCCGTCGATCCGCTTCCCCTCCAGATGCAATTTCCTCGCCGATTCGTAACTCTGCCGCATGAATTCGCCCAATCACTTCCCCCCTTGAGCCGAGAGCAATTTCTTACTCTCTTCCGCGTCCGCCACAAGCTGCCCTGTTCCCTGCCGCCTCATGCAAGCCGATCAATCTGATTTCCATTCACCAGAAAAAACACCCCAACACCATATCACCCCGTCCTTCTCTCGGGACGGGCAAGGGGTCCCCCCCATTTTCTTTTCGGTCCTTCGTATGGCCTCCGCCTAACACCAACCTCAAGTTTTTTTAGTGTGTCCTTCCTTTTTTTTTTTTCCCCGTCATTCCCAACGGTTTTCCCCCCCTGCGTGCCGCCAGTTAAGTTTACCTTATTCACTTCTTTCACCATTTGAACGAAAATCCTTCGTCCATCCCCAAAGGCTCCACTAAGTCTTTTTTTGTCCCACCCCCAGACTTTTTTCACTGCTTCGTCCGAGAAAACTCTCTTTCCTCTGAATTGTGTCCTGCCCCAAAATTTAGCTCCCCTTTTAGACCGGTTTGACGTTCCTCCTTTCCCTGTCCGATTGGAAACGACCCGTTACGATGAATTTGCGCGTTCCGCATTCTCCCAGCTTCCTCCCGCCGTGTTTTTACGCTTCGTTTCTTCTTTTCCCCATGTAGCTCGTCTGAGATTTATAGGGCCGCCACCTTCCCAAGTTGCTTTCACTTAATTATCGAGTCGGGGATCCGACTCTTGCATAACCCTGTCCCGGTTTTTTATCGCTTGCTCTCCACTTCTTGCACCTTTGTGTCAATATCTTCCCTTTTCATTTCCTCAGACCTTCTTTTTGCACCGATTCCCACTGCCTCTTTTCCCCAGATATTCTGTAAGATTTTTCCTTCTGACCTCAGCTGCGCACACACTTTGACGGTGGAAACCGTCATATTTCTAGCGTTTCCCCCCACCCCTACAACCCCCCTGTGAGTATCATATGGTAATACGTATCAGGAACTTTTCGCTCCCCCCCCCTTTTTTTTCTGTCTCTCTTTTTTCTGTCTTTCGGTTCTTTTCAGAAAATCGATTTTTTTTGCCTCTTTTTCCCGCTCCATCCGCGCTTGTCCCAGTCCACCCTTCTCTCTCTCTCTCTCCGTTGTTTTTTGAGATTATTCCCCTTTTGTAAACTCGTTAAAGAGGCCCCCGCTTCTGAATGACGTTCCCTCCTTTTCTCCTCCCCCCCTTAACCGGTCACTGACAGTCATCCGCGGCTACCTTCTGTCACTGAGCGTTGCGTAAATTCCTCAATTACCGTATTTCCCCCATATTTTATCGTTCCCGGCGCTTTCCTTTGGCGCCCATGCTGGGATATTTATTTCCAGCTGTTGTTTCAGGATTTCGTCTTTCTTTCCGTTCGACAAGGGCCCAGGTTTTTTTACCTCTTTACGCTGGAATTGGATCGTTTGCCATCCGGGTGTATTTTTTTTCGTGATTTTTTTCCACGCGTATATTTCCCCCCCTCCTTTTGCCCAGTTAAAGGGAGAGTCGCTGTCCCTACTTAATGGGCGCCGAGTCTTCTTCTACTCTTCTCGGAATTTTTTTTGTCCGCTTTGAAGATTGTTCCCCGGCCATACCCCTCCAGGAGTCGACATGGGAGTTTCCCCCGCGTACCCGGGTTTAGTTGCCTCTTTCAACTCCGACGTTTCCCAGTCTCAGCCCCGTTTTCACCCGCCTTCCTTAAGATTGATGTGTCCGCCTAAAAACCTTGCGGAGATCCTTTCTTCTTTTTTTGGTCGGCCCCCCAATTAGCGTTGAAACAGAGGTCCGGGAAGCTGTGTTGCCGTTTTTACGCACCTTTACTGTCATCTTTTTGGCCCCAAGCTTTCTTTCCCCTTTCTTTCTTTTACGCCTTCTATATTTCCATTTAACCAGGCGCCTTCATCGGGGGACCATTGGCCGACCTGGGGGAACCCGTTTTCTTCACGTGGGCCACTTCAGAAGAGGGAGTACCCCGCCCTCCCCCTCTCTTTTTGAATTTTTTTTTTGTTTCCGCGCCATCCCTCTCCGCTTTAAAGCCCATCCCTTCCCAGTCCCGATCTTACCTTGATTGGCAGCTTCTGCAGCTTGCTTTCGCCCCTTTGGCAGGATGCCCTGGGTTTTCTTTTGCGCTGGTCCCCTGTTTCTTTCTCTTTTGTCCCTTTCGCGGTCGCTTTTAGTTTCACGTCCCTTGGCGCATTCTGATCTTACGACCCCCGCTGATGCATCGGGGTTTTCTGTCACGGCCTTTTGCTAGTGTTTCCCTATGTTCCTTTTTTCCCCCAAATATCCTTCCCCCACTTCCGCCCCTCGCCTTTTTGACGACTTTTCTTGTTGTTGTTTGCTACTGTTTATGCGCAGATACTCTACGCGCTCGATGTCCAAACTTTCTGAGACCTTTTTTTTTCTCGCGTCCCCTTTCCTACGTTTCACGTGTTATTCCGCCCTCTCCAAATTGCAATCTGTTGTTACCCCTGCGGGGGCTGTTCTTTTTGACTGGAATGATGACAAGTCCCTTTGGTTGTTTGTTTTTTGAGAGCAGGACCCTGATTTCCGGATTATCCGGGCCTTCCATTTGGACAACGTTTCAATGCAAAAAGCATGTGAACGATCGGAGCTTGATTCATTTGAGTTTCATTGTTTCGTGTTCTTGCGTAACTCCTCCTCTGTGTTGTTAGATCGATCACGCTTCCCTGTCTCATCGTGCTCTGCCCACGGACTTAGTACAGGCCCCCCCCCTCTCCGTGATTCATTCCCCCGGTTGACCCAGCGTGTTCACCTTTATAAGGTCCTTCCGCCCCATTTACGCTTTCTTTGCTCCCCCAACATCATTCTTTTTTCCCCCTCCACTCACAGATACTAGTTATTCAAACCGATCTTGATTGCATTGAGCGGACCGACTCAAAGTTCACGTATTGAGTTCTCTTGACACTTCCATGGTGCACGCCCCCATCAGTTGAGGTGTGGACTGTCTTCGGGCTCTCATACTTCACACCAAACCGCTGTATGGCACAGCAAAAACAATACTTCGTTCCGGTCAAATTTTGACGGGTAATTGTCAAACGATCCATTTTTACCCGAATCGCACGACGCAGTTAACCCATCGACCAGCTCCCTCATAAGGATAAATGATCAATCGATTCGGTAAGAGTTTCCGTGATGCGCCCCCCCCAGAAGCCCCTAAGCGCTTTCCCTTCCCAGAGAATCAGCCGTTCCCCTTCCCCAAACACTGTTGCCCATTTGTTCCCCTGCCCCGCCAGAAGAAATGTTTCAAGCAGCTGCAAGCTTGCATGGCTTCATCAACCGATCGGGGTCCCAAGGGTAACTTTCTTTTTCGTTCTTCTTCGTTTCCATTTTAACCACCCCCCTCCATCCCGTAGCTTCAGAGGAGTTTGTCTTGTGACTTTTTCTTCACGTGTCCCCACCACTCCTGATGAGTTATCTCAGTCCCGTCAGTTTATTCCTCCCTGGGTCACTTTTCCCGAAGATATCGGCCTTTAATCATCCAAGGTCATAGTCTTCGGGTGTAAACGCTGCCCCGTAAAAGGATGCTTTGTCACCGTCTGCCGTACCCTCTGCGACAATATGCTTTTCAGCCAAACACATGTGTCGTCAGCCCTCTTAGATGATGGTTGCCCCCGTGCCTTCTCCTCATCAAACTTCCAAGATACGTTGAAGATTTTTTTGGCAAGTTTTCCTTTTTCCCCCCGCCGTTAGCCTGTCTTAATTTTCATCTCGCGCCGCTGGGTTTAGTGCAGCCAAATATTCACGAGAGGTTCGGCCAAGATCGAGCCAGTTTTATACTCTCTAATACATGTCCCCGTGATGGTTCTCCCAGATTTTAGCGGCACCATTTTTTCCTAACGAGTTTTTTTTTTCCCCGCTGAAAGACCCACGGCTTTTCCCCCACCGAACCAAGGTCCCTTACAGATCGCGGAACATTTTCCTTCGCGTGACGGAACATTCACCCCCTTTTCCCTCAACTCAACTCTACTATGATTTGGCGCCAAGCAAACCCCCGCCGGTCCTATTTAATACGTACTGACCCCTGGAACTTTGGTCTCGTTCCAATTTAGTTCTTCTTCGAATGTTCGGTTTTTTCCCCCACCAATCCTGACTTTTTTTCGGGGTTTTTCTCCTCCGCGCTTGACCCCGTTTTCCAACCTTTCCCCCCTTTTTGGTGTTGTGTTTTGAGTTGATATCTTCTTTATGGTCTCACTTTTTCTTCCCTTCTGAACATTCACAGGAACCCGGATCCTCCTAAGAACCTCCCTTGATCACTTCGGAACTTTTCCAATTTTCGGTGGTTAACCTTTTTTTCAAAACCTTTTTTCCCTACGTCCCCAATTTCGTTCCCCGCAGTTTTTGGTGCCCAAGCGAGTCGATCTTTCTCCTGGTTATCTGGGCGCTTCAGCTTTTCCATTTTCCATTTTGCGCCAAGTTGTGTTGCTTTACCCGATTTTGCGCTTTGCCTTGGGAAGACCTTTGCCCCTGAAAAACGCGTGAGTTCTTTCTTGTACCTCGCTCCTTCAATCAGGTGCCCGACTTTGATGGTTCCCAGTTTGGAGGACTTTCTGCGCGCTTTATCCCCCCCCGAATATCCCCTCTTTAGGTAACGCAGCTTTGTTTGCCCAGCTTTGGCTTGCAACAAGAAACAGTTCCGCTAGACATGGTAGGCCCCTTTTCCTCCCGTCTTTTTCACGTCGGTGGAGTGCACTTTTCCATTCGCGTGCAGCTCCGCTTTTTTATTGTTGTAGTTTCCCATTCTTCCTTCCCGGTCCTCCAATCGTGTTTCTTTTCCTCCCTTTTTTTTATTTCCCCCCATCTTCACCCGCCCGATTCTCGGGCAGATTCAGGTTCAACCCTTACAGAGGGTTTCCGACTCTTGAACCCCGGTGACGCGTATTTTTTCACCGGTGAACCAGGAGCAAGCATAGGTGAGAATCTGGAGAATAGGGAGGCCTCTCTTACTGTGGGGACACTGTAAATGCTTCCTCCCTCGCACTGATATTGAATTCGGTTTTTTCTGTTTTGCCCTCTTGACTATCAAGTCAAAGGAAGCAGGCCCAAGTGATGCCGTTCTTACCTTTTTTTCCTTTTTTCCATTTCTCAATCCTGGCCGCATGATTTGCTTCCAGAAATTTCTTCCTTGCGGTATTGCAATTTGTGCAGCTTTTTTTTTGCGAGCCTTTTTCCGATGTCGTTTCATTTCTTTTTCCTGGCTCCGGTCTGAGTCCTGCCTCTGAGTTTCTCTTTTAACCTCCTTTGGATTCTTTTAATTTATATTGTCGTGCTTTCCGGTATTTCTTTCTTTCGTGGTGCTCCACTCTGGCTCTTTCCCCATATCCGTCCATGCCGCGCGTTCATAGAATTTCTGTTTTGCCTTTTCCATTAGGTGTCTTAATTCCCTTCTTGTTTGCAGTCCCCTCTCTCAACCCGCGTACGCTCTTGGCCTCGGTGTTGGGCCGGCGGCTTTTCACCTCGTGGTTTTTTTTCCCCAACAACATTCCCTCGGTTTTACCTGTCTTGGTCTTCGTTTTAAAGGTCCTTCCCTTCTGGGATTTTTTTTTGTTTTTTTTCCCGCGGTCCGTCAGGTTTTGTATATTTTTGGATTTCCTTATATTAAAGGTGGTCCCCTTGCTGGCCAATTGTTTGAAGTTTTTGTCCCTCCGCCGTTATTCCTGTTCTCTTCAGGGCAGCGCCCTATCGTCATTGAGTGCGTAATTTTCTCTTTCCTTACATCTCATAAGTTGTTTTTGTTTTGAGCTATGCTCTTAATGGCCATTCTAAACCCGGTCGGACTCCATTGCCCTCTTTTCCCCTCCTCCCCATGCTTTTCTTGCCCGCGATTTTCCCCTTCTCTCGGACGGTCGCCAATATCGTTTCAGCCTAGTTCCGCGCTCACACCCACCATTTTTTTACCCACTGTTTGGTTTAACATTACACGTCAAGCCACCATCTCTCGTTCTTAAAACCTGACTTCTTTCCTCCCTCACACCTCAGTACCCTTGAGTTCTCCGCTTTGCCCCCGGAGGTTTCCCGATTTACCCTCTTCCCCCGGATTTGTTTTGCCTGACCGGGATCGCATTAAAGCCCACGTCCCGCTTTTTCCCGCACTACACCCCACTCCCTTTCCTCGTTTTTCGGCTTTTCCCTTTCTATTTTTTTTCTTTTTTTTTTTTCCATGTGAGCCCATCTCCCCCGCACTACAGAGTAGACAATACCGTACAGCGCCTCTTCCACTTCCATTATCCTTTACCTGAGTCTGCCGCAGAATGCTCACACACCTTTTTTACTTCCCATTTTCACGTTCCCGCCCCTAGCTTTCTTGTAAAATATCCTTGTTTTCCAAAGGCCGGGTTCCCCCCCCCCGAGAACTTGGCCTCATCCCTTCACTTTGCCATTACATTGCATGGTTCCCAAGCCCCATCACCTTACTAGCGGGATTTCCCCCCAATTGAAGCCTTCGGTTCGTTTGATAGGCTCTTTGCCAGGAACCAATACTTTCCATTCCTCTCTTAATGCTTGGAGTGTGTTTTGACATGCTTTCCAGTTCCCCTCTATTGAACCCCCCCTGAGTTCTCCCTTGCGTTTTCCTTCAACGATTACTTTTCAAATTTTTGACTGATCTCCCCTCGTCCACTAATTCAATATAAGTCGGTGTGTCCCCCCCCCGCTTTGCAGTAAATTTTGAGCTTGTCACTCTAATGTTAGAAATTGGGTCACTCTGCCTTTTACGCCCAACAAGTTTCGGTCTCCCCTCCCGATATTTAGCGCTTTCTGGCTCGTCCGCCCTCTTTTAAATTCCCACCGACCTTACTTCTGAGATTTCTTTTTAGGGTCCAAGTCTTTCCCGCATTGCATCCACCAGACAGTTTACGATTTCTGGAATTCCCCCTTCGATCCTCTTTGCTTTCTTAGTCGCCCATATCAAGTCGGTTTCCTTTCCCTACTCATAGTTCTTTCCACCCCTAATAGCATCCATTTCCCTGTCCCTTGATGGTCTTTCGAGCTCTCCCACCTTCTGAAATTTTTTTTCCCCAATCATTTCTTTTTCTCCCCTCCCTCCGCCCACACCCCGGGTTTGCCTCCTCAATCCCGCCGTTCCCTCTGAAGTCCATGAAACCTTTTTATTTTTAATTTCGCTCTGAAGCCACATATCAACCCAACTTTTCCTCCACGTCCTATCTACTCTTTGGTCCCTCCCGGCACCACCCCCCCCCTTCGCCTGGATTTTCCTATTGGTAATAGTCCTTACTTACTGTTAAGTTTTCCCTTTTAAGTTGATCTTTCTTCCGCGGCTCTGTCAGGGCAGTTTCTGTTGTTTTTTTCGAGAACTTTTATTTTTGGCCCTTTCGCCCATTCCTTTTCCCCCCTTTTGAAAGCCCTCTCTTTCCCCCCCCTCTCACTGTTTTTTTTGTTGCGATCTTTTTCTGTCAATTTGTCACGCTCTGGTGTTTCCCGGAATCTTGGGCCCGATGAAACCTTAGGATTCTCCCCCAGAACTGATCCCCCGCACGGTTCTAACTTCGCTTCCCCCTTGCCTATTGTGCTTTTCACCCATCCTCACCCTAGTTCCCCCCACATTCTCTTTCCCTCGAAATTTTTGCCTTTTTCTACCCCGCGGCTTAAGTTTCAAACCCCGGTTATGATGTTGCGTCCTTTTTCCCCCTTTTTTTCCTCCGGGTTTCTCTTTTTTTCCCCGCGATTCTCTTGCTCTTCATTCTTTTTTCAACCTTTCTTTTCTCGGCGTCTCCCCCGCTCTTCTTTTTTAACCATCGGTTTCACATGGAGAGCTCACTCTGTCCCCCGGGGAGGACTGTCTCTCCGTCAGTCTTACGTCTTCTCGGTTTGCCAGCCCCTCATTTTTCCCGATGTTCTCACTTCCCTTCGCGGTTCTCTCCTTTCATTCATCCGCACGCGTCCGGCCGGTTTGGCTTCCTCTTTCCCTTATGATACCCCTTTTCAAGCTCCTCCCGTTTCTCTTTCTGTCTTGTTTTTTTTCCCCCACGCGTCTTGCCTCTCCCTTGGCAACCAAAGCGCTTTCCCCCCCTCCCATTTCTCTATGGACTTTCTCTGTCTCCTCGTGGCCCCCCCCCCATTCCCTCTTTTTCCCGTCCGATGTTGTCCTCCTGGTTTTCCTGTGAAAACTCTTCTTCGGGGCTGTGCCACCCTTTACTCTGAGCCCCCTTTTTTTCTAAGACAGATATATTCGTTTACCATTTGTGTCACCTGCGCCAAGATCTTCTCCCAATAATGTTTGATGCCCGCATGGAGTCCCTAGGTTCATTTCCACGTTCCCTCCGGTTCACCCCGACCTCTCCCTCCTCCTGTCACTTGACTTCGGTTTTTTTTTTCTTTCCTGGTCTGGGACGAATTTCTTAAAGCAGACTTCCCCTAGCTTTACTTGAACAGCTAACCTTTTTTCTGCCGTCCCCATAAAGACGGATGCCTTGTCTCCCTTCTCCCCGTATTTTTCAGGTTTTGTCACAATGGTTGCAGTTTTTTGCTTCGGTCGCTGCTCCTGCTTTCTTTTTTCATTGCTTCCCGGCTTGATGTCCTTTTTTCGATTTAGGCTTCAGATCTTACGAATGCTGCGTCTATATTTCTCTTTTCGGAAGGGGAGGGCTTCGTTCTTCCCCTTCTTTTACTTTTTCCCACACAGATGGTCCCGATTCCCCCCCCCCCCCCATCCCCTTTTCACGTGTGCTCTGCCCTTACTCGAAGTTTGTGTTTTTTTCCCATCGTCAGATGGTTTGTGTCTTTTCATGCGACCTTTTTCGGCGTTCCTCGAATCCCTTACGCTTGTGTTCAATCTTTCCCCATGGACGAAATCTTCCCTGGGTCACTTCTAGTGCGTGAGTGGCGCTCCATTGTCCTCTGCTTTATCACTTTTTAGTCTTTTTTTATTTTTTGGATTCTTCACTCGATGTCGGTTTTTTTCTCCTAGTTCTTCTTTCTTTTCCCCTCTTCCGGATTTAAGGTTCTTTATATAAAGTCTTTTTACAAACTGCGGCAATGCGAGCTGTGGTGGTTTGGTTTTTGTTTTGTTTCCCCAAAGCTGTCTGAGAGCTTCCTTGGCGTTCCTCTTTTTTCCTCCCTCCCGATGGTCGTAACTTTCCTTCATTTCTCCCTTTTTTCCCCCCCTCCCCGTTTTTTGGTTTCTCTTCTTATCTACTGCCTCCCTTTGCACGGCCTAAAGGAAATAGATATTGCTTCCACTTCCCAGTTAGCTTTTACATTTATCTCTTCCCCTTTTCCCCTTATCTGCTCGCTCCGGCGGTCCTTCCACCCCCCCCCCATGGACAAAGACCCCCTTGATTATGATTTCCCCCTCACCCCCGCCCCCCCCCCGCTCCCTCACCCTTTCTAACCCGGCTGATTTGCCTTGAGCGACGACTTCCCCCCGTCCCGTAGGTAGCCGCTAAGCCGGTCAAAGGGTTCTACTTTAACCATCTCGTGTTCTCTTGGCCTGCCTTCTTTGACTTTTTATTACCTCCCCCCAACTTGAACGATGGGAAAAGCCCACGCCCCCACCCCTCATTCGAGCCGACGTTTTGCGCCAGTGGTACAGATTTTCTTTTGGCTTGCCCGATTCATTCACGATCCCTTCGCCAATCTCCAGTCCCGAGCCCTATCCAGCGATTCTTTAACTCGCTTTTTTTTTTCCTCTTGCCACTCCTTTCCCCTAACCACTTTCTAGCCGGAGTCATTGAAAGGAGCTGATACAGAGACTGCGCCGCAAAAAGATGAAAGGTTGGCCAGGCCGACATCATACTCTTTTTCTCAGCACCATGCTGCAGTGCCCCTGCCCGGTTCGGCCCTGAAACTTCATCCTAGCTGGCTTTTCTAAGTTTCCAGTTTAGTTGGACTGGTCTGATAGTCGCTTCCTCCATGTCCCCCCCCTTAAGTCAGTATGCCTGCTAGGAGTTTTGATTTCTTTAATTGCCCCCGTCCTGAAAACCTTTTAGTTGCCATGCGTGCCGCATTTCAGTTCTCACCAGATTCGTCTTGCCCATGGGACGCAGAGATGTCGTCTTCAATTCATTAACCTCATTTCGGGTGGGCCCCCCCTATTCCTAAGTGATTCCCATGCACCGTTTCCCCGCGAACTCTTTGGCACTATGAAAGTTTTTACAGACCAACGTTTTCGGCTAAAGCTATTATTTCGCGCTGTTTTCCCAGTTTTTCGTCGGTGGAATCAAACTATAAGGTGGCGAGCGCTTCCTCAGTAGTTACCGCTGCCTCACCACGCCGTGACGCGCGACGGATTCCCGGTTTGTCTGGGACGGCAGCCAAATCTTTCCACAGCGATTTTTGAAGTCCCCCCCTGAGTCTTTTAGGGATACGCCTTTCCCCTAGTTTAGGGAGGGGGAAAGCGCTCGGTACTTTGCAACCTAGTGGGGGCATGACGCGAGTGCAAGCCCCTTTGTTGGCACTAGTCCCCAGGTTGGCCCCTCTCTGCGGGAACCGCGACCCCCTGTTTTTTTAATTCCGAAAGATGACGCGCCCAGACAAGTGTTCAATCAAAGTCAAGAGACAGCCAGCGGGTCCCACAACCCCCCCCCCCCCCCCCCCCCCCACCCCCTCTCCTCACACCACTCACACCCCTCCCCCACACCCCCACACAAACCCTCCCCCCCCCCCCTCCCCCAAACCCCCCCCCAACACACCACCCCCCCCCCCCCCACCACACCCCCCCCCCAAATCCCCCTCCCATGGCGCGTTCACTCTCCCATTCACAGTACTTTTCCAGGTACTTTTTACGCACTTTCCCCCCCCCCCCTTGCAGATTTAGGCGGCTCCTTTCAGTTTCCTTTTCTACGGTTTCTGTATCACCGTTTCATCGTTGCTTTTTTTTTCCGCTTCCATCAGCGCTTTACAATGTTCCATAATCCCTCTTCCTAGCAGACTTTTTTGTTGTTGTTCGGTCCTTTCACCTTGCGTTTATGATCTTTTGCCCCGGATTGACAATTTTCATGTCCCTCCCCTTGAACCGGATCCCCTTGTTTCAGCAGAACTCCGCGACTAAGGGGCTTGTGCCCCCTTCAAACTTTTCCCTATTCACCCATCTGCTTTTTCGGCGCCATTTTCTTTTGATGCGCAAAGCGATTAGCTTCTTGACGTTTCTTCCAACGGTTTTAGGATTCTCTTCCGTCTTTTTCAACACGGTTTTCGCGGTTACCGCTATGAAGATTTTGGTCATCTTTTTTGACAAATCTTGGTCAACCGCTTCTTCTTCCCCCTCCAGTGGCCTCGTTTTGCCTCTTCTTACTTTTCCCTCCGGGACAGGAATGAACGGTTTTATCCGCAATATCGATCTTCGAACGGACCTTTTCTTTTTGTCAAAGATTTTTTCGGATTTCACTCCTGCGGCGTCTCCCTTTGACTTCCTTTCCCTGCCCGCGTCCCCCTTCGTTTTTTCTTCCCCCCCTTGAACACTTTGACCGCTCAAGCTTCAGCATCTTTCCAATCCGGCGCCTTGAGCACGGGGTCCTTCTCTTTCTTTGAGCCGACTTTGGCGGGGCCCAATTTTCAGAGTTCCCTCGATTTTTCTCCGGCTCCCCTTGCCCTGTGACCTCCCTTTTGATCCGTTTGCCCATACTTTACTGTATCTTTTTCCTCCTCCCTTGTTTCCATTTTCCAGGTGAGCAATCTCGTTGAGGCAACTTCCCTTTCGGCCCCAGGGAGAACTCCGTGTTTTTTTTTGCAACTTTTCCGAATGGTTTTCTGTCACAATCCATTATCGTTTCCTTG
>Ga0179591_1275633_pt1 | contig 12173 bp, 8 predicted proteins | sample CZOMad2_1_08_16f_FD_182891 | JGI IMG/M metagenome (GOLD analysis project Ga0179591, IMG submission 182891) | Vadose zone soil fungal communities from Angelo Coast Range Reserve, California, USA - CZOMad2_1_08_16fungal (PacBio error correction) | ecosystem: Environmental > Terrestrial > Soil >... | reverse complement strand
TGTCTTCTTCCCATCTTTCCTCGCGTTTTCGCGGTTTCTCCCGATCACGTCCTGGAGTATGTTGCACCGCCCCCCGAAACTAAACGTCGGGCGTGCCTTTTTCCTCCCGTCTGTTTAACTGCAACCTCCTGTTGCGGACATGTTCCAGCTTGATCAGAGATCTCCTTTTACACTTTCACTGCGTCTTTCGCTATTTTTTTTTTTAAGAACAGGCAACCGTTTTTTTCCGGACCTCGGACGTCAGATCGTCCGAGCCCCTAGAGTCCTCCCATGGAACTATTCCCCCTTGTTCACTCCCCTCCCTGCGAAACGCGCTGCGAGTATCTGAAAGGTTATCCCCTGAAATAGACGGTGACTTAAGAACCCTAGGCAGGGGAAAATTCCTCCAGCTTCGTCCCCCCCCTAATCATCAGTTTCCACGCTGTCTCACGCCTGCCAACTTCCAACTTAGGACATGGGCATCCCGATGATGGTTTATCAGATTCGATTCCTCTCCCCACTAAGCTTTCCCAGCGGATAAGATGAAGTTCCTTGACCGAGTCAGACTTCCTTCTGTAGGACAATTATTCTTTTTTTTCAGCCTTATTCTGTCCGGGCTAGAGGAGGATATTCCTGTATAAGAGAACCCATTTCCCCCTCACTCCCCATAACACGATTTTTGAAGTCCGCGATCAGTCCCATAACTTCTTCTCTATTTTTTACAGCCTGAGTCTTCCCAGGCCCAGACCGTGTGTTTCCACGACCCTCCCCCCCTTGACTACCCAAGTCCACTTGTTTCCCCTCATATTGCGACCCGAAAATAGGGCTTGGAACACTTTCCTGTGAAACCTCCGGATGACAACGCTCGCAGTCTCCTAAAGTACGCGCCACTCGGAGAATATTTTCGGGATGGAAGATCTCTAGTCACCTTTTCTCCCCCCCCAAGAGTGAGAGTAGACATTATCCCCTTCTTTGTATTTTCCGCCCGAACAGCGTGCGGGAAGACACAAAACCCAGATTCCGGCCATTCTGTTACCTTCCCAACCTGGTGTTTTAATGGCCCCAAATTCTTTTCCACGCCTTTAGACTGAATGATAGGAAGATATACTTTCGTGAACTCGGGGTCTCCTCCCTTTTTCCCCCCTCCCTTCAACTTCTTCGTTTCCTATTTCGAGCCTTTTTTCCACCGTTGTTGGTACGTTAGAGTTAGTAGTTTTTCATCCGGGGCTCCATTCAAAAGTTGGTTCAAGCCCTGAAGGCCTAACCTGGCTGCTGATCCTTTCTTCCCCGTCCACCCAACGCCTCTCTTCGACCATCGCCACTGGTTGGTTGACTACTTCATGCCCCTTGAGCCTCGTGAACCCCTACCTCGTTCCCACCCTAAAAAGTGGCGAGAACACCCACAAAAAACGACAGCCTCTCCTGCTTCTTTTAATCTCTTTTTTTTTTTTTTGTTCTTTCGTATAGAGCTCCTCCCTTCTTCCCCTTCTGTATGTCAAGACCTCAGCTCACACAGCCGTTTCCCCGGCTACGTCACAAGCGGATTATAGCTTTTTCTCACCTTTTTGTATTCACCAGAACTTTTTTCCTTCCCACACCCCCCCTATGTAATACTTCCTCCTTCCGCGGTCGAGGAAGCGTTCTCTGGCTTCTAGAGTCGATTTCCCCCCGTCTCCTCTCGTTTATTTTCCTTTTCCCCCGTTCTGTCTCGCTCTATGCAATCTCTACGTTCAAAGCTCGCCCTCGTTTCTTGCACATCTACAGGCACCCCACGTCCGGAAGAAACGATGTATTTTCCCCCTTTTCCCCTCAATCCGCCGTTCCACCAGATTCACACGATTTCTCCTACGGCCAGTGGTGGCATGACTTTTCATTGCGGAGGCCACTATTCCCATTTTTTTCTATCGGTCCCTGCTCATCTAGATTCCTTCTTTTGCGTTCTTGCGGTCAGCCCCCCCCACCGCGGCTTTGTTTTGCCGTAAATTTCCCCCCCACTGCTTTCCCCTACGTCGAGCTGACGTATTGGTGTCTCCCTTATCCTCGTACGTCAGCAAGGTCCTATGTTTACTCTAGTTCTAGAGAGGGCCAAGACTGTGCTCTTTCTTTTCCTCTGGATACCTTGACCCAATCCTTTCTGCTTTCCCCATTGAAAGGAGTACCCAGTCTTGACCATTCCCTAAAGTTCCTTTCCAACTTTTCCCCTCCCTTCCATCTGTGTCGGATTTCGGTCCACTAGGGGATGTATCATTTTAACCACCCCGGCCCCTTCCTTCTTACATACTACGTTTTGTGAAGTTTATGATTGCCCACTCTCTGGCCCTTCCCACAGTGCTCGTTTTTCGGTCAAAGCATCGCGCACGGTTGTGCCTGGACCCTTTGGCCCCCCGACCGCCTTCTCTCCTTTGTCACTGTTTTCTTCAAGCTTGTCGTTCCCCGAGTCATAGTCCCCCTTGCCTATATTTGCCAGCAAAAACCCCTCGACCACGGAAGCTTCCCCCTCCACCCCCGATGGGCGTTCCCCGTTCCCCCCCATCAGTCACTTCTCCCGCCTTTACGTACTATGCTTTTTAGTCCGAACCTTCCCACTGACTGGGAGATCGACCAAAGAAAGAAGCTTCTCTTTGACTTTTCTCCCTTAAGATGATGACGATAGTTCAGTTCCAACCGGTCTTTCCCTCCTGTATAGAAGAATCACCATGAAGTCATTTACTTGTAGCTGGACGGTATTATGCTCTTCCGATAGGATGTTCCTTTCCGAACCCTTGATACTTTCTCCTCCTTACCTACCTTGTCCTATCTGGCGTGGATTTTAAGTGATGGCGGCATGGCAATCGCGAGCATAGGACGTTTTCCCTTCCCGTGCTCCGCTTTAGGGAAACGAATTGAGTCATCAGAGACAGCTTCCCCCCTTTCTACAATCTTACCTTTCTAGATCCCGAGCCTTTTGGCCTTTTCCTGTTACCTGGAACGGTAACGGTCCCCTTCCGTTTCTCTCCTCTCCAGTAAACTCTCGTTTTTTTTTAGGTCCGACCCTTTCGTACAAGCTCCTTCGCGCTCTCGGTTGTGGCAGACTAAAGTCCATCTTTGCTCCCTTTAGGGTTTTTGATTCGGTCTCCGAAAAGTATGGTTTTAGAGAATGCTTTTAAGCAGCAGCCTTTTTCATTCCCCCCTTTAAGACAGATTGTTCTTGGATATCTTTTGGTTTCACGCCTCCCTCTCTCTTGTGAGCTTCCGCTAGTAAGATTTTCCCCTTTTGGCGCATCAATTTCTTTTAAGAACTTTTCTTCTCAAGAACTCAATGACGTCCCCCTCCCGGTTAAGGCTCTTTTAGCTCCTTTGGCATGAAGACTGGTTTCTTCCCTAGTTTTCCCTCACACGCGGCTCACGCACCAGTCGACTTGATAATTCCTTTCCCTCTACCTTGTTGCCTGGAACCGTTCTTCTTTTTTCTGCACCTTTACCCCGATCACCGGAAACTGTCGGCGATGCTGTGCAATTCCTTTTTTTCACTGGCCGTTTCATAAACCCGAAGTTAGAATTCTCGACGCTCTCAGCTTTTGAGTTTTGACCGTTTCTACGACTACATGACTCGTTAAGTCCGCCCCTTAGACTTACACGCGGACGCGTAAAGTAGTTTTGTAGACCCTCCTTCTTTTCCAACTCGAAGCCATTGAGGTAGTAGGCACTGCGGGGCTAGTTTCCTTTTTTTTTTTTCGATCTCCGGTATGGGTAGGGTGGAACAGCAACAAGTAGCAGGCCAATGATCTTCTGGTAAAATATTCGACGGAGTACTCGTATTCCACGAAATTTTTCTTTCCGTTTTTTTTGCTTTCCGGTTTGACCCTGCTTCGTTATTCGTAGAGATAGCTCCTTCATCGTGCCACGATTCCCTTTAGTCCTACGTCTGTCTTTCTTTTTTTTTTTCAAGACCCCCTCACTCAGTTTTCCAAAACTTTTCGCAAACGGCAGCGTTAGGGACTTTTTCAGAGCTCCTTTCTTTTGATCCGATGCTCCCTTCGTTTTTCCTTCTCTTTGGGCAATCCCCCCTATGCCCCCGCCTCAGTATCGGTCCCTTATTCCTTTTGGTGTCTGTTCTACCGTGTTCCCCAAATTCCGTGCCATTAGGCCGGAAGTTTTCGACGATAGGGTCTTAATAAGTTCCCCCCTCCTTTAAGATTGGATTTTTCTTCCTGGTTTGGGTGTTTATTTTTCCTTTATTGCTTTCCTTGTGTGCCCCGATCTTCCTATTTGGATAGGAATTAGACTGAGCCCCCCCCCGTTCGGACACACTCACAAGTTCCTATTCTTGAGCGGACCTCCCGCTTGTCGTGCACCCTAGCCCCAATTTCCTTTTTAGGATCACGATCTCAGGGTCACCACGGCAGGAACTGTTTTAGTTAGCCCTTTTCGAGTGTTCACCTCCTTTTCCACTTGGCCTTTATCTTGTGGTTCCCCCTTCTCAATACAGAATAGACCGCTACAGAACGCCCGAGATGGTTACCTCTTCAATAAAAATCCCCTTTTGTGTTATTGACCTTTATTTAGTTCATTTTCTTTGAAGTTCACGGCCCTGCGGATAGTAGTTTTCAGCAGGTCTTTTTGGAAGGGCCCCCTTCCACTCATCTAAATCCTGGAGTGTCCTTTTCTCTCCCGTGAGCTCTAGCACCCTTAACTAATGTCCAAGGGCCAGACTGATCCTCGAATATAAGGAGGTGGTGTTTCATCTTTTCCACTGGCCCAAGAAGAATTTTCTAGTGTTGTCAACTGGCCCCTCCCTCTCCCCGTAGAGGATATTCTGCCCACCCCTCTGTCCAAACAATGTCCCGCAAGCTTTAGACACCTGATGATTGCAATCTTGAGTTGATACAAAGTTCTTTTTTCAACTTCTTCCCTTTCGTGCTTTCCGAAGGGCATCTCGAGTGGACCCCCCCTGCTAACTCCTTTCCACCCAGGCAGGGGACATACTTTTCTGGCTGGACACTCCATCCTGGCTGAGTTGTTTCACGATCTGGCGATTTGACGCGAATTTAACGCCACGGATACTTCCCACGACCTTACAACACGTTTTTCCCCGACTTTACATTTCTACGCAGGTCGCAGAAAGATTTCTTTGCCGCCTTATCGTTCGCGGCTCTAAATTTATCCCTCGATTTACTAAAGAGCAAGCAGTGTCCCGACAACGCCAAGTAAGACCTCTCCTTTTCGTTCCTCCCTAAGTAGCTTCTCAAGTCTCGACTGATTGGTTCCCTCTCCACCTCTCCGGGAAACTGTGGGTCGTTTTTTACCTCCACCGTTGGACCGGAACTTCCAAGAAGGGATTAACTCTTTTCCTCGGTCATTAGAACAAGGGATTTTTCCCTCTGTTCCCACCCTGCGCTTCTAAGATACTCTGATACAGATCCTTTCCGTTTACATATTCCGGAATTGTCTTTTCTCACACGAGTAGGAAGAATTCAATTTTTCTTCCCACTAACATCCGTCTGCGCTCTTCTAACCGGAGCCGTGCCGAGTGACCCTCGAACCGACCAGCGTACTTGGCCAAGCACCCAAGATCGAAAGCTGGGTAAAGGATGATGCTTTGGGAAGTGCCCCCCCCTTCCCGGGTTCCTGACCCCCGTAGTTTTTTTCTCCCCTTTTTTCATCGTAGACAGATAGAATGTGTGTTTTTGTCCGCTGGTTTCTTTCAGTCCTAGTTTCGTAACCCCCCTGTTTATTATCAACCGAGTTAGTGATCACCTCTGATGGGAGGGGCCGACAGACTACGTGGACGACTTAGAGACGAAGGTCAGTAAAGGTTCCTTGCTCATTCACGCGGCATCCTTCCCCTCCCACGTTTCGTCCCCAAACTTGATCAAATCTCGCCTAGCCTTCTTTCCATCCCCCCCTTCCTCCGGACATGCTTGAACCCTTTCAACACCCCTCTAACGTCCTACCACCCCCACAACCTTCCGCTGTAGTAAAGTTGGCCTTTCGATCCATCACGAAGTACTTGCCTTTAGCTGAATCTTGCTGCACGACTCAACAACTAGTAGTTTACTGCGATCTTTTGCGATGAAAAAGGTTTTGAATTCATGGTCTTTTTCTTCCCCTTTCCCAACGACCCCCGAGGCTCTCGTAATGATGGTATGCCGCGGCTTCTGGAACCAGGAGAGGTTTTTCTAGAAGTCGGTTTAAGTTGTTCACATTTTCCTATCCCAGACTTTACTTCCCACCCTGAATCCGCCCTCGTTTCGTAAAACCTCCCCGAAGAAAAACTCTGCGTACTTTCGTTTTCCTCCCCCCCCCCCCCCCCCTTTTTATCGGTGATTTGCCTTTCACCCGATAACTCCTAGAAAGAAACCTGCATCAATCTCTTTCCGCTTTACGTTTCTTTGGAGGATCACGGTCCCCAGAACGGTTAGGATCCACGATCTAGTATAGTGAGTACGAAGTCCAAGTACGCCCTCCCTTTCCGGTTCGAGGCCCCCCCCTGAGTTGTAACATAAGCCATTCCCCCCCGAACCCAACGGCCTTATTACGCTCTTTTCTCCTCAGAGAGGTGCTGTTCAAGGAGTATCCCTTTTGGGGAGACACATTGGTCTATTCGTTTTAGGAGCACCTATAGGCCTCTCGAGATTCCCCTTCTGCTTGTTACTCCACCTTGATACAAAGAGTCCCTCTCCACTCACGCGACTGCGCCATTTAGTTTTTCTAGCCAGGGAGTAGGTAACTTGAACTAGATGAGTAAGCTCCCCCCTCTACGAAGCTCCTTCCAAGTTGGTTTCCACTTTCTTTCTCCCACGATAGAAATTTCCCTAACTTGGTGTGTTGTTGACTCTGATATTTGAGAGATCTTTCAAGTCTTCCTCGTAGGTATTTGGTTCCTTTTGAAACAATTTGAGGTCATTTACGCCTTCTTCTCCAGCCCACACCGAAAACTGTTTTCTTAATTAACGTGGAATGGGACAAACCCTCAACTTACGATTTTCGCACTGATCGGGTAAGAGAAAGGCAAAGGATCTGGAAGGGGACCCTAGAGGAATCACAGTACACAATTCCCCGAGAGTTTTGCCAGTAGAAAACCCCCCGACCCCCCTTTGCGTCCCTACTTAGGTCGTTCAGACCCCAACAGGAGTCTATAACTGAAGACGGTTGGTTAGCTTTCGGACGAAGGATCCAGGTTTGGTCCCACAGCTACCAACGGGTTCAAACATCTCCTCCTTGGGTATCCGCACCTCACCCCCCCGCACGTAAGTCGGAGAGCGTTCACGACTGAAATAGTGGTACCCGGCCCAAGGCAAAGGTGTTCTTTCCGAAGTAGCGCCGCCCCAAAATCTATGAATAGAGATTAGTGCGCGCTGGATTTCTCTCCGGTTTGAAAGGGAGATTTGTAGGCGTTGAAACCTCACCTTTCTCTTGATTGGCAACAACAGCGATTTTTTTTTGAGCCGCTGAAGAATTAAGATGCCTATCAGGGGGACCTTGGACTTGGAAATCGAACACCCTGGGCCAAACGGGGAAAAGTCACCCTCTTGTCTATAGGAAAACCCGATAATGGCAGAAAGACCGAGACACACCGACCTCTTTCCCGTTTTTCTTACGCCTCTCCCTATGACTTGGCCTGGGTTAGAACAATGAAAAGTAGCGCGGCTCGCAGGAGACGAGCCTTCTCCCCCCTTGAATATGTTTTCCCTGGGGCGGCGTCTGTTTTCCCCTCTATGACTCCGATAATCGTAAATGGAGAGTTCTACTTTTAGTACTGGGTGTTTTTTTGGTCTCCCTTTATGTTGTTTTAACCTTAGAAGGATGCTTTTAAGGGACGCTATCGAATCTTTTAAGACCCTTGCTGCTGTGCGTGGATTCTCGTGCACCGCGAATTCTCACTGGATCAAGCCGACTCTTTTTCCTTGGACTGTCGATTTTGTTCAATGTCCCCGCCCCTGCCCTCCTTCTTTTAAGACCTTTTCGCAAAAAGAAATAGAGCAATTCTTTCACGGGAGCCGACATATTTCCGCATGCAAAGGGCCTACTTCTGGAATGGGGAAACGAGCTAAAGACGCAGATTTCCTTATTCAAGTAATGTCTTTTCCGGCCAGACGACCCCCCTTTTTCGAGTAATAGACCCTTACTTTGAGCTTTTTTGCGGACCTAGGTGCAGTCCCTGTCTCCCACGAAGGTGAGCATGAGTCTAACGCTTACTTGGTGGATGAAGGTCGGTGTTACGTTCGCCAGAAACGAAAGCCGATCTCTCGAGGCGAACACGAGCTGTGACGAAGTCGATAGTTCCTGGTACCCCCCCCACCATCTAGTTGTGCACGCGTTAACCACTGACTCCCCCCCTTGAGGTCTCTCCACGCCTTTGATGATGACCCCTAGTTGGGCGCGTGTCTTTTGTTGGCCCACACCAACCGTAGTAGCTGCTCCTATTTACATTGGTACCATTTCCTTGAAGTTTTTCTTCCTAAGATGCACGAATGAACTTTTGCTTCTTTCGGTGGATGTCGTGCCCCCCGCTCGGCTTTCCAGATTTTCTTGTACTATTTCTCGCGAACACCGCGGCCTAATACTTCCCTTGTTCCCCCGTTGCTCCGGGGCACACTTTTTACCTCTTATTACATTCAGCGGGACGGTTTCCCCTCTCCCTTCGTTTGCATTCAGGCTCCCCAATCCGTGAGGTCCTTCCCCCTCGTAATGTCTTTAGCCTCAGCCACGTCTGATGCTCTTTGATGGGGAGCGGTTTTTTTAACCCGGACCTCCGTCCGCGACCGACTTTTGCCTTCTTTTAGCATGGATATCCTGGTTTCGTGCCTTCTTAGGTTTTCCCGATTGCATGTACTCTGTCGTCTGTCAGGAAGGGAGTCGGAAACCTATTAACAAGTTTCCCCTTACCGGTTTTTATGATCACCGCTTTTTCTACTTTCTTACTGACTGATATGTCCGGGACAATCGCCTCACTGAATGACCGTTAGAAAGTTCGACACTCACGTTCGCATCCTCCTGGTCACCCGAATTTCTCACTCTAGTGTTGACAATTGCAGACCCTGATCGATCCCCGCTGGCCATAGCCTATCGTTTCCCGCGTAGGACTCCCTCTCCTCTGTTTGTTGTCTCTTCTTTTGCCTTTGTACAGCGCGGTATCGTATTTTCCTGGCTCCCCCGCGTCGGTTTTCAATGGGCACTGAACTACCCTTCTGTTCCCGTAGGCTGCCGAACCATGATCCCGTTTTTTTGATTCAAGGGATCCTTGACCCTGCGCAGACCTTTTTTTTTTCTCCGATTTTAGAAGCGGCTCTTTTCCAATGAATTCCCCCCGCACTTTTTCTCGTTTCGACGAGGAAGTAAGCCCCCTGAGTCCAGACTCGTACCCACCTTCCCACCTCTCAGTACCACCGGAGAAGCTCTCCCTTTTTGAGAAGAGATGAAAGCGTACCCGGATGATGACTCCCGGTTTCTTAGTTTTTGACTCCTTCCCCTAGAGGCCGTGCAACGAGGTTACACGACGACTTAGCAGGCTCGTATCCATTTCTCGTGCAAGACCCCCCCTCCTGCTTCAAAAAAGAACGATTCTCAGCTGTTCTTCCTCGTACGAAGAGATGCAAGACTACCATGCCGTCTTCACGGTTGGCCTACTCATTGGTTCAGGACCGAGGCTCCAGCCAATTTAGTATATTCTCTTCCTAGATGCTTTTTCTATGGATATACGTAGCGACGCGTGTCAACCTCCCTCAGAACCCTTCCTAGCCTTTAGTGACTTTTACCGTCCCCTAAAGATGTTGCCCTTTCCTTTCTATCCTTCGGAAGCCTATTGGGACCCCCAAGGATGAAAATAAAATGCATCCCCTTTTTTCCATAGTGCCGACCTTTTTTTTTTCCTCTTCAATCGGGTTGAAAAACCTTTTCTCCTTTTGGCGACCCCCTCTCCTAAGTCCTCTCCTTCCGGCCCATTTTGTTTACTTTCGGGTTTCTTCACCCTTCCGGGATGTGCGAATAGTTCAACACTCCCCAAATAAAACTCGAGTCCCCTCAATTGCTCACGTTGGCGGGCTCTTTCGATGCCCCTTCCTCTGTCACACACTTTCCTCCTCGTTGTTCTGCTGATATAACATGTGTTTGAAGCTTCCCCCCCCCTGGCGGTTAACGAAAAGGTTCTTTTTTATGAAGGCTTTCTAAACTGACAGATCGCTGGTGCTCCTTGGTTGAGACAGGCCGCCTTGTCGGACCCCCCCCCCCCCCCCCTGTTATTCGACAATAAATTGGACCTGAGGTCCCCTACCGTATGAGTTTTTGCCCTCACTCATAGTTCGTCCGATTCGCAGGGCGCGCAAGTTCCCCCTCGAGAGACTCCCCCTTCCCCCCCTTGCTGAGGATAATAACGTTCGGATTCCCCACCCCCACTCTTTTTTCCCCACCGGACATCCTTCAAATGGTTTACCTTCCGATGAAGCGAGCGAGATTTCAAACACTCATCTCCCCAACCTTAAACCGTTCTCGACAACCCACCCCCCACCCCTTTTCTGAGTCTCTCCTGGTCTTAAAGCCGAGTTTCTTTTGACCTTTCTCAAGCTTCCTCTTCTACCACCTAAACACGAGTCTGTTACTCCCAACCCCTATGAGCACGCAACTTTCGACAGTTCATGTCTCCCATTCCCCCTTTGCCAAGGCCCCACCCTCTCGGCTCTCTGCCACGATTCTTCTTCAGCTGTTCTCTTATTGCAGTCGCTGGTTATTCAAGATATTCCCGGCCTCTTTCCCCGGTCACTATCTTTCATTGACCCCTGCCAGCGCCCCGCTCGCCGAGTTTGCAGCGACCCTCTGCCAAAGTGGTGTCCTTCCAGACCGGTGAGAGTTGTTTAAACTTGCCTCCGATCGTCAACCGCGAGCCGCCTTACGAACACGCTCTCCCCTCTTTTTCCGGCCGGCGGTGACTTTTTTCTTTAGACGTCGTAAAGAACCACGGGGCCGCGGCCACGATCGCTCGTTCCATAGTGACCTTTGACGCTCGGAGGCCTGCGTTTTCCCTTTGTAGCTTCCCAGGCATTAGTCGGCTTCAGGAAACACGCCCCACGAGCCGCCTTTCTTCCTGCATAGACGGTCGTTTTTGTGCCGGAGGGTTAGGCTTTGCCCTGCTTTTTTTTTTTTTATCCCTAGTTTCGATTGCTTTTACGTGTTCTCCTTCCGCTCGGGTCAACGACACGCCCCTTTGCGCTCCTCTGGATAAATTTTTTTTCATTCGTTCGCACGCGCCATTTCCAGGGGCGAGTTTTCCCAGTTTCGAACCCCCGATCTAATCAGAGTAGAATTTATAAGGTCCCTATTTGGAGTAGATCTACCCCGATTTCCGTCCCCTCTTATCTTGGTCTAATCCTCGTTGTTTTTTCTATCTCTATTGTCCTCGATTTGATCGCCTCAACCAAGTGTGATCCGGATGCCTTACGTTTACGAATAGTCCGGTCCGACGTCCCTTGTGCTTAGTCGACCCTAACGGGTGTTTGTTCCTCCATCGGTTGTCGCCTCCCGTCTTTTCTTTTCAAAAAGTCCTCTCTCCAACCCCCATCTTTTCCTCTAGAGACCCCACCCGATCGAACCCGGCGCCCGTTTCCTCCCTTCTGCAGCTTCCTTTAAGAACCCCCAATCTTCGAATTCGTAAGGCTTTCTTGGTTTTTTCGTTGTCATGGCGGGGAACCCTGTGGCTCGACAACCCCTCCTCCTTGCAGGGCGAGCCGTCGCCCCCGTTTCACGATGAGGTCCTTTCCTTTCTCGTGGCGCCGGCCCCGTGCCCCCGACGCCCGAAGCCAATCCACTGCCTCTTCATAGAGATAGTGTTAGGAATTTTTTCTTGGAACGGCTCTCTGTCCCGCGGTAACAAGGACCCAACGTTTTCTCTCCGGAACGGCACACAAGTTCATCTTTCTCTGTGTCACTGCAAGGGGCGAAGTTCGGCGGCCAATATCCTCCGAGATATGGGACAACGGGGCCAAATTCCTCCTCTATGTTCTCAGACGCCCCCCTTCGAGTCGCAGAAAGGCCATTCTCCCCCTTTGGCATCCACCGAGGCATTTTCTTGGCAGTTTCCCGCATTACAAGGATACACCCCCGCTGGCCGACGCTTCTCAGATCCTCCGTCAACGACTAGTTTTTCCCCGTTCCTCGCCGCTCGAGCCTCCTTCGTGATGATATAGGTGAAGACCTACCCCTCCTTACAGTCTTCTTTGGGC
>Ga0179591_1257911_pt1 | contig 12173 bp, 20 predicted proteins | sample CZOMad2_1_08_16f_FD_182891 | JGI IMG/M metagenome (GOLD analysis project Ga0179591, IMG submission 182891) | Vadose zone soil fungal communities from Angelo Coast Range Reserve, California, USA - CZOMad2_1_08_16fungal (PacBio error correction) | ecosystem: Environmental > Terrestrial > Soil >... | reverse complement strand
TAACGATTTATCGATTACCCTGCCAAAATTCCTGATCCCTCCTCTCCCTTGATCTCCTAGCATGTCCATCCTAATTGTCACTGAAATCAATATCACTTTAGTTTCTGGCAGTCTTCCCTTGTCACACTCCCCCTCATGCGCATAACAGACTAAGACCCCCTCTCCCCCACCCAATTTTCCCGTCAAGGTTCCGTGAAGCACGGCTCTTTTTTGAAGTACTAAACCCCTTCGCTTCGTTCTTCTGGTATCCTTTGCGTGTTTAGTTTGAGTAAGTAATTTCCTTCTTTCCAACAAGCCAAGGCTTCTTCTTTGTTTGAATCTTGGTTGCCTGAACTCCCTCACTCCATACCTTCATTGCGGACTCACCTGGTTTATAGAACCCCCCCTTCTGACTCTTTCCCTCTTGTGCCACTCTCTAAGAAGGACCCCCCCCTCAATACGCGTATAAAATAATTCTAATGACCAAACCACTATTTTTTCCCTTAATTTTGATTGGTTCATTTTGGCTTATCCTCCCCTTTTCGCCCATAGAGTGTTAGCTCAAGAAAACATTGAAACCTTCAACCACAATGGTTAGCCCCCAAAATTTTGTCCCCCGGTTTCATCTCCGACTGCGCGCGTTTCCATCTAGTTTTGCTAAACATAACCCCCCCCCCTTCTTCCTCCCCCCCCTTTGCATCGTAAATACAGCAAGTAAAAATATTTCCCTCATTCTAGTCAGTAACCCTTTTCGTTTTTTTTCATTTTTACGCCTTTACTTCTTCCCAAGAATCGCAGGTCCAAAATCCTTCCCAGTAGTCCCCACCACTTCTTCATTGGCTCCATAAACCTCCCAAGATACACAAAACACAATACTCTATTTAGATTACCGACCTTCAACGCCGACACTACTTCTCCTACGATCACCTTTTTTAACATAAAGGCCCTGTTTCCCTTTTCCAATCCCCATTTCGGCATTTTCTGCCTCAAACCTTCCCCTTTGTCAGGTACCTACAGTTCATCAGATGGTGGAAAATCTCATAGCTCTAAAGTACTCTTTTTCCCGCTAACCCCGCTCTCTTTTTATGAAAGTCCCCTTGCCACTTCCCCTCACCCCAACCCAAAGAATACCCTCTTTCCCTCCCCTAACACTTCTAAGGCGAAATGGTCATGCGTGATACCTGCCGCCTTTTTTTCTTTTTCATATCTCAGCATTTCTTTAGAAACCGAACTTCTTTCCCATGCCACCACCCCCCATCTTGCACGCTCAAACCTGTGGATCCGCCATAATTCGCTCCTTTTCAAAGCATTCCCCATGACAACCCCGAAACGCCCCCCTCCTTGCCAACCCACACCCCTAAACACCGCCCTAGTGGTACCTTCCTTTCCGGCGAAATTCCGGTTCATTAACCCGCATCCCCCCCCCGCCCAATAATTTGTCCCCCATTTCACCAGCCCGGTTTTAAAAGCTTTCTCCAATAAAACACGCTCCCCTGACCATCCAATAAGCATACAACTTGCTTTTTTTAGAGCCCTGACTTAACCGTCCTTATACCCCCCCCCCACCAAAAAAGCGACGATTCTTTTTCCTCTTTTGTGTGCGAGAGATTAGGCTTTTGTGTGGTTTCTGCATATGTCTTTAGTTGGTTCCTTATGGCATTTTTCCCCAAATCCCGTGGTTAGTATGTTTATTTTTCTTGGTTTTATTTTTATGATCTCCTCTTTCCCTGATCTGTTTTACTGGGGACAAACGCTTTTCTGGGGTCTGCACTTCTTTTTTCGCAGCGCTATCCTCAATAGGAGATATGGTTTTTGTTTGTGACCTCTTTGGTTGTTCCATTGGCATGCTGTCGCTCTCCCAGGCTCCAGGTTCTTGACTTTTGGTCCCCCTGTAGAGTTCTCATGTCGGTTATATCACCCCTGCTTAATTCACCCCCTGTTGATGCTTACCAATTGGATTCCTCCATACACCTTTTTTAGGCGTCGTTGTCGGTACTATTTTTATTGTAGGCAATCTTTCTTATTGTTAGGGTTGTATCGATCAATTCATAAGTTCTTTTCCTATGCTTGTAACCTATGAATTCTTAATAGGAGTCAACTTTTAGGCCATGTTCTTGCTCTTTTCCTGAAAGGAAACTTTTTTGTACCCCCTGTGCCCTGCTGTGTGTTTCTAGTAGTGTTGTTTTCCCGTGGTATGTAGTTGTTTCGCTATGCTTGGTAAAGGTCTGCTATCTCCCTCGCGATTTTGTTTTTATCATTTGCTTGGGCTTCTTGTTCTTTGGATCTTTTAAGGAATCATCCCTTACTTGGCAGTATTGGGACCATGGTTGGCAGTTTCGACTGCCCCATGGGAGCTATGGGCCCCCACACAAAATCACATCCATAATCCCATGTTATTCGGCTATTTTATGCTTTCTAAAGTTTGTCCCAGCACGGGGATGGCCTTTTTCTCCCCACACATTCTCTTTCCAGTCTCGAGCATCATTAACGGCGCAAAGTTTTTTTGAGCCCCCTTGTTTTCATACGATTATTTGCGCTATTCCTATGCTTTGTATCCTTATTTCCACAGCCATAAAAAACTTAAATTGCTTATCGTGTCGTTACCGCTGCTTTGCGCCCCTTACGCGCTTTGGTTTTTTTTCCTCCCTTCGCCCCACGTTTTATCAGCCGCCTTTAATAATACCTGCTTTTCCAGCATGCCTGTTTTTTCCTTATCATTATTTGCGTTCCCCCCCCGTAAGCCAACTCCTCCGGACAGTTTTTTAACGATGCAGATTATGCCTTCCTTCCCCCTTAACTCACACTCCTTTCTTACACCAGATCCCAATTACATGAATTTTGCTTTTTTAGTTCAACCCTCCCTATTTTCTTTTACGATATTTCCCACCCAATTGTTTGTGCTATTTTTTCGTTTCATTTTATTCGTGTCTCTTTCTTGTCCTATGACATACGTGAATGCCCAACATAAAGAGAATCTTTGATTTAATGAAGTCTCTGCCTCTCTCGTCCTCTTTGATTATCAATTACGTTTTGGCTCACCCTACCCCCCCACCTTTATATACTCCTCATCTTTGTTGTTGTTTTTTTTTCTGATATGAGCTTATACTCCTTTTTCTTTTCTTCCAGATAACCCCCCCTTAACTACCCTTAGACCCTGCTTCGGTTGCTCATTACCCCGGAGTCAGACGCGGCAATGAAACTCCCGCTTTTCTATTTTGGTGGCTTTCAGAGGTCACGGTTTAAATCCCCTTTTCCCTTTCCCAAGTACAAAAGGGTTTGCCCAGAAACAATTGACGTTGTGAGATTATAATCCGTCCGTTCTGAGAGTTTTTTCGTGATACCCCACCCCCCCATCGATTGTCTTTTTCTTTTTGTCCTTGCCCCTTGTCTTTTTGGTCTGTTTGATTATCCCCCATATGATCGTTATCCCTTTATTTTCTGAGTCTGTTTTTCGCGTATTCTTGTTTTTCCCCCTCAAAATACCATCCCCCTTTCGTACGAGTAACCCCCTTTCCTGTTTTCGGAAGGATGGAATTATCTGCACTCAGTACGCTTGACCAATCATCCCCGCTATAACCTCCAATCTTCCCCCCCCCCCCCTTGTTCATTTAATCAGTCCCCTTTGATTGGCCTTGGAATAAGTAATTCCACTTTTTCTTGCGCCGTCTCGCGGGCGATCAATAATGGTTCTCCAAATCCCCCATGCTCCCCACCACAACTGCCTTAACGTTTTTCCGATTTTTCGTTCTCCGAATATTTTTTGGCTAAAACACTCACCCCTTCCCCGTTTCCCCCTTTGCATAGACATCAATTACAATACCGTATTAAAAGAATTTTCCCCCCTTCTTTGTGGATTTTGGTTTTTTTGTTGAATCTTATTCACCTTTCAGTAGACTTTTTTGAAACTCACACCCTTTTTTTAAAAATACGTGTATTTTCTTAACCGTTGAAACATTTAATACCCCCTTCACACACGCCCCCTTTTCCACAAACCCCACTCCTTTTTTAGATAGCATACTTATATCCTCACCCTCCCCGCCTCCTCTCTCGCCGAGTCCCCCCCACACCCCCACAGCCACACCTTAACCCCCCCGTTTCCCGGCCCTTCGCCCTCCAACCTTGCATACAAAGGTCCATACTGGAGATAGATTTTTTTTTACCATGGATTAGTTGAACGTCCCCAATTATTTGTCTTGAAAAAATACTCCATCTTCCTTTGCACAGAATAAGATTCACTTTTTCAAAGGACACTCACGCTTTCCCCCCCAATCTTTCCTCTCCATTTAGTATTCATTGTTTTGCTTCCCCTTGGGATACCTTCTCCTTTTTTTACCCAAATAAGTTTATTCTCCCTGAAATCCTGCGCTCTAACCCCTCCAAAATGAGCGTCCCCTCCCAAGGGGTATCTTTGCCCCCCAACTTCTCAACCCTCCCCGTTGTTTTCATGACACAACCAGAAATTCCCTTCACGAGCAACAATACCAACTTGCATACCGTGTGTTAGATGTCTGTGTGACGTTTCCTTTGTTTTTTTTTTTGTGATTACCTGTGTTCCCAGTTTTCCCGGACATTCCATTTTCCAAGTTACCCCTTGTAAAATTGCTTCTTCCCCAAACACCATAAAAAAGACACCAACAATCCCATTCCGTTTTTATAGGCCCATAAACCGAGGATACTGATCAATCAAAACAAATCCTCAGCTATCCTCTTCCTTTCCCCTTTGTTTTTTTTTTAGAGCTCTTCTTTTTTTTTGGGTGTCTATCTTTCTAGTATCGTGTCCTATTGGTTTCCCCAAAGTGACAGTTTATGGTCTTACTTCCCCTCCTTAGAAGCTTTTCCGGCCTATGTTTTCTTTGGGGCCCACTTTCTTTTATGGGGTGATTCGCTCCCCTTCTCGTTATTTTAATAGGATAGTGTTCTTGGTGTTCGCGTCTCCCCTTCGGGGGTGCATGCTTTTTCGCGTACATGTTTATTATTTTATCCCATTGTTTTAGGAATATTTTTTTTTGGCATTTTTTAGCTGTGTTATAATGTAGGTCATCCCCGATTTGGTATGCTATTTACCCATTAAAAAAAAATTTTCCTTACCTGGACGTCATCCCTTTCATCAATCCAGGGTTTCTTCTTTTCGTTTTGTGGTGTTTTCTTTCGTTCTTATCTTTCCCTCTCTGGCTGTATTCCTTGAGCACTCACCCGTTCCGGATACTCTTGGTTTTTCACCAATCTGAAATTTCTCCCTTTTTCCGACACCCTCTGCCTCTATTTACCCTCCCCCCTTTTGGGATTGGTCACGGCTTGCTTATTTTTTTTATCTATCTCGTGTCGCTTTTGCTCTGACGGTTATTAAAGTTTTTTTTTTTTCTTCCCCTTTCGCTTCTGTTGTTTTAATTTATGTGTTAGGTATTCGGCTTCTAGTGTAAATTTCCCCTCCTTACTTGACTATTTCCCATTGGCCTGCCATCTGTAATGCCATTTTTCATACGCTTCAACCCAACAACATAGCACGGTTCTGCCTCCTCCTGCTTATATAATTCTATTTACTTGCTTCCACGTCTTTTGCCAGTTTTTCCTAATGTTCTTGTTTCAAGTAGATTTTCCTTTCCCTATTTCACACTCCCTTTCAAAGGTTTTTTCACCTTGTAATTTGGTCTTCCCCCCCCATGTTTATTTTGTCTTCCGTCCTAGGCGCAGCTTTTTCTTACTCACCAATGTCATCCAGGCATTCCCTTCTTGGTAGGATGATTTCTACAAATTTTCTGCTGTATTTATTGGGCCCCGCACAAGAACAGCACCCTCCTCGGTTTCCTCCTTCAGGAACTGATTCAATTCTTGTTTTCTGCTTGCGTCGTCAACACACCTCTCCCTTTGGTAACTTTTCATGTTATGACTTACTCAAACTCACCACGCCACTGTTATTGACCCAGATCCTCCTGAGCTTATCTGTTAACCCCTCCTCTAGGCTGTGACCCCCTCTCAACCCGTTTCAATGGTGATCTTTTTATTCCCTTTTAGTCGTCGGATGTGTTACCTTTTTTCCCCATTGTCCGCGTGACTTCCTCACATAAGTATTCCTCTGATTTCATTGCCGAGTATGCGCTCCTTATCTCGTCTTCATCCTCTGCTCGATTATCAATTAAGTTTTCCTTTATCTCCTATCAACCCTTATGATCTATTCATAATACACGTTGTTTTTTTTTGTGCGCGATTTCCATACTCGTGGGTGTCTAGTAAAGCCCCTCCCCCCCCTGATGTAATTTCACTTTTTCTCCCCTCGCCTCCTCTAAGTCTTTCCTCCCGCTGTCATCCCGATTCATCTTTATTTTTCTTCAAGTAGTCCCTTTTCACAGATAACTTGCAACTGTTCACTAAGAAACCACCCCCAGCACCCCACCCTCTTGTGATATAATGGTTCCGAAGCTCGGCTGCGCCGTTTAACCCCTATTTTTTTTTTTTTTCTTTTCATCTTATTATTCCCCTTTTCCCGTGACCCGTGTGATTTTGTACTTCCCCTACATTTTCTTATATTTTTTTGTCCCCCTTCCCCCTCTTCTTCTTCTTTTTTGATCGCGTACATTGGTTGGTATGTCCAGCATCATTCTTTTTGTGGATATAGTGTCTCAGCAGTAATGCGGTACTTAATGCACTTCAGTCTTCTCCCCAGCTCCGACCCTCCTTTATGGACATCCGGTTTTCCAATGAAAAATACTTTTTTATTTTGCCCTCAGTAAGCAATTGAGCCTATTCCCCTTCTCCGCAAATACCATATGTATGTACCCCCCTTCCACAATTGGTCGACAAAATCGTTTTGCCACGTTCCTGGATTAGGTCGTGATCCATCTTTTTTTTCCCCACCATACCCTTCTTCCTCCCCAACGTTTTTATTCTATACAATGTTAAACCTTCTCCACCTCCCTGATCCGGTCTGTGTATGTTGGGTTTTTTATGGTCGCCCCGTAGTCACTCCCAATTTTCAAAATCGCCCCTTTTCCCAACCTTGCCCGGAAGTTGTTTAACCACAGCTCAGGGTCTCTTATATACCTCTTTCTCTTTTTCTTATGAAGCACAACACACATTCCCCTTCTTTTAGATTGCCGCCTTTATAGAATCCGCTCTCACATTTTGTTTCTTTTAAGGTGTGTGTGAATAACCCCCCCCCCCCCCCCCCAGAAAAGCCCGTCCGTTCCCCTACAAACCCTTCGGTTCATCCCTCCAAACTTAAGGTGTCCTGTCCAGACTTTTTTTTGTTGTTGTTCCCGAGGTGTGACCTTCTTCGCGTCTCCTCCTCTTGCCTGATTATCCCTCCCCTCCTTTACTGAATAAGATTGCACCCCAGAACCCCCCCCCCACCTTTACTCCCTCCCAGTGTAGGAAGGAGAAAATGGTTCATGCTTAAATGGTGAACCTTCACGCATTTTTTTTTTCTTGTAACTCCCCCCCCTTAGGGTTGACCCCCCTCTTATTAATCTCTATGCACAAAAAGGTGCGCAAGAACAATGTGTACAATACCGGTTTTAACCAGGTTCCGAACACCAAAGACACCCAGCCCACCCTTCCCGCCCCCCCCTCCATGCCCTTGTCCGTCCTTCGTGGCGTGCCATAAGTGATCTTACCCGCCCATCCTTTTCCCCATTTGTGCAAAAACCATCTTGTCTCATACCAACCCCAATCTTTGCCCATCCAATAAGCACTAATTCCCGTGGTTTTCTCAGCGCCCAAACCACCCCGATTACCTTCTTTTGAGATAAATCAAACACAACCCCCCCTCCTCTCCCCTCTTCTTGTCCTTCCATCGTGTTGTTTTTCTCGGAGACTCTCTTTTTTTTGCATATGTATCGTGTTTATTTAGGCTCCCCGTCGTGTCCATTTATGGTTCCTTTCTTTTTTATTCTCTCGATTCATGTTTTTTCCCTTTTTGACAAAGTCTTTATGTGTCTTCCTGAGTTACCCCTCCTTTCGCCAAGACTACACGGGTTCATGTTATGGTGTGTTTTGATCGGTGACTTAACTTTCTTCTTTTGTCATGCCATTTTTTCCTCCCGCATTTTCTATCCCACTGTTCCGGAAATCTCTTTTGTGCTCTACTTTAATTCCTGTCTTTCCCCCCGGATTTAACCCGCCCCATTTTTTCCTGGTCCCCCATTGGATTCCTCCTTTCACTACCCGTAAGGATTTAGAGGTTTGGTCCCTTTTTTCTTTCAATCGACGATGATTGGCTTCATCGTCTTAATTCCCTTTTCTCTACTATCTGTCAAACATTAACTTGTCCCTTCGGGAATTCCCCTTTTTTATTCACTGTTGAGGGCCTTCCTTTCCTACCCCTTTTGGTGCCTTTACGGGTTTTTTCTATTATGTTTTTGTTCCCCTTGGCTCTCTCTTCTTCGGTGCTCTGCGGTATAAAGTTTGTCTTCTCTCCATAGCTGTTTTTTTATTTTTTTTCGGGCTATGTGTATTTCGGCAGGGTTTCCCCCGTTCAGAAGGTGCACGTATTAAATTGGCTTAGTTTCCATTTGTCTTGCTTATTTTTATACGTCCTTTTCCCCCCCCCAAACGCCAACCCCGTTTCGTAATAATCATTCCTTCTACTTGTTTAACTTGCTGTACCTCGATTGCCCCTTTTTTTCCGCCGTACATTTGTTTTAGTTCCCCACTCTGTATCGTATGATCCATTCCCCTTTTTTCGCCCCACAGTTTTTTTCTTCCAAATTTTACTTTTCCTTCCCCTTCATGCGCCCCCGATTTTTTCATTGCGCAGTCCTCTTTTATTAATATGACAAAGGCCAATCAATATTCCCCCAGACGGCCTTATGGGTTTGGTAACGCCTCTTTCCCTTCTCTTAGTTTTATTTAACGCCGTCCGGGTATGCTGGCTCCTTTTTCAAGTTTCTTATCAAATTCCAGTCACCGCCTACCATTTTCTAATTCTCGTTAACCAGAACTTCTTTTCTTTTTGTCGTTCGTTACCACGCGTTCAAACAGAGTCCTTTTCCTTTTTCTCCCTGAGATGGTATTTACTCAACTCCCCACCCCATTTTCCACACCAGTATCCATAATTCTCGAGGGTATTCGTTTCCCCTTCTTTCCGATTTCTGAACCTATTAATATCCCCCTTTTTTTCCCCCCGGTTTGGTTCTTCGTCATTTTATTAATGCTCTCTTTTTAAAAATTTTTCCTTCGGGAAATACTTAATCCCTCAAGAGTACTTCCTTCTTTTTCTTTGAGTTTATTGATCGTATTTTTTTCTCCCTTTTCATTATGTGCTCGGATTAGTCCCCCCTCGTTTTGGCCTTTTCTTTTCCTACCTGATATGCCCTTCTTCTCTTTCCTCCCGTTGGTGGGTTCTCTCTCTCCTCGTGGTGGTAGTAAAGATACATGCACTAACATTGATCCTTCAACTGACAGGCATTGCTCCTTTTTTTCCCCCCCTTTAGTCTTATGCAATGAACTCCAAGTCTTCCCCTTGAGGCTTTCCCTTTTTTCCTTTTCCCCCCCCTCCCGTTTCCCAGGTACAATTTTTTCACTTCCTCTCCACCCTCTCCCCCCCAAAAACAATTTTCGTTGTTCTATATGAATACTTTGCCGCCTCGGCTCTTAAGGTGACCCCTCTCCATGGATGGCCCCGGTCTGCTTGGTCCTTTTTGCTTTTTTTCCGTCTACCATTCCGACATTTTATACAACCAGTCCGTTTGATTTTTTTGTCCACTTTTTTCGCCTTTTCCCTCACTCAAAATACCAGGGTTGTTGACTGGGAGATACTGAACTGTGTTTGCGGATCTTGACGCAAAGGAAGATAGACCCCTTCCCCTACAAGGAGAACTAATATCAGCAAAATCAGGCTTTCCTCAAACCTCCTCTTCTCTTGGCATTTTCTAAGACAGTTCGCTCAGGATCGTAGCGCACCTACACTTTTTTTTCCCCGGACCAATGGTCTCCAACTTTTTCCCAAGTGGATTTTCCTTTTCGGAGCGAGCCAAATCGACGGTTTTTTCTAAATTCCCCTTATGAGCCAACCTTTTCAACTACAGCACTTGAACTTCCCCTTTCTAGTAACCCCGTTCTGGTTGTTTTTTTTTCCTGGTCTTTTTCCACCCCGCATTAGCAGAACCAAACTCGCCCCGAAACTTTCGTAACGTTTTCAACCTCCAGTCATTTGACTCCATCCAGCAAATGCTCCCAACCAAACACTTCTCTCTTTCGATATCCTTATAACGAATCTCGCCGCGTGCCTTACGTATCCAGTTTCCCAACCCCCCTAATTTTTCACTTTGCCATTTACAATGGCTCGCCCGCCCACTGGCCAGAACACCTTTTTCTGCCCTCCTGTCGCAATTGTTCCTATGGTGGACTCCTCTTGTGTCCGTCATCATCTTTTTTCTAACACACGCCCCCCCGGGTTTTAACCGTTAAAAAGAATCCCCCCCCCCCTCCAACACCACCGACTCCCCTCCCAAGTTGTCTACCCTTTCCTGCTGACGTCCCTGTCCCTCCTCCCTTTTTTTCTTTTAGCACCTTCTATTATGCAACAGACATTTTCTACAAGCTTACTAACCTGCACCACTTTCTTATAAGCCCTTTTTATTCTCAACCATAGCGGCGACCCCGATTCAATGAACCCCCCCCCAGCTTAGTCACCGCCTGCAAACCCCCCCCTAACACATATTTAGGACCTCCGGCGAAAGACCTGTGATCCCGCCGCACCCCCCCTGAGAATGTCAATTTTCCCCCCCTATTGTAAAGCTTCTAGCCCAACCCACCTCCCTCCATCCCAATAAATCTCCTTCCCCCCCTTTTCTTTTGCTTCCCGTCTGCCATACCCCCCCCCCCACTTACTCTGCAGATCCCCCCCACAACCAAAGTACGCTCTCTCTTTTCCTTTCCCTTCTTTTTGTTCAGATATTGGGGTGATTTATGCATCTTGTTCCTTTCTTTTCTTACAAAAGCAGGACTTTCTTTCGTACATTGCGCCTTTTGTTATGCGAGAAGATCCCGGCTATGTCCTGTTTTGTCACACTGTTGTTCTTTCTTTTATCCCCCTCAGCGCTCTTCCCAATTCTCATTGTTCTTGGTTTTTTTCCCCTCCGTTGCCCCTTAACTTGTGCCCCTCCGCTTTTTTTCAGTCCTCAATGTTTTCTTTTCACTTCGGCCTTTGTCTTTCTTCTGTCGTTTTCCCCCCTTCTTTGTATGATCTCCCCAAGCAAATGAAGTCCCCCATTGTCCAGCATTTCCTCCTCCTCCTTCGTATTTAGTCGGTAGTTTTTCTGTTTCCTTCGCAATCATTTTCCACCTCTTCTTGCTTTATGTATTCTCACGATTCCTCCTTCTACATCTGGTCACACCCTTGTGAAATTGCTCACGTATGGTCCACCCCTTTTTACATTTGCGTGGCTGTTAAATTTTGGCTTTTTTCCATGGTTTGTTTTGTCTTTTTTTTACCCTGGCTAGATCTAGTTTTCGTGCGTTCACTTTTTCCACTTTTCTGTTCTCCTGTTTTTTCCTTTTAGTTATTCTCCTTCTTCCACCGGCTCCACTGGCAATTTTCCAGGGCTCTTTCCTTTTTTCCCTTGTGTTACGTCCATGCGACCCCCCCCACCACACCGAAATTTACTTCCTAAGTCTTATATTTTTTCCCCTTTTATTCGATGCAAAGTTTGCGAATGGTGCCTCTTTCGCAAATTTGAAAATTCTCTTCCCTCTAAATTAGTGGAGACAATTTTTGCCTGCACAATGTTCCAGTTTTTCCTTACCATTTCTATTGATACTATTGCGTAGAAGTTTTATTACTTGCCAACGCCAATCCTAATTAACTAATTGGGCCTTTGCTCTCCTTTTGTCATTAGTCATTATCTTTAGAGGTATTTTGAATCCTACTGAATAGTTGCCATGAACTTCCTACCCTTCCCATTACTCCACCTGATTCCTCAAGTGGTATTTTTGAGTTTAACGCAAGTACACGTCCCCCACCCCCCCTTTCCTCCTTGGTTTTCTATACCGATGAACTAATAAACTCCCCCTCATATGACAAAATCCTACCTTTGCGATGGGATTAGTACCTTTCTCTCCATGTCTTCTGAACCTACCGAACCACGTTCAATTGTTTGTTTCGGTCTAGTTCTATCGTCCTTATTATTTTCCCCCTTCCCTTGGAAAGACACCCCTGATGAATTCCCTTTGATTTCATTGTATTGAATCTTGGTAAG
>Ga0179591_1256370_pt1 | contig 12173 bp, 11 predicted proteins | sample CZOMad2_1_08_16f_FD_182891 | JGI IMG/M metagenome (GOLD analysis project Ga0179591, IMG submission 182891) | Vadose zone soil fungal communities from Angelo Coast Range Reserve, California, USA - CZOMad2_1_08_16fungal (PacBio error correction) | ecosystem: Environmental > Terrestrial > Soil >... | reverse complement strand
TCGCCGACCTCCCGTTGTTTCGACGAGCGTCTGAATCGATGCCGTCGACAGTCTTCCCTTCATTCACTTCGGCCTCCCCGCGTTAGAGAATCTTGGTGAGATCCCTCCCGCATGCCTTTCCGTCGCACCACCCCCTCCTTTCCCTTCCGTGTTTCTTCGTCCACGCGGGTCGTTCGCGAAACTTCGGTGTCGCTCTCCTTTCTCTTCGGTCCCCAGGCCGCAGAGCATAGCTTCGAGCTCTTTGATCCCTCCCCCCTGCTCTCTCCATGCGAATTTGCGTGTTCCCTCCCCCGTCGCGCTGGATCCGTTCGGCCCTCCGTTAGCGGTTGTTTTTCTTTTTACTCTGTTACTGGTGCGAATTATCCATTGTCGACGACAACAACGCGTCGCCCCGCGACCGGACGCCCCTGGTATTACTCAGTGATCGAGACCGACCTTTTCCTCATGTCCTGTATACATGATCATCCTTAGTATAGGTTTATGTCATCTGATTTTTTAGATATGGGTTTTCTCTTTTTTCTTCGCTCTATTCAGCCAGATTTCGGCTATGAGATAATAGTTTCTTTTTTTTAATTTTTTCCACGCGCTGTTCGCTGACTTGACCCCTCCCCCTTGATGTGCGGTTTTATGTATGTTTTGGACCGATCGGAGGGACCATTGCCCCGCTCTATGTGGATTTGTTCAAATAGGAGAGGATTCTTCCCCTCCTTCATGCCCTTCCCCTCGGATGTACCTGCCCACCCGTCTCCTCCCCCCTATCGTTGTAAACATTATTGATCGTGGTAAGCGACGCTACCTACCACTGGATTTCGATTCCTGTCCGGCGAATAAGAGAATCGTAGGAAAGATACCGAGTTCCATGCAACATAATTCCAGAAGGCCCGCGCGCATTTCCTCTCCCACCCCCCCCTAATCTTTACGACCTAAAGCGCATGAAGTTGCGCCTCTTTTATTAGCCCCCTCCGCAACCGGTACAGAGTTTCTTCTTGAGATTCGACCCCATCAAACATGCCGAGAAGTTCTAGTAGGTGTGACTTGAGTCTTTTTTCATTTTTCCCCCCTATATTCTATCTCGTTTTTCGACTCTCGGGCTGATAGACTCTATCAGCTAGGACCCCCTATCTTAACCTACTTCCCTTCCGTATAGAGAGGTCGAGACATAAGTTAGACTGTACCATTGTTCGGTCCACCAGGTAATCCTACTTTTTCGCTGCTTCTAGACCCCAGCGCACCAAATCATTCGCGTAGGTCAGAGTACTTAGTCTCCCCCACCTCCGGAACTGTCGGTATTCTCTTCTTTAACCCCTGAAGAGGCCCGACCATCTTCTCTTAAGCATATGTTATGAACGACTACCTTCTGGTTCCGGACCAAGCTGCCCGCCATCGAATTTGGATGGTATTTGTTACAACTTGCTGTTGTCTTGTCCCCGAGGCTCAGAGAAGATTTCTCCGCCCCCCTTTTACGGCCCCGGACGAGACTGACAGCTCTCCCGGCCCCCATCGAAATGACCTGCAAACCTCTCAGTATGAGAAGCCCCGTGGAAGGACCAGGTCAATAAATACATTGCCCCCCAAACTGTACCCCCTCAGCTCACGGAAGGCCCTCTCCAGTCCACCCGATCGGTCCAATAGACTACATCTCTCCCCTCCTTCCCAGTGTTTTGAGTCGACTGATTCCTTGATGTGGTTCTCACAGACTTGTCGCTGTCAGCCAAATCCGCTGCTTCTGCTGTGGTCCTCTCCTCTTCTTTTAACCACCGGGGACCGTGGGTGTGGTTTGGCGTTCGTCGTCATCCTGAATAGTGATGGTGCGTGAGGATTCGTGGTCTTTCCCCCTTGTTGGCTGTTGTCCGGTCTTCAGTTCCTTTCTTTGCGTGACACCAACTGCATTCTGAGAGGAGTTTTTTTACCCTTCTTTTTGCACCCCGTCCCCCGCTCTTGGTGATTTACTTATATAAGAAAAATTCGATCCTTCCGTTTTAACGTCGTGGCACCATCTCATCGCACAGAGGCAGATCCATAGCCGGAATACCCCGACGCTTTTTCTTCGTTCTTTTTTTTTTAATCCGTCCACACCCCCCAATACCCCACACCCCCCTGTGGCCGGCTTTGTTTTCGAAAGATAATCTGACATAGAGATCACTTGGGTTGTTATCCATCCTAGACCCCAAATGACCGTGATGGCCATTCAATTTATCGGTCCTAAGGATTTGAGAGAAAGAGATGATACCCCTTCATGGCATTATCTACGATGAGCGTATCACTTCTTATCGGCAGAATCCCACGGAGAGACGAGTCATGCTCGATCTTAAGGGGCACGACCTCTCAACTCACCACTCTCCCGTCATCTCTTGCCTAGTTTCTGTCGTTTCTCTCTACCCAGTTAGAGCTATTTCATTTCCTTTGTCTTTTGGCTAATAATGAGAGGAAAGATACCACGGCTCTTCTTTTTCAGCTTTCTATTCTCTTCCGCCAGGCGAGTTCCCGGGCCGGTCCCGATCCTGTGATGTCCCAGACCCTCGTTCCGCTCGGGTACCACGGATCAAAGTATTTCGGTCCCAGGAATCATGTGTTACAAGCTATTCCTTCCGCTCAATCATTTTCCCAACTTAGTCTCTCCGATCGGGACTGGTCAATTCCTCAGAAGGCGAGCCGCCTAGCCCGTTTCCCTCCCTCAAATGCTGGAGATGGTTACAGATTAACAATTTCGAAGGCTCTCGTCAACGATCAGTTTTTTCGGATTTCATCCCGCCAGCGCCTTTATGCTCGGGATTTGCCCCCTGTAGTGCTTCCTACTTTTTATCTTACTGAAGCCAAGACCACGGAAGATAGACGTTGCCCCGCTCCGGAGCAGCTTCCTGGATTGACTTGCAGGACAGAAAGTCATTCATGTCCGTAATTTTTTCCCCTCCATGCTTCGTTCCCCAGAAGTAGAGTCAGCGCGGTAATGTACGATTCCAGTGGTTTTTGTCGTTCCGTCGACTCTGATACTAAAACCCTCTTTTCATAACCTTATTCCCCACCCTGGCTTCGTCGATCTTTTCCATAGTGGCGGTATGCATTCCTCCTTGCCTACCATCGCGGGCTCCGATGAAGGGGGGATCCCAAAAAGAATATTGTCTTCCCGTTTCTCCTGCTGCGGTCCTGGTTAAATCTCAGTAGAGCCAGAAGACTTGCTCTACTCGAAACCCCAAAATTTTTATGATCCCTCTTCAGATGGAGGTTTTCTATGTTCGAGAGAAGATTGAGGTATGTATTCCCCACTTTATTCCGCTTCGCTTTTTTTCGGAATCTTGCCTGAGTACACTTTTCTCCTTCTCGGATTTAAAGATAGCTCCCTCGTCGAAACACTAGGTGCGGTTCTTCCTTTTCTTTAATACCCTTTTTCTTTTTTTTGTTCTATCTGAGTGAATCGAACCCTTTTAGAAGAATTCTGGAATCCTCCTTTTCTTTTCCGACCGCTGGACTATTAAGGCCCTGCTTCCTAAACTCCCTAGCAGACTTAAATCCCTTTGAGATTCCCATTAGACCCCCTGAAGAGGATAGATCACGAACCACCCCGCCTCTCTCTGTTGATCCCGCTTGGGCCTTTTTCGAGTTTCTCCTCCAACGGAGTTCTGGCGATCGCATTCTTCTCCAAAAGGCGCTTTTAGATGCTGAATCCCGTCAGCGGATCGGCGGGTTGATCCGAATCAGGCCCGTGAGTCCTTCTGGTTTCTGCATTTCTATTGAGTTGGACCTCCCTCGATGCGAGTGGCTCGGGAGATCCCCCCCCCCGTCTAGGGAAATCTTTTTGGCTCATAATAGACCTGGACAGGAATCCCAACCTTTCCCTCCCTTATTACCACTCCTTCCCCCCCCTGCTTGGCGAATTTTTCCCGACCTCCCAATTCTTGTTTTCTCCGCATGATCTGACCTGCCCTAAGCTGTCACTGTACTCAGCCTCTCCCCCTTATCTGCTCCTGGATAGTGATCGTAAGTTTTCTGTGTTTTCCTTTTTTTTTTACGTACGAGATTCCTCCTCTCGGAGGCACTACAGCGCCATTTCGATATAAAGTCGTGGGCTTTTTCCGCCCGTCCCCCCTTAGCGGATAGGGACGGAGAATTAGTTTTTTTTTCCTCTTACTGAATGTCGATGTCAGTTTCCCCCTTACGGCGTGCGTCATGAAGCGCGCAACTAGCTCTTTCTTTGTAATCTTCCCCGCTCGTGTAGGAGTTCGAGAGGTAACTAGTCTTCCTTCACCTATGCCAGACATGTTGAGCCAGACCCGGTTAATCTTTAGGCACCTATCCTTAGCTTCACCGCCCACCCCTTTTTTTACGTCAAGAAGTCTCTTTCGCCATTTCCTTTTCAGAGATCCTTGAATAAAGAACTGTGCTCTCCCCGCAGCGATTCTGACACGACCCTCCCCCCCTTTATCCCATCCGCTCGAGTCTGATCGACCCTCCCCCCCACTTCACCTATGCGTTTTCGTTTTGTGGAAGTGATTTCTTCCCTGATTCTCTGCAGTTTCCTTTTCGCGCGGATGACGATATACCCAGTTCCAGCTCTTCCCCCTTCACTACATGACCTCCGTTTTTTGATAGAGCGCGTTCTCCGCAATGCCTAGCCCCATGAAATGTGGAAAGCACGGCCTGGAATGTCCTTCGCGCCACCCCGCCCAACCCGCGTCATGTATCTCTAGTCATTTGGTGTCGACCCCCAACCGCAACCAGCTAGGATTCTCCCCTTTTTTTGAACCTAGTTACCGAAAGATCTCTTCATGCTCCGATAGTCTTCTATTGTGAAGGAAAGAGGAAAGGTTCCCTACCTCCCTTTTTTTCTTTTTTTTCTCCCCAGGTCTGATTATCAAGGAGACCTGTTTTCTTTTCTCCTACGACCCTGCCCGCCGCTGGACGATTCATTTAAACCACTACCCTTCCTCTCCCCCTTTTTTACCACCTTTTTCCCACCTGATAATCTAACATCCGATATCAACCCGATCAGGTCGAATCCCTCCCCTCGGGACCGTTTCCCCGGTTTAATACAAATCCCTTCAAACCACCCAGAAGAAGTCTTCAGTGTCCCCCCCCGGCAGCAAAGAACACAAGCTTTATCCAAATTCAGGACAGCATATACTTCACATAATAAGGTGTTGTTGTTTCTTCTTATCTGCGTTCTGTTGGTCCCTCATTTTCTGTTGCCGAAAACTTGCCGTGCCGATGATTTTTTCTTCTATTTGCAGGGATTTTCTGAAAAACCTGTCCAATGGTTTTAGTATCCTCCTTCTTTCTTTTGATGGTGATAGGGTTTGATTTAGTAGTCTTTGTTGCGCGCCTTTCGTTCACCCGTTCCTTTGAGTTGAAAACTGGTTTTTTCCTAAGCGGCGCTGACGTTCTCCCCTGCTCACATGATGGTTCTTCCCGGCATTTATTCCACAATCGATCTTACCAAGGTAATAGATTACCCCCTCTTCCGTCTAGGTAGAAATTTCCCCGAGACAGAAGTCTGTAGTTCATAGGTCTGTTTTCCTCCTTCTCTCTCCCCTGGGGCCGGAGTAGAAGACAAGAATCCTTCCGCCCCCTCTCCCGCATGGATCTTCTCTCCCCCCGGAGAGCGATCTGAAGTTTCGGCCATCCACCCCCTTTCATCTTCCTGCTCTGAGCCCCAGCCAGCTCGACCCCCCGTTTCGGCATAATGTATAAGTGCAGGACTGCGCTGCAGTAGATTCTTGTATCCTCCCCTCGCGTCGACGGGACAATAGGTGTCTCCAGCCTCCCTCAGTCCGACTCCTCTTGTTAAGGCTTTTGATGTGTAACCGTCCGAGCTCTTCCTCGACCTTTTTAGTAGTGGGCGACCAGGACTGCCTTCCTTCCCGGTCATTCGTCTGTAGATATCCCTTCCCCGCCCGATGCCCCGGTCTCATCGCCTTGCAGATACTTTGTCATGGCGAATCGGGAACTATTTTCGATGGAAGACTCTCTAAGGCGTATCCTCCAAGTACCCCCTTCCCCGTGTTAAAGGAGACACTTACCTCTCAACGGTTCTCCCCTATCTTCATACCTGGCGCTTCCCCCCTGCTGCTCATTAACTGGCTCAAGCGCGCCCTCCCTCTTTCAAACGCCCCCCAATAGAAATGCGGCCAGATGTCAGCCACACCCCCCGGTCTCGCGTAAAAAGACTATCTTTCATCAGTTTTAGGTTTTCCCTTTCTTCCTCGTTTTCTGAAGCGATGATGTTTGCAAGTGAGCTGCTTCTTACGTCCCTCCCCCCCGCGCTTTTCGTTGTAAGATCCAGGCTGTTTCCTCTGGGTATTTTTAAGGACCCCATTCTGTCCCCTCTCGGACTTGTCTCCTCTGTAAAATCAGGGATGGAGCCGAAAGTCTCCGCACGCGTCGTGGAAGAGGGACATTTTTCAGTATTCAGTCAGAGCTATTATAACTCTTCATCACTCCCACAGTTGATGATCCAGCTAGATCCCTCTCAACTTTTCTTCCACCGCCCGGCCTTCTCCTGCCAGACAATAGCGGCTCGTGCGAGTGTTGATCCCCCCTTATCGCTCGTGCTATCGCCCCCCCGTTTCCTTACTGGTGTAGAATCCGAGGCGGCGATTTTTTTCCACCCCACCCCCCCATGCCAACCCAGGGTTTCTTATCCAAAGAGGAGAGGAGGTGTTTTAGAGACTAGCCTCTTTGAGTCTGTAACTCCCCCCCGGAATTAGTCCTCCCCTTCGGCTTTGTCCGCAGGGCTAGTTTCGGTAACTACCCCCCCCCGATTTTCTTTTTCCATCTCCCTGCTCTCCGGCGACAAAATAGGGATGTAGGAGACCCTCTAGCTTTCCTCATTCCGTTGTTTGTGATCATCGCATGCGACTCGCCGCCAGCCCGATTTTTTCGACGGCTCGATCTGAACATCCGCATTCCTCCCCTCCTGTTTTCCGATTCCTTCCCTGAGGCCGAAACCGACTTGAAAGAAGGAATTCCTTGGATTCCCCCCCTTCCCCTTCGCATAAGCGTCAACCAGCCCGAATATTCAGCGTGGTCTCATTCCCCGTGGGCAGATTTCTTTCCCCTTTTCTTTTCGATTCACTATTCGCTTTCACAAGTACATGCAGTCGAGATCGACTGAAGCCGATATTCGGTTCCCTTCCCGGCAGGATCCAGCTATTTTTCCGGTCAGCCTTGCGGACTTCAAAGGTATGCGTTTCACCTCGTAGTTTATCAGGCCCGTATATTATTCATTTTGCTGGTGGCGAAAATCGCTCGCCGGTTCTTTCCTCCCCACCACCTTGGCGTACATTACCACGACTCTGGATGGAGAAGAAGATGTTTGGTTCTCCTCCTTTATCGATTCCTAAGACGGAGCTTCATGACGAAGAGAAAGGATATTCCTTTTTGTTTCCTTTTTTCCAACCACAACCCCCCCCCCCCCCCCCCCCCCCCCCACCCCCACCCCCCACCAACCAACACCCACCCCCCCCCCCCCCCCCCCCCCCCCCCCCCCCCCCAACACACCCCCCAAACCCCCCCCCCCCCCCCCCCCCCCCCCCCCCCCCCCCCCCCCCCCCCCCCCCCCCCCCCCCCCCCCCCCCCCCCCCCATTTTTTCCCAAACTAGTCGTTGCCTTCTTTCCCTTCCCCGTATCCCCCGCAGCTTCTGGACACGGTTCCAGAGAATCTCGACCTCATCGAGAGCCCTCTGAACCTCCCAGTTAAACTGATGCGGATAGTCGTGAAGATCGCCTTCTTTTCGTAATTATGTAACCCCCGAGGAAAAGGTGCGCTGGTAGTCAAATTCCGATCGCTGGCTCAATCAATGCCTCCTTCTCTTCACCCTCTCCTTTATCTGATAGCCGGATAACAGAACCAGTAGGACTCTTCACGTCCCACATGCCTCTCTAATTTTGAGAAGAACCTAACCTTTCTCCCTCGCCTGACTCTCCTCCTTCCCTTCAAGGCTCATGCGCCCCGACACAGATCTCCCGTGCCCCCTGCCCATTTTTCCTGAGCATCTGTTCTCCCCCTCCAGCGAAGTCGGTTGCCGCAGAAGATGACTGCAGACAAAAAGGTCTTCTCGCCCCGTTCCCCGCCGTTTGATTCCACACAAAACACCCCCCCTCCTCTTTTATTCCTTTCGATTTCGCCTTGAATCTGTCTTGTGCCCTGTATATCGATCAGAGAGGCTTCGAGGGTCTGGCCTCCTAGCCCCCCCCCTTTGCCGATGAATCCATTCAGACTTTATAAATGACCTTCCTGCCGAGAATCGTACGAGAAATCCTCTTCCGATGAATGGTGGCCCCCCAGCACCGGTCCTTGTCCTCTCGGCGTACTTTTACCCAATGCAGTGCCTCGCTTTCGAGCACTTCTTGGAGTCTTACCCAACAGAGGCCCCGTTTCGGACTTCACAGCCGCTCTAACCGATTGACCTGAAATTACCGAGTGTTCCGACAGAGGACTCTCCGCTTAAAGGACTTTTGCCGGAAACTGATGACCTTTCCCGCTCGAGGAAAGTCTTTAAGTTCCCCTTTTTTTTTTTCGTTGATTCAGAGGCGATGAGTTCTAAGAATTCCCCCTTTCACAGCAAAGTCCCGGTTTCCTGCTGCCGTTTGACCCCTCCGCTTTCCAAATAGCGTAAATCCGCCTCCCCCCCTTCCCCCAGGATTCATCTTCCCCATTCCTGGGGCCCGAATCCTGTTTTAAAGACCCCTACCCTTCAACCAAATAGATAACACAGAAGTCATCTTCGTCCATGCGCTTCCCCCCAGCTCCGGTGCATCCCCCCCCCCCCACTAAGGAACCTCATATCTCTCTTTTCCTCCACCAAGTTGTTTTTTTTCTCGCGCTTTCTTTAGAGTGGCTATATGTTAGTGTAGATCCTCAACTTCCCCCCCTTTCTGCGTTTCTCTAGGTTTATTTTATTCACTTTATGCCTCGGGGTCGCCCCCCTTCTTTCACTTATAGTGATTTATAGGTGTCCTGCCTTTCTGCTTCTTAGGCTCTTTTCCTTGCGCCTTCCTGTAGTTGAGTTTCCAAGGTCTTCTTCCTCGTGACGAATCTTGCGTCGACATCTAGGAGAAAAGCACCTATTTGTGATACGGCAGAGATGCCCAATTCCCATCATGACCCAGTTTCATGGTTTCACAGGACAATTATGAAGTCACTTTGTGCCGATACGACGGCATTCCTCGAGATTGTAGTTTCCTCACATAGGGTTAATGACTTCCCCTCTCTAATGGGGCTTATTGACCTCCGCCAATTGACTATCCCGCGCCGACTGGAGCTGTTCCTCCTTCCCGAATCTTCGAAAGTGTGCATATTTAAATACCCGAGGATTGCAGTCTACAGAGCTTCCTACCTTACACCCTTGTACTTTCTCTGATAGGTATGCTCGAGTAATAGGAGGTCATCCTCTCCCCCTTCCCCGCGACTCTTTTCTATAAGTGGCCAATTAACCTTCAACCAATCTCGAATCACTTCATGTCCTCTTTTTCTTTTTTGTGAAGTTACGTCTTTCGCCGATGACGTTTTTTCGTAGTGGGCTAATACGTTGATGACTGACGTCCCCCCCTTCTCTTTCGGTCTCCCTTCCTTTAGCAGACCCCTCCCCCCGGTGCGAACTCGGCGGGCAGAAGTTGTTGCATGGGCCACGAGCCCCGTCTTTCCTGCGGGGCAGAAGGAACGATTAGCTCCCCTTTCAATCTCATCGTGTTAAGCCTCCCTCTTACCTCCTCTTCACCCTGTCACACGATCTCTAGCCCCCGGCGAGTCCCGCGCATGAGGATTGGCTTACGAAGACTCGTAGTGGAACGAACATACCTTCCTGGCGCTGTTTCATATTACCAGAAGGTGTTCACGACTATTCCTCCTTCCTTTTTCGGTCATTTAGCGAAATCGACATCTCGCTGGCTCTTCCCTTGCCGTCCGTAAAGCTGTCTTCTTTTCGAGGTCCCCCTCTGATCTATTTCCCCCGTCTCTTCTTTTAATTTTCTATTCTGGGATGACAGTTCAGATTGCATTCAGAATGTGAGAAAAACTCCTTTAGTAGAAGAAATTAGCTGCAGGCGTCTGGTAATTTAGGTCCCCCCCGGTGGCTTGGCAGTCGGTTTCCCTCTCTTTCTCCAATTTGTTTTCATCCCTATAAATTTACTGATGAGACCCGCTCCCCCCCCTCCTTCGGTCACCCAATAGAATTCTCCATAGAGGCATCCGTTCCGAGGCATGAAACTAACTTCTTTTGCTATTAGTCATTTCTCCTTGCCTGGACCTGGTGACCTAACGAAGGGAGGAGGAGATCCCGCGTCCCTCCTCACCTCGACCCCCGTCCAACCCCCGGGGAATGACTCGTCTTCCTTTTTTTCTATGTCCGCCTAAACTGATGATCGTTCTTATGACTTCTTCACAAGTAATTTCCAGATAAAGGCGGAGTTATGCCTCATGGTTTACATTGTTCTCCCCCCGCCTAGATTTCCTTTCTTCCGAGCGATCTTTCCCCCCTCGGGATGGTTGAACCAATATTTCTCCCCATCTCCCAGTTGTTGGTGTTTGGTGGATAGAAGCCGATTTTCCTCTCCGTATCTGGAAATCAGACTTCGCATGGAAGTGCCCCCCCCCCTTCTAACCAGCACGCTTTTAAAGCGTCTATGTGAGACCCTCTCTCCTCCTCGGCCTCTCATAGAAAATTAGAGTATAGGCCCCCCTTTCCTTTTCCTGAGTTTCTCTAACTTTTTTGGCAGGACCACCTTTCAGAGTACCAGGACCCTCCTATGCTAAGAGGCTCTATTGCGTTTGCTTGCTAGGCCCCTTCGCCCTCCTCTTCTTTCTCTGCAGGCTTCTCCTTGGTGTGACGAATGTAGAGGAGTCTGGCTCTTTATCAGTCTTATAGGGATGAACGCGGGTTGTAGCATTTCCTCGCTTCGACGGAAGCCTCATCCCAAAAATTGCACGAGCTCCTATCTTCCTCTCCTTTTTCTTCTACGAAGTCCCCCTGTCTTGTGGTGCATGATCTTCATGAAGAAGTCTTTACTACTTCCCCTTCCCCCCCTGCAGATCTTTTTTCCTGACCCCTGGAGCCCTCCTCGAGTCCGTTGGTCGGTCTCGTCCGCGATCCCGTCTTCGTAATAACGAACCTCCCCCCCGCCCTGATATCACCTGATGGAGACCCCTTTCAGAAAAATTGGATCTTTGACGCCCGCCTTAGTTGCACTTCCTTTCACGCCGCCGAATGCTTTCGTAAACGGAGTCGGTTTCCAACCTTTAATTTCAGAGCATGACTTAGAAGGAGAACTCCTGATCGTTTCTCCCTTATTTGATGACCTTTTCCTCCTGGTCAAGATTGAGATTTCACTCTACTTCCTTCCTTTGTTTCACTTTAGATCACTCGGTCGGCCCATGCCAAAGATGCCCGAAGGTGTATCGTCTTTCCTTCCATAGAGCTTTTCCTAAGCCTTCCTGTGCATTTTCCTGCCGCAGCCGGTTAGCACAAAGTACTCAAAAAATTTCTCGCCGCTCTCTAAGATCTAGGACCCTCCCCCCCCTCTCCCCCCGATGCCCCGTGTCGGTTTGTATGTAAGGAGTCTTGAGTCCTTATAGCTCCCTCTTTCGAGCGTGATGATCGGAATCTGTGTGGAAGCCCCCCCCTCCTTTCCCGCATCTGAATCTTTTTTTCTCGTAGTTCTCCCTAGTCAAAATAAACTAATTTAACTTTTCTTCTTCCCCTCACTTACATCTTCGTCTCTCCTTCCAACCATGTCCCCCAATGTCGTCGAGAGCTCATGTCCTTTTCTTCGAACACCCACAGAATGAAGGTAGATACCGCCGGTCCCACCCCTAGGAATTTTCAACACCCCCCCTCGTAGATTCCGCTTGATAGACCTCGCTCTCCCTCTGCTTGCCGTAAAAAGTTGAAAGTCCGACGACTTTGTGCGGATATAGTTAACCCCGGCGCCGGTGTCGTGGCGTTAGCGAGGCAGATCCTCTTTCTACTCCCTTTCACTCAAGACACTGCAGACCTGCCCCCACCCGCCCTCCCCCGGCCTCAAGGACTCTCCGATCCCCCCTCACATCAGTTTATGTCACTCCGCCCCATCTTTTCGACCTGTTTTTTCACTAAATAAATGTGAAACCGATCAAAAGTCCTCAGCCAGACGGCCTTCTGCATCTCCTTGAAGAAACAGTCTGTGCCCAAAATAAGGAACGC
>Ga0179591_1299708_pt1 | contig 12174 bp, 20 predicted proteins | sample CZOMad2_1_08_16f_FD_182891 | JGI IMG/M metagenome (GOLD analysis project Ga0179591, IMG submission 182891) | Vadose zone soil fungal communities from Angelo Coast Range Reserve, California, USA - CZOMad2_1_08_16fungal (PacBio error correction) | ecosystem: Environmental > Terrestrial > Soil >... | reverse complement strand
TTAGTGCGTTGCGTCAACTCCTCCCTGGTATAAAGCTCTCTTTTTCGCGACTATTCCAACTTCCGAATCCCTTCCCTCTGGTCTAACGTCCTTGGAACCAGCTTTTTTTGGCGGATTCAATCCCCCTCCTTCGAAACGCACATCACCTGGCTACAGTTTCTTTTCTTTCCCCCCGTGTGTGAGTGCCTCTGACGCCACGTAGTGAAGCCCTCCCCCGTTCACCCCACCCCGACAAGTTTTCCCTCTTCTCCGCACCGAAGACCCCTTACTAGAATCTTTTTCCATGCCAATATACATGTTCCTTCCCCAGTTTCTGTTAATAACAGCGACCCCCTTTCCCTTTTTCTTAGATATGTCCCTTCTATTCTATCACGATTTTTCTTCCTCTTTTCGCCCCCTTACCCCCCGTAGTTCCTTATTTTAAAAATATGATTAAATAAAGTCAGATTTCGTAACGTGTTGGAAAGCCTTTTGAACTTTGTTCCTCTGGATCATATGAGTTAATTGTATGTTTTTTTCTTCCTTTGGTTATCTGAGTCATTTTCTGACTAAGTATTGTTTGTGAGATTCCTTCCTTAATTTTAACTTCCCTCTTCATCATATGCAATGTTTTTCCCTCCTTCAAACTCACTCAATCCTCTCTGTTAATTCCCCTAACACAACATTTAAATTACCCCTACCGTGAGGGACAAACTTCCTTAAAAGGTTGACATGGAACCCCCTCCCTCTCTCTTCTGTACGCCTGATAGCAAGCCATAATGTTCCTTCACAGGTCCTTGATTCTTTATATGTCAAACTCTCCTTTCTATCTCTTTGTTGTGAGGGATTTTTCTTCGTCCTTAAAAGTCTGGGATCAGTACCCCTTATCTCCCCCCTTTCCACCTGTCTGCATTATGCTTATACACGCGGACCCAGGCATATCATTTTTCCATTACTGTTCACTTTGATGTTGTGTTCTTTCCCTTTCCCGTAAACTCAGACGTTGATTATACCTTCTTTCCCTCGTATTTAAGCTTTCTTCTATTTTGAAATATTCTTCCTGCAGTAAATCTCACACCCTTCTTCACAGACATTTTACTACTTTCCAAACTGATCACTCACAATATAATCTCCCCCCTCAGTCCCACTACCGTCCTCCCTTCCCCCTTTAAAAAAAATTTCCCGCAATGTGTAAAGTCAGTTGGATTTCCGATTTTGTCCATAATAATGACCTCCTTTTTCTTTCAGTGGCGGCTACTTGCTTTTCCTTGAAAGATCCCCCCCTCCCAATAGACCGCCTGCCAAGCTCTATGACCCCCCATTATACTCCCCCAGTGTATATTGTTTGGAAAAAAGAGTATAAGCCATGTTAATTCTTTTTAGCACCACCCTACGTTTTAGTCCTTTTTTTCCCTCTTGGGCTTGTAGACTGCACTAAGTGTTCCTTCGATGCGAAAACCCCCCCGGGAATTAAATACAGCTCTTGTCTCGCCCTTTGCGTTCGAGATTTCTCCCCCATTGCTTGCCCTTTTACTTTATTACCTCTAGTCCCCCCCCTCTAAGTTCTTCCCCTAGTTCCGCGAAACAGCTCGACAAATACTTCGATTAGTGAAACATTACGCACGATCATGCTCCGTGACTCCGTTTTCCTCCCTTAGTTTCACCTTTGGTACCATCCTTTCCTTAGTCCCTTAATGTTAGGATTCTCACTCGTAATTTCATTGTCTTCTCGCACCTATAGCACGATGTTTTGTATTTTCCCTCCCCAGTTTTAAACTCCGCCGGAAGTACGAGCCCCCCCCTTTTTTCCGAACCTAGTTTTAAGTTCGATGCTCCTTTCCCCTTCGTTTTTGTCGGACGTCCTCCCCTAATATTCCAAACCAGGAGCCTTTAAAGCTATTGATAACACGCTCCTCTCCCATGTCCTTCTTTACCGTTCTCCTCCCCCTTCCCCCTCTGGCCAGGGCGTTTTTTCGCTGCACAGACCAGATGCCCCCCCCCCCCCCTTGATGTTACTCGAAATTGCTTTCCCTCGCTGATGTCTCGTGTTCAACTCCCCTTCTCCCGCTGTGGGTACCCCCTTTCCGCCCGGGACGAGCCGATTCCGCACATGGCCTCTCCGCTTTCTTCCGTGCTGGCAGTTCCTAACCCTTCCCGCCTCTGCGACCCCCCTTCCCCCACGTAGACTTTCTTTTTACCCCTTATGAAAGACTTTTCTCTTTTCCTACCATTCGCCGCCTGCGGGGCCTGAGTACCTAGTTACCCTTTGGCGGCGGTACGCCTTTGTCTTCCTTCAGGCTCCGAGGGACCTCTGGGTTTCCGTCCTTTTTTTGATAACCCCTTTTCGAGTACCATGTTCCTGTGATACGGTTCCCTCTTCCGCTTACGTGATTCTCTAACTTTCCTCCCAGCACGGAAAGTTTTTTCGAGGTACATCGCGTTTCCCAGGTTTTTTCTTCGCTACCCTCCCCCCAGCCATTGATGTTTTTTGACGAGCGCTTCTCTCTTCTGTCTAATACCTTTCTTGATTGTGCTTGGAGTTCTCTCTCGCACATCACCCTTTGGTGCGGTGGATTCCCCCACCCCGCCCTCTCCTTGCACTCGGACCTACACTCCTTTGCCGGACGTACCGCGTCAATAACGCCGTCTTACGCGTGGGAGCCCCCTTCCACAGGCCCCCGCCGTTCTCCCCCTTGCCGTCTCATACGCCCCCAACCAGCTTAAACTCGTCGACTCCCTTCCCACGACCCCAAACTTTTGAGAAAGAGCGGAGGCAAAACCCCCCAACCTTCCCCCTCTCACGGTTAACCTTGACGAATTGAGTACTTCGATTCTCTCTTTAACATTCTTTGAATCCTTCCCCCCCAGCGACGGCATCGTTTTGGACCTCTTTTGCACGAGAATTTCCCTTCTCCTGTCGTTCAGCCCCCTTTCATAGCTGCGATCTACGATCTTTCCTGGTCTGGACCGCTTCGGCCCCTGGTCTTTTCCAGGCGTCCCCCCCAGCGTGAGCCTCTTTCACCATTCTACCAGCTCGAGAGCTAGTACGCGTCGCCTTTTTCGTCATCTTTCTGGAGCTTTTTTCGCAGCAAATTTTTCCCGCCGCCGTTGGACATGGCTGTCGCTGATCCCGGTACCCTGAGGCGCTTAGACGATTTTTTTTCCTGCTTCCCTTAGCTCCCTCCTCTTTTTACTACTAAGTTCCCCCCCCCCCCTCTCTGGGTTTTTCCCCTCACTTCATTTTTCATACGAACATTTTCCGCAATGGTCGAGTCCGGCGCTGCTGCCCCCCAATCCCGGTTTGTTTCCATATGACTTTCCGCCTCCGAACACTGAGTCCTGTACTTCAGTTATGATCCCAGGGGCTGTGCGCACTTCAGGAAACTGAGCCCCTGAGCATTGACATGTCTCTTATCCCCCCCCTGTCAATTATGTTCGCCTTTGTTTTAGAGATTTCTTCCAAACTTACGAATTGCCTATCAATCTGGTAGCCTTTCCGGCCTTTTGAGCCGTCAAGTGTCCCCTTTCTGCAGAGTTGACCCCCCACATCATGCTTACGGGGATCTTCCCCTTTGTTGTGACGCATCGTTTCTTTTTTCACTGAGTGATTTCTCACAGATCATCCACATCCTTTCACGCTGACTTTCTATTGCGGTGTAGTTCTCACACGCTACATGGTTCCTATACTCTTGGTTCATCCTGCGTTTTTTAAGGGCTTTTACCCAAAATTCAAAGTTTTTTTTCTCTTTCCTATTCACTCTTTTCGGCTATCCCGATACCCTCGTCTTATCTCTTTTCGCTAAATATCATCTTTCTATTAAATAACCCCCCCCCAACCTTTTTTAAAGTTAATTTCTTGAACTTCGTGTACCTTCCTATGGGATCATACCCTTTCCTCTTCTTTTAAGATTCTTTCGCATTCCTTGTGTAAAAGGCTTGACATTTTGTGCGTATTTCACTTAATTAATCCCCTATAATTAAATACTTAGTACCCTAAACTCTTCATTCCCCCCAAACCCCCCCCCCCCCCCCCCCGTTAAGCATCCTTAGAAGTTCCTATACCCACCTTGACTGTACCTCCCCCCCCAATTGACAGTAGATGCTTTTTGTGTAGAGAATTAATGCTACTATTTGCAAGGTTAGGTGCTTACTAGATAAGTCAAAGCTACGTTTGAGATGACTAGCCCTTTCTCTCAAGTGGTTCTACCTCACGTAGCTTTTATTTAAAGTAATCCCTTCCCCGTATGAATTCTCTGCTCTTTTCCACCTGCATATCATTGTTTTTTTTTCCCTCCCTGATTGTTCAAGATTTTTACTCACGGTATGTAATTCTTTTGATAGCAATGCTTATCTGCTCCTTTTTTCAAAAGTTTCCGTTATTTTTCCTTTCCATCTGCTGCTAGATTGCCTTAAACTGACTTAAGTAATCCACATACTGATAGACTTACTAAGATACCAAGGAATGTCCCAACAACCTTTTACTTCTTCCCTCATGTGACTTAGTAAATAAGTCTAAATTATCTTCAATGTAACCCCCAAATTTACGCAATGGAAATAATTTATTTAATCTTATGACCTACCTTTCCACCTGAGTAATCCTTCTCTCTCCCCATCCGGGACAAAATTAGAAACTTTCCTTTTCGCTTGGCTTCTCTTATTCCTAACCCTCCCTTATACTCCCAGTATATTGCAGTGGAACCCCGAGATAGTGCTTCTTCGAAACTACCCTTTCACGTCGTCTTCCACTTTCTGGGTTTTTGCTGGATCCCTTTAATGTGAGCATTCCCCTCTTTCGACCACACGGGTCCCCCCTACAGTAGCTTTCTGGTGTCCTTTTTCGAGATTCCTTGGTCTGGTCCCACCATCCTAAGAGTTTTCCCCTTGTTCCAATTAGTCTTTTTTTTAAATTTATCAGACCCCGCGGACGCTGGAGAACCTTTTCCCTCCCGTGGATGTTAGTTTACCTGCACCCGTGATTTTTCCTCTTCTCTTCACAGCACCGTGTGTCTCCTGCAGTAAGTCCCTGCAATTGTTTTATATCCCTCCTGATTCATCTTAGTCTCGCCCCACCTATTTTAATTTTGGTTTCCTTTATGCACGATCCTTCACCATTTGAGGTTACGACAATATCTCCTTCCCCTCGGTTCGTAAGCCAAGAGATGTTTGAGTTTCTTTAACTCCTAGTAGACCCTTGGCGCTCTTCCCTAACCCCTTTCAGAACGTCCTTCCTTGGTCTTCCTACGCCCTAAAGCATTCCTTCGTCCGCAACTGGGCTGCGCTCCAGCCCGCTCCCTTTTTGACTCCCTTCGTGTCTTCTGTCCGGTTCCTTTTTTTCCCCCGGACGCCTTTTTTTGCCGACGTTGCCACGCCCCTTTTCGTGATCGCAGTACCCTGTTTGACATCTTTTCTTTCTGCCGGCCCAGCGTTTCGCTATAGTCACCTTAGACCTCTTTCGGATTCAAACTCCCCACATAGCGTGACCTGTTGCTTACCACGTGAAACCAAAGTCTTTCGGGGGTTGCCCCTCCGACCTTCCTCCAAAGTTTGGGTTTTTTCGGGGCAGTAAGGCGATCGCGTTTTCGGTCTGTTATCACACCCTTTCTGACTGGTCCCTTTTCAAAAAGCTTCTTTCCAGGTAGTTTCCCTGGACGCATACTGAGTATAAGCCAGTAGAGGTCCGAGGTCCTTACGGTTTCTTGGTTTATCCACCGAAATATTGAGCGTTTTTTCTCGCGCATTAGCTTTCTTTCCTAATAATCGTTTTTTTTGTGATCGCCCTCACACCCCACTCCCTTTTTGTCCCCCCTTCCCCCCGCCCCTCCCTCGGGGGTGTTCTTCCTTACACTCCTCGCGTATACTTATTTAGCGTCCATAACGCCGGCTTACTGTGGGTCAAACATCCCCCAACTTTTTTCCCAGTCCCTTCCCGGAAACCTCTGTCCCTCGGTCGCCTGAATCCCTCCACACCTTCCCCGCGTGAGGCACCCACCCCCGAATTTTCTAGCCTCCTCCGGACCGCAGGGTCACGCGCCTTTGTGTCAGTCTTTTCATCCTCCCTCGCCTCAAGCTGCGGCAGTTCTTAGAGAGCACTCTCCTTGCGGAAGCCTTTTCTCTATGGAAAAGCACAGGGTACATAGTTCGCTGGACGACAAATCCGGGGGACCTTTTTCGAGGCGGACTTCACAGCGGTGAGAAGGTTCCCTGAGACCGCTCGAGAGCCGGAGTTCTTCTCGCCCGGTTAGAGTCCTTTTGGCGGTTTCCAAGCCCTATTTTTGAGCAGGGCCCCTTCTTTTAGTTTCGTGTTTGTGGGGAGACGAACGGACCCTGTCGGTTTGCTTCTTCCCTGCTCGTTTACCCGTCTTTGATGTACCCCCTCAACTTCCGACAACCCTTTCTGGGGATTAGTAACCTCCCTTAATAAGAATCATAGGGAGTAACCTCATGGACCCCCTCGGAAGTATTTTCCCCAGTCTGCCCCTGTTCCCCCCCTTCCCCCCAACCAATTCTTTCTCTAATGTGTCGAGGACGAATAATATGAAATATCTATCGTCCTTTCCCCACTTGCCTGGCCACCGGGTCTTTTTCTCCCTCCCAATGGTTTTTCCACCTGATCCTTCTTCATTGATATTGTATGGTCAAACTACCCCCCGGTCCTATTTCACTGTTCGCGCTTTTTTTTCGTCCCTTCACGTATTTCGATAACTTGGACCAGCCTCCCCCTTTGCGTAAATTCCACGCCACGAGTTTACGGCCACTCCCGATTGAGCTCCACTGCATCGGGTCTCCCTCCCAAACAGACAGGACAAGTTAAGACTCTGACTACCCGTGCGCGGTAGTTTGTCGTTACCCTTTAAATGGCCTCCCTTTGCCGACAATCACTTTGTTTTCCTTCCATTTTATGTTGATTCATATATGCTTTTTACATCGCCTTCTCCCAGTTCTAATTTTATTTTTATCTCTTTAAGGATATTCTTCCACCCCTGTTTTTCCACTTTCTGCATTATTCCTCCCCTATAACTAAATTCAATTTCGTAAATTTGTTCCTCCCCCTAGCTTAGTGGTACTATATGTAACTTCTTTCTCATTACTTCTAAGGCCGTTATTTGAGTTCTTAGTAAAAATTGTTCGACCTTTAACCCTTCTTCCATACTGTCCAGCCCTTCGCACCCATTGTCTCTCCCCCTTTCTTAGTATAACCCCCAATTGCACCCTTACTTCCGTCCTCCCCCTTTTACCCCCATACAATCCCCCTTTGAGTAACCATTAGAACAATTAATGGACATTTTAAAAATACCCTTCTATGTTTCCCTTTTTGTTTCGCAAGCAGAATGCATAGTTGCTGCCAGGGCGTATATGCCTTTCCTTTTTTTAACCTAGCTCTTCCTCATCCTTGTTGGAGAGCCCTTTTTCTAGGTCATCTCAACGTAGTTCCCTCTAATCCTTCCATCCTCCTGCACACTTCCTCTGCGTTTACAGATTTTTTTTTTGCCATGTCTCCTTTCATCAATGTTACTCCTTTGTGGTACCCTTTGCCCGTAACTTCCGGCTGCAGGATGACTGACATTATTTCCCCGTGGAGGTACTAATTTAAGACCGGGCATATGACTAGCTTGACAGTCTTTGAACAGTTCCACCACAACTTTCAAGGACATTTCTCTCGAAACCATCCCCTTTCACAATAAGACTTAAAATGTCCCTTTCTACCGGCTCTTACACCTTCCTTTCCTATTAAAACCCCCTTTCCGCAATTTTCCCCCATTTCAGTTACCTTTCCTCCAATGACATGACTCTCCCCGTGCGAAAAGAGTCCCTCCTTTGTTTTCGTGCTTTTTTCCTTGAAAATCCCTCTCACCTTTCTCTGGTCCTGACTTAAACTCCCTGAGACCCCTTTATTATTGAAGTGGCCCCGAGGATATCCCTTTTCATCTCGTTTTTTTCAGCCCCCGAGACCGTTCCTTTTCTTCCTGTCGTTGCCTTATGGTTAGTTTTCCCTTCAGGAGATTCAAAAGGGACCACCCCTTTCCCCTTCGCAGGTTAGTTGTTTATCCCCCCAATCGTGCGTTTCTCTTTTCCGCCACTGCCTTATCGACTTTATCTACCCCTTTCTTCCCTTTTTCCCCATTTGACTCACCCCTTCGCTTAAACTCCTGTCTGGAGCCTATTAACGGATGAGTGCCATGCAACATCCTGCTACGATCCCTTCCCCCCCCCATGTCTTTTTTTTTTCCCAAGGGTGACCCCCCTTCCTCGTAAGGCAATTGTTTTCTGGCCAGATCGTATTTTCACGTCTTAGTCTCGCACTCCTCATTGGGGGTGTCCCTGCATTTTTGAAGTTTTAACTTCTTTTCGGGGATCCTCTTAGTTCTTCTCTTCGATGAGTACAGAGATTTTTGTCGACGGTTCGTATCATGTAGCCCCCGTTCTTTTCTTATTGATAGTTCCTCTTCAAGTCCTTTTTTACAGTTACTCCGGACTCAAGAATGTCCCTTTCTTCCTCATTGCGCTGATCCAGCCCCCGCTCAAAAGGTTCTGAAGTTCTCGTCTTCACTGCTGCTCGCTTCCTTGCCGGCTGCGTTGAAACACTGGCTCCCGGCCCCCTTCCTTTTGACGGGCCCAAGACACACTTTTCCCTATTTCGAAGCTATTAAAATGTGCTGGCAAGCTCCGGCCCTATTTTTTCTAATCGTTTTCCCCCCCTCCCTTGGAGTCTTTTCAAAGTAAGTCTCCTTCCCCATCGCGGTCGCCCTGCGGGCCTGAGTAACAGTTCCCCGAAGGACCCCAGTTTTTCGGCGTTCCCCTTTTCGGTTCCCCATTCTAGTTGACATTCCCCCTCCCTCATTGGACCTTGTTCCGGTCTTAGCAGGAATTTGAGCAACCTCGGTCAATGGGGCCTGTGGATCCAGGTTCTCCACCGCGTTCTTTCCACCAAACCTTAGCCGGCACCTTTCTTGCTGCCGGATTTTTTTCCACTTAGAGGCTTTGGGGGAGCTCTCACAAGCTCTGTTTTGGAGCGCTTCTCTCTTCCTTTTGAGATTCCAGCAGAATTTTCCCCCCCAATCAATTGGTGCTTTCTGCCCCCCAAACCGGTTTTTTTTTTTTTTTTAACCAGAACCTCTGGGCTTTCATCAGGCGGCTTAATACTTATTTATGCGTCCCCTCCCCCTCCGGAGCTATTCTTTTCGAACCGGATCCCCGGACCCATGACCTCCGGTGATGCACTCCCCCTCCCAAGGAACCGTTAATCCCCTTTATGCATCCCTGTTGGCCCCCTTTTCTCCGTGAGGCCAACCCCGCAAACGAACGGTTTTCTGGCACGTTTCTTTCTGATTTTTAGTAGATCTTATTGAATCCGACAGCGACCCTTTTCTAACGTTGGGTCTAGAGTTCGAGAGCGATACAGCTTCTCGCTTTCCCCTCGCCCCTTCATCTGATCATCCGTCCAGACTTTTTTTCGTGGCAAACCTCCCCTTCCTTGTCAAGGGTCCCATTTGAGCCGTCCCTTGCCCAGGCGGGTTTTTTGCGTAGCCCGTCATTCGTGTCATTGGTATCAGCAGTTGCCGGGTAAGGATTCTTCTGTCGCCCATTCTGAGGAGCTAGACGAATGGCTCGTCACTGTTGGTTAATCCCTTAGATGTACCGCCGGTTAGCATTTGTTATTTAGACGTCCTTCCCCCCCTTTGTGGTTGCATAGAACTTTCCTTACCTCGGGTTTCCCCTTGAAAATTTCTCTTTAAATTCAGGCTTTTCAGATTGACGGAGTCCTCCACGACAACCTTTCAGGTGGATCTGCCATTTCCTGATCCTTACATACGAGTGGATTTACCCGGTCCGTACTCTTTTTTATTGTGGAGCTGCTCCCATTAATGAGTCCAGGTTATAGTGAGTGTTCTTCCTCACCCCCTGTTCTTAATTGTTCTACATGTCCCGCGGTTTTACTATGTTCATTTGAGTCACCTCCTGGACTTTAAGATACTGTTCCAGCCTTTCCGCCTTTGGCCCCCCCCCCCAAATCTAGAAAGCACGAGTTTCGTACTCTACCTGATCGTTGATTCTGTGGCCGCATCTCCGACTTCCTTTCTCAATCTCCACCAGACAATCCCATTCTATTTGATCTGCGTTTTTTCCCCTGCTGACAGGGCTACTACTGGGTTGCAACTTGCAATTTATCGTACTTTTTAAGTTCTCTTTCTTTTGAAAAGAGGAAATAGCTGTCTCTTATATTCTATGACTTCCATCGCCATCTCTTTTAGCATTAAATAAACAGTATTTAAGACTATGAAAATATACTCTTCGTAACTTTTTCCCTAATTTCTCTTGCCCCACTATTGGATCCTAAAGTAGGATATTTTAAGTATTATTTTTTTCGACCCTTTGGTTATCTTAGTAAACCGTCTTGTTGAAGAGTAGTGTGTTTTCCTTTTTTACCCTTTGTCCCTCTATACACTGAAACCTTAGTCCCTTTGGAATTCCCCGGGCGACTCTCCCTTCCTTCCCCTTCCAATTATATAACACAACAGCCAAATCCCCCACTTTGTCAAAATATTCATTGCAAAAACTCTTATTTACAGGTGGTGCAGGTTCCCTTTTATAAGGTATATCACGCCCCCCTTTGAGATGACTAGACACTGTTCTCTCTTTCCTCCTCCCCTTTTTTTTTCGCGTCTCCCAGTGCTAGGTCATCCCTTCGCTTTGACATCTTTATCCCGCCTTTTATGCTCTTTTTTTTCCCAGGACTCCTTTCTGTCAGGACTTTCACTAATTTTACGAACGGCCCTTTTTTGTGTGATATGAGTTTCTTAATTCTACCTGGATTTGTTCATTATACCCTTCCCCCAGTCTTTACATTTGAGCTTGATCCTCCCCCCTTAAAGGACCCCCCCCAACATCCCCTCCCCTGTTACTCAGACCCAAAGGCATGCCCGAACCACCAATCTCCTTACAATACCTGACTTCTCCAATAGTTCCATTATTCTCTCCTTCAAACTTTAACCCAAACACCAGTTAAGACTTGTCCTTTTAAATTTCCCTTCCTAATGCCCCAGTTTTCATTTCAGTGGCTCCAAAGAGTAATAAGATAGAATATCCCTCTAAAGCACTTTCTCTTTCCTGTTCCCGCTAGATTTCAATAACTCTTCCGTCCACCGTATCCAGTGGAAACCCACTCGTCTAGGCTTTGTTCGAAATCCCCTTCCCTTGCACGTTCTAAACTGTCTTTTTTTTTTGAGGCTTTTTTCTCAAGGAAGTGTTTTTCCTAGATGCGAACACCTGTATCACTAAAGTATTTCCCTTAGTTCGCGGTTCGACTTTTTCCAATTTTCCAGGGACGTTTCCTCCCCCCCTCTGATAAGTCCAATTCCGTATAGTTTGACCTTCTCCGAAACTAGTCGCTGCGAGAACCGGCTATATTTACAAACTACAGCTCAAGTTTCCGTCTCCAAATCCTTTTTTTCCCATACTCCTCGCTCAAGGTGAACTTGTCTTCTTCGAATCGCCTTTAAGATATATTAGTATCATCTACTCATTTTCGCCGACTTCCCCTTCCGTCCCTAGAATTTTTTTTTTTCAAGCCCCCGTATGTTAGTCCCAAGTTTGATGCGTAAGCCCCCCCGCGATTTTTGGTTTTTTAAATTCCAGGTTCCTATAAAGTGATAACCCTTTCATCGAGAATTCGTCGCACTATTTTCCAGTTCGAGTCTCGGGCCCCCTACAAACTGTGTTTTCCCCTGCACCAGACCACTGTCTGAATCCCTTTGCGACTCATACTCTGCCTTTGTATTGTTCCCTGGGGCTCACTTTTTTTTCCCACATGTCTTTGACGCCGACGTTTTCGCCAGCCTTTTCTTCGATCTCTCTTTAACATGTCTTCCCAGCGTACTTGCCGGCATTAGTGTCTGCTTCCCCAACGTAGCCTTTTTTTGATTCACTCTGAGCAATACCCTCTTTTCCGCCCGTTTCCCGAGTCTTTCCACTGCAGAAGGACACAACGTCTTTTTGGGGTCATCTCCAAGTTTTTCCCGCGTTGGCGAAGATTCCTTGCGTTCCGGATCGCGGCCGTGATCCCCTTTCCTGTCTGAAGGCTGGATTTTTTCACACGTTTTAGCGCCGGCTTCCCTTTTTTCCTCTACACTGGAGTTCCTGCCAGGCACTTCTGGGACAATAGCGGACCGGGGTGGGAGCTCCCGCCCCTATTTGGTG
>Ga0179591_1265722_pt1 | contig 12174 bp, 14 predicted proteins | sample CZOMad2_1_08_16f_FD_182891 | JGI IMG/M metagenome (GOLD analysis project Ga0179591, IMG submission 182891) | Vadose zone soil fungal communities from Angelo Coast Range Reserve, California, USA - CZOMad2_1_08_16fungal (PacBio error correction) | ecosystem: Environmental > Terrestrial > Soil >... | reverse complement strand
AATGCGAGAAGCAGCCCTCCCCGCGGTATGCCGGTATGCGTCGCTTCTTTCTGTGGAAGGAGTCCGTTTGATACGGCCGCACCGTATATTGGACGACATGCGCGCCCATGGCAGTTAATGACCACCGCGGAGAGACGGGCCGCGCAAGTTGTTTCTCCCCCCGGGATGAGTCGGGCCGCGCGTCTTGGTAATCTTGAGGTACGCGCCGTGCCGCGTGCGGGTCTCGCTTGAAGATCTCCGCGGACGTGCGTCCCTTGCAGGTGTGCCGCCTCGTTGAATCCCGACATTCAGTTCGACAGCTAGGGAGGAAACGTCGCGACCTTGAGCGTTGGCCTCGTAAACGAGGCCACGTACATCGTGAATTCGAGAGTTTCGCGGCAGGAGCCCCCGTGCCGTCGAGATTCGAGTCTTCGAGCCGAGTGTAGTTTAGACTTCCTATCTGTCGAGTTCTCAAGAAGCGGAGGACTCCGTTCACGTGTCCGAGACCTTCTCGAAACGGAGGCTTCCGGTGCAGGTCCTACCAGCGTGCGCTATTTTTGTGCGCGTCGGCGGTAGGACACGTGCACGTCGAGCTTTCGCCAATCGCCTCGGAGTTTTAGCTTCCGAGACGGCGAAGATCCGGGCGCTTGATTTCCTCGCTCTCCAGGGTCACCCGCTTCGATGGCGTGGTCTATTTTAACCAAGCGGGTGAAGGTGAGAGCCGGCGTCACCAGGGCCTTTCCCATTTTGACGATCTTGTTGCTCCGGACGTCGGAGGCGCTGCGACCACCTGAGTTCTATCTGCGATCACAGGCTTCGAATCCCGGTCCCTTGATTATTCGCAGCTTCGGACGTGTACTGCTGGACACGTGTGACGGCGTTTAGTCGGTTGCGAGCTTAAGTACCGTCCTTACTCCAAGCCGCTTCGATGCTCTCGCGCGAGTCTCGCGTTAATCGTCCGGGCCTCAACCTCGCACGCAGTCAAAAAGATGCTATCCCAGTATACGTACTGCTTAAGCCCGGCCAATGCTGGGATAGGGGCGATTTTTCCCCCCCTTTCTGTAGCCTGGGGATATTATTTTTCAGAACCTGGCGTCCTTCATTGCGGTTGACGAAAGTACAGGACGGACTTTCAGGGACTTTATTGTACCCTACGAAGTACAACCCCTGTTCTTCGGGTTGCTTCTCACTCTATTACCGCAGAGACGTCTAATTGCTGTGGTGGGGTTGGGGTGGGGGTCGTGGGTGACTTCGATCCCCAGATATTGCTTCTATATTCCCAGCAGGCTCCGGGCGGGTCATCGCGTTTTTCGACGCGCCTTCGACGTTAGGGTCTCAGACTGCGAACCCTTTCGTGACTGTTAGGTTGTGTTGAGTTCTGCCGCTGCTCTTGATTTTTTGGTGGTCTCTTTTTTTTGTGAAGGCGATAAGTTCGAGACTGAGCGGCAGGTTGACGTAGTGCCGGCCCAGTCGATCCCCCCCCCCCCACGGATTTCTGTAGCTTTCCTTCTGAGGGACCTTGATGAACCTCGGGCGAACGGCCGTCTTCGCAGACTGGTTTGACGAGCGCGAGGAACTGCGTTTCTTCTTCTTGGACTGTGCCCGATGACTGTTTTCCTTTGCTGGCCCCTCACCCAAATCCTCGGTGCGCTGCCGGATGCCAGAGAGAGGTTAGCATCTTGATGCGGATTCATTCTTCGGCTCCCACGTCGAAGAAGTAAAGCGAGCGGACCGCGGTGACGCCGATTTTTTACCTGTTTAAAGTGTGTTTTCTGCGCGAAGCGGGGTGCCCATTGGTAACCCTACGGTTTGCTAGGTTAGACGACATCGGTGTCGTCTTCAAGGCAGTGTCGGCTTTAAGCAGGCAGATGATCCCCTTTTCTCTTGCGCGGGTGTTTTTCATCGCCTCGTACGAACGTGAAGCCGCTGAGTGCCGGCACTTGTCAGACTAGTTGGTCTCGCTTTCTTCACCTGTTGATTGACTTGAGCTCTCGGTCGTGAGACTGGTTCTGCACGAAACTGTGATGCACATAGAGCGCGTGCCCCTCCGGATGTTTGCAATTTTCCCCGTACTTGCCGGCAGCTGGCCCCCCAGGAGAAGTTCTTCCCTGACTTGACCGAAGACCGACCTCGCGTGCATGACGGATTTTAATGTTGAGAGGGAGGCGACCCGATATGGATTGCGCCCGGCTGAGACTTCGGACGGCACTTCACCGCTCAGGCCTCTTTCAGATCTGAAGATTGAGTCTACTCGGGGCGATACCCGTAGTCATGCGGTTCGTCTTCGGTTGCTGGCAGATTTTGCGATGATCTATGGTTTCAGAAGTTCTACTTAGCTCGCTGTGGTGGCCTTCGCGGCGCTCTTCCGTCGTGGTCGTGCGAGCGGATTGTTGTACGTATCCTGCCGGGTTGAAGTCGGCCGCCAGGTTGCGTTTTTTTTATCTTTGCGTGCACTTTTTCAACCCCCCCCGCTGATTCACTTGAAGCGTATCAATCTCTTTCGCCGTTGGACCATTTCGGAACTTTTGACTTATTTTGTCTGAACTTGCTGTTTTCCCAGCGCGCAAGTGAGGGTTCGACTCTAGCTGACGTTGACCGTATCTTACCAGCGGTCGGTAGCTTGCGGGCTGCATCTTCCGTGTCGTGCCGGGCTCTGAGACACTTTTCCGTCATCATTGAGCCCTTTTTAGTGGATTCCGTTAGTTGAAAGGCGGATTCGCACGACTGCGAGGCCTTTGATTTGTGCATGTTAGCCGACGATGCAGGGACCAGATGAAGGCGTCGCGGCGGCTCGTTCTGGCTGAATGATGCGGTTGTCGAAGAGGGTCAGGGGCTCGGTTTCTGAGCCGTGTTTTCGATCGGGCGACGTGCAGATTCTTCTTCCTCCTCCTCAGTGGGTGGGTATATGATTCGCCCCGTAGAGAATACTCGTTTTTCGCAAACTGCAAAGAATAGACTCCAGGCTTCCAAGGCTTCCTTGCAACCCGCTCTCGCCAGAACGTGAAGAGGCCGTCCCCCTACGACGCCGCTCCCTTTTCGCCGCTCGTTTCTTCCCTCTGGCAGTGAATTAAAGTTACTCTCCGTCGGTTTTACTCCGCCGCCCTTCACCGAGACTTACAGCTTGCTCAGTGCTGAAGACACGTGTGGTCCGTCAGATTTCCTCGCCCGACCCCTCCGGCCGGCTCGATGCAGTGTGACTTGACCGAAAAAGTGTGGCAGGTCGATTTATCACCGCGGGCTCGATTTACCTCGCGCTGGCGTAACACGCCGGTCCGTTCGCAACCCCGAACGTTTCACAGAATGGCCGTCGATCAGGCCGTTATTAATTCAAGTGTCCGCCCGAGCGTGATGCCGAAGGAGTCACCGACGACGACGTGGCTTCTCAATGCAAGCGGCAATGGACCAACAATATTCCCCTGAACGGCAAAGCTACACTTGACGCCGCAGAGCCCCCTAAGGCCCCCGGTTGTCTCCGGCGCGTCAGTTCTCACTTTTTTCCCTTCTTTAAAACATATCCGCATCCGGCGGCGCGCCAACCTACTTACACGACGCTCAGGAACGGTTCACGCCTTGACGCCATCGTCGCTTTCGCCGCGAGCTGTGAGTAATTTTCCTCCGCTACGAGGAGCGAGTTCAATCCCTGGACTCATCGAGGTGCTCAGCTTCCCCTTTCCGTAAACCTCTTCAGCTCGTATGGTCGGGTCTTCGATTATCCGATCCCGGTGCGCCAGGAGGACGGGGACTGCGACTTTCCCCCATCCGGTCGTTGCCATTCTTTTTGCGACTCACGAGGCAGGTCGAAATAACGAACCAGTCTCCGCCAGACTGGTGGTGCTACGTCCGATCCTGCCATTTCAGAAGGGCGTTTCCAACACGCGTTCGACCCTTGCACGGTCCACTCAGCGGATCATCCGTTTTTGACGATCACAACCACTGCGCAGAACGGTGCCTATAGCCTCTCCGGCTCGACCCTGCTTTCTCCTAACATGATGATTTCGACCCGAGCCGGTAATTGGTCTGGGCACTCACGACGTTCGCTTCCCTGTGACCACTGTGACACTGAGGTTCCCGGGCCGATCCGGCGTAACCTCAGGTGAAGGCCGCGCTGTAGAAACTCCTTCTGCGTCTTGCCGAGTTCGTCATGAGGATGACCGGACATGGCTCTGCATCTCCGCCCTCGAGTTCGAGGGCTTTCGTCGTTTTGAGGGACTAGCAACGGCAAAACAATGCATCGCGCTATTTGCCCGTTTCCCGAAAATCAGAACGCCGCTTCTCCTGAGTAAGGTAAAGCGGTAATACAGGTATGCGAAGAGCTACGGGCGGACTGCGTAGTCACGATCATAATTTCCCGGCCTCTTCACTTCCCATCAGTGGGCTCACGTTGTCGACGACTACGTCACACTTCCCGGCGAGCTCGTCGCGTTTCTTTCTTTCGCTTCGCCGTGCACCCGTCCGACTTCTGGTTACAATGTTCAGATCTTCAGCTGAGCATCCAATACCATCCTGGGGTCGTAGGAGAGCTCATGAGGTTCGACTGCTGCTCAAGAGCTAGTCCCGCCCGTGAGCCTCTTTCTCCCACATTCTGGGGTAGAAGAGTCCTTTAACAAACACACTCGCACAATCGTCAATGGACAGATCGATAACGATCAGACGAAGACCCCAGTCACATCACAAGGTTGTACGGAGTTCTTGTTACAATTTTCGTCCGCCGGCGGCTTTCGTTAACGGCAAGTGCTTGTCTCAGGCTAGTGTCAGTCACAACCCTCTCGACCTGAACTGTTTACATTCGCGCCGGACCGTGTCCCGCGGCCCTCAGTGCGTGATATCGCGTGTAGCCTGGGCTCGCCCTTCGTGTTTCTGCTGCTGCCGGGTTGTCAGTCCAAGACGTCTTCCGCAAGCCTCCTCTCCGTTTTTTCTGAGTGTTCTCGGCGGTCGTCGCGACGGAGCGCGCCGCATGTCCTCCGCATTTCCCCGCACTGGCCACCAGGCCGCAAATCCCACGTGAGCCCCCTCCTGTTAAGCCGCTCTTGAGATTCTGGCTGGGTTTTTTCGGACCAGCTTCGTTCGTCGGGCCGTTCCGCATTCGCCTCTCCGTTTTCACCTGTCCGCCGCTGGTGACCCCTGGCTGAGCACACCCCTTTGCCGCCCTTCAGCGCGCTTTCTTCGGCAAGACGGTGCATGAAGGAGCGCCCCTACGAACGCCCCGGCGCGCATCTCCGAGAGCACTGGTCGCCGATGGTCGAGGGGGCAGCCGTCCCTCTCCGTGCGCCGTCGCACGACCTTTTTTCCCTCGGGAAGAGACGCCGCTGGTCTCTGCACCGAAGCCTCGACGTGTTTTTGCCGGATTCGCCAAGTTTTGGCCCCACGATTTCTATACCCTCTGCATGAGCGCGGGCGCACATACAACACTGCGGATAGCACTCTAGAGCTCGACCTGCCCGGTGCCCCCAGGGTCATGACTCCTCTGGTTCCTGGACGAGGCGGCACATGCGGACGCATCGCCGAGGGCGAGCTTTGGGGTCGAAGGTTGATCGGTTCGGATTTTTTCCCAGCTCGGGGCGCAGTGCGCGTGGCCGTCTTGAGCCACGCACACGCGCAGCGCGTCATCACGGGCTCGACAGCCTTACGGTTCCACCACACTCTCTGGGTTTTTACAAGAAACCTTCGTTCCGTCGCATCCACGGTTGTCAGGAACGGCAGTGCGCGCAGGTGCATTCCTTCAGCGTTTAGTTCCGTTCATTGTGATCACGGACGCGCCCTACCTAGCACTCGAGCGCAACGACGACCGTTCTAGCTGTGAAGGTCGCGCTTAGTTTGTTCCTTTCGTTTTTTTGCTGAAGCCCCCTCCGCGGCCCGGTCGCAAAAAGGTATGGACGCAACCTCCGCCCCCTATCTCGTGGCACGGCAATAAGGCCATTGGAGCGTATGGCTGCTCCTCCGCCCCACGAGCCGCCCGACGCAGCTAGTATCAGGCCCCCGTCCGTGCCGCACCACAAACACGAGGATCGGGACGGTGACCGGGATCCAGTCGCTTCTGGGACTGCAATCTCCTTCATCCTCAATCCTGTCAGAGGTCTCAGATTGATACTCCGTGCACCAGATTTTTGGGGGAAGGAGGCAAGTGCCGGTAATGACGAGAGCCTCGTGGGTAATCGTGATGCGATGTAGTACTCGGCCGCTCCTTGAAATTAACTGTGCTGCCCCGACACTATTTCTTTGATAATGTCCATCTGTTTTGCGAACGGATGAGAGCTTTGTAAGGCGAGCGGTCAGCTTGACCCGCCCAGCCCCTCTGCGAGAGCACTGCAGCGGGCGTCCGGTCTTCCAGCTACGTTTCTTGCGCGCGTCCATACGACAGGATAACGTCACCGTCCGTGCTGAAGAGCCGAGCCCATCTGCCGAGCACGGTGCCTGCACCCCTCTTGGCTAGCTTTGGAAAATGTGGTTTTTCACAGCAGCGGTGTAAGACGTTAAGACGAGGCCATATGATGTAGCGCTCGCCGAGTGGGGTATCTTTCAGACTATACTCGCGACGCGAAGAAGTTTTCGCCTGGGCCGTTGCTCTGCCCATGTACCGCCTTCCATTCCGTCGAACAGATCGCGATGACCGTCGCGACCTGTAGCAGTCCTCGCACGAGAGGCCCAACGACCTTCTTTCCTAAGGTCAGGAGAGCACCGTGCCTGTCTGAGCTTCGAGGATTTCTTTCGCTTGTTGTAGTTTTTTGGACTGCGAGAGTGTAGTTGATGAAGACGTGACCTGGTCCAGTCGTTCCTCGATCCTTCGCGACAGGAGAGGATTCCTTTTCCTGAAGCAACTGTTCAAGTTTTGTTCGTTCGGCAGGTATGACGTCGATAGGGTCGAGCGCTTTCAGCCCCTCGACCAGGCTACAGCTGCGCTTCACCGTTCGCGCGTCCGAGGGCTGATCGAGCTCGTTCTCAGGACAAGCCAACGCTTCTGCGCGGCTGTTTTGATACTGCGCGCTTCCACGGTGAAGCGCGCCGGCACAGACGGCGCGCCATGCGGGAGCGTTCCGTCGGCTAGCGAACGGCGGATTGTTTGATATACAAACTTTTCGTCCAGTATGCGCTCAGAAGATCGCGCGGATTCCGCCGTCGGGAAGTCTCGACCTTTTTCCCAGAGCAGCCCAAGTGACGGCGGTTAATCTTCCTCGCTCCTTTTAACCGTCTCGGATTTTCCTTTTTTGCAACTCGAAGGCAGTAGCGTGCGGAGTCAGGAGACCCACCACACCATAAAACCGTAGCCCCTTTTCCCTTAAGAACGTATCTTTTTGCCAAGGATAACGTTCGAGGTTCCTTCTTACACGCCGCTCGGCCGGGTTTCAACATGAACTGGCGTTTCGAAAGTCACGTCCGGCCGCTCCTTGAACTACTCTTGTTCACTTTTCTACCCCGTGAAGATGCTTCGGTTGTTCTCGGGTTGCGGGTTCTGATTCTTCTGATGGACGTCCGCCGTTTTCGATGGTGGGTTCGTGCGACGCGTCCCCCACCAGTTGTTTGAGGATCGCGTCGAGTCTCAGGGATGGCCACTCCTTGTATCAAGATTCCTCTTACCTCGTAGAACTGCTGGCCCCCGTGAGGAATGGCGGAGTTGAGCTCGCGCCTCCGATCTTGTACGTTTTTGTCTACCGCGGCACGCAAAGAGCGCACGAAGTCGGCGACAGCGGGATGAAAGGTTTGGGATAGTCCGCGCCATCGTCTAGACAAGTCTTCCTGGTTTCTGCGCAGGAGGCATTGCTGATCGGGACGCACGGCGTTCGCGGATCTCTTCGGACTACCCCCGGTTGAATCAGGTCGGGCCGGCGTTCGGCTTGCGTGACGCGAGCCGTTCTTGTTGCTGCACTCACGCCGCGAAGCCCTCGCCTGAGGGCTTAGCCAGTTCATGGCGGTTCCCTCATCCGAGAATCGTATCTTTCTCCACCGAAGAATTTCTTCTACGCAGAGGATTCCCCTCGTTTCCCAGATATACTTGTCACCCAGTTATTTTTGACCTATGGGCACGCTGGAAAGCGGAAGTGCCCGGAACCCCGTCCGTGGGGTTTTCCCTCTGCCTGACTCTCGTGTGTCTATTCGTGGCGCCTCCGAACAGGCATGGCACCGTGTCGTGCGCGGTCATCGGATCGACGACCGGATGATAGCCGCTGATGCCGGGCCACTGTCTCTGCGTGGGTCGTCCCCGTTCCCTGTGTTTCGACTCATCGGACGGAGACCTGATGAGCAGTCACTGCCTAGGTTATTTGCACATTTTAGAGGGCTGCTGCACAGCGGTTTTTCCACGTATGCCAGTATTTGAGGCGCGGCTCGGACAAACGGATCTGCCGATTCCCCCCGTTATACGACCCGACAGACGAGATGAACAGGCTGCGGGGACTGGCGCACTGATGGCTGGGATTCTGCCTAGCCTTCTTGAGCTAAGCGGAATGCTACCGTCTTCTGTCCCTTTAGAGACGAAGTTACGTAGGGTCTTCCCTCGTGTCGGTCAGGGCTCGGATATGCCGATGAAGTTTTTCGAAGTCCGCCGTACTCGCGTACCCAGTGTATGCATTCAGGAGTTCTTCTTCGTAGCTTTTGCTGGAATAGCGGATGTTGATTTCCTCCGAGGCTTGAGTCGCAAGACCGGTTGCGGCGTCTTCAGGTTTCTCCTGCGTGTCAATCACGCGGCTGGGCTGAGGAAAGCGTGAGATGCGGCTTCTTCAGATCTTTCTCTTTTCCAACGTTGCATGTGGGGTACGCGTTGGTATTCCCGCCAGGCAACGGGTGGCGACGCTCCACGCTGCCATCCCTGAGTCTGGCTTTCTTTCGACTCTGCCCCAAGTCTTTTCTGTCTCGTGTATCTGCATGCTGGGTTGTCGGTGCCCATCCGCCCGATTGTCCGTCAGCATTGAATAGCGGCGATATTGGAGCCAGCTTTCGTAACGGGGTAGGTGTACCTGTCGGTCTCGCTTTACTTTTGCGGCCTATGCCGTACGCCGACGATCGGCAAGAAGATGAGAAGGATTGGACGGCGAGTCCGTTCTGTATGAATTCGTTTGTCGAAGGTGCGTTTCTTGTTTTCTACTTTTTTCTTTGGCGTTTCGTCGGTTCGGATCCGGGCGCGATTCCGAATCTCTCGCTCCGTGTTGTTGTTTTGATGCTCGAACCTGCCGTACTGCCCGATCTCGCGCCCGGAAATCACAACGCAAGATAACGGCGAATGCCAAACTCTCGCCAGACACGGGAGTAGTCCACGCGACGACCTCTCTCATCTTCTTCGGCGGCCTCTTTTCTGTTGAAATAAACCTTCGGGTGACTCCGCAGACATACCCCGGCACCGAGGGCTCCAACTAAGGAAGCTTATCATAGTTTACAGTGTTCGTTTCGGCACCCGACAACTACCGCGAGCCCGTACCGAGAGTTAGACCAGTTTTACGGTATCTCGAGGATCCCACGCGTCTGCATCGTGGAATCGCCCCGCCTTGCGGGAAAAACTTTCCCGTAGCCAACCCCGTGAAACGGCAATCATGTGTTCAACGTGGAGATCGGCTCTAAGCAATCTCAGCTGTCCCCCCAAGCAGCGTGATTGCAGAGTTCATTACTTACGCAACCGGTTCCTACTGCCCGCACCGGCCCAATGTGGCATCACAAACAAAGATACACGATTCGCCTTCCTGGGCGACCCGTGTCCGCCGACTCCATGTGCTCATGACCTCGACCGCTCCTAGCCTTGGCGCCGCGCAAAACTGACGACCCCCCGAAAGCGCTTTACTGGCCCCGTCGTCTACGCATCGTATGAAAGTCTGAGCGGTAAGTGCCTTTACGCTCACAGCCGGGATGCGAGCGGCAAGACTATGAAGCCTCATGAGGTCCCATATCCCGCGCTTAACTCCTCTCAGAGAGTCTGGGTCGGTAGCGTGGATGGATCGTCGTCAGGTTTTGTCCCCCGTAGCATCACGGCTAAGGACCTCGAAAGTGGCAAAAGCCGCGAGCGCGCCTCCTAATGTTTTCCATCCACAGGAGCTTCAATGACATAGACCCGTATACCGTCGAGACGTTTGCTGTCGACCCCCGACTTTTCGAGGCGTACCACCGCTCGCGACCCGATGCACCGTCCCCCTGCGATACGGTTCCGACGATAGCACACACCGCGCACACGCCGGTGGATCATCGCCTGACTCGGCCTTTTCCCTGCTGAAGACGAAACAACGATGGTTCCTTCTCACCGAGCACTATGGTACCCGGGCACGTAAGCGCGCGGTCGGGCCCATGTAGATACCCAGACAAGAGGTTCTTGGCGATCACATGCGTCACTCTTGCCTGCACGCGGGTAACCGCCTTTTTCGCTGTAGACGATCTCGTCATCGAGACGAACGGCCATGGCATCGCCGACCGCCCTCGAGTCGATTGTCTTTCCGTCGTGAGTGCCAGTAACCTTCACCCCCAGGCATAGCGCGCGCCTAAAGACCACGCCGCGTCTCCTCGACCTGATTTCGACGTCCAACGGGTACAAGGTCTGCGCAGTCTTGCTGTCACACTCTTTCCCCCACGTCGCAGACGAGATGGCAAGCATCCGTGGGCGCCCTCGCCCGGACGCCCCGTCAAACTTTCCAGCCCTTCGATCTATTCTCGGGATTGCTCTCGGTGTGAACTGAACCCTGAAACCCCCCGTTCAAGAATAGGCGAGCATCAAACGGTCACCTTCGCTAACGAGGTTTCGGCAGTCGGGCTCTCCTCTACAGGTCGTCGAGCTCCTGCGCCACTCTCGTAGTTCGACAGCCCGTGCCGCGACTAGATCCTCAAACCAGCAGGGAATCGGACCCACCGCACCATCGACAACTTCGTGCGTAAGGAAGAGTCGAAGCCACACAGAGCCCCTAAGCCATCCTCACGGTTGTTACCCTGTTCGGCCGTTTTGCTTCACTTTTCGGCGTTCACTTTAGGGAGACGACCGCAAGGGGAAGGCGACAGGGCGGCTGTGTAAGCTCCAAAGATTGGACCTTCTGCCGGTACCAGCGGCCCCCCTATGGATGTTTGATTAGCGGGTAGAGGGTGATAGGAATCGGGTTTCTGCTGTGCGTTCATGCAACTCCTCACGAGAATCAGCTACGGTACTAGTTTTGCGCAAGCGGATGCGATTTGACGGACGCCCGCCGACGCCGCCAGTGGCCGGCCTTTAAGTTCTAGCTGCCCGACGGCTGAATCCTCTGCTGTCTTCGAATTGAGCGCACATCATGTTTCCACGCAGACTGATCCTCCTTCTCTCCGTAATTACACTTTTTCTCCTCTGGGGACACCTGCGCGATACCTTTGCGCAGCTATTAAGCGGACGAGGTGCTTGATGCTGTACCCCGAGCGTCCCTCTCCCGTTCGTACTGTAGCTTTATCAGAGAAGCTTGTTACGGTGAGGTCGTTAAAGCTCGCACAAGACGCGGAGACTCGCCGTACTCGACTGAAGCGTCTCGCAGCCTGCAGGGTACGGCTTGCTCGTCATCGCACCGCGTTGTTCGTTGAAGGACGAGTCCCCGTGGACAGTTCCCTGTTCCTCTGGATTCTTCGCTTACGCGCACAACCTCTCTCAGAAGTCCGCGCGCACTAACCTGTCGCGCTCTCTAGACGGCTACTGCCCGGAGACGACCTTAACAAGAGGTCGTCGGGCCTATTTAGGACCACGCTACATTTCCCTCGCCGGTCATCGCGCGAGCTGGTAGATTGGGGTTACGGAATCTGGCCACATTATTCGCGGGCTCGATTAGTCGAGTTCCCTTCGCCTGCAGTACCTACTGATTTGGCCTCGGCGTGTTTACCCGACAGTGGGTGGAAACCCGTATTCGGTCCGCTCTCCACGGTTTCTTGAAAGGAAACGTGCGCAGCATCTTTGTCTGCGTCGTCATGGACTATGCGGTGTGACGTTCCTACTGACGTAGTCCTAATATCTTCGACGAACGACTACCGTATACCGCGCGGTGATCTGCTGTTCTCAGCGATTGGGTTCCTGTGTTTCCGTGTCCTCTCTATCGCACCGTTCGTACGATTCTTCCAATGGGACATGTATCGCCACACGCTTGCAGGGTCGGCTACCGTTAATTTCTCCTTTTATAGTCTGGTCCTCGTGGCCGTTCGCGCATCGAGTACTCACCCGAGCTGCTATGACCCAGCCCGACCAAAAGAGCCTCGGTTGAGTGAGGGAAGGTCGCTTAGGCG